>Ga0074044_10001650_pt1 | contig 19974 bp, 19 predicted proteins | sample BogForMeECP23OM1_FD_94443 | JGI IMG/M metagenome (GOLD analysis project Ga0074044, IMG submission 94443) | Bog forest soil microbial communities from Calvert Island, British Columbia, Canada - Bog Forest MetaG ECP23OM1 | ecosystem: Environmental > Terrestrial > Soil > Wetlands ...
AAATCCTCTACTTGTTTACGTCGTCGGCAGGGAACAACGGTTCCGCGTTCGGCGGCATCAACGGCAACACGCTTTGGTACAACACTGCGGGTGCGATGACGATGCTCGTGGGGCGGTTCTTCATGATCATTCCCATGCTGGCGATTGCCGGCAACCTGGCGAAGAAGAAAACCGTGCCCGCTTCGGCAGGAACGTTCCCGGTGACTACGCCCCTGTTTACCGTTCTGCTGGTGTCGGTGATTTTGATCGTGGGAGCACTGACATTCTTCCCGGCTCTTAGTTTGGGGCCCGTACTGGAACATCTGCTGATGATGGCAGGGAAAACTTTCTGAGGTGGAATACGGTGGAGCGACGGGCGTCTCGCCCGTCCGGCCGGGCGGGGACGCCCGGCTCTCCACTAACGAACTCCGAGGCTGAGCTCTTGAGGTAAGACATGGCAGAAAAGAAAAGCAAGAGTTTGTGGGACGCAAAAATCATCCGGCGCGCGCTGTTCGATGCCGTGGTCAAGCTCGATCCCCGCACCATGATGAAGAATCCGGTCATGTTTGTGGTCGAGGTTGGCGCGGTGGTGACGACCTTGCTGTTATTCCGCGAGAAACAGAACTTCGCCTTCAATCTCCAGATCACGCTCTGGCTCTGGTTCACGGTGTTGTTCGCGAATTTCGCGGAAGCCATGGCCGAGGGCCGCGGCAAAGCGCAAGCTGACACACTGCGCAAAGCCAGGTCCGAAACCCAGGCCAAGCGCCTGCTACCGAACGGCACGACAGAAACGGTGCCGAGCGCAAAGCTGCGCTCGGGCGATGTCGTGATGGTGGCGGCGAGCGAACTCGTTCCCGGCGATGGCGAAGTCATCGAAGGCGTCGCCTCGGTGGACGAGTCCGCGATCACGGGAGAATCCGCGCCGGTGATTCGCGAAGCCGGAGGAGACCGGTCGGCGGTCACCGGCGGTACGCGTGTGCTTTCCGATCTGATCAAGGTCCGCATTACATCGAATCCGGGCGAGACCTTCCTCGACAGAATGATCGCATTGGTCGAGGGCGCCGAGCGCCAGAAGACTCCGAACGAGATCGCGCTCAACATTTTGCTGGCGGGTTTGACCATCATTTTCCTGCTGGCTGTGGTTACACTGCAGCCTTTCGCGATTTACTCGGGATCGCCGCAGACGGTCTTTGTGCTCGTCTCGCTGCTGGTCTGTCTGATTCCGACCACCATTGGCGGTCTGCTGTCCGCGATCGGCATTGCCGGCATGGACCGGTTGGTGCAGCACAATGTGCTGGCGATGTCCGGGCGCGCCGTGGAAGCGGCCGGGGACGTGAACACGTTGCTGCTCGATAAGACGGGAACGATCACGCTCGGCAACCGCCAGGCAGCGGAGTTCATTCCGGCGCCGGGAATTACCGCGGCGGAGATGGCCGACGCCGCGCAACTCTCCTCGCTCGCCGACGAGACGCCCGAAGGCCGCTCGATTGTTGTGCTGGCGAAAGAGAAGTACAGCCTGCGCGGACGCGACCTGGCTTCGCACGAAGCCGTGTTTATCCCCTTCACGGCGCAAACCCGCATGTCGGGCGTGAACCTCGACGGCCGCGAGATTCGCAAAGGAGCAGTCGACTCCATCGCAAAATACCTGCATCAGTTCGGTACCTCGCTGCCGCGCGAGATTCAGGCGAGCGTAGAACAAATCGCGCGCTCCGGAGGAACTCCATTGGTGGTAGCGGAGAATCAACGGGCGCTGGGCGTGATCTACCTGAAAGACATCGTCAAAGGCGGAATGCGCGAGCGTTTCAATCAACTGCGCGCCATGGGGATCAAGACCGTCATGATCACGGGAGACAATCCGCTGACCGCGGCCGCAATCGCGCGCGAGGCGGGCGTCGACGATTTTCTGGCGGAGGCGACTCCGAAAGATAAGATGGATCTGATTCGCCGCGAGCAGGCCGACGGAAAGCTGGTGGCCATGACTGGCGACGGGACCAACGATGCGCCCGCGCTCGCTCAGGCGGACGTTGGCGTCGCCATGAATACCGGCACGCAAGCTGCGAAAGAGGCCGGCAACATGGTGGATCTGGACTCGAATCCCACCAAGCTCATTGAGGTGGTGGCGATCGGCAAACAGCTGCTCATGACGCGCGGAGCGCTCACCACGTTTTCGATCGCGAACGACGTAGCCAAATATTTCGCGATCATTCCGGCCATGTTTGCCGGAACGTTTCCCGTGCTGAATGCGCTGAACATCATGCGGCTACAGACGCCGCAGTCGGCGGTACTTTCCGCGGTTATCTTTAACGCGCTCATCATCGTCGCCCTGATTCCGCTGGCGCTGCGCGGGGTTAAGTACAAGGCGATGAGCGCCGAATCGCTGCTGCGGCAAAACTTGCTGTTGTACGGATTCGGCGGATTGGTAGTCCCATTCATCGGCATCAAACTGATCGACATGTTCATTACCGGCATCAAGCTGATTTAGTGGCAGTGACCGGTGACCGGTGGTCGGTGGTTATTGAATCGAGAAGACTATGAAGAAAAATCTGATTACGGCAGTGTTGATGACGATCGCGACGACAGTGCTGTTGGGAATTTTGTATCCCTTGCTGGTGACCGGGCTGGCGCAGTTGATCTTCCCCAAGCAGGCCAACGGCGAGCTAATCCAGCGCGATGGAGTCGTCGTCGGTTCGCGCCTGATCGGGCAGCCATTTTCTGGGCCGGGCTATTTTCATTCGCGGCCGTCCGCCGCGGGGGCCGCAGGCTACGATGCCACCGCCTCCAGCGGATCGAACCTGGGCCCGACTAACGCGCAGTTGATGACTCGCGTGAATGGAGACGTTGCCAAGCTGCAAGCCGAGAATCCTGGTGTTCCCATCCCTGTCGATCTAGTGACAACATCGGCTTCAGGACTCGATCCCGATATCACGCCGGCGGCGGCCGAGTTCCAGATTCGGCGGGTCGCGTCCGAACGCAAGATTTCGGAAGCTGACGTCGCGCGCCTGGTTCTAGAAAACTCCGAGAACCGCCAATGGGGATTCCTGGGCGAGCCGCGCGTACATGTACTCGAACTGAACCTTGCGCTCGATGCGCGGTACGGGCGAGTTCGCTAGTGGAGAGCCGGGCATCCCCGCCCGGCCGGACGGGCGAGACGCCCGTCGCTCCACCGGATGAACTTATTCCTGGCGTTGCGAACAAATCACTCGCAACGCGCCCGCGGCCACCGAAATCTCGGCGGGCGTCTCGCACACATACTCTCCATCAGCGTAGATCTCGATCGGAGTTTCGGTCTGCACGTGCACTCGTTCGGCCCGCGAATATTCAACTTCGGGCATAAGGAGATGCCGCCCGAAGTACACCGTCGGGAACATGCAAAGCAGCTTGAAGGGACTCAAGGTGCTGATCCGGCAGATGTCGAGCTTGCCATCCGCGAAATCCGCCTCCGGCGCGATGCGCATGCCATCGCCGTAGAACTGCGTGTTGGCGAATGCGGCAAGCAAGGTGAGTTTTTCCGCTTCGGTGCGCTCATTACCATTGACCCGCGTCAGCCGCATCGGGACAGAGGGGAGTTTCAGCAGCAGCGGCAATAGCGCCAAAGCATAGCCGCCGTGCCCGCGTAGCCAGCGTGGCATCTGATTGGCGCGCCGGGCGGCGGCCGAGTCCAGTCCGCAGCCGGCCACGCAGCAGAAATAGTGCATGCGCTCCGGCGCAGCGGATGGAACGATGACCCCGAGATCGACTGTCCGCGCCTCAATTTTCCCCGACTCGAAATCACTCCAGAGGCGCAAAGAGTCTCGCACCGAGCGCAGGTTCAGCCCACGGGCAAAATCGTTTCCACTGCCTGCCGGGACGATCAGCACGGGAAGCTGGAGCCGCACCAGCGCCGGCAGATGACGATGAATGGTACCGTCTCCGCCGAAGATCAGGATGACGTCGGCGTCGCCGGAGGAGGCGGGCAGTCCCTGCAGCCACTCGGTTGGAGTGCTGGCTTGAAACGGCTTCAAGTCAGCCTGCGAAGTTCCCAACCCGAAGATGACGGCGGCGCGCATGGGCTCAGCGTTCGGCACTGTGGCTAACCTGGAGTTGCCGCGAGCTCGCGCAGCTGCCGAGCCTCGCTCGGCTTGGACGGGCGAGGGCGCCCGTCCCCACACGAGCACGCGAACTATCTCGGCAAACACTTCTCCATAAAGTCCACTAGATCTTTTTTCATCTTGTTGTGCTCGGCGCGATCGATGTACACCATATGCCCCGAGTTGTAGGTCGCGTACGAAACATTCTGGCGATATTGCGCGCCAAGGTTCAGGTGATCCATGGTCCAGTTCGCAGCGGTGAAGGGTGTGGCCAGGTCGTAATAGCCTTCCATCACCAGGATCTTCATATACGGATTCTTGATCATGGCCGATCGCAATCCGCCTGCCGTGCTGGGAAAGCCTTCCACGGCATTGCCCCACTCCCAGTTCTGGAAGCCCGGCTGGTCGTAGGAGAAAACCCTGTAAAGCATGTCAGACTTGTAGTTTAGTTCGGTGCGCAGGTAGTTGTTGAATGCCGAAGTATAAGGTGGCAGGATGGCGGCCCTCGTCGGGTCATAAAAGACATGGTCTTCGTCGGGGTTTGGGCTGCTGAAGCGGCCATCGAGGCGGCCGGTAACCAGTTTCTGATCGAGCAGCAATTCGTGCGTAAAGGTGGGAACGTCGATGCGCAGGTTGTGGGCTTCGATCACTTCCGGACGCAACCCGATGTAGCGCGACAGTTGTTCGACGATCTTGCGGCGTTCTTCCGGCGTCATGGCGTCGCCTTTGCCCAGAGCGAGCGCGTAATCATTGGACGACCAGCGCACGACTTCCTCGCGCGTCTTCGCCACATCCTGGGTGAGATCGGCAGACAGCTTGTGATGGTAGCCGGCGATCATGTTGAAAGTGGGCACCAGCAGAAAATAGGGCAGGTCATTCGATTTATTCCATTCGAGTGTCTGGAAATCCACGGCCATCGAGAGCAAGGTCACGCCGTTGAAAGCGATGCCATGATCGGCTAGATACCCGGCAATGCCGGCGGCGCGCGTCGTGCCGTAGCTTTCTCCCAGCAGGAACAGTGGAGAGCTCCAACGATCGTAGCGGGAGATGTAGAGGCGGATGAATTCTCCGAAGGCTTCCACATCGCCTTTTACGCCCAGAAACTTCTTGGTGAGTTCCGCGGTTGCGGCCCGCGAATAACCGGTGGCCATGGCATCCACCAGGACGATGTCACTGCGGTCGAGCAGCGTGTTGGGGTTGTTTTCCAGGCGATAGGGCGCTGCCGGCATGAAGCCGTTCGGCTGCAGCACCACGCGCTTCGGTCCAAGCGCGCCCATGTGCAACCACACCGAGGCGGAGCCGGGGCCTCCGTTGAACGAGAAGGTCAGGGGACGTTTTGCGGCATCCGGTCCGTCGAGCGTGTAGGCGACGAAAAACATTTCGGCTTCCGTCTTGCCGTCGCCGCGCTTGATGGGAAGCCTCCCGGCCGTCGCCGTGTAATTGAGGGTCTTGCCGTTCAGCGTGATCTGGTGATGCGTGATCACGGGCGGGACTTCGGCCACATCGTAATGTTCTTCCTTGTCGGTAGCTTCGCCGGAGTCGGCTTTGGGCGGTTCCGCGGGCTTGCCGCTCTCCACGGTTTTATCCGGAGTGGCGGCGCTCGCCGGCATTGGTTCTTTCTTGCCTTTGTCTTTCTTGGACACGGCCTGCTTCGTGCTCTCGGGCGTTGCGTCCTGGTCTTGCTGCGCCACCGCAAACGGAATCGTCAAAGCGGCGAAAAGAAGAACGGTCAGAATTCTCATGCCTGTCTCCGGGAGAAAAGAGTTGGAGCAGCATTATAGCGTTTTCGCTCGTGGCGTCCTGCCAGAGGCAACTCCAGACGTGCTAGAATTTGTTGCGCCTGAAATGCTTCCTACGGCTCGGAGGCGCACCAGATCTCTCCACTCTGGCAATGACGGACTAAAACAGTGGCCCAGAACCCCAACGTCCAAAACGACTCGATCACCTACGCCGATGCCGGAGTCAGCATAGATCGTGGCAACCGCACCAAGCAGCGCATCAAGTATCTAGCCCACAAAACCTTTACCAAGGGCGTTCTGAGCGAGATTGGCGGATTCGCCGGGTTGTTCTCGGTCGACAAGAAGTATCTGGATCCGGTGCTGGTTTCGAGCGTGGATGGCGTGGGCACGAAGTTGAAAGTGGCCTTCGACATGAAAATGCACCACACTGTCGGCGCCGACCTGGTGAACCACTGTGTGAACGATATCGCGGTGCAGGGTGCGGCGCCGTTGTTTTTCATGGATTACCTGGCCACCGGAACGCTGGATACGGAGGTCGCCGAGAAGATTGTTGGCGGCCTGGCCGAGGCTTGCAAGCATAACGGCTGCGCCCTGATCGGCGGCGAGACCGCGGAAATGCCGGGGTTTTATCCCGACGGCGAGTACGATCTGGCCGGCTTCATCGTCGGAGTGGTCGAACGCGACCGCGTCATCAGCGGCAAAGACGTGCAGGTCGGGGATTGCGTTCTCGGTTTGCCTTCGAACGGCCTGCACACCAACGGATACTCGCTGGCTCGCAAACTGCTCTTTGAAGTCGCCGGCTATTCTCTCGAAACTTTTGTCAGCGAGATCAAGAACAAGGTCGGCAACGAACTCATGCGGACCCACCGCAGCTATTGGTCGATCATTCGGAAGATGATCGCGGGCGACTGTGTCGCGGCGCTGGCGCACATCACCGGCGGTGGCATCACCGAAAACCTGCCTCGAGTGCTGCCCAAAGGCACGTCGGCCGTGATCGAACGCGGCACCTGGCCGGTTCTGCCTATCTTTGAACATCTGCAGAAACTGGGCAACGTTGCGGAAGAAGAAATGCTTCGCACCTTCAATATGGGCCTTGGCATGCTCATTGTGGTTCCCGCCAAGAAGTTCAAGAAAGCGCAGACGCTGCTGGAGCGCGCCGGAGAGAAGTTTTACAGCGTCGGCCGCATCGTCAAGGGCGACCGCAAGGTTGTGTTTAGCTAGGAGCAGCTTCTGGCTCCTAGCTTCAGATTTTCCTCTCGCTTTGGATTTTCTCCGTGTCTCTGTGCCTCCGTGGTGAATAATATTGTCCTGATGAAGAATCTCGGCATTCTGCTTTCCGGACGCGGCTCCAATTTTGTGGCCATCGCCGATAGCGTTGCGGCTGGCCGGATACCCGATGCCCGTATCGCGATCGTGATTTCGAACCGCGCCGATGCTCCCGGCGTCGAAACTGCCCGCCAGCGCGGGCTCAACGCGCTCGTCATTCCATCGAAAGGCAAGCCACGCGAGGAGCACGACCGCGAAGTTGTGGCTGCCCTAGTGGACAACAAAGTCGATCTCATCTGCCTCGCCGGTTACATGCGCCTGCTCTCGCCCTGGTTTGTGCGGCAGTTCCCGGGGAAGATTCTCAACATCCATCCGTCCTTGCTGCCCGCGTTTCCGGGACTGGAAGCGCAGGAGCAGGCCTTCGCCTATGGTGTGAGAGTGTCAGGCTGCACGGTGCATTTCGTGGATGAGGAACTCGATCACGGCGCCATCATTGTGCAGAAAACCGTGCCCGTGCTCGACTCTGACGACGAGCACACGCTGGCGGCGCGAATTCTTGAGCAGGAACACATCGCCTACAGCGAAGCAATCAGGATTGTGTTGGAAGGGAAATTTGAGATCGCCGGCAGGCGGCTGGTGAAAAGTCAAAAGTCAGAAGTCAAATTGAAGAAGTAAAAACCGAACAATCTGAGTGTGAGAAGAGTCACTGCCAATTGAGCGGGCAGGCGGTAGATATCAGGAGTGAAACAGTTTGAGGAACTGCAGGGGCGGACAAGAAAGTTTGCACTACGTATCGTCAAGCTATTTCGGTCGCTGCCCAAGACTGATGACGCTCGAATATTGGGTAAGCAACTGCTTCGCTCGGGTACTTCGATTGGGGCTAACTACCGCGCCTCTTGCCGTGCCCGGTCCCGTGCGGAATTCGTCGCCAAACTCGGTATCGTACTGGAAGAAGCCGACGAAACGGCTTTCTGGCTCGAACTGATGCGGGATGCTGGAATCTTTCCTGAGGCAAAGTTGCAAGAGATAGTTCAGGAGGCGAAAGAACTCGTCGCGATTTTTGTAGCGTCCGTCCGAAAGGCAAAGGGTTTAACTTCTTCAATTTGACTTCTGACTTTTTGCTTTTCTTACATTATGAGTTCGTTGCTTCTCCTCACAATCGGGTGCTGCATCACCTCGAGCTCGTTCTTCACCAGGTTCAATCCATAAACGCACTGCTCGAACCTCTGCGAGAGTTGAGCGAACAGCGGCGCCACCTTGGCGTATTCGAAGTGCTCAAACTTCGAGACGATGTAGTAGCTTTCTTTTCCGGCTTTCACCCAATCCACAAAATTCTCGACCCGCTGGCGGCGCAGGCGATAGTGGTTGATGCTCTCCGGAAACATGCCGGCGTAGAACAGCGTGAAGTCACCGATGTGCTTGCGAACCTGGCGCTCGCGGTCGAACGAGGGCGCTGGGCCGTAGATCGGGTCCGACTCGATCAGCATCTCGCCTACGTCGTTCAGCGGCTTCCCTGCCGCATTGCGGATTTTCAACAACTGCTCGGCATCGCAAAACTCGGACAGCAGATGCGCAACGTAGCTCACGACTTGCGGATCGCGAATTCCAATCTCCTGGGCGTAATGACGGCCGACCAGTTCAATAAACAACTGCTGTAGCGGATGCGTCTCCGGAATCTCCATGACCCCTACTTCCTTCTCGAACCCTGGCCCCTCTTCTTCCTGACGGAACAAGAACTCGTGCGCATTAGATACCGTGAATCGATGATCAATGCAAGTGACCATTGAGCCACTATGTTCTTAGACGTTCGTGCGGGGCGCGGTGCTTCGGGGGTATCTGTTGGCAGCCAAGGCAGGCGGCTGCCAATTTCAGCATCGTTCGGATCGAAAAGTTGGTTCCCGGAATCTATTCACAAGAAAACCAAGAAAAGCGGAGGCAGAGTGAAGCGAATCAACATTTCAAGTGGGGCGCCATGGGAGCCGATTGTCGGTTACTCTCGTGCGGTTCGAGTTGGCGCACACATTCACGTTGCGGGCACAACCGCGACTGGAGCCGACGGCAAAATCGTCGGCGCGGGCGATGCCTACGCGCAGGCGGTTCAGACCCTCAAGAACATTGAACGCGCGTTGGAGCGGGCCGGAGCTTCCCTGAAAGATGTGGTTCGCACCCGCGTGTTCCTTACCAACATTGCGGATTGGGAAAAAGTGGGAAAAGCGCACGGCGAGTTTTTCCGCGACATTCGTCCCGCGAGCACCATGATGGCGATCACGGCCCTGGTTTCTCCAGAAATGCTCGTGGAAATCGAAGCGGAAGCAATCGTGCCCAGAGAAGAAAAGCAAGGTGAGTGAGATGGCGGAGGCCGGCAGCAACGCCGGGCTTCCGCCATCATTTTCGCGTATCGCGTAAGCCGCTAACGGCGGCCTTTCTTGCGGGCAACTTTTTTCTTTGCCGCTTTCCGGGCTGGCTTCTTCGCCGCTTTCTTCTTCTTCGCCGGCTTGGCCTTCTTCCTGGCGGCAGGTTTCTTGGCCTTCTTGGCCGCCTTTTTCTTGGCCGGGGCCTTCTTGATCGGGGCCTTCTTCTTGGGAGGCCCACTCTGGCTGCCGCCGCCACCCGACGGAGTCACGGGCGCAGGTGCTGCTACAGGTTCCCGTACCGGAGGAGGCGCGGGAAGTTCGTCGTCTTCCTCCACCAGGGCTGGTTCTTCTTCCTCTTCTTCTTCTTCGTCCAGATCTTCTTCCAGCGATTCGCCATAGGCGCCGCTGTCGCTGAACTCATCGGTCTCATCGTCCCGACCGTAGAGAGTCGGATCATTGAAGCGCATATCTTTCCTCCTGCGTATTTGCGGTCACCCGCACGCATTCGCGAGCAGGGCCAGGGAATTAGGACAACGTGCTGCGCAACTGCACTGCTTCTGCGCAACGGCGCGTGATTATAGCACGGCGCAGTTTCACCGGCAGTATCGTGCATTCTCCGCCGATTTGCGAGGAAAATTATTTGAGGGGAAAGTGCCGCCAGCCCTGGGACGAACCAAAAGCGAAAACGAGGAATGACGCCCCTATTCGTACGCTAACGCGTCAATGGGATCTTTCTGCGCCGCCTTGAACGCCGGATACAGCGCGCCGCCGACCGCGCTGGCCATGGCGATCAGGGCAGCCCGCGCAATCCATCCCGAGGCCAGAATCATGGGCGTAAGGGGCAGCCGGTTATGAATCAGGGCCCGCGCCACGACGCTCCCCAGGATGCCCAGCAGGATGCCGCCCAAGCCCAGCAGCGCCGTTTCCCGAAGCACCACGTTCACGATATAGGCCTTCGACGCACCCATCGACTTCAGAATGCCGATTTCACGCGTCCGCTCCATCACCGCCGTGTACATCGCCTGAAAAATCACCAGCACCCCGATGACCACCGAAATCCCGATGACGACGTCGATAAAGGTCGAAAGGCCGGGAATGTGGGTCGGGGTCATCATGGAAAGGTAGGTGGCCATCGAACTGGCGATATAGCGTTCCATGCCCGGCACATGCTTGATCTCGTCCACGACCGCATCCGCGTTGGCGGGGTCGTCCAGTTTGAGGTACATCACCGAGGCCTTGTCCTTGCCGCCGGTCAGGTCCTGCAAGGTGCTCAGGGGAAGGAACTTGCGCCCACCCTTGCCACGCTCGACAATGCCACAGATGCGGAAGGAGTTGTTGAGAATCTCGATCGTGTCCCCGACCTTGGAGTGCTTGGACTGGGCAAAAAGATCGTCGACCAACACATCATTGGGGCCCTGAAACGGACCACCCTGCAGATAGTGGAAGCCGCCCGACATGCCCTCGTAACTCGGCAGATCGATTCCGGCGATGATCTCCAGCGCTCCCGCGGTTGAAACCTGCGTGATCACCGGGGCTACCCGTTCCACATGGGGCAGTTTGGCCAGAACGCCGGCAACCTTGATCGGCATCGGACTGCCGGTCAGCCCGGCAATGAAAGACGACCCCGGAGGTAGCACGATCACATCCGCTCCGATGCCCGCAGTCCGCGTGCGTGAATCTTGCAGCATCCCCAGCGAGAACCCCACAATTAGCAGAATCATCGCCACTTCCAGCGCCACGGCCACGATGCTAATCAGCGAGCGTACCGGCCGATGCACCAAGTTCCCGACGATCATGCGATTCATCATGCTCTTTCCGGAGAACTACCTTCTGTGGCTTTCCGACGTTTTCGCCGCCGCCCTGGTGTTGGACGGATCAAGGTGCACCACCTCAGCTCCAGGCGGCTGCTCCAGCGCAAACTGGTCGTCGGTCAGCGCTCGATTGATTTCCAGCTTGACCATGCTCAAGGTGAGGTCGTAACTCTCTCGCGGCCGCTCGATCCCAATCGTACTCGGGAATGTAGTCCCGGCGTAGTCTTTGTAATCCTGATAGTGTACGTCGGTAGCCACGTTTCCCTGTTGGTCGTAGATTCTCTGCCGGCGGGGCAGCAGATCGGTTCGGCTGAACTCGATCTTGCGCGACAAATACCAGCCCTGCGCACCCCTGCGGATGACCGCCAGTGCGTAGTTAGGCTGGTCGACCCGATGCTTTTTCTCGTCCAGGACGGTTTCATAGCCGTTTTCGAGGACCGCAATCTCGTCTTGGCCAATTTCCGGCATTAGCACCGCGTCGTAAATGTATTGCGGCCGAAGGTTCTCCAGCCGTTTGTCAGGCTGGTAGTTGTCGGCATCGTTCAAGCCCACGACAAACTTGTTCTTCGGAGGGATCCACAGCTTGAAGTCATGCCCGTTGCTCACCATATCGAAGGCCGTGTTTCGCACCAGCGGCAGCAGGCCCTTCATACGAAGCATGGCCGGCTTGCGCGCCAGCACGTAGCCGCGAATCTCCTTGTAATCGGTGATGCGGCCGTTCTTCGGGTCTCCCGCCGAAGCGTCAATATCCACGGTCGCCTGCATGGACTGAATCTTGGTGGCCTGCGTGTTGACGTATTCGATCAGCTCCTGCTGGGTGGCGGACTTCAGTGACCGGTTCGAGAGCTGACGCTCCACCGTACGGGTCCGGAACAGGCACCCACTCAGCGGAATAGTGGCCGCCGACAGAAATAGAAGAAAAATCAGACGCAACTGAGAACGATACATTCCTATGCCGGCACCTGGGAGGACTTTTGTGACTTTGATATGTGATTAGTATAAGGCAGGGAAGGGTTCTGCGCTTACCGCGGGCCGGGCGAGTGGTTGAGAGAACGGCGATAGGCGGTCACGTTCTTGTTGTGCTCTTCGAGGCTGCGGGCGAAGCGGTGGTGCCCGTTGCCATCGCTAACAAAATAAAAGAATTTCGTGCTGTCGGGATGCATGGCGGCCTCCAGAGCGCTTTTCCCCGGATTGCCGATGGGCCCCGGTGGCAACCCGGGGAAACGATAAGTGTTATACGGCGAGTTCACCGCCAGGTCGGCGTGATGAAGGCTTCCCTGATACGTGCCGGCCAGTTGTTCGGCGTAGATCACGCTGGGATCGGCGTCGAGGGCCATCTTTCGCTCCAGCCGGTTGTAGTAGACGCTGGCTACGCGCGGGCGCTCCTCCGGAGCCGCAGTTTCTTTTTCGACGATTGACGCCATGGTCACGACTCGCGTTACGTCCGAGTTCAGGCCGATCTGTTGCGCCACCTGCCGGAACTGGTGGACCATCGTCGCAGCCATTTCCTCCAGGCTCTCGGTCCGCGTGAACTCGTAGGTGTTAGGGAAAAGATAGCCCTCGAGCGACTTGGCGTCCGGCGCCAGATCCGAGATCAACTGGGTCTGAGTTTCGGCCACATGCACAAAATCCGCCGCCGAGCCGAGGCCCGCGTCCTCCATCGCCTTGGCGATGTCGAACATGGTGTAGCCTTCGGGAATGGTGACCACGTGGAAGTAGATATCGCCACGCGCGATCCGCTCGTAAACCTGGGGAAGAGTCGCCTCGCGCTCGAAGAGATACTCGCCCGCCTTCAGGGACGGTTTGGGATGCGTCGAGTGCCACAGCCGAAAGCCGAGTTCGCTGCGGATCACCCCCGCCTTTTTCAACTCCGCCGCAATCCTCCGCGTCGAATATCCGGAATGCAGCAGCAAAGAAGTATTCGCTGGGGGCCTGACTGGGGCGTAGACCTGAAACGCCGCCCAGCCGCCGACGGCGAGAACCGCAACCAAAAACAGTGTGATCAGCGTGCGCAAGGTTCCAGTGTAGAGGGCTTTTCAGATTGTCACAAAGTGGCCGGAGTACAGGGCCGGAAGGGGCCCCGTGCCCGCGTAGGGACGGCCGCCTTCGGCCGTCCAAGCCGAGCGCAGCTCGGCCAGCTTAGAAAGGTTTTCTCGGCGCTCTCTGCGTCTCGGCGGTGAAACTAATTCTTACTCGCCCAGCCAGTCCGCATAAGGCTTCATCGACTCGACGTGATCGAACACAATCTTGATCGCGCCCGTGATCGGGATGGCGAGCACAAGACCGACTGCGCCCCAAACCGCTCCCCAAAATAGCAACGCGATGGTGACCGCCAGAGGATTGATTCTCAGGCGGCTGCCCAGAAGTTTTGGATAGAGAACATTCAGCGCGAAAAGATGCAGTCCGACTACACAGAGCACCACCACCAGCAGGCTTCCGGCCTCCAGTTGTCCCAGGCCGACCAGGATCGGCGGCACCATGGCCAGCACGATTCCAAGGTACGGCACCAGGCTGAGAAAGCCGCTGAGAAAGCCGACGAAGTAGAAGAAGGGAACGTGCAGCAATCCGAAAATGGCCACGCTCACGCCCGAAATCAGCAGGCCGATCAGCAGGTTCCCCACAATGAAACTCCGCAACATTTTCCCGATCAGGCCCAGGGTCACGAATGCCGTGTTCCGGTGACGCAAAGGAAACAGCATCACGGTGGCTGAACGCGCGTGGTTCTGCCAGGTCAGCAGAAAGTAGGCCAGGAACGGGATGAATGCCGCCGCCAGCAGAATGTCGGTCAACGTTCCGGCTCCGTGGGTGAGCACTTCGGTCCAGCTCTTCACCTGCCGCACCGGGACGACGTTCGAGGGCTCGGGCTCGCCGACCGCCTCGCCCGTCTTCGCGAGCTTTTCCGCCTCCTGCCGGAAGGGTTGCAGGATGGTGCGGATCTTCTGCGAATACTTCGGAACGTTGTCCGCGAAAATGGCGGCTTGATTGTAGGACGCGGCAGTGACGCCATAGATCACCGCCAGCAGCGCGACCACGCTGATCAACGCCGCCAGAGCTCGCGGAACGCGCAGATACTCCAGCGCCTGCACCACTGGAGAGAGCATGAAGCTCAGCAGAACAGCAAAGAACAGCACCGCCAGCACCGATTCGCCGTAGTACGCGAACATAACGATCAAGCCGATGCCGAGCAGCGTCAGCGACCAGTGATGCCCGCCTTGTGCTTCAGCGGTCTCCATAGCGTGCTCTTGCTCACCCCCCCTCCGACTGGCCAACAATTCTGCCTTACTGCCGTGGAATTTGCACCACCGGAATTGCGCGACGATCGAGGCTTTGCTGGTGGAGAGCCGGGCGTCCCCGCCCGGCCGGACGGGCGAGACGCCCGTCACTCCACTAAAATTGCAAAAGCCAGGAGCTTTCTGCCTCTGCCATCTACAATTAACCGATGCCTCCAGTCTCGCCGACCCTGCACGGGCGTGTCATGGCCCTCGATGTCGGTTCGAAAAGAATCGGAGTGGCCGTCTCGGACCCCTTGGGCATCACGGCACAGGGGTTGGACACGATCCAGCGTCAGAACAAACGCCGCGATCTCGAGGCGCTGGGACAAGTGCTGGCAAAATACGAAGTCCGGGAGATTGTGGTCGGCCTGCCCCTGCGCTTAAGCGGCGCGGAAGGAACGCAATCGGAAAAGATGCGCCGCTTCGCCGACGATCTGCACGCTCATTTCGGCTTGACCGTCCATCTTTGGGACGAGCGTTGGACCTCAACCGAAGCTAACCGCCTGCTGCGCGAAACCGATCTTTCGATCAAGAAGCGAGGACAGGCGGTCGACCGGATGGCCGCCGTTTTGATTCTGCAGTCGTGGATGGAAGCCCACCCCGCTCACTGACGGCCCCGCGCTCCAGCCGCGAAGCGGCGGAATAGGACAGCCCGGCACGGTAGTGCCGGGTAGGCCGAGGGTGGGTAAGCCGAGTCCCGCAAGGGACGGCACACGCAGTTGCGACACTCCGGAGGGACGGCACAATAGCTGCTATTCGGGCTAAGCGCGATCAGGACGCCAATTCGTTGATTTCCGGGAAGCGCAGATTACACTTCGTCAGAGCTTTGGTGAGCGCCTGTTCAATCAGACTCTCGTTGCAGTTCCGCGAGATGGCAATTTCGCTGACCAGCAAGAACCGGGCGCGCTCCAGCATCTTTTTTTCGCGGAAGGAAAGCGACTTACCCTGTCCCAGGATGAGCAGGCTCTTCAATACCGCCGCCACGTCCGAGAGCGACCCGGTGCGCATGCGGTCGGAATTCTCTTTAAACCGGTCTTTCCAATCGGCCGCGTTAATGCATTCGCCGGAAGAGAGGTAATCGACGATCTTCTCCACCTCGCCAATGCGCACCACCGGACGCATCCCGACGCTGCCGACGTTCGAGAACGGCACCATCACTTTCAAACTGCTGGCGGCGATTTTCAGCAGGTAGAATTTTTCGACCGTGGCTCCCATGGTCCGGCTGCTGATTTGTTCAATAATTCCGACGCCGTGGTTGGGGTAAACGACCTTCTCGCCAATGTGGAAAACGCGGTCGCCGTTCATGGAGGGCCCTCGCCCGAGGGTGCAGAGAACTACGGCTAGTCTAGCCGAGCGCCGTTCCTAAGGCAAATCGGAGAGGTTGTGTGGTGGCGGGGCTCTGCCCCGCCGGACGGGGCAGGGCCCCGTCCCCATACCCGGAGGATGCAATCTAAGTCATTTTGCCTGAGTTAGTTGGACTGGAGCCTTGTGGCCTGAGTCCGAACCTGAGAACCCGTGCCTCGTGGTGAGAGTTATAATGCCCAAGAAGAAGATGACGGAGCAGATCAAGAAGAAGCTTCGGGACGAACTGAACACGCTCGAGCGTGAACTGGCCTTCGACATCCCCAAAGAGATCAAGAAGGCCGTTGCCATGGGCGACCTCAGCGAGAACGCCGAGTATCACATGGCCAAACAGCGCCAGGAGTATCTCAAGGCGCGCGTCCGCCAACTGGGGAAGCGCCTGGCCGACTTGTCGCTGATCAACATGAACAATATCCCCAAGGACAAAGTTGGCCTGGGCTCGACGGTGACCATCTACGACGGCACCAAGAATGAAGAAATGGAATACAAGATAGTCATGAGCGAAGAGTCCGACGTGGCCGCCGGCAAAATCTCGACCACCTCGCCGATCGGGCGCGCCCTGCTGAATAAGAAAGTCGGCGACACTGCCATGGTCGTCACCCCCGGCGGAAGCCGCGAGATGGAAATCCTGAAGCTCTCGACCATGCACGATCTCGCCGAAGCCAAGCTGGAAGCGGAACTGGACGCGTTGCCGGAACCGGAACGGGAATCGGAATGAGCTGCAACATCGTGAGCCACACTATCCTGTGGAGCGCTGCATGAGCGGACGTTACATGAGTTGGACTAGCGGATTCGGACGTGCCTGTGGCGTCCTGCTCGACGCCATCGTGCGCCTGCTGGCTCTGTCGCGCATCAATCCCAACGCCCTGACCCTGATGGGACTGGTGGTCAACACTTACGCCGCGTTTTTGTTCGGATACGCCAACGCCGACAACCAGCGCCGCATGTTTTTCTACGCTGGCCTGGTCATCATCGGGTCGGGATTCTTCGATCTGGTGGATGGCCGCGTCGCGCGCCTCTCGAACCAAGTTACTCGTTTCGGAGGGTTTTTCGATTCCATCGTCGACCGGTATAGCGATGCGTCGCTGTTCTTTGGATTACTGGTCTTCTACGCTCGTGGCAACCGATTCTTCTACCTCTTGCTGGCCGCGCTGGCCATGATCAGCGCGATTATGGTGAGTTATGCCCGCGCCCGCGCCGAGTCGCTCATCGGCACCTGCCGCGTCGGTTTCATGGAACGCCCCGAGCGTCTGGTGCTCATGATCATCGGCGCCCTGTTCAACGTCATGGCCCCGGCGCTCTGGGTGATCGCCGTGCTGTCGACCATTACAGTAATACACCGCGTCCTCTACACCTGGCAGCGGACCACGGAAATGGATACTCCCGCCAAGGCCGCCTGAAGTGTCCACCTTGAGACGATGGAGCGATGGGCGCCCCACCCGCTCCACCCCAGCCTGCTAAACTATTGGTTCGTAACTTCCCGCAAGGACTATTCGTGCCAACCAATCCTGTTCTGGTCGTTCACGGCGGCGCCTGGGCCATTCCCGATGACATGGTTGAGGCGCACCTCAACGGTGTGCGCAACGCTGCTGCCGCCGGATGGCGCGCGCTGGAACGCGGCGGCTCGGCTCTTGACGCGGTCGAAGAGGCCATCGTCGTGATGGAAGATGACGAGACCTTTGACGCTGGCCGCGGCAGTTTCCTGAACCGCGACGGCAAGGTGCAACTCGACGCTTTCATCATGGACGGCTCAACCCTGCGCGGCGGCGGCGTCGGTTGTGTCGAACGCTTGCGCAACCCGGTGCGCGCCGCCCGAAAAATTCTGAGCGACAGCCCGCACGTCTATTTTGTCGCCGAAGGCGCCGAGCGCTTTGCCGCCGAGCACGGAATCGCTCTTTGCCGCAACGAAGATCTCGTCGTCCCCAGGGAGGTCGAGCGCCTTCGCGAATACCAAGCGCAGGATTCAACCCACGGCAACGATCTGTTCGCCCCCGAAATTTCGCACGACACCGTCGGAGCCGTCGCCCTCGATCGCGATTGCAATATCGCGGCATCGACCTCAACCGGCGGCACGCTCAATAAAGCTCCCGGGCGCCTCGGCGACTCTTCGCTGATTGGTTGTGGCTGCTACGCCGATAATCTCAGCGCTGCCGCTTCCACCACCGGATGGGGAGAACCGATCATGAAGCTGGTGCTGGCGAAGTGGGCGGCGGACCGCGTCGAATCCGGCAGTTTGCCCGAGTGGGTCGCCAAGGAAGCGATGAACTATCTGAAGCAGCGCCTCAACGGCCACGGCGGAATCATTTTGCTGGATGCCCAGGGCCGCTTCGGAATTGCCCATAACACGCCGCGCATGGCCTGGGCGCTTCGGACGACGCAAAAACAGGGATCCGGAATTAAGCGAAACGACTGAAGCGCGGGCACATTTTCAACAATTTAAGGGCACGACTGAAGTCGTGCCCTTCCCAAAACCTGCGTAAATCAGGGTTGTTCCGCAGCCTCCTAGAATTCCACATGAGCCCGCAGGCTCGGCACTACGACCGGTCCGCGGGCGCGGTTGTAGCCGGGGTTGTTGATGTACTGCACTCCGGGAGCAATATAGATTCCGCGCCAAACGTGGGCCGTGTAGTACGACTCGACGATATTCTCCCGCCCGTAGCTCAACCCTCCATCACCCAACAGAAATCCGTTCCCGCCATCTGCCAGGTACTCCTGGTGATCCTTCTTGATCGCGTTCGAGACGAACGCTATGCCGGCGCGGTCTTGTTTGCGATGCCATTTCGCGCCATTCACCCCTACGCCAGCCGCTAAAGTTTGGTCCACTTCGGTAAAACAGAATGACTCCGTCTTTCCGTTGTCCCATCCAAAGCGGCCAAAGGCCGTTAGATTGCGCGTGAGGTTCTGCTCCAGGTTCACGCCAAACCCATATTTGCGGGTGATGTGCCAGGGATGGTTGGTGATATCCGGCTTGGGCACAAGATGCTCTTCAAACTGCGCGATGGCCTCGCGGTAAATTCCCATGTTCGCGTAATTGGTGTAAGCGAGCACACGCACTACGCCCGGCTTCTTCGGAATCAAGCCGCGCCGCAACTCATATTCCCAGTTCTCGGAATGTACCTGCCACGGACGCCACACCAGATTAATTCCGTTCGCGAGCCTGGGCATGAGGACTTCAGCAAATCGAAATCCCCAGTTGCGATCTTCATAATCCGCGGTCGCGCCGACCGTGTAGCCGCGAGTGTCGGCAGCGTAGTCATACGCGCCATTCTGGTCCACCGTCCAATTGGCGAATTGAAAGTGAGTGTCGGAGCCGACCGAATTCTGATCGAAAAAATCCACCAGGTCGAACTTGCCGAAGCGCACTTCCACCCGCCGCCGAGGCAGTTCGTCAAAAAGCGAGAAGGCATTGCGGCCGTTTTCAATCTTGTCTTTACTCAAGGCAAACACTTTGTGGATCATCCCGCGCGCCAGGTAAGGCGCGGTGCTCAGTGGCGAACCTTCGCCGGGAATGCGGACCACATCCAAATTCGTGATTCCGGCCAGCCCAAGGGCGTTGCTCAATCCGCCGCCAGCAGCGTCTTCCACGTCCGCCAGAAGTTCGGTGGAATTGTTGAGCCGCACACCGGTGTAGAGCGTCATGACTCGCGACGTGGCTTTCTCATAATGCGGACTGAGGCTGTTCTTCCCGCTGTAGTCGGCGTGAAAATCGGGGTGAGTTTGGAAGATGAAGTTCATCTGTCCCGAGAGCCAGAAGCGCGAGTCCCTAAAATGCGGGAGCATCGCCTCCGGATCACCACTGGCGGGCGAGTCGCGCGGATCATCCGTATCCGTCGCCGCGGCAGCCGCGGGGTGGGTGGAATCGGAGGCGGGTTGCTGCGCCCAACCCGCAGGAGCCGCGAAGCCCAGTATAAAGGCGAGCATCAGAGCCGACGCTGGCGCGACGGCGCGACGTCGTCCGTCCCGGTTCATCAGCCAGCCGTAAATGAAAATGAATTTCAATTTCATGACTACACACTAACGTCCGGTTCTGGCGCTCCACAGCGCTTCCGGTCACCCTTGGATGTGATTGCAATCACGCTGGGCACAATAGAACTAACCAGTATGCGCTCAGCCGGTTAATGGAA
>Ga0074044_10001651_pt1 | contig 19970 bp, 17 predicted proteins | sample BogForMeECP23OM1_FD_94443 | JGI IMG/M metagenome (GOLD analysis project Ga0074044, IMG submission 94443) | Bog forest soil microbial communities from Calvert Island, British Columbia, Canada - Bog Forest MetaG ECP23OM1 | ecosystem: Environmental > Terrestrial > Soil > Wetlands ...
AAGAACCACCTCTTCCGGCCAACCCCTGCGGTCTCCACACCGCACCAAGGATTTCCCAGGGGTGTTCGGTCGTGAGTTCGTTTCGCGAGGAAATGACAGGTGTCCAAATTATCGGAAATGGCATGCCGCAGGTCAACGGCACTGGTGGGAGGCAGTGTCCAGTAGTACAGTGCGGATCGATTCTCCGGAAACCTCACCGCGCCTGCAACTCGGTGAGGTTCCAGACGACCCGAAAGCCGTCGTCGGTCAGGTGACGGACCACCTCCTCGGTGCTCCGCTGATCGACGACGGGGAACTGCTCGCGGCTGGCGCCGTCTCGATCGTGCTCCTGATATCCCCCGGGCGCTGTGGAGCTGCCGGCGCTCATCTGGGTGATGCAGGTTCGGGCCAGGCGATTTCGCAGGTGGGCCGGCTCGCGGGTCGAGAGCACGAGGTTGGCGCACGGGATCGCCAGGCGGAGAGCGCAGTAGAGCCGGATGAACGTGTCGTCGTCCACGCGATGCGGCGCCGAGAAACCTGCGGGGGCGTCGTGGATCCGGGGCAGACTGAGCGAGAGCCTGAGGTCGGGGGACCGCTCGAGCAGGTACCGGCCGTGAGCAATCAGAGCGCCAAGCTCCTCGCGCGGGTCGCCCAGGCCGAGCAAGATGCCCAGGCCGATCCGCCGGATGCCCGCCTCGGCGGCGCGCTCCGGACCTTCCAGCCGCCAGTCGTACCAGGCCTTGGTCCCCTTGGGATGATAAATGCTGTAACGCTCGGGGTCGTACGTTTCCTGGTAGAGCGTCACCCCGAGTGTCCCCGCGGCGCGGAGCTGGCTGTAGCCGAGCGTGCTCTGAGGGGCCACCTCGATCGCGACCGCGAAGCCTCGACCGGTCAGGGCCGACACCACACGCGCTAGGTAGTCGACTGTGATCAGTCGGGGATATTCACCGGCCACCACGAGAACGTGCCTGAAACCGCGCCGGCCCAGCACGGCGGCCTCGGCGATTGCCTGGGCGACGTCGAGTTGCTCGCGCTCCATCGAGTTGGGATAGCGAAAGCCGCAGTACAGGCAATGGTTGATGCAATGGTTCGACACGTACAAGGGCGCATACATCAGCATCGGGCGGCTTGCGGCAACGTCCCCCGTGGCGAAGTGCCGGTCCGTGACAGCCCGGGCCGCGTCTTCCACGGCTTGCAGCGGGCGTCCCGGATCAAGGCAGGCGTCAACCTCCTCGTTCAGAGGCTGGGACCGAGCAGTCGCGAGAATCGACAGCAACGAGCGCGGCGGGCGAGGCTCCGATCCGCTCAACTGGTTCATCAGCAGGTCGAGCCGCTGCGTGAGCTCCGACTGATCGTCGCTCAGATGCCCCGCGTTGTGGTTGAGCAACTGGTACCTCCAGCGCTCGACTTTCTCCGCCAGCGTTTCTCGCTCCGCCGCCATCAGCCTCGAGCAGTCCTCCAGGGCCCGCGAAACCTCGGTCAGCAGCTTCAGCCGCACCTCGGGGTGGTCATTCACGCGGAGGACCAGTCCCTCGAGCTCGCAATACACGACGCCCGCGCCGGATTCGCCAATCGCCATTGGTGGCATGATCCCATCAAAGATCGATCGCGCGGGCCGGCACTCCTGTTTCGTCACAGCCGCGGTCACGATCGTCCGATCGAAACTGGATGTCTACGTCCTTTATAGCCCGCCCGCAACCCGCCGAGCAAGGAGCCGCCGCTCGGATCCGGACCGCCGTGCACTCCGGAGTCGTGTCAAGCACGGCGGTGAGCGTCGTCGGGTCGATCTGAACGAGGCTGTCCTCTCGATCACCGGTCCGGAGGAGGAACTTCTAGCCATTGACGAGGCCCTGGAGCGGCTGGCCGCCGCAGACGAGCAAGCCGCCGTGGTGGCGGTGGTGGCAGGTGGGGTCATGGCAGGCGGCGATCTTGGACCAGGGAACGACGGGTGCCATTGCCCGAACCTCCGGAGGGATGTTCTTTTCCTAAGCTATTGCAATAAATATAGTTGAGAAAATCGCCATCGAGTAAACGAAGCCAATCGAACCCACTGAAGCCGACCGGAAGCCACGAGGCAGCCGGCGGGCTCGACAGGTGGGGGTTGGAGGTCGAACCTGCGGGCTACGCCGATCTACCGGCCTACCGGCCCTGCCGGCCTTTTTTTGACAGGTTCTTCTCGTGGGCTGTATATTGAGGTGGGCACTTGCGAGCCCTTTCCTCAACGATCGTTCGGTGACCGAAATCGTTACTGCGCCTCTCCTCTTCGGCGTGGAGTCGATTCATGATGTCGCGTTCCTCGTCGATCATACTGGTGGTGACTTCTCTGGCGGCTGGCCTGGTTCTGGGGTTCTCGCTGGGCCGGGGAGGCCCGGTGGTCTCTGCGCAGGTCGGGGGCAGCGTGCGGGGGGAGGCTGGCTCCGTGACACCCGAGCGTGCTGCCCCACGAGCGGCAGAGGTCAGCCGGCAAGACAGCCAGATCTATGATCAGCTTGCCAAGGAATACGAGCGATTCGCGCATGTCGACCGGATGTTCGAGATGGTCTCCAAGGCTGTCTCGCCGTCGGTCGTGCACATCGTGGCCCAGAAGACGGTTCGCCACGAGGAGAGCCAGCGGGTCAAGAAGTTCGAGGAGACCGGCTCGGGCGTGATCGTCCGCTACGACAAGAACCCCGGCCTTTACGTCCTGACGAACCACCACGTCGTCGAAGGCGGCAAGATCGCCAAGATCCGGATCTTCCTGCATGACGGCCGCACCTTGACACCCGAGCGCATCTGGAGCGACGCCAAGGCCGATATTGCCGTGCTCAAGCTCGACCGCGACGACCTGCCGGCGGCCCGGCTGGGCAACAGCGACAGCGCGCTCGTGGGGAGCTGGGTCGTGGCCATGGGCAGTCCGTTCGGCCTGATGCACTCGGTGAGCCAGGGGATCATCAGCGCCCGGGGCCGCCACATGGACGAGCTTCAGGATGTCGAAAACCAGGACTTCCTCCAGACCGATGCGGCGATCAATCCGGGCAATTCGGGCGGCCCGCTGGTCAATTTGAAGGGCGAGGTGATCGGCATCAACAACTCGATCGCCTCCAATGGCGGGGGCAACGAGGGCGTCGGTTTCAGCATCCCGATCAACCTGGCCCGGTGGATCATGAACGAGCTGCTCTCCAACGGTCACGTGACTCGGGGTGCTTTGGGGGTCGAGCTTCAACCTAACTTCCGCCAGGAAGACGCCACGACTCTGGGGCTCGACCGGCCGCAGGGCGCCTGGATCAGCAAGGTGCATCCCGAGTCTCCCGCTGCGCGTGGTGGACTGCATGACGGCGATGTGATCCTCAAGTTTGGCGGGGTGGAGATTCACGACCTCAATCACCTGATCAACGCGGTCTCGATGACTCCCGTGGGCGTTCCCGCCGATGTGCTCATCTGGCGGGACCGCAAGGAAGCCATGATCCGGATCACCGTGGCAGACCGCGAGCGGACGCTGGCGGGAACCCAGGGGCCGCAGCCCAACCGGGCCGCCGAGCCCGCCGACCTGATCCGCCGCCCCGACCGGCCTGGCGCGACCTCGTCGTTCGCGATGGGGCTGGAGCTGATGACCCTCAATCCCCAGCTTGCCTTGCGGCATCGGCTTCCGGCCTCGGTGCAAGGGGCGATGATCGTCGGCATCGACCCGGAAAGTCCGCTCGCAACGTTCTGCCAGCTCCACGACGTGATCGCCAAGATCAACGAGCAGTCGATCCAGTCGGCCGAGGAAGCGGTGAAGCTGATCAACGAGCGGCCGGAGCACGATCCGATGATCGTCAGTCTCGATCGCCGCGGCAGCAGCGATGGGATGGAACGCTATACGATCCGGGTGCCTTGATGAGTTCGGCTCCTCTCTTCCTGGCCGTCCAGCGGCTGGCGGCCGGGGAATCGCTGTCGGCGACAGAGTGCCAGGAGGCGGTCGCCGCGATCCTGGACAATCAGGCGCCGGAGGCTCAGACCAAGGCGTTCCTGACCGCCCTGCACCAGAAGGGCGAGTCGGCCGACGAGTTGCTGGGGGCCGTGAGGGCGATCCGCCAGCGGATGATCGCGTTTGATTCCGGTCCCGCGGACGGCGACTGCCTGGACACCTGCGGCACAGGCGGCGACGGCGCCGAGACGGTCAATGTCTCTACCGCGGCGGCGATCGTGCTGGCCGCCTGCGGCGTCCGCGTCGTCAAGCACGGCAATCGGGCGGCCACCGGACGGTCGGGAAGCTCCGACGTTCTCGACCGGCTGGGCGTGGCCGTGGATGTCGAAACTTCGGTGCTCCGACAGTGTCTCGACGAGCTGGGCATCACCTTCCTGTTCGCGCCCAGGTTTCATCCGGGGCTGCGCGGCGTGGCGGCGGTGCGGCGGCAACTTCCGTTCCGGACCATCTTCAACCTGGTGGGCCCGCTCTGCAACCCGGCCAGCCCCACGCATCAGCTCGTCGGTGTTCCCGGCGATAACCAGGCCCGGCTGATGGCCGAGGTCCTGGCGCGAGCCGAGTCGATCCGCCGGGCCGTTGTGGTCACCGGCGGCGACGGTCTCGACGAGGTGACGCTCGACGGTCCAACGCGGGTGCGCGTCGTCGAGCCGGGGACGATCCGCGAACTGGTCTGGAGTCCCGACGATTTCGGTCTGCCACGGGTACACGCCAGCGAGCTGAGGATCTCCGGGCCCGAGGCAAGTGCCGATTGCCTGCGACGGATGCTCGCGGGCGACCCGGGGCCAGTCCGGGCGATCGTTCTGGCCAACGCGGCGGCGGCCCTCTGGGCGATCAATCCCGGTCCCCTGCCCGCACTGGTGAACCGCGCGGCCCGGGCAATCGACTCGAAAGCGGCGGCACGGCTGGTCGAGCGCTGGTCCAAGCTGACCCGGGAGGGACGTTGAAGCCCGCCGCGCCAGAGGTTCGTTCGACCGTGGAACCGGGCCAGGATCAGGAACCGGCACCTGACCGGCCGGTGCTGGCGATACCCGGCGCGACGATCGGGCGTCAGGTGCTCTGGCTGGCGGGCCCGGTGTTTGTCGAGCAATCGTTGCTTTACCTGATCGGCCTTTCGGACACGATCCTGGCCGGTCGCTATCTTGCACCCGAGCACCTCGCGGGGGTGACGGTCGCCAGCTACCTCTGACCTGCGTCCTGATCGCCCCCACGGCACAGGGGGGATGGGGGCTGGGCCTGAAGGGAGCCTGGCTGGCGATGTTCGCCGATCTGTACGTACGGGCCGCGCTGGTCGCGGGCCGGTTCCTGCAACGGGGCTGGCTCAGCATGCGGGTTTGACTGATGGCGGCTGGTGCCGCTTACTTCAGTGCCTCGAGCGATGTCCGCTGGTCGCGGTCAATTGTGAACAGGCGGTCGAGGTTGGAGGTACGGAAAACTTGCTGGAGGATCGGCGAGAGCTCGCACAACCGGAGCTTGCCCCGGGTGGCATCGATCCGGCGCTGGATCAGGATCAGCTTGGAAAGCATGCTGCTGGAGATCAGGTTGACCTCGGAGAAATCGAGGACCAGGCGGATCGGAGTTCCGTCGCTGGGCAAGCTGATCGCGATCTGTTCCGAGACCTCGCGCACAGTACGCTCATCGAAAAGCAGTTGATCATTGAAGCGAACGATCTTGATGCCGTTGGCGTCGTTGACCTGGATCCGGACTGGGGCGGGCATGTTGAGAACCCTGGAAAAGACACGAAGGTTGCATCTGGAAGAAATCAAATCGGCGTCAGAGCGACGGGTTCACGAGGGGAATCACCTGTCCAGAAGAGATCGAGGTGCTCGAGTTCGTGCTGGCGGAGTCGATCAGGACGCTTCGAAAACACTTATGAGTAACTATCCTAACAGAGCGAGTTGCACTCGCACCAGTACCGTATTTCCGCTCGGCCGATCGGCGACCCGAATCACCCGCAGAGCCGTTAGTCTCTGCCTGAGAGGTCAGAGGGTTTCCTGAAGATCCCGCCTCCGATGGCCGATCTGCCAACTGGGTGCATGATCCAGAAACGGCGAGTCCATGAAGCATCGGGGTTTTGCAATCGTCGGGCTGGCTGCCGAAATCCTGGCCGCCGAGCCAGGGACCGGCTTGGTACCCTCCTTTTCACCATTTACCCGCCGGCAGTTTGTGGTAGGGTGAACGAATAAGAACGGATGGTTCCAATCGGCCTTGGTTTTGCTAGAATGAAGCCGGGCGGGATATTGGGGCGACGTGGAAGCCTTTGGGTTACCCGGCCGGAGGAAGCCGGCAGCCGATCAGCCAGCGTGAGGTCGAAACATAGCTCTGGAAGGGAGACAGGCTGATGCGTCGGACGATGTTGATGGGGCTCTTGGGGATGGTCATCTCGAGCCCGGTGGTGCGGGCCCAGGGCCTCGATTGGGTGGCCTCGGCGCTTCCCGAACGAGCCTATGATTTTGGCACAGTGGCCCGCGGCTCGCAGATTCGCCACGCCTTCCCGCTGATCAATCGGTCCGACCAGGAGATCCGCATCGCCGACTGGCGGACCAAGTGCGGCTGCACGAACGTTCGGGTCGGGGCGAAGGTCATTCCTCCGGGAACCCAGACCACGATCGAGGCCACGATCGACACCACGAAGTTTCTGGGCTACAAACCGTCAGGGCTCACGCTCATCTTCGACCGCCCCGCATTCGTCGAGGTCGATCTCAACCTGACCTGCTTCATCCGGGGCGACATTGTGATGACCCCGGGCCAGATGGATTTCGGCATCGTCCGGCGGTCCGACAAGATGCCCCCGGCCTCGCTGACCCTGACCTACGCCGGAGGACGCTCGGACTGGGAGGTCACGAAGATGAAGACCCAGAGCTCGAAGCTGAAGGCCGAGCTGCGCGAGCTGTCACGCACGGCGGACGGCCAGATCAACTATTCGCTCACCGCGACGCTTCAGCCCGGAGTTTCCAACGGCTATTTCAAGGATGAGATCACGCTCTTGACCAACGACCAGAGCAGCCCCTCGATTCCAATCTCGGTCGTGGCCAACATCCAGAGCGCGGTGGCTGTCACCCCGACGATCATCAACTTCGGCGGCGTGCGGCCGGGTCAGTCCGTGTCCAAGACGGTCGTGGTTCGTTCCGCGCAGCCGTTCTCGATCACCAGGCTTGCACCCAGCCAGGAAGATCTCCAGCCCGGCGAGGACGAGAAAGGACCACGAGCCGCTCACCAGTTGAAGCTGACTTTCAAGGCCCCGGAGCAGACCGGTCCCTATCACGCCACGTTGACCATCGAGACCGATATCAAGGATGAGCCGCCGGCCTTGCTCAAGACCTTCGCCACGGTCGTGCCCTGACCGGTAAGTGACAGTACGTTGACAGCATCGTGGTGTTGCGCGTATCCTCCTCCTGCTGCTGGAGCTTCATTGCCCTGCTGGCCGAGGATGCGAGGATGCCGGAAACAAGCTGCGAGACAGGCGAAGCCGCGTACAACCACCTGGCACTGGCCGTCGCGGATATCAACTGGTTCACCACCGAGAGCCTGTTCCGGGAAATCGATCAGCGGTCGGTTTCGATCCTCGCGCTGCGGTGCATGGATTACGTCAACGGTTGGCGGCGGGGAATCTATCCCTGGTCGAGATCCTGTCGTCCGCGCCCCTGGGGCGACAACTCCCGCACCCGAGACATGGTCTTGCCCAGCGGCTGGATGAAGCGCTTCCCCCGGCTGGGAATGCGTCCCATCGCCAAGGCGATTCAAGGATTCTGGAATCAGGGTGATCCCCGGGCCAGGCGCGGGCTGGTGCTGACGTATCCCCACTACCTGTATCTGCGCGATCAGCTCGGTCCCGATGTCACGCTGTATTACAACATCGACGACTACACGCTGTACTGGCCGAGGCATGCCGCCCAGGTTCGTTGCCTGGAACGCCAGATGGTGCTGCGTGCCGACGCGACGATCTGCGTGGCGCGGCATCGGGCCGACGAGCTCCGCGCGGCCGTTCCGGAAGCGGCAGAGAAGATCCATCATCTTCCGCACGGCACGCCGGCGGCGTTCCTGGCAGACGAGCCCAACCACCGACCCGCTCTGGCTCCCGAGGACATCGCCCATCTGCCTCGACCCCTGCTGGGTTACGTCGGTTCGATCGGGCCACGGCTTGACTGGCCCTTGATGAAGCGGCTCAGCGAGGCGTTCCCCCAGGCCTCGGTTGTCGTCGTGGGCGAGGAGCCGCACATCAGCCGCCATCGCGAACCGTGGTTCAGGGACTGGGCGGCCGAATTCTCCATGCAGCCCAACGTGCACACGATCGGCTGGCGGCCGCAGGCGGAGCTCCCTCGGTATTACCAGGCGTTTGACGTGATCCTGATTCCCTATGCCCAGGACAATCGTTTCAACCGCGCCTGCTCGCCGACCAAGATCATGGACGGCCTGGGATCGGGCCGGCCGATCGTGGCAACCGCCATCCCGGAGTGCCGGCTCTATTCCCATCTCTTCGACGTTGCCGAGGACGCCGCAGAGTTTGTTGACGCCGTGCGGTCGATCGTCGCCACCGGCTCCGACGACGGGCGGGCCTGCCTGCGGCACGCCCATGCCCGAGAACATACGTGCTGTATCGTCGCTGATCGGGTGCTCCAATTGCTGCAATGCGGCCATCCCGCGTCCGACCTCCTGGGACGTGGGACGTGGGACGTGGGGCGTGGAGCGTGAGGCGTGGGACGTGAGGCGTGAGGCGTGAGGCGTCGCTGCCTCGCGCCGAGCTGGGTACAGAACTCCCCCGCCCGGCGAGGGGTCAACATGCTACGAAATGCTACGTTTTTCCGGTTTTTTTGAAAATTCGGAATCTTGGTTTCGACGCAAGTTCTTAGATCAAAGGACTTTAGGCTATTTGTCCCTGGGCATGCATTAGCAGTATTTTAGACGTAACCGCATGAAACTAAAAGAGTTACGCCATAGCCACTTACGTAGCTTATTCTCTCAAAAGTCGCCATTTTGCCCCTTTTTTGGGGCATTTTACCCCGATTTCGCTCACAGGTCGCCCTGGGACCGGAGTGAGCCTTCCGCTTCTCCACCAACAGTGGGGAACGAGGTTGGCCCACCATGGCCGCCACTGTTCTCCCGCCCACCGCCTCGCGCTCCACGCCCCTCGCTCTGCGGGCTACTGCCTGTCACCAACCGCCGAATTGTCAAAGATCGATGGAAGCCAATCTCAACGAACGACTCCTGATCTCAGTATGACACAAAATCTGGCGATTGGTGCGGATTCATTTGTCCGTTCTCCCTCCCGCGACGCCACGGGTGGCGGACGGCTATTTTCGGTTGGCGCAACCGTCCCGGTTGGCTCGCGGTTGCGCACCAACCGGCGATCGACTCCAATTCTTGAATCAACGCTGCGTTATGAAACCAGGCCGATGCAATTGACGCAACTCTCTTGTAAACAGAATGTTAAGCCTTGTATCAAAGCCGTTCGTGGGTGCCGCCGTAAGTCCTCCCGCACACAAGGAGTCAGGCTGTACCATTCTTTTGGGAACGAGCTGCCCGAGCATCGCGTATCCTGAGAGAGACGACAGTTTATTTGTGGGGATCATGATGTTCCAGACTGCTCGCCAGTGGATTCCGCAGGCCGGGATCGCGCGGCGTCTGGGCGTCCCCCCTCGCGTGCTCCGGCGCCTGGTTGCTTGCGGTTAGTTCACCGTGCGGCTGATTCCGGCTGTCATGCCCGGGTCGTGATCAACGTTGACCGCTTGGTCGCCCAGCACACGCAAGAGACTGAGCCAACCTCCCGCCAGTTTTGTAGGCGCTCGCCAGTTGGTGCGCAACCATGAGCCAGTTCTGGCTCTTCCCCAGGACCCGTAGCCTGGGCGTCGTAGAACGGAATTCATTCCGTTTCTTCCCCGCCGATCGATTTGCTCGCTTAAACGGAATCAACGGAACGCGAAAAACGGAATGAATTCCGTTCTACCAAGAAGTGACCTCGATCCACATCAAGGAATCCCTTCATGCGCCCGCTCAGCTATCGGCAGAGATTGTTCGTGGAATTCTACCTCGGTGAATCGAAGGGGTGCGCCATCGATGCCGCGCGTCGAGCTGGTTACAGCTCTCCCCACCCGGAGGGTGCCAGATTGCTCAAGAAAGCTGCGGTTCGGGCAGCCGTCGAGGCCCGCCTGACAACGGCCGCCATGGCTGCCAGCGAGGTTCTGGCCCGCATTGCAGACGTCGCGTCCATCAACATGATGGATTTCATCGACTTCAGCTCGGAGAACGCTGGCAAAGTGGACCTGAAGCTGGTCAAGCGACGGGGCCTGGGTCATCTCATCAAGCGCATGCGAATCAAGAAGGATGGGACCTCGGAGATCGAGGTGGAAGCCAGGCTGCCCGCCCTGGTGAAGCTCGGCGAGTATTACAAGCTCTGGAAAGGTGAGGCGGAGCAGCAAATCACCATGGTCGACGTGGCCAAGGAATTAGAGGCACGGTATGAGAAACTGCGAAAAGAGGAAGAGGGTGGCAGCACTGCTGGATAGCTGCCGGGACCGACCGGACCTGTTCAATGAGCTGTTCTTGAACCGCCCTGCCTACTGGTCCCGGCAGAAGGACCTGTGCCGGTCGGTCGTCGAGTACCGGACCACGGTCGCGTATTCCGGCAACATGGTCGGTAAGGACTTCTGGATCGCGGGAATCGTCCTCTGGTGGTTGTTCACCAGGCCGAAGTCGCTGTGCATCATCACGGGGCCGTCGCAGATGGTGCTCGGCAGCGTGACCTTCAAGGAGATCAGACGCTGCCTTGATGGCGCTTTGCTTCCCTTCGGGGGCAAGCTTTCCAGCGGCCTGAAGGCCAACCCGGCGGTGATCGAGATCGCGCCCGGCTGGCAAGCCCTGGGGTTCAGCACAACGAGCGTGGAGCGATCGTCGGGGCAGCATGCCGGGCATCTCCTGGCCGTGGTCGAGGAAGCCTCGGGAGTCGAGGATTACGTCTTCGACGCGATCGACTCGCTGGGCTATGAGCGGCTGGTATGCATCGGCAATCCGATCCGGGCGGAAGGCAAGTTCGTCGACCTGATCCGCCAGGCCGACCGCGACCGGGCCGACAATGTGCCCCCCCGGCTGGCCGTCAACGCCATCCGGATTCCGAGCACGGAATCTCCGCACGCGCACCAGGAGAAGAGCGAATTCGGGCTGGCCGATCGAACTTGGATCGAATCGATGCACCGCAAGTACGGCAAGACCTCTCTCTGGGTGCGGTCGCACATCGAGGCCCGCATACCCGATGTGGCCGCCGAGCAACTGATCGATCCCACGTGGCTGCACCACCACAGCTCGCAGCAACGGCCGCCGGTCCCGCCGACGGATCCCGTCAATTTCACCAGGCGGATCGCCTGCGACCTGTCCGAGGGAGTGGGCCGCGACAGCACCTGCATCATGGTCCTCGACGACTGGGGCATTCTCGACGTCGTGCTGAGCAACGACGCGGGCCTACCGGAAGCCGCCGCGACGATCCATCGGCTGGTGTGCAAGTGGCAAGTTCCGCACGACAGGATCACGTTCGACAAGCTGGGGATCGGCCGCAACTTCCCCAACCATCTGGCGCGTTATGGAATCACGACGGCGATCCCCTACGCCGGGGAGGGCAGGCCGCAGGACCCAAACTCGTATGTCAACCTGCGCACCGAGGCCGGCTGGAAGCTGCACAATCGGCTGGATACGACCCTCCCGACCTTTGCGCCGGCGTCCCCGGGCCGCCCACCCCGAGCGATTCCCCAGCGGCCGTTCTACTTTTGTTCCGGCGACTACTATGTCCGGCTGGTCGAAGAGTTGCGGCCCTTGACCTACAGCCTGGTCGGCAGAAAGACCAAGCTCATGCCGAAGGACGAGTGGGCGACCATCCTGGGCCATTCGCCCGACGTCGCGGACGCGTTGATCCAGAGCATGATCTTGACTCCTTGAAAGATAACCCGACCAGTGAGAAACAAAAAAGCGATCGAGGATTTCATGGACGCCTGTCTGGAGACAGCATCCAAGATGGGATTCCAGCGGTCAGAGCTTGACAAACTCCTCCATGTTCTGGTGGTGACTCGGGCAGATCTCTCGGCGAGAAGCAGCATGAGAATCACTCCGATGCAGTGCCCGATCCACGATTCTTCCAAGAGTTCCGAGGCCTCAGAGAACGTTCTCGGATAGGCTCAAAGAGCTGGCCGCGATTTTCGTAATCAAACGGGACTCATTCCGTTTTTCCCGTTCCTGCATCCCGTCGTATCGAGCCAGAATCGCATTTCTCTATGCGGTTCATCGATCCGGCGACCCTCAAAGAGCATGGGTCGGCAAGAGACCAAGTACGCTGCGCGTTTGCGGCCCGACAGCGCATGAAAATGCCGGCAGTCTTATCTTGTCGGTCGGGGTGACAGGAGAATGGCTTCGGTCGATGTGACCGACGCGCGATACGCTGCTAGCCCTTCGTGCAGGTCCGTACTCGGACTGGGACCGCTGATCTTTCCAGCGCCACCAGTGCCGCCATTGCCGCCGCGATCAGGACGCGGCCGCCGGCGCTCGCGCCGCCGGCTGTCACCTCGGCCGCCGCCTTCTCCTCGTCGTGGGCTTTCCCCTCGTCGTGGGCGGGCTGGTTCGAAAATGGGGCGCCGGACCGGGCCAGCCGCCCCGCGTTGCAAAAGACGGACTCTGCGATCTTGCTCGCGATGACAATTTCCAGTTCGGCGCGCATGGTCGGTTTTCTCGGCTACCAGCCCGTTGAGGGGGCCCTTCCGCCCGCTTATATTCTTCACAAGCGTACAGATGGTGCGCCAGCGGGTCTTGTCGAATTTACAAGACGCTCGGCGCGGCAAGACAGGGAGCATCGGCATAATAGCGCGACGGCATGGTCTCCGCAGGTCGGTGGGCCAGCCGGGACGCGGGCTTGCCTGTTCGGAAGAATCTACGCTACGGTCGCCGGCGGGATCGTCGTAACTCCGAACTGACTCTGAGCCCTGGTTGACGGCGTTTCCGGCGTTATGATTGCCATGCATCCGAATGTCCGCTAGTCCGCGCAGGATCTGTCATGAGCAACGGTCATATTTCATGGAACCCAGCTTCCAGCCATAGCTGGGCAAAAATGCTTGGCCTGGTCGATGTGCCGCTGTTCAGCCCCGCCGAGCAGGCCACGAAACCCGGGAATCCGACCCTGCTGCAGGATGGCTACGCCGTAAGCTTCGCGTTCATGACTAGCGCCGGCGAGCGGCTGGAGCTGCAGGAAGACCCGCTCTCGTGGTCGTGGTCCTCGAATGTCCGCCACCTGCTGATCGTCGATCCAAGCGTCCAGCGGATGTTCCTGCGCCGATGGGACCGGCCCGCCGAACCGAGGCAGTTCAAGACTCCGCAGCGCGGCCTGGGTGCCGAGGACTTGCTCGCGCTGCTGGAAGGCGCGCAGCCGCCTCGCACGCCGGACGTCATTCGGCACGTCCTGTCGGCCTTCCGGCTGCTGAGGCACACGCTGCCCGCCAACTCGTCCCTCGAGTCGCTCCAGCTCTTGAACGGCTTCCTGCTGGCAGCACAGGCCGCCCAGCGTGACGAAGGGCGCGCTGCGGCGATCCTCGCCTCTCAGACCATCGGCGAGGCGATGGCGGCGCTCGACAGGTCCGACCAGGAATTGTCCGGCGTCATCGATCTGCCGCTCTCGATGAGGAATCTGCGCGCGAAGGCGCTGGCCGGGTTTTTCTTGGACAGGGAGCCGCGGAGCGGCTGCATCCTCTATTCCAACCTCCTCTTCCGCCACGCTTCGAGCCAGCTCTACCAGGAGGCGCACCTACAGATCGAGCGCGAGCCGCAGGGCCTACTCCCCGGATTCGCGCCCGAAGATGAGCCGGAAGGCGAGACGCCCAAGGATGTGCGGTACACGCCGGTCAATCTGGCTCGCGGCCTTGTGCAGCTGGCGCTGAAGGCTCTCGGGGATGTCACCGCGCGCCCGGCACCGTTGCAGATCCTCGACCCCGCGTGCGGCTCCGGCGTCTTCTTGCAGGAAGCACTGCGTGAGTTGCTCCGCGGCGGCTTCGCCGGTACGGCCCGGCTAAAAGGCTACGACGTCTCGAACGTGGCGGCGTACATCTCCAAGTTCTGCCTGGAGCACGCCAAGGTCGAGTTGCATGGCAGTTCCAGCATCAATTTCGATATCGAGCAGACCGATTCGCTGGAGAGGGATTGGGAGGCCTCGGACCTCGTGCTGATGAATCCGCCGTTTATCCCCTGGAACGCGACGACACCGAGGCAGAAGGAGCTGCTGCGTGACACGCTGGCCGAGGCGTATAAGGGGCACGCCGACCTGGCAATGGCATTCCTGCTGAAAGCCGCCAAGGCGCTTAAGCCCGGCGGCGTGGTGGCGAGCGTGCTGCCCGCGGCCCTTCTGAGCACGGTAAGCGGAGGCCAGTTGCGCAAGCAGATCCTCGACATGGCCGATCTCGTCGCCATCGGAAAGTTCGAGGGCTACACGTACTTCAAGACCTCGTTCGTCGAGCCCTCCTTCGTGGTTCTGCGCCGGAAGGAGGCGGCGCGCACGGCGGCCGCTCCGCCCGCCCGCGTGGTGATCGCCAAGGAAGGGGCGGAGGACAAGGCCCTGCGTCTGCTGCGACTGGCGGACGAGCTGGAGCGCAAGGAAGACAAGCAGGTCGAGATTTTCGACGTCCCCGGTGGCATCTTCCAGGGCGGCGTCTGGATGCCCGAGCGCAAGGGCGCCTACGAGCTAAAGCTGGCACTCAACCGCCTCCGGTTCCCCAAGGTTGGCGCGCTGTTCACTGTCCACCAGGGCATCCGCACAGGCGACAACGCGGCGTTTATCCTGACGGCCGAGGAATACCGCGAGATTGCGGAGCCGGAGCGCCCGTATTTCCGGCCAGTGGCCGGTCAGGGCGCGCTGAAGAATGGGCAGCTCCTGCCCTCCTACTACGTGTTCTATCCGTACGGTGCCGACGGCAGGCCCTCGATCGCCAGCGAGGAGCAATTGCTCGAACTCGTGCCTCGGTATCACGAGCTCTACCTCCGCGACCGCAAGCAGAAGCTGCGACGGCGCGCCAAGGTCAAGGACTGGTGGCTGCTCACCTGGTCCCGGCCGTGGCAGGCGGGGACCGTCCATAAATGGGTGTCCACTTATTTCGGCGCCTCGGGCAGCTTCGCCTACGATGACGAAGGGAATTACGTCGTCGTGCAGGGCTATGCGTGGTTGGGAAAACCGAAGCTGGCCGGCGGGGAATCCGTCGATCTGCAGGCGACGCTGAGGAACACGCCGCTGCCGTGGGCGTATCTGGCGATTTTGAATAGCAAGCTGTTTGAGGTGATCCTTTCGGGCTACTGCCCGCGCGTGCAGGGCGGCCAATACAATCTCTCCAGTCGCTTCGTGAAGGACATACCGATCCCGAGCCTGGCGGACCCGCATTTCTCGGCCAGCATTCTGGACCGACTAGCCGATCTAGGCCGCCGCATCCATGACGGCGGATTCGAGGAGCTTCGCGAGGAAATCAATCAGGCCGCCCATCAGGCGTATGGTCTGCGCGAAGATTCTCTATCGTCCCGATAATACGCGCCGAGGAAGTCCGCCCGATGGCGAACGCGAATGACATAGATTCGTATCATCACCATCTGCTCGCGGCACTGAATGGCGAGGGCCTGCTTGGCCAGCAGGCGGCCATGCGGCCCGACCCGAAAAGAGACTGGAAAAACCCGAAATTCACCGGGCCGATTGATTTCGACCTGTGGCCGACCGAAGCGCCCATGATGGCCCAATCCGACCAGGGCGGCGAGTTGGCAGTGTTCCCGTTCGAAAAACTGAAGAAGATCGGCAGCGGCGAGCTGATCGAGGTCGAGGACGAGGGCGACACCGGCATCTGCTGGATAAGCTGGCACGAGCGCTGGGAGCGGCTGGTGCCGGAGACCGTCTTCCCGGGCAAGAAGGGCAAGCAGCCGCATTTCATGCTCGGCACGATCCAGTGGATTCTTTTCTGGGGGCGCCCGGAGGAAGAGCGCAAGGTCCAGATAGTTCGCGCGGAATGGGACAACGCCGCACACGTCGCCAAGAGGAAGAAGGAATACGACATTGTCAAGGAGAAAGGCGCCAAGCCCGCCGAGGAGGAGGACGACAGCGAGGCTGGGCAGCCGCACTGGCACGTTGACCGCGTGCTCGAGCTGGGCGACGTGGACGCCTTTCTCGAACACCGCGGGACCGACCTCCAGGAATTGGCACAGAGCTCCTATGCCGGGCAGTACCTGAAACTGCAGCGCATGCACCTGGCGATGGGCGGCTGGAAGAACGGCGCGGCTGTGGCGGCGGCGAACCATGCCGCTCGCTGGCAGATCGAATATACGGAGGACGGGGACGAACTGATCGAGTGGAACCTTTGCACGCTCCGCTACATCAAAAGCCAGATCCGCTATATCTCCGGATACTGAACCCCTCGGACCGTCCTAACCTCGCGTAGAGAAGGGGTGTTACTCCAGATACCTGTCGGCGCACTAAGTATATTAAGCTAAGTATATAACATGTTCAATACGAATACCTCTGCCGATGACTAAGGAAGTGCATGCTGCTGAAATGAAAAGACCGTTGCCGTAACTGCTTGGCCTTCATGCACTTCAAAAAATCGGGGCGGCAAGACGGCTATTGAACTTCTTCTATTCGGTGCCAGTACGCCCGCTTTGCAACCATCCATTGCATAGAAAGCACTTGAGGCAATCCTCGATTCGTCGTGCCGACATCAATCCTCGTCGAAATGATCAGTGGCGACTCAACTCCCTGAGCTGACCGGCGCATTGGTCGATGTGACCGACGCGCGCAACGCTTTTTTCTTCTTCTTGGGTTTTGCCCACCACTCTTTGTTCGAGGTATCCTTTATGTCATTGCCGCCGTGTTTCCTTAAAGAACTCGTCTATTGCTTTTCGGAGATCGCCAACGAAATCATTGATCGCGGCCATTTGGGCGTTGGCTTCCGGCTTTTTGTTCCGGTCTGGATGGTATTCTTTCGCCTTCTCACGAAGAACGCCAGTGACCATGACGACGAGTGCATCACGGATTTCGTCGTTGGTCTGAGGCTCCAGCCGCGGCTCGACGAGCGGAATCCCACGTTCGTGACATAGCCGACGCGCCTCCTCGTAAACGTCCGGTTCGCGCTGGCGCACCCAGGGACTCTTCGCCAACAGCTTGAGGTAGTACTCTGGTACCTCATCAACCATCTTGCCGATGTAATCTCCAAAGGTGAGCCGGTTTCGGATCGGGGTCGCCATCGTCTTCTCCAATTAAGACAGGATTTCTCCGATGCCGCTCTGCCCCGCTGCCAATTTCGCCAGCGACAGAGCCATCACTCGGTCGTGTTGTTTCCCCGGAAGCCCACCCATCGATCTGCGCTCCCGGTGAACGAACCTCCGCAGTTCTTCGTACGTCTCGGCCGAGTGCGGGACGCACATGCCGTCTTCCAGATCCGGTGACAGCGTGTCGATCGCGAAGCTCTTTGAGTGGGCGGTCGTGTCAAAGCCGATCTTCTCCGAAAACTCCTCGGTGATTCTATCCACTTCTTGCGTCCGGTACAGGTTGATCGCGGCGTGTTCCTTTGCGTAACGAAAAGGTGGGAGCTATTGACTCGCGCTCTCATCGACTACTACTGCCCCGAACTATGACGTGCATTCTGCCGGGATGATGCGGGCGCCCGCCTGATGGCTACGCAGTGGATCACCGGGACCGCATGCCCCCTGACTTGCGCGCTTCGGTCCGACACATAGAAGGCGATGTGACCAACGCGCAACGCTCCGACATGTGAAAAAGTGCCAATTCACGTGCACCGAATACTATGTCGCCATTGTTTGGCGAAGTGGGTTATGTGGCACGAGGTACTGACGGTGTGCGGCAGATTCTCTACGACGAGGTACAGATCGACGGCGCGTTCGGTGCCGCCGCGGACAAGACAGCCGCTCAAGCCCAGCCCTCACTCTTGTCGGGCGGCCCCGCCGACGACCTCCTTCAAAACTCTCCTCATGGCGAACCCGACATACTCCCGTAGGTTCCGCGATGGCGATGCGCCCTGGGCCCGGCATCCGGAAGTGCTCGACGGGTCGAGCAAGGGGATGGAGATCCCTGCGTAACTCAGGTCAGACAGCATGACTCCTTCGTGCAAGTACTGCGACCGCTGGTTGTAGTAGCCCTCCGCGAATCGCCCCAGGTTCTCACCGCCGCACCTGGTCATCAGGTCGGTCACCCGCTGGGAAATCTTGAACTGCTGCTGGCCGCACTTTGGGCAAGCCGTCGGCTCGGGTCCGCCGATCTTCGACGCAATTTCCAAGGCCGACATATACAGGGTGCCGGTGATCTCGGCGTGTGCTGCCCCCAGCTGCCCGGCGGCTTCCAGCCGGGAATATCTGACCGTCAGCGGGATGACGTACTCGCCTGCCTGCCCGGTCGGTTCCGCCTTGCCCACTTCGAGGACGTCCGTGACCTGGGCATCGTACTTCCTGGCAGTATGGAAATGAGGGCATGCACGCATGAATGTGCTGATCGGGCCGCCGAGCGATTCCTCCTCAGCCACCAACTCTAGGAGGCGCTTGCCCTCGGCCGACAGGAGGTACAACCTCTCTCGGACCGGGTAATCATCCATCCAATTCGGATCATCCACGAACAACCCGGATCGGTCGGGGGCCTGCTCCAGCGGCTCATCCCGCTCGTCGTTCCCTCGCAGCAAGGGCCAAAATGCCGAGTTGGTTTCCACCGAGAGTAGGTCAAGGATCTGCCTCATCCGGGGGATCAACTGCGTCTCTGCATCCGGCTTGTCGAAGGCTGCGACCGCGACGGACAAGGAGAACCGACGCCGGGACTTCGGTTCCATCCTAAAGGAGTGCCCCTCGTAGAACCACAGGGGACGGTCAAGACACTCGACCGTAACCTGGTACGCTTTCCGTTCAGGGGACGCCATCCTCGTTCTGGCCGCCTCAACCGTCGTCTGGATCAGTTGCCCCAAGTCAGACTGCGGGTCCACGGGGCGGTCAAGGCCGTGGGTGAAGCAGATCGAGCGGATCGAGCCTTTCTTCACGTATGTCACGCTGACGCCGACCCCCCCTTCCGGCCTGCCGATATCGGCGAAACCTAAGAAGATCAGGTTCCTAGGCCCGTCCCGGTACGGCGTGTACTGCCAGGCACACTTGCCGCACACCTTCCTGAACTCTGCCCACAGGGTCCGCAAGAACCGGTTGGCCTCAGCGACCTTGTCGATCCCGACCTGGATGTTCATCACCCCCTCCGGTCTCGGCAGCGACTTTCCATGCTTCATCGGCTCAGCACGGACGCATCCAGGGCTGCTGCTGGCGGTTACCCTGAGACGCGTCATCAAGTTTGGCCTGGTGTCAGTACCAATCGGGGGTGACACCGTGATTGCCACTGAGGTTCGCGATTTGAGGAAAACCCGGTTCCAGGTTGATTTCGAGCGAGCACGCCGGGAGAGCGCACTTGCGCGCGTCGGTCCGACACACCGACGCGCGATCGGGATACAGGCACCTGAGAACACAAAAGCGTCGAGACTCGTAGGCTTTGATGACTCAAGAATAATCTCCGCGTCTTCGGGCCAGCCACATTTTTGATGAAGGAGCCCGGCAAGATTGGGAATGGGTTGAGACTGCAGGTCAATGCTTGCCCGGAACCGGTGTGCCTGGTTGTAGCCGAATTGATAAGTAGTGATCGATTTTCGCTCAGTTGGTTCCGGACGCAAGAGGACATCCGATTCGCCGGGCCCTGGACTCAGTCCTCGACGACTGGGGCGTTCTCGAGGTCGTGCTGAGCAACGACGCGGGCCTGCCGGAAGCCGCCGCGACGATCCAGCGGCTGGTCACCAGGTGGAACGTACCGCACGAGCAGATCACTTTCGACAAGCTGGGGATCGGCCGCAACTTCCCCAACCATCTGGCGCGTTATGGAATCACGACGGCGATCCCCTACGCCGGGGAGGGCAGGCCGCAGGACCCAAACTCCTACGTCAACCTGCGCACCGAGGCCGGCTGGAAGCTGCACAATCGGCTGGATACGACCCTCCCGGTCTTTGCGCCGGCGGCCCCCTCCCCA
>Ga0074044_10001653_pt1 | contig 19961 bp, 20 predicted proteins | sample BogForMeECP23OM1_FD_94443 | JGI IMG/M metagenome (GOLD analysis project Ga0074044, IMG submission 94443) | Bog forest soil microbial communities from Calvert Island, British Columbia, Canada - Bog Forest MetaG ECP23OM1 | ecosystem: Environmental > Terrestrial > Soil > Wetlands ...
AACCGCCGCGCCGAAGACGACCGCCGGGAAGACCCCGACGAGGGCGAGAAGATAGAGCGCGACCGGCGCGAGGACTCCCGCGCTACCTCCGACCACTCCGACCGCCGGCCGGTCGCTGCGAGCGGTGATGACCGCCGCGATGCCGCCGATGATCGCGACGATTCCGAGGAGGACGACCCCGCTGCCCACCGAGGCCAGGAAGCTCTCGAGGTCCGGGAACGGCGACAGCGCGACCGTCGTGCCGTTGCCCGGGCTCCCCGGGAAAAGGGTGATCGAGAGGCCGGTCGTCCCGGTATTGTATACGCTCGACGCGAACGTGTTCACGGTGACCGGCGCGTAGCCCGGAAGAGATACGTTGAGCGCGATCCCGCCCGCGGGGACGTTGGAGAACGAGAAGGTTCCCGTCGGCGAGGTGGTCTCGGTGACCCCGGACGAACGCTCGTCGGTCAGGATCACCGTGGCCGCCGGCGCGGGGATGCTCCCTCCGCCCGGGACTTCCTGCCAGACGGTGCCCGATACCGAGTAGCTCTCGGGGGTCAGCGCCTCGGCTCCGAGGACGGAGAGCAATCCTCCCAGGACGACCGCGAGCACCACGATCCCGATGAGGGCGGCTTGGGCCATCCGCCGCATCCGCACGCGCGGGCGGCGGGGGGCGGGCAGCGCGGGATAAAGGCCCGGAAGGACCTCCCAGGAGTACAGGGGCGGCAGGTCCCGAGGCACGACGACGGGCACCGGATTATGACATTGGGGGCACGGAAACCACTGGGTCGGAGGCGCGGGGGCGAGAACCACCCGAAGGTCCGCGCCGCACGTCGGGCATCGGACCGAGACACTCGGCGCTCCCATCGACGCCGCCAAACCTCGTCGGGGGTCTTAGCCTTGCGGCGTTCCCTCGGAAAGGCCCACCCCCGCGTCGTCGGGGTGGACGACGGGGCGTTCGACCGGTACGAGCGCACGGCGCCGATCGCGGCGGTCTCCCTCTCGCTGCCGGAGCACGTGGAGGCGGTCCGAACGGCTCAGGTGCGGGTCGACGGGACGGACGGGACGCGGCGGGTCGTCGCGCTCGTACGAAGCCTGGGGTCCCTCGATGGCGTCCGCGCCGTTCTGCTCGACGGGGCGGTTGTCGGAGGGTTCAACGTCCTCGACATGGATGCGCTGCACCGGGAGCTCCGGTTGCCGATCGTCGCGGTCACGCGGCGGCCGCCGGAGTTCGCTCAGATCCACGCCGCGTTGAAGAAATGGTTTCCCCGGACCGCTCCGGCTCGATGGTCGCTCCTACGCGCGCACCGATTGTTCCCCGTCCCGACGGGCGGGCGTCCGATCCTGGCGGCTGCCGTAGGCTGCTCGCGCGCGGACGCGGCGCACCTGGTCCGGCGATCGACGGTCCACGGTTATTGGCCCGAGCCTCTCCGCCTCGCCCACCTCATCGCTTCCGCCGGCCGCCGTCACGTTCGTCGCCGTCCGAAGGATTAAGCAGGGCGGAGTCCGTCGGGCTCCCGGGCCTGTAGCTTAGCATGGACAAAGTCCTGGCCTTCTAAGCCAGTGAACTCGGGTTCAAAGGCCTCGGACGTCGGCCGTCCGGGGCGGAAACTCCCGACAGGCCCGCCGCCCCCGGGGAGGAGACTCCTGGATTAGAACCCGCCCGAAAACCCCGGATCGCGAGTTCGACTGGAACTCCTCCGGCTTGATGATGGCTCAAACGCGGGCTCTCCCTCGTCTTCCGAGCCTGCGTTCGGAAACTCACCGGACAAAGTGCCCGGGACCGACTCTCAGTCCGCGGTCAGGGCGAGCAGGTCCTCGACCAGCTCGTCCGGCTGCGTCACCATCGGCCAGTGCCCGGAGTCGATCACCTTGTGGGGACCTTCCAGCTGGCCCCACTTTCCCTGTAGGATTTCGTCCACAGGGTCGCCGCTGCCGGTGCAGAATATGTACGCGCGCTTCACCGTGTCGAGATTCTTCGAAAGGGTCACCGGGTCGCTTGCGTGCTTCAGGGGCCAGGGCGTCCCCAGGGAGAGCATCCACGCTCGATCGGGACCCTGGACATCTTTTCCAATGCTGTCGAGGATCTTCTCGGTCAGCGGGATTCCCAATGCGCCGGGTTCAACGCGTCCGAACTCCTTCTGGGGGTCGAAGCCCCCCTGGGGGGTCAGGACCTTGTCCGGACGGAACGCGTCCAGGTAGAGAAGGATCTTCACCTTCTCGGGAACGCGATCGGCAACTGCGGCCACGACCTTTCCCGCAAAACTGTGGCCCACGAGCACGAAATCGTCGAGCTCGTTGTAATGGATCACGTGCAAGACGTCTTCGACCGCAGTCTCCATGCCGATGTCCTTGTTGGCGAGGTGGACCCGCTCTCCCATCCCCGTGAGAGTGACGGGATAGACTTCGTGTCCTTTCTTCTCCAGCAGCGGAGTGACCTTCTTCCACACCCACGCTCCGAGCCAAGCTCCCGGTACCAGCACAAATCTAGCCATCGACTCGTTGGCAAAGGGCGCAACTGTTTAAGAATCCATTCGAAAACCCTTGATCGAGGGTTCGACTTGAACACCTCAGGCTGGATGATGGGAGCCGTCCTGTCAGGCAGGGTCCTACTACTCCTTGAAGGGCAAATTCCTCGTCTGCCCGGTCGGTCGAAAGAAGATCCTGTCGAGTTAAGGGACCCGAGGTCGACCTTCCCCGCCGGGCGAGAGAGGTCCCACAGGCCCGGCCGTTCAGCTGGGGGCGTCGACCTTCGCCGTGCAGCTTTCGCAGAGGATCCCGCTCCATCCGGGAGGGAGGGGTGCCCCGCAGAGCGGACAAGCGGCTCGAGCGTCCGCCGCCGCGATCAGTTCCTGGACGCTCGTCCGTAGCATGCTCTCCGAACCGGTCATCGCCGGCCCGACGGGGGAAGACGGGGCGAGCCCGCTCGGGACGAACGCCTCGAGGTGCGGTCGGTAGACCCCGGTCCTCCGGTCGAACGTGACGAACCCTCGGGCGACGAGCCCCTGGAGCGCGGAGTCCACGAGTTCGCGAACGCCTCCGAAGATGTGCGCGATCTCGACCGAGGTGAGGCCCGGCGACTCGGTCAGGACCTCGAGACACCGCGCGGCGAGCATCGAGAGGTCGCCGCGCCCGATGACGCGGTCGACGGCGAAGCTGAATCGGGAGGGTCGCCGGACCATTCGGGACGGAGGGAGACGGCCGGAGCGCGGGTCGGGCAGCAGGCTCGTCTCGAGGAGGTCGAACTCGTAGCGGACCCGCTCGTCGGAGAGGTAGACGAGGATCGCCACGGAGAACGGAAGAAGCCCCTGTTCCCGGTAAACCTCGAGCCCGCGTTCGAGCGTTCCGAGATGCGAGGGCAGGTCGACCCGCTCACCGCCGCTCGCCCCGCGGTGCTCGTCGCCCCGCGACCGGGGAAGGTAGTGCTCCCTCAGGAGGATTCGGGCGATCCCGCGCTCGGGAGGTCCGGGGATGAACGGGTGAAGGTCGGCCGAACCGTCGGGACGCAGGACGATCCGTTCGAACCTTCGCAGGAACCCCCAGGCGCCCGGTGCCGGGGCCGGATCCGGGCGGATCTCGAGCGTCGCCGGGTTCGCCTTCGGGTCGGTAAGGAGGGCGTAGATGGTCGGATACTCCGTCCCATCGCCGTTCACGATGACGGGCGCCAAAGGCTGGCGGTGTCGGGAGACGTACTCTTCGTAGGCACGGGCCAACGCCCGCTCGCTGAACGGGTCGTGCCGCTCGCCGGCCATCTGCCGGGCGAGGGAGTCGAGCTCAGCGAGGGATACCGACGTCACGGAGAGGCCTCTCTACTTCCACCAGCCGGTAGAGGGAGATAAAGCGACGGGCCATCATTTCCAGCGAGGCGGTTTGCCGAACGAAATCGGCGGCCTGGGCCCCGACCTTCCGCCGGACCTCGGTCTCGTCGAGGATCTTCAGCAGTGAGGTCGCGAGCGCGCCGGGGTCGGTCACGGCGACCCTCCAGCCGGTCACGCCGTCCTCGACGATTTCAGACGCTCCTCCCGAAAAGGGAGCGATTACCGGGGTGCCGCAGGCCATCGCCTCGAGCAGCGCGACGCTCGAGGTGTCGCTCGTGGAAGGGAGCACGAACAGGTCCGATTGCGAGAGGAGCGCCGCCTTCTCGGTCTCGGCGACCGGCCCGACGTAACGGACGCGGGCCGCGAGCTGCGGGTCGGCAGCGAGGCGCTCACGAACCCGGCCTTCCTCGGGACCCAGACCCCCGACGATCGCGACGAGGTCGGTGTGCGGGATTGCCGTCTCGACGGCGTCCAGGAATCGGTGGACGCCCTTGTCGACCGTGAGACGCCCGAGGTAGGTCACGAGGGGGGCGGAGGGCAATCCGCATCGCGCCCTCCAATCGGGTACCGGGGTGTCGGGCCGGAACCGCTCGACATCGATCCCGTTCGGGATGACCTCCACCCGATGGTGGAACGGCTTCTTGGCACCGTACAAGAGCGAGTCTCGCGCCGCCTCGGTCGGAGCGGTCGCGACGTCGCACCTCCAGTACGTGCCGAGGTTGTACCACGCAGCGACCCGGAAGAACGTCGGCACGAGGAACTTCGCCGGGACGCTCTCCTGCATCTCCCGGATGTTCGTGTGGAAGGTTCCGACCAAGGGCCGGCGGAACCGCCGGGATGCCAGGAACGCCATGGTCCCGAGGAGCCCGGGGGTGTGCAGGTGGATCACGTCGGCGTCCTTGACCCCTCGGTCGCTGCGAAGAAGCCCGAACGGCCAGATGGGCCATCGGTACTGGCCGTAGAGGGGAACGGGCACGGTCCGGACCCGCCGGATCGTCACTCCGTTGCGTATCTCCTCGGAAGGGGGGCCCGGCTTGAAGTTGGGCGCGTACACGCGGACCGTGTGGCCGAGCCGCGAGAGGGTGCGAGCGAGGCCGCCGGTGACGGCCGCCACGCCGTCTCGCACCGGCGGATACGAGTCGGTGAAGAACGCGACCTCCATCGACTGAGCTCCCTTTATCGCGTGGTCTTCGGGGGTTCGTATGCTTATGGGTCGACTCGTTGTGCGGGCGAAGAGGTCCGGAGGAATGACGGAGGTCGAAGGGCTCGACCGGACGATCGAGCGAATCATGGCTCGCGCGAAGACGCCGGGAGTTTCCCTGGGCCTGATCCGCCCGGGCCGAGCACGGTTCGCCCAGGGATACGGCTACCGGGACCGGGAGGCGAAGCTCCCCGCCACCCCTCGAACGGTCTACGGGATTGCCTCCGTTACGAAGTCGTTCACCGCCCTCGCCATCCTTCGGCTCGCCGAGCACGGTCGCTTGCGAGTCTCGGACCCGGTGGTCCGCCACCTGCCCGAGCTCCGGATTCCCGGCGCAAGCGCTCGCCACCCGATTCGTCTCCATCATTTTCTGACCCACAGCTCGGGGCTGCCCCCGCTTCCTTCGATCTACTACACCTCGATGCGCAGCGTTCGACGCGACCCGCCCTACGACCCCCGGGTGGCTCGCCGCGTCGGTGTGGACCCCGACCACGCGCCTCTCGATACCTACGAGCAGCTGATGCGATACCTCTCGGAGGAGAAGTACCGGCTCCTCGGGCGTCCGGGCCAGTTCTTCAGCTACTCGAACGAGGCGTTCGGGCTGTTGGGCGCGGTCATCGAGCGCGCGTCCGGCCAGCGCTACGAGAACTTCCTCGAGGAGGAGATTCTGCGACCGGCCGGCATGACCTCGACCCTCTTCGATACGGGGATCCTGTTCCGCCAGCCCGAGGTGACGACCCTCTACTCGCCGCGATGGACCGGCAAGCGCCACTCCCTCGCTCCGAGCCAAGAATGGTGGGAGGACGCGTGTTTGCGCGGCGCCGGAGCTTTGCGGACCAACGTGACCGACCTCCTGCAGTATCTCCAGATCTTCCTTACCCAGGGGCGCGTCGGCCGCGAACGGATCGTGTCGGCGAGCTCGGTCGCCGCGATGATTCGCCCGCATGTGCCCGTGGGCGGGGGCGTTCACTACGGATACGGGCTCGCCGTGCGACCGGATTACCACGGGACCCTCCTCGTCTCCCACAGCGGCGGCCTGAAGGGCGTCAGCTCGCTCATCGCGGCCGCGCCGCGGCGAGGGGTGGCCGGGGTGGTTCTCTCGAACGCCGACGGCGCCCCGGTGTCGCGGCTTCTGGCCGCCGCCGTCAACCCGGCCCTCGGACTGCCGCCGAAGACTCCGTTCGAAGAGATCCCGAAGCGCTCTGGGGCCGCGGTACCGCTCTCCCCGTACGAGGGATGGTACTGTTCGGGCGAGGGGATCTGGACCGAGATCCGGTCGCGGAGGGACCACCTGCGTCTCGACTTCCGAGGGATCGAGGTGATCGCGAAGAACCTGAAGATGGTCCCGGCGGGAAACGATCAGTTCGTGGTCCGGCACCAAGGTCAGTCGGCCGTCTTCCGTTTCCTCCGGGACGATACGGGCCGAGTTGACTCGATCTTCCTCGGATGGCGGGTCATTCGGAAGCGACGTGCGTCCGAGCTGGGCCGCGCGGCGCGGGGCAAGTTGGTCTGGTAGGGCCCTAAACGACGCTCTCGAACGCCCGTTCGAGACGGCTCAGGTCCCGGACATCGAGCGAGCGCGGGTCGAAGGAGACGAGCAGCGCGGAGCCGGTCTCCTGGGCTTGGGTCACCAGCCAGTGGACGAACTTGAGGGTCGTCTCGAGGCTGTTCTCGGTGGCGAGGAACTCGAGCGCATCGACGTAGACCATCGCGCCTCCCTTGGCTTCGGTAGGGTCCCTCAGTCGTCCGCTGATCTCGCCGGGAGAGAGCCGGCCCTGGTCCGGGTCGTCGGACGGTCCGGAACCGCTGAGGGTGAGGTCGAGGCGATGGCCGGCCGGAAAGCCCGGCACGTCGGGAGGACGCATCGAGACGACGGCGAGCCGGGGGAACGCCGGAGCGTTCGCGCGGAGGATCTCGACCGCTCGTGCGGGCCGCTCCTCGCGCACCAGGAGAGAGTGACCGGGAAGGAGCCGGAACACCGGGGCCGAGGAGGCGGGCGCGGCACCGCTCCACGCCCTCGGGGGGGCGGGCGGACGGAGCAGCGAGCCCCAGGCCGGACGCCGCGGCGGAGCGAGTAGGCTCTTCCGCTTGAGCTCGCCCTCTTCGGGGACCCGCGCGAGCCGGCTCGCCGTCAGCATTCGGATCTCCTGAGGCGTGTGGCCGCGGGAGATGTGTTCGAGCGTCTCTCGGAGCGCGTTCCGAACGCCCTCTTCGTAACCGGCCGCGTAGGCCCGGACGTACTCCTCGTCCGAGGGCGGCGTCTCACCGGGCGGCGGCGCGGCGCCGTTCCGCCGCTCGGGGGCGCTCACGCGGAGGCCCGGTCCGCGCTCGGGGAGTCGCGCGCCGGGACGGGGCCGACCGGTCCTCGGGCGGAGGGGAAGATGCCGGATTCGTCGAGCGGGGTGAACTTGTAGCCGTAGTGGATGACGCCGGAGGCGCCCTCCTCACGGAGTTTTCGGAACGTCGCGCGGACCTTGAGCCCGATCGCGACGGCGCTCGGGTCCATGTCGACGATCTGCCCGGTAAGAATGGGTCCTTCCGGAGTCCGCACGAGGCCGAGGGCGTACGGCACCTGCATCTCGAAACCTTCCGCCGCGTCGTGGACCACTGTGTAGGAGATGACCTCGCCCTCCCCCGAGAGCTGGAACGGGATCATCTTCTCGATCGACTGACGGTGGTGCGTGCATTCCGGACAGACGGCCCGCGGCGGGAAGTAGACGGTCCCGCAGGCGGTGCACTTCGAGCCGCCGAGGTTGTAGCGTCGCGGGGTTTCGCGCCAGAATCGTGCTACCGACATGATTACCTCCGGTCAGTTGGCCCTCTCCAAGAGGTGGACGACCGTGGTGGCGCCCGTACCGCCTACGTCCTGAGCGAGACCGAGGTTCGCGCCCGAGACCTGACGATCTTTCGCCTCGCCTCGAAGCTGCCGAACGAGCTCGACGACCTGAGCGACGCCGACGGCTCCGAACGGTCGTCCCTGCGCCTTCAGGCCGCCCGACGTGTTCACCACCGTCTTTCCGCCCGGTCCGAAGCGCCCGCTCGCGAACTCGGGGCCGGCCCGACCCTTCTCCACGAACCCGAGGTCCTCGAGCGAAACGAGCGCACTGATTGTGTACGCATCGTGGATCTCCGCGACCTGGACGTCCGCCGGAGCTCGGCGGGCCTGTTCGAACGCACGACGGGCGGCGACCACGGTGGAATCGAGGCGAGTGATCTCCTGCCGGTGCTGGACCGCCATCGTATCGCAAGCGATCTGGCTCGCCGCGATCCGGATGGGAGTGTCGGTGTGCTGGCGCGCCAACTCCATCGGTCCCAGCACGACCGCCGCCGCGCCGTCCGAGAGCGGGGCGCAATCGAGCACGCCGAGCGGCTCGGCGACGGGACCCGCGCCCACGACCTGGGCGAGGGTGAGCTTATTCCGATAATGCGCGAGGGGATTCTTGGAGCCCATCTCGTGGGCGTGAACGGCGACGCGGGCGAGGTCCTCGCGCGTCGTGCCGTAGTCGTGCATGTGACGGCGCGCGATGAGGGCCCAGAGCGCGGGAAGCGTGGCCCCGAAGACCACCTCCCACTCCGTGTCGGCGGCCGAGCTGGTGATCTGCGCTGCCGTCGCGTCCGGCACGTCCGTGAGTTTCTCCGCCCCTCCGACGACCACAAAGTCGTAGAGACCGCTCGCGACCGCCAGGTACCCTTGGTGCAGGGCGAGCGCCCCCGAGGCGCCACCTCCCTCGACCCGCACCGCGGGCAGGTGACTCCGCCCGAGGCCGGCCACGTCGAGGATGAGCGGGGCGATCTGCTCCTGGTCGATGAGCGCGCCCGAGGCCATGTTCCCGAGGAAGAGCCCGTCAAGGTCGTGCGAGGAGAGCTTGGCGTCCACGAGCGCCTGCAGCCCCGCTTCGATGCCGATCTCGCGGAAGGAACGGTCCCAGAGCTCGCCAAACTTCGTCTGCCCGACGCCGAGGACCGCGACGTCGCGCATCGCTAGGAGCCTCCCATGTTGATCTTTCCGCGGACCTTCGCGTACTGAGCGTAGGAGATCTCGACTCCGCGTTCGAGGAAGTACTCCACGGAGCGCCCGTACACCTTTTCGTAGGTGGCCATCGCCTCGGTGGTTTCGAGGTCGAACGCGTCCGACCCTGCCCCGGAGCCGTATCCGACGACCAAGATCTTCTCTCCCGGGCCGGCATGGTCGAGGACGTTCGCCAGCCCGATCAGCGCAGCCGCCGAGTAGGTGTTCCCGATCGCGGGCGTCACGAGTCCGTAGCGCATCTGCTGCTCGTTGAAGCCGAGCTGCTTTCCCACCCGTTGGGGGAACTTCCCGTTCGGCTGGTGGAAGACGACGTGGCCGTAATCCTTGGGAGTCGTTCCGGCGGCCTCCATCATGCGATGGGCGCACTCGGTGACGTGACGGAAGTACGCGGGCTCGCCCGTGAAGCGGCCGCCGTGGCTCGGATACTTCTGACCCTCCCGGCGCCAGAAATCCGGAGTATCCGTCGTGTAGGATACGGTCCCATTGACCCGGCAGATGACCCGGTCCCGGCCGATGACGAACGCGGCCCCCCCGGCACTGGCGGAGTATTCGAGCGCGTCGCCCGGGGCTCCCTGAGAAGTATCGGTCCCGATCGCCACTCCGTACTTGATCATCCCCGCCCCGACCATACCGAGGCACGTCTGGATCGCCGCCGTACCCGCCTTGCATGCGAACTCGAAATCGGCGGCCGTGAGGTTCGGGGTCGCGCCGACCGCCTGGGCGACCACGGTCGCCGTCGGCTTGACGGCGTAGGGATGCGACTCCGACCCCACGTAGAGCGCTCCGATCTGTTGGGGGTCGATGGCCCCCCGTACGAGCGCGGTTCTCAACGCTTCCGTCGAGATCGTGATCGTATCCTCGTCCGGGTCCGGAACGCTCTTTCGTCGAACGTTCAGGCCCTGGCCCATCGCCTCGCCGTCGACTCCCCAGACGCGACCGATCTCCGTGGGCGTGATCCGGTGGCGGGGTACGTATACGCCGTAGCTCACGATGCCTGCTTCCATCGTTGATTCCTTCCTGTTCTACAGCTCCTCGAGTCGTTCGAGCACCGCCGGCGCGTTGAGCGCCGTCGTGAGGAGAGGGATGTTCTCGACCTCCGAGAGACGGATCGCGAGTGCGTCGACCCGGCCGGGGTTGGCGAAGAAGACCGCGGCCGGCTTGAGGGGGTGGGCTCGGATCGCCACCATCGGGGAGCGGCCGTACTTGACGTTCGAGAAGATGAGGGCCCGCTGGGTCGTCCATCCGTAGACCTCCACGAAATGGGACGCGTCGATCGAAAGAATGGCGCGCGGCGCGTCGAGCACGGTGAAGCCGTGGATGTCTCGATGCAGGTCGACGCGGCTCACCGGCCTCGCCTCGAGGCGGTCCCCGAGCGTCTTCAGGGGGATAGCGACCGTGAACTCCCGCATCCCGAGGATCCCTTCGGAGTGGGGCCGGATCCCCATCCGTTCGCCGACCTTTCCCCCGTTCGCGGTGTCGAGGGCGAGCAGGGCTTCCACGTACCGACGGATGAACCCCGCACCGGGGCTCCTGCGTCGCTCGGACTCGTAGTCGCTGATGACCGAGGGAACGGTCGCGAGACGGCGCGCGAGGTCCCGCTGGGAGATGCCGAAATCCTCCCGCCACTTGCGCAGCGTGCGGCCGGGATGCGGTGAAAGAACCACTTCCCCCGCGATCTTCTCCTGGATCTCGGCTTCCACGGGCCCGCCAACCGGAACCCGGTATAAATCGCTACTCTTCGTGTCGGTGCCTGGGCTCGACACCTGCCGAAGAGCAGGGGAGAAACGGAGAGTGGACCGGGCGAGATTCTCCGGCCCGGCCACCGATGGCGGCCCGACCCTTTGAACTCGCGACCTCTACCTTGCCAAGGTAGCGATCTTCCGCTGATCTACCGGCCCACGCCGGCGAGGTCGAGGTCCGGGTCAGGATAAACCCTTCCTCCGCCCGGGCCCTCCGACACGGCGGGGGCTCCTTCGTTCGGCCGGTTCGGCAACCGCCCCCGGAAGCCGCGCGGGTCAGCCAAACCCTTATGCCTCCGACCCGACTTCGCGACGCGATGGCTGAGGAGTCGTCCTCCGGCGAACCAATCGATGTGCTTCTCAAGAGCACCCGCGACCTCCTACGCCCCGAGGAATTGGTTCGGGAGGCGACGCGGGACATCGTCAAGGACGAGATCCGTCGGCATCTCGAAAAGACCCTCCATGACGACCCCAAGCTCGCCCAAGACCTGCGGGAAGCCGTACGGGACCTCCTGGCCGCGCGGGCGACGGAATATGCGGCGCTCGTTCGGGTCGGCACGACGGCCGCTCGGCTCGGACTCTCCGCCCTTCCGCCCGAGGTGCGCCGCACGCTGACGAAAGACATCGTCGACCTGATCTCGAAGGAGCTGGGCCAGATCGTCGAGAGGTCCCTCTAACCCCATGCCGATGGCCCCGGACCAGGTCCGGATCTACGAGATCAAGCGCGTCGACGTCGAGGGCGCGATCGTCATCGATGGGTTCCCTTCCGTCGGTCTCGTCAGCTCCATCGTGGCGAACTACCTCATCGATACCCTCGAGATGGAGCAGATCGGGATCGTCGAATCCCCCGCGTTCCCGACGGTCTCGCTGGTCCGTAACGGGATCCCCCAACACCCGGTGCGGATCTACGCCGGCCACCCGCCCGCGGACCGGACCGGTCGGGGAGCGGACAAGATCGTCGCCTTCGTCTCTGAGTTCCATCCGGCCCCGGCGATCATCCATCCGCTCGCCACGGCCATCTTGGACTGGGTCCAGGAACAACGCTGCTCCTTGCTCGTCTCGCCGGAAGGCCTCGTCGTCGAGGCCCTCCCCAACGCGTCGCGCGCGAGCCGGCCCCCCCGCCTCACCGACGTGAAGGTGTACGGTGTCGCGAGCACCCGGAAGGCGCGAGAGCTCTACATCGAACCGAACATGATCCCCTTCGCGGAGGGGGTCATCACCGGGATCGCGGGCGTGCTCCTGAACGAGGGCCGACGTCGGGGCTTTGACGTCCTCACCTTCCTCGCCGAAGCGCAGGCCGATTACCCGGACGCCCGGGCCGCCGCGAAAGTGATCGAGACGATCAACCGGATCCTGCTGCGGACGCCCCTCGACCCCGTGCCGCTGTACGCCGAGGCCGAGCGGATCGAACAACAGCTGCTCTCGATCCAGAAGCACGCCGCCGAGCGGAGCCGGACGGAGCCTTCCCCGCCGTCGTCCCAGCCGATGTACCGGTAGCGGCGCGCGCCGGGATCTTCTCGAGCAGCTCCCGCACCCCGCCGATCAACCGGTCGGCGTCAGTCCGGTCGTTGTACAGGTAGAACGATGCCCGCACGTTTCCCGGAAGCCCCCGTCGCGAGTAGTAGGAGTGGACGCAGTGCATGCCCGAGCGAACCATGACGTCGTGCCCCTCATCGAGGAAGACCGCGACGTCGTGCGGGTCGATCTCGTCGAGCGTGAACGCGAAAATGCTCGAGCGCCGGCGGGCGTCCTCGGGGCCGAGAAGATGGACCCGCGGCTCCCCGGCGAGTGCGGCGGTGACCCGGGCATTGACCGCGCACTGCTGGGCTTGAACCTCGTCAAACCCGACCCGAGATAGGTAGTCGAGTCCCGCGTGGGCGCCGATCACTCCCGCATAGTTCTGGAGGCCGGCTTCGAAGCGATACGGCGGCGGGCGCAGCGCATGACTTTCTAGCGTGGACCATTCCACGGTCTCGCCACCGAGGAGAAGGGGCCGGAGGCTCGAGAGCGGTGCGGCGGCGCCGGCGAGGACCCCGGTGGCCGTCGGGCCGAGCATCTTGTGGGCGGAGACCGCGTAGAAGTCAACCCCGAGGCGGTCCAGCTCCACTTTCTGGTGCGGCGCCGCTTGACAGCCGTCGAACAGGACGAGCGCTCCGCGGTCGTGGGCCCGCTCGGTGATCTCCCGGATCGGAAGCGTACGGCCGTCGAGATTCGAGGTATGGAACAGGCTCACCAGCCGAATCCCCCGGGCCAGCCGTTCTTCGAGGGCCTCCGCATCGAACCCACCGTCATCGGGGAGCGGCAGGATCTCGATCCGAATCCCCCGCTCGGAGACGAGCCGCTGCCAGACGATGAGGTTGGAGTTGTGTTCCCGATCTGAGACGAGCACTCGGTCCCGGGCCTTCCATGGGAGCCCCTCCCCGACCAGGTTGATCGCCTCCGTCGCGTTCCGCAGGAAGACGACCCCGGACGGGTCGGACCGGCCCAGGAACCGGGCGAACGCCGTTCGGGCGGCCTCGTACCGACGTCCGACCTCCTCCGCGTACCGGTGGACGCTGCGACCCGCGCAGCCGGGGAATTCGCGATAGTACTGCTCCATCGCCTCGAGGACGATCGACGGAACCAGCGACATGCAGGCGGAATCGAGGTACGTCGGGGGGCGACGACCGTTGCGCGGGCGGAGCGCCGGAAAGTCCGCGCGAACTTGCGCGACGTTCATGGCCGGGACCGTTGGAGGCTTTCCGCGGCGGTCACGAGCGTCGCCGCTCCCATGACGAGAGCCCGTTCGTCCGGTGCGAACGTCGCGCTATGGAGGCTCGCCGGCCGGTTCGGGACGCCGACTCCGAGACGCAGGAAAGTCCCCGGCACCCGTTCAAGGTACCTCGAGAAATCCTCGGCTCCCATGAGAGGGTGATCGACCTCGACCACGTTCTTTCGACCGAGCTCGATCGCGAGGCCCTCGGCGACCACTCTCGTCGGTCCGGGGGAGTTGATGAGCGGCGGGTACCCGCGGCGATACAGCACGCGCGACCGGGCGCCGTGGCCGGCCGCTATCGCCCGGACCCGACGCTTCAAACTTCGCTCCATCAATTCCTGAGTGCTCGCGTCGAGCGTCCTCACGGTTCCCTCGAGAACGACCTCGCTCGGGAGGATGTTGTTCCGGGTCCCTCCGTGGATCGAACCGACGCTCACCACGACCGGGTCGAACGGGGCGCGTACGCGACTGACCAGGGTCTGGAGACCGGTGACGACCTCGCTGGCGATCACGATCGCGTCCGGACCCTGTTGCGGCGTCGAGGCGTGGCCGCCACGACCGAGAACGGTGATGCGGAAGAAGTCGGCGGCCGCCATCGTCGGACCGACGCGCCATCCGACCGTGCCGAGGGGAAGAGCCGGGTCGACATGTTGTCCGACCACGTAGTCCACCTTCGGGTTGTCGAGGCATCCCCGTTCGATGAGGGGAAGCGCCCCGCCTCGATGGCCCTCTTCCTCGGCCGGCTGGAAGATCAGCTTCACGGGTCCGCCCGTGGAGCGCGGGCTCCGGGCGATCATCGCCGCGGCACCGAGAAGCGCCGACATGTGAACGTCGTGACCGCAGGCGTGCATCTTCCCGGGGTAGCGCGATCGGAACGGCAGGCCCGTCAATTCGGTCACCGGGAGCGCGTCCATGTCGGCGCGTAGCGCGACCACCGGCCCGGACCGGTCGGCCCCGACCATGCCGACAACGCCGTGGAAATCTTCGAACGTCCGAAACGGGATCCCGAGCTCCTGGAGCGCGGCGACCACTTTCTCCTGGGTTCGCTCTTCCTCGAGGGACAGCTCGGGCTCGAGATGGAAGGCCGTCCGCCAGGCCCGCATCGCGGGAAGGGTCCGGCGGGCGGCGGAGAGCCACGACTCGCGGGCTCCGCCCATCGCCCGCGCAACGGAACGAGCGTTATAATGCGCGCGATGCCCGCGCTAATGGGGGGAGAGCCGCCCGGGAGCTTCTCCCGAGAGGACGGCCTCCGCCCGGGCCGGGGAACGGAACGAATTGAGCTCGGGGACCGGCCAGGGGTCGGGGGGAGACAGGTGGAAGCGGTTGAACCACACCGGACGAATCCCCACGTTGCGAGCGCCCGCCACATCGCTCCTCCAGGAGTCCCCGATCATCACGGTCTCTTCGGGTCGCGCGTGAGCTCTTTCGAGGGCGACCTGGAATATCCCCGGATCCGGTTTGGCGATTCCCACGCCCTCGGAGACGATCATGAAGTCGATGAGCGGCCGCAACTGGAGGAAGTCGAGCTTCGCCTCCTGCTCGGCGACTTCGTTGTTGGTCACGACGCCCACCACCGCCCGACCCCGCAGCCGCGCGAGGACCCGACGCACCCCCGGAACGGCCCGACGCAATCGCACGTAGTGGGCCCGGTACTGCCCCGATAGGTCGGCGGCGGACTCGGGAGAAACCTCCGAGCCGCAGAATCGAGCGAGCTGCCGGAATCGTTCCACCCGCGCTTCCTGGATGGTGATCCGGCCGGCGAACACTTCGGGCTGCACCGCGTCGAGGAGTCGCGCATACTCGTGCCACACGGCGTCAAGCGGCCGAGTTCTCAAACGGGGTTCGGCCGCCTGGACCCGGGCGAGCGACCGTCGGCACGTCAGGGAGTGGTCAAAGATGGTGTCGTCCATGTCGAACAAGATCGCTCGCGGAAAATCGAGGACGGGCCGGGAAAAGGCCCGCGAAGGATCGGTCACGCCCGTTGACGGGATTCGGCCTACAAAACTCTGCGGTCCTATCTCCCATCCTCGGAGGACCGAACCCGTCTCCTCGGACCCTCTGAGGAGGCGGCGGGATCTAGATGACCAAAGCCCCCGGCACTGGAATTGCGAGGGGAGGTGCGATGCAACTTTTGTGGCAATCGGATGGACGTCGCGCTTTCCTTCTGTCCGGCCTGCGGCGCTCCCCCGAAGTAGCGGCCGTTGCCCCCGCTCTCCGAATCGGTCGACCCGGCGCGTTGAGGTGCGAGGAATTCGCCCGGCGTCGATGGGAGTCGTTCGCACGCGCAGTTCCATTTTCCACCTTGACTTGAAGGAAAAGAGAAGCGAAGACCCGTTTTCGTCGATTTTCGACGAGACCCCCTCGAGCGAGTTTTACTCCGACTAACGCTCTCTCAGTGTCGGGCAGAACCCAGGTGAGAACGATGATGCCAATGGGACTGGGAGCGGGCCTGGTGAGATTGAGGGTCGAACCCGGAGCGCAGCTCGCGGACGCCTCTCAACGGGAGCACGCCCGCGCAGAGGCCCGCGATGCGGAAGCGCGAATCCGCAAAGAGCTCGAGTACCTGCCGGTGAAGCCTTCCGCTGCCCGACGCCTGCTCCGCTGGGGAGAGAAGTGGCTCGGGGGCCACGACCGCCAGGTTGCAACAGATCTGACCGTTCAGCCGAGGGTTTGGGCGCCCGTGGCCGAGCGCGACTGCGGGAAACAGGATCTCCCGACCGGAGTCCTCGCCGCACTGCCCGCACTGCAGGACCGTGCTCAGCGAGAGGGGGTCCCACTCCCCATCTCGGCGCTCCCGGTCTTCGCTCTGCCTTACCGACGTTAGATGCACAGAGACGCTGAGAGGAATTCGGCTCACCCCGTCAACCCCTTCCCCGCGCTCGAATCGGGGCGCCAAGTCTCCGGCCGAGGCCGTCTCCTCGGACCAAGACCCCCCTAATCTCCTCAAACAAGCTTTTGGGCAATCCTTCGGTTCCTTCGTTCCGTAGGCCAACATGGACCGCCTCGATTTTGCCATCTATCGTTTCCTCTCCCCTCACGGGGAAGCCCGGTTCTGGGCGGGTCGTCGCGTAATCGACCCCGCCGTCCCCGCCCGGGAGATCGCGGACCACGTGGGGGTCAGCGAGAATGGGGTCCGAGCCCGCCTACGCGGCCTCGCCGAGCAGGGATTCCTCCGAGGGAACGCCGTGGGCGTCAATCCGTCGCTCTTCGGGGCTCGAGTGATGGTAGCCGAACTCCCGATCGAGAAACCGACCGACTCCGAGCGGGTCTTTCGCGACCTAGCCCTTGTGGAGGGAGTGATCTTTGCCCGCGACACATTGGACGAAGGCGACCGCCACGTTCGGGTACACTTTGTTTCGAATAGCGACTCGACGACGTCCCGACGAGCGTCCCTCATCCGTCGTCTCTCGCCTTCCGGGCAGCTTCGGGAGCCCCAACCTTACTGGATTCCCGGCTGCGAACGCGAGCTCTCGCCTCTCGACTGGCGACTCCTCCAGGCGCTGTGTCGCACTCCCAACGCAACGATGGCCGAAATCTCCCGGGCCGTAGGAGTCAGCCTCAAGACGACCGTCCGGCGATGCGGCCAACTGGTCGAATCGACGGCCTGCTGGTGGACTCATGGTCCCGAGTGCGAGGAGTATCCTCTCGCGCTCGTTCGATTGGACCTCCGGGAGCCGGCACAGCGGGATGCGGTGGCCGAACGGGTCCTTCGAGAAGCCCCGGTCTGGATTCCGGTCGCGAGCGATGGCCTCGGTCTCGAACCGAAGACCTCCGCGACCGTGGTCGCGGGCCTGGTTCCGGCCGATGCTCCGGCTGTGCTCGAGCGGACGGTGAAGAAACTCGTCGACCTACCGGGAGTCCAGAGCGTGCATCGGACCTTCGCTCTCGGTTCGATGAGCTATCCGGCGTGGTTCACCGACCGGATCGCAGAGCACGTTCCCGCTCGTTCGGGATCGGGTTGAAGGCGCCAACAGGGTGACACCCGGCCAAACTATCCGGACGGACCGAGGATCGCCACGTAAGTCTCCACCACGCCCTGGTACAGCTCGTGAAGGTCAGTAACGACGGCCCTCGAGGCCGGGGTGTCCAGCGCGTTCAACGTTTCGAGCGATTCGAGACAGAATAGGCGAATGCATCGGGGAGAGCAGAATACTTGGTCACGGAACAAGCTCTGGGAAGAGGACGAATCCGTAGTGATGCGGAATATTGTCTCCCCCGTCCGGATGCGAACTCCACAGCTGCACGTCGCAGGTCCGGGGCTCGGGGAGTGATGGATGAGATGCTCCGACATGGGCTAGGTCTGAGACTCTCTATGAGGTCCGCAGTAAGGAATCCTACCCGAACTCATTCGGCTCCCGAACGGGTTCGGTCGGGATTCGAGCCTTTGGAGAGGGTACCGTCGTGATTGCGGCCATTTTTGTATCGTAGGGACTACGTCCGGTTCACGGGGGAACCCGGCGATTCGTGAGGAAACGACCGGAAAAGATCCCCTCCGGATGAACGGCGATGCGGACAAGCGTGGAGGACCAACCCTCGATTACTGTCGGTACTCCCCAGGAGATTGCGTTCTGGGCGGCGCGGTTGCGAAAGTTTCTGATGGAGCTGGGCGCCGACGCAGGCGATTTCAAGCAGGTGGACGCCCGTTACAACTACAAGGGCAACCGGATCACACTTTACCGGCTCGCCAACCCGTCCGACGAGCTCTCGGTAGCCGACACGATCTCCCATGAGTTCCTGCATGGGTTGCTCTACCAGATCGGCGAACACACCGCGGCGCGATTGATCGACATGGTGGGCAGACCCGCGGGGAATCCATCGAGGATTGGAGGAATCTAACGAGCCGCGGACAACTCCTCCCCGTCTCCGGAATTCTCGGCCGAGAAGATTCGGCGGAGTGAGGAGCACCCAATTCGCTTATTTTCGGCCGGACGCAGCCGGACGACGACCTCCTCCCGACGGATCATGTCAGAAAACTCACCATCGACGCCCAGCTATCGCGTGTCGGTCGCCGTGAGTTTGGTCTACGCCTCGACCGCCGTTACCTGGGGGTCCTACGCGCTGCTCGCCGTCGCACTCCCCTTTCGCTTCCAATCGCTCGGGCTCTCGGTGGTGGAATACGGCGTCGCCATTGCGAGCCTCGCTCTCGGGATGCTGCTGACCGAGAGTGTCTGGGGAGTGCTCGCGTTCCGAGTGGGAAACACTCGGACCATCGTCGGACTCGGAATCGCCTCGGGCCTTGTCTATGCCGTCATCGGGGTATCCACCACGTTCCTCACGCTCGCGATTTCGCTCGGACTCCTCGGCGCCCTCTTCATTTTTCAGGTCCCGTTGACGCGGTGGATGGCATTGACGGCCCTCGGTCCCGGGACCGGCGGAAGAGGGACGGGTCTCTACGGTCTCTTCTCGGGCGCCGGGCTGGTGGCGGGCACGGCGCTCGGTCCGATCATCTTCGTGGATTTCGGATTCCTTGACCTCACTGTCGTCGTCGTGGCGTCGTACGCCGTGGGGGTGGCCTTGCTGGTGCTGTTGCCGTGGAATCGAGTCACTCTTCCACCTCGCCAACCCGGCTTCGTTCGTCAGGTGCGCGCGGTCTTTACCCGACCCTTCGCGATCGTCGTTTCTCTGGTGATCCTGGCCTTCATCGCGAAATCCTTGGTCTGGAATTTCCTTCAGTATTACTCCGTGTTCCTGTTTCACGGGACGCCGTCGGACGCGGGTTACGTAATCGGCGCGGCCCAAGCGACGAGTCTCGTGGCCGGCGCGGCGCTTGGGATTCTGGTGGATCGTTGGGGGCCGGGGCGGTCGACCCCGTTCGGGTTCGTGCTCCTCACGCTCGGGGCCTTCGGAACGCTGTTCTCGTCCTCCTACGGGGAGATGGTGGGAACGACGATGTTATTCTCCGCGGGGGTGGGCTGGCTCTCGGCGAGTCTTTTGCCGTTGGCCCTCGCGCCGGTAGCGCGCCCGTTGCAAGGAACGGCGATCGGGGTGTTCGGTTCCTTCGAAGACTTCGGGCTTCTGATCGGCCCCATCCTCATCAGCGCCGTGTACGCCGGGTACGGGGTCCAAAGCATCTTCCTCGTGGTCGGAATTATTGCCGCGGTCGGGGCCGTCTTTTCGTTCCTTCTGCGCCGCCCTGATCGGGGGATTCCGCGAGGGTCAGAAAGTACCGGGCCGGCCGGGGCCTAGCCGGCCCCGATGGAGTGGGGTGTCGTAGAGAACGCACCTACGGTGGTCCGCGGAAAGTTCCTGGTTCGGCGGGCGGATCCGCCGGCGATAGCTGCGGCGATGGCGCCGCCACAGATTCGACGGCCGGAGCGGATCTCTTCCGAGGAAGCGCCTTCGGCAGGCGCCCCTGGAGGAACAACCCGAAGACGAAGGCCACGACGAGCAAACCGAGCATCATCGTGAATACGAAATCGTAAGAGTGAATCAGCGCGCC
>Ga0074044_10001654_pt1 | contig 19958 bp, 11 predicted proteins | sample BogForMeECP23OM1_FD_94443 | JGI IMG/M metagenome (GOLD analysis project Ga0074044, IMG submission 94443) | Bog forest soil microbial communities from Calvert Island, British Columbia, Canada - Bog Forest MetaG ECP23OM1 | ecosystem: Environmental > Terrestrial > Soil > Wetlands ...
CCACACCATCAACCCCAGCGTCGCGCCCAGCGCGATCACAACCACAGAAACCGGTGAACCGAATGCCTCAAACCGTAGCTAAGCCCGAACCGAAGTCGCTCTCAATAGCGCTGAAGACGGACAGGTAAGGCGACTTATCACTGACAGCCCGAGGGGTTCCCCGGGCCTGCGCCGCTTGGCTACCTCGGAACTATTGCAACTTCGCGTACTCCTCTTTCGCAGCAATGAGGATGGGAATGTCCTGGTTGGCGTTACTACACAGTATGAGGAGATGTTCTCTCGTTTGGTTTTCGGAATGCCACTCAAGTAGGTAAGCGGGCGGACTCACACGGCATTGACAGATATAAGGAAATGGGTGACAGTATCGGCGGTTGATCGGCTGGCATTTTCACTTCCTGCCTTCAGAAGGCCTTTTTCGATGATCGGTCAAAGCGTCTCGCACTACAAAATCATTGAGAAGCTCGGCGGCGGCGGCATGGGCGTTGTGTTCAAGGCAAAGGACTCCCGCCTGGGTCGCATGGTGGCGCTGAAGTTCCTACCCGATGACATACCACACGATCCGCCGACGATCGAGCGCTTTCGCCGCGAGGCCCGGGCGGCCTCCGCTCTGAACCACCCGAATATCTGCACGATTCACGACGTGGGCGAGTTCGAGGGCCGACCATACATCGCCATGGAACTGCTCGAGGGCCAGACGCTAAAACATCGCATCGCTGGGAAACCGATCGATACCGTCGAGTTCCTTGACATCAGCATCCAAATCGCCGATGGGCTTGAAGCGGCTCACGCGAAAGGCATCGTGCACCGCGACATCAAGCCGGCAAACATCTTCCTGACTCCGCGCGGCGCGGTGAAGATCCTCGACTTTGGCTTGGCAAAACTGGCCCCCGCTCTCACGCGCAGGGGCGAGTCCGTAGGCCCGATAGTCGAAGGGACCCAGACCCACATCTTGGGCGACGAAAACCTGACGAGTCCGGGCAGCTCGATGGGGACAATAGCCTACATGTCTCCCGAACAGGCTCGGGGCGAAGACCTGGATGCGCGCTCGGATCTTTTTTCGCTCGGCGTAGTGCTCTACGAAATGGCCACCGGGGCCGTTCCTTTTCCTGGTGCCACGGCCGCAGTAATCTTCAACGCCATCCTGACCGCGACACCGAAACCGGCCACTCAGGTGAATAACCGTCTACCCCATGAAATCGACGCCATCCTGAACAAGGTTCTCGAGAAAGACCCTGACATGCGCTGCCAGACTGCTGGGGAGTTGAAGACCGACTTGAAACGGCTAAAGCGCGACCTGGAATCGGGCCGTCGGTCGGCGGCGGAGAAATCAGTATCGGGTTCCGGCGCAGTGGCGCACGCACCCTCCGGCGCGGCGAGGAAATCGGTCGCCGTCCTTTACTTCGAGAATCAGAGTGGGGCGAAAGAGGACGAATATTTCCGCGACGGGATGACGGAAGACATCATCACAGAACTGTCCAAGATCACGCAGCTGCAGATTTTTCCGCGCTCGGAGATGCTGACGTTCCGCGACAAACCGGTGACAGCACCCTTGGTCGGCCAGCAACTCGGAGCGAGTTACGTGCTTGAGGGAACGATCCGCCGCGCGGGAAACCGCCTCCGGATCACTACGCAATTGGTCGAAACCGCGTCGCGCAGCGCCTCTTGGGCGGAGCGCTACGACCGGCAGATGGACGACGTATTCTCCATTCAGGAAGAGATTGCACTGAGTATCGCACAGGCCCTGCGGGTGACCTTGACCCCGCAGGAAGAAAAGAAAATCGCGCGGAAACCAACGGAAAATCCGCAGGCGTACGATTTCTATTTGCGAGGTCGGAACTATACGCGGCAACAGAATCTTGATTTCGCGCTGCAGATGTTCGAGCAGGCAATCAAGCTGGATCCACGGTTCGCACTTGCCTATGCCGGCGTGGCAAACATCTGCGGACTCATTCACGAGTTTCGCGAGCAGAGTCCGAAGTGGATCGAAAAGGGACTCGCTGCTTGCGACAGTGCGTTTGCCCTGGACCCTAACCTCGCTGAGGTGGCCGCAGGGCGCGCCCGCGTTCTCTACGCAGAAAGAAAGTATAATGAGGCCATCCGCTACGCCCAACTCGCTATCGAGCGTAAAGCGGACTGCGAGTATGCTTACAACACCTTGGGCCGCGCATATTTTTCGTCCGGCCGTTTCGAAGACGTTGCTGCGATTGCGGAACGCGCTCTGGAAGCAAATGGAGACGATTACAACACATATCTCCCTTTCCGCAATGCTTTTGCACGCTTGGGGCGGGTGAAAGACGTAGAAAATGTTCGGCAGCGCCTTCTTGCTGTGCTACGGCAACAGTTAGAGCAGGTCCCCGAGGACGTGCGGGCGCGGATCCTGATGGCTGCTGAGCTTGCCGGAATGGGTGAGATTGAGGAAACTGAGCGGCACCTGCGGATGGCCCTCGCCTTGCGGCCTAACGACACCAACGTTCTCTACAATGCTGCGTGCACCTATGGGATTCTGAAAAAGAAACAGGAAGCCCTCGATACACTCAAGAAAGCGATCGAGTGTGGCTACGGAAACCTCGAATGGATTAAGCAAGACCCGGACCTTTTGCTGCTACGCGACGACGCTGAGTTTCAAAAGCTGGTTAGCCGCGGACAGGCAGCTTGAACAGGATACCAGCACGCACTCTTGTGCCTCGGCTGTTCATCCCGGATGAATATCGATGTCGAATTTCATTCCAGAGCTTTTGCGGCCTAATGCCGGGTCAAGTCCTGGTAAACGCCGTAACCGGAAAAGTTCGTGTCACAGGTCGCTCATATTAGTTCTTGGGAACCTTATGTCAGCTCCGGGCAGCCCAAATGATGACGATGATGATGTCGAACAGAATTCCCAATGGGTGATAGTAGTCAAACCAACCATTTAGGATCACGAGGACCACGACGATAATCCAAAAGGACCAGGGATGCTCTCGGCGTGCATTGGATAAAGTGCGATGACCACTGCCTGCCTTTTTTTCGTCAGGAATGCTCAGAGGATCACTCATCGGGCGAAACTCTAACATGTCGCAAGTGGCGAGCGCCGTGAGTTACTCCTGGTAAACGCGGTAACCGGAAACTGACCCATTGCCCAGACTTCTTTCGCTTTGTCTTCTCCCCCAAGGTGCGCTACGCTTCTTGAATCATGCCCACTCTTTTCGACCTGGAGCCTCGCCCTGAAGGTAGCGGGCTAAGTCCGAACGACGCGCAGCGGCGCGCGATTACCCACGGCGAAGGGCCGCTACTGGTGATCGCGGGCGCGGGCACCGGGAAGACCCGCGTCATCACGGAGCGCATCCGCCACCTGCTCGAATCGGATGCATCCCTGCTCGGCGAAAACATCCTTGGGCTGACGTTCACGAAAAAAGCCGCGGGCGAAATGAAGGCGCGCGTGGTGAAGGCTGTCGGCGAGCGCGGCAAAGATGTGGTGCTCGCGACTTTCCACTCCTTCTGCGAAACACTTCTAAAGGAGGGCGATCCCAACCGTGTGCCGCTGGAATCGGTGGATCACTGGATCCTGCTGCGGCGGAATCTGGCGCGTCTGAAACTGGAAAAATACCGCCGGCTGGCCGAGCCCGGACAATTCCTCAGCGACTTCATCACCTTTTTTTCGCGTTGCCAGGACGAACTGGTCTCCAGCGAAGAATACCAGGCCTATGCCGATCAACTCGCCGCAGAATTGCAAGCGGAGAAGAACGCCCTTGACGAAGACACCTGCAAGGAGCGCACCGAACAGGTCGCGCTGCAACAGGAAATCGCCCGCGCCTACCGCGCCAGCGAGGAAATCCTGAAAGAGAAGCGCGCGGTGGCGCTGAATGGGTTGATCACCGAAGCGGTCGCGCGGCTCAAACGGGACACCAAGCGGCGGCGGCAGCTTCAGGAACGGTTCAAGTACATCCTGGTGGATGAGTTTCAGGACACCAACATCGCGCAGCTCGAATTGCTGCATCTGCTGAGCACGGAATCGCGGAACATCGTCGTCGTGGGCGACAACGATCAGGCCATTTACCGCTTCCGCGGCGCTTCCTTCGGAAGTTTCAAGCTGTTCCTGCAGCGTTTCACGGGCTGGAAGGAAGGGCAGGACTCGACGCCGTTTCGTGTGGCATTGATGGACAACTACCGTTCAACGCCCAACATCTTGCGCGTGGCCACTCAAGTGATCGGTCAAAACGAGGTCAGCACCGAATTCCCAAAGAAAGTCCTGCACGCAAACAAATTGGAAGGAGAGAAAATCAGAATTGCGGAGATGGAGACACCCGAGGATGAAGCCTCGTGGGTGGCGGATGAACTTGAACGGCTGCACGGCGCTGGCCGGCGTTGGAAAGATTTTGCCGTGCTCTACCGGCAGCACGCGCACCGCGACCAGTTGGTGGAAGAGTTGTCGCGGCGCAAGATTCCCTTTGTCATCAGCAAGCTTTCGATTCTGGAGCATCCGCTGGTGCGCGACGTCCTCGCCTATCTTCACTTAATTGCGCTTCCTTATGACGACATCGCCTGCGCGCGCGTGCTCTCCGCTCCGGCATGGCATCTGACGGCGGAAGACCTGGTGCGCCTGGCGGAACGCGCGGCCAGGAAGCGCGGCACGGCTCTTTACGATGTGCTGCAAGCTCCGCAATCGGAATTGCCCTTCGATGCTTCGCACACGGCCCTGCCAACACTGCTGGAGTTTCTGGGCGCGCAACGCAAGACGCTGCGAAGGCGCACGGCCCGCGAAATCCTTGGCGATCTTGTCGAATGGCTGGAAGTGCCGCAGCGCGCCGCCACGCAGGACCGCAAGTACGTCAACCAACTCGGCCAATTCGTAAAGGAATGGGAAGCGAAGAGCGAAACGCGGGGCTTGCCGGAATTCCTCGAGTACCTGGACTATTTCGAGCAGGCTGGCGGGACTCTGAGCCTCGAGGATGATGCGCCCGGCGATGCCGTGCAGCTCATGACGGTGCATGGCGCCAAGGGCCTGGAGTTTCCGCACGTGTTTCTGCTGCGCGTGAATTCCAACGCTTTTCCCCCGCGCAACAGGTCGCCGCTTTTCGAGTTTCCCGATCGCCTGATGAAGGAGGAGTTGCCCGAAGGCGATTTCCATATTCAGGAGGAGCGCCGGCTTTTCTACGTGGCCCTGACGCGCGCGATGGAGCGGCTGACCATCACCACGCTGACCGAGAAGAAAGGAAAGGTGCCCGTCTTCATCGAAGATATCGTGATGGAGCCGGCCATCAAGCGGCGCGACGTCCTGCAACTGGCCCCGAAAAAAAAGAGTAAACCGGCGCCCGCCACGAATCAACAAGGGGAAACACAAGTAGGCGAATTATTCGCGGCAAAAGAAGGGCCACCCAAAATCTTCTCGCGCATCGCTACGTGGGCCGAGGAATTTCATCCGCCGGCGCCCGAGCCATTGAAGCTCAGCAGCTCCGCGGTGGAAAACTACCGGAAATGCCCGCAGCAGTATGCCTTCAGCTATCTTTGGTCGCTGAAAGAGGGGCCGCGGGCAACGCTGAGTTTCGGCAGCGTGATGCACACGACCATCAAGCGCTTCCTGGAGCAGTTGAAGAAGGGCGCGAAGCTTCCCTTCGAGGAAGTGCAGCGCATCTATGAAACGGAATGGAGCAGCGCCGGCTATGAGGATGCATACCAGGAGGCCGAATACAAGAAAGATGGACTGGAACAACTGAAAGTTTTCCACGCGGCGATGCTGCAAGCCCCGCCGCAGATCCTGGAGCAGGAAAAGGGATTCGAGCTGCCATTGGCCAACGATGTGGTCCTGACCGGACGCATGGATCAAGTGAACAGTCTGGGGCGAAAGGACGTGGAGATCGTGGACTACAAAACCGGGAAACCCAAAAAAGAAGCGGATGCGCGAAAAGACCTGCAACTGAGCATCTATGCCCTGGCGGCGAAGGAGATTTTCGAGTGGAACCCCGTGCGGTTGGCGTTCCACTACCTGCAGAACAACCAGGTTCAAGTGACCACACGCGACGCGAAGCAGCTCGACGAGGCCGAAAAGATTATTCAGGAGACCGCGGCCGACATTCGCGCCGGAGAATTTCCCCCCAAGCCGGGCTTCGCTTGCCGGAGCTGCGCCTACAAACCGATTTGTCCGGCACACGAAGAGGCGCTCACTGGTTCCGGCGGCTGACCCGCATCGCAACGTCCAAAAGCGAAGCGCCCTGACCAGGCCAGGGCGCTTCATCAAAACAAACTGGCTGGACCCCGATTATTTCCCCTTCTTCACAGGCTTCTTTCCCGCCTTCTTGGCTTTTTTCATAGTCGTTGTTCTCCTTCTATCGTTCGTCGCTCAGTCTTGTTTTGGGAGCGGAGTGCGTGCAACGTGCCTTCCTCCCCCTTGGCATCCGTATACGGATGCGCGAGACGTGTGTCAAGCGGAATCCCGTGGAAAATGGAGCGGCGCCGGTTATTTGGGGGCTTCGCTGGCGAACGTTCCCTCGTAGTAGCCCTTGCGGGTAAGGATGGTCAAACCCTCGCGGCGCACACGAACCTCCAGGGTATGGTAGTCGTCCTTGCGCTCGCCGTGGGGCTCAAAGGACAAAGTGTATTGGTTGCGGGCCTGCTCGGCGATGCGGGAATAGAAATCCTCGAAGGTCTCGCTCGAGGTGCCAAAAAACACTTCGCCGCCGGTATCGTGGGCATATTCTTCGAGGCGGCTGAATTTCCGCTCAAAGTAAGCGCTGCCCACAGCCACACAGTAGACCGTGATCCCCTGGCGCAGCAGCTCGGCGCGCGTTTCGTCATATTTGTGGGTATTAAACTTGGCGCCATTTTTCCCGTCCGAAATAAGAAGGATAACCTTCCGGTGCTGCTGCCAAGGACGGTCCTGAAGCAGCATAGCCGCGGAGTAAACGGCGTCGTCCAAAGCCTTGGTGGGCTGCCCCTTAATCGCGATTAGGGAGGGGTCGTTCATCGGAGCGCCGGGAGCTGCGGCACCATTAATCGTGGGGCCGCCAAACGGCCCGCCGGGGGGCGCGATGGAGGGTGGGGACTTGGAGGAGACGTCCTTGCGTCGCAATTCAGTGATGAGTTTGTCTTGATCACGGGTGAAGCCATGGCCTTCATGAAAATACTGGTCAAAGGTGCAGACAAAAGCTTCGTCGCTGGTACTCATCCCCCCCACAATGGCGCGCAGGCTGGGCTCGACCTCGTCGGCGTCCTGGCGTTTCAGGTCGTTGTCAATCAGGACGACCATGGAGATGGGGTAGGCTTCGGCGGCAAATGAGGTGATCTTCTGCTCGACATTGTCATCGAAGATGCGGAATTCGTCCTTGCGCAGGTCGGGTACCAGATTGCCGCTGCGGTCTTTTACTGTGACCGGGACGACCACCGTCTTGGTGATGATGGTGATCTTAGTTGGAGTCTGGCTCTGGGCCGCGGCCTTCGGGACCTGCGCTGCGGCCGGAGGCGCAGCCGGAGTGGTGGCTGCAGGTTGCTGAGCGAGGGCCATGGGGGTCAACAGCAACAGTGATTGTGCAAGTACGAGCAGCCGCGTTTTTCGTGGACAATTCATGGTCATCAGGCCAAACTTTCCTAGGCTATTGCCGTCCCAACTAGTTCCGGCAAATCCTTTCGAGAATACGCTCTCCGTGTTCGCGACAGATGCTTGGACCGTCATTTGGCCCAAATAGTTGGAGCGGCACTAGTATAGCGCTTAGCGTCCTGTAGTTATTGTACGACGCATCCCAGTGGTTGCCTGGTTGCATCGAACCATACTAATGATGCTTCGCGGCAAGGGATGCGGTGCCAGGACGGGGCAGCGCCACCATGCCGGACGAGAACATGAACAAGGATACCGGGAAATCTTGAAAAGCGAGATAAAGCAGATGTCATTGTGGAAGAAAACAGGCATGCAGTGGCTGGCGGTTTGCGCGGCGCTGGCGCTGGGCGTGCCGGCCCTGCCGCAGGGCCAAACGCAAAACCAGGGGCAGGCGCCGCCGGTAATCAAGACGGAGGTGACCCTGGTCAACCTGTTCGCCACCGTGCGCGATAAGAATAAGCACGTTATAACGGACCTGAAGCAGGAGGACTTCAAGATCTTCGAGGACAACCACGAGGAGAGAGTTGCGTTTTTCTCGAAGGAAATGGCCCTGCCCATTACCATAGGGTTGATGCTGGATACCTCGGGAAGCGAACAGAACAATTTGGGAGCCATCCAGGACGCCGGAAGCCGCTTCCTGCACCGTGTTTTGCGCAAGGGCGACGAGGCGATGGTTCTCTCTTTCGATTCCGACGTGGACTTGCTGTCCGATTTTACGGATGACCGCAGCCAACTGGACCGCGCGATTTCCAAGGCGCGAATCAATATACCGGGTGGCGGCATGATCGCCGGAAACCCGGGGCCCGTCGGCGGGCAGCAAATTACCGGCACCGCGCTTTATGATGCCATCTACCTGGCGTGTGGAGAAAAGCTGAACGGCGAAGCGGGGCGGAAGGCAGTCATCATCGTGACTGATGCAGAGGACGAAGGAAGCAAAGTCAAGTTGGAAGAAGCCATTGAAGCCGCGCAACGCACGGACACCGTGATTCACATTTTATTGGTCGTGGACCCAAGGTACGGAGGAAATCCCAGCGTGGCGCACAAGCTCGCGGATGAAACGGGCGGACGGATGATTTCGGTGCGCGGGGAAAAAAATCTGGAAGAAGCATTTGACCAGATTTCCGAAGAGCTGCGCAGCCAGTACACCTTGGGCTACTACCCCACCAACAATACCAAGGACGGAAAATTCCGGAAAATCAGGGTCGAGATGAGCAACCATGATCTGAAGGTGCTGGCGCGCAAAGGCTATTACGCGCCCAGAAGTTGAAGCGGGTTTACCAACTCTTCTTGGCCTCGAAAAGAATCATTCCGCAGGCACTCTTGCTAAAGATAAGATGACTCATCGGCGCGGAGACGCACTGATCGCCGTGTAGGCCTTCGCTACTCAGCTTTGCGGAATATGGAGACGAAACGCAAATTGTCATCCCGAGCGCAGCGAGGGATCTGCTTTTGCCTGAAGTTGAGACAGAGCGGATTCCTCGCGCCGAACCCGCGCTCGGAATGACAAACCGCTCTCGTTGGACCTTTTCCCGATGCTCGTGAGGTGTCACTATCATCTGCGACGCTCACTCGTATCGCTAGGCGACGGAGCAGGACTCCGGAACGATCCCTATGATCAACGAAACTATCGGACACTATCGCATCCTGCGGCAGTTGGGAAGCGGCGGGATGGGTGTGGTGTATGAAGCCGAGGATGTCAGGCTGGGACGCCGGGTGGCGCTGAAGTTCCTTCAGGACACCGGCAAGCCGGACCCCGCGGCCATGGAGCGCTTCTTGCGCGAAGCTCGTTCGGCTTCGGCGCTCAATCATCCCGGAATTTGCGTCATTTATGCCATCGAAGAGCATGACGGGCAGACTTACATCGCGATGGAGTTACTGGAAGGAGAATCGCTGGATAGAGCGCTCACCCGCGGGCTGCTGCCGATTGCGAAGACCGTGGAGATTTGTATTCAGGTTGCCGACGCGCTCGATGCCGCGCACAAAAAGGGCATCGTTCACAGGGATATCAAGCCGGCCAACATTTTCCTGACCGAACGTGGCGCTGCAAAGCTCCTGGATTTTGGCTTGGCGAAACTCATGGAGACAGAAGGAGAGATGGAGGGTGAAACCGTCGCCCCATCGAAGGATGCCTTCCTGACCAGCCCGGGAACCACGGTCGGCACCATCGCCTATATGTCACCCGAGCAGGCGCGCGGGGAAGTGCTGGACGCTCGTAGTGATCTGTTCTCTCTGGGTTCGGTTCTCTACCAGATGGTGACGGGCGCCCTGCCTTTCCCGGGCGCGACGACCGCCGTGATTTTTGGAAATATCCTGCATAGCGACCCGGTTTCACCGATTACGTTGAACAGCGCGGTTCCCCAGGAACTGGAACGCATCATCAATAAATTATTGGAAAAGGATCGTGACCTGCGGTGCCAGGTGGCCGCCGAAGTGCGCGCCGACCTGAAACGGCTGCAACGGGAGATGGATCCCGGACGCGTGAGTTCCGCTCCAACCGTGGCCGCCAGTAGGGCCTCGAGCGGCACGGTACACGCAGCAGGGAGTGGTTCTCGTTCTGTTCTGTCAGCGGGAGAAACGCCGCGCGCGGGAAGCGGTGCGGTATTAGTGGAGGCGGCGCAGAAGAACAAAATCGGCGCAGGGGTCATCCTGGTGGGGCTGCTGGCGGTGGTTGCCGCCGCAGGCTACGGGTTGTACACGCTGGTGCACAAGGGGCAAAGCGAACAAAGCGCGCAAAAGCCAAAACTCGCTCCCTTTGAGAAATTCACCATCGAGAACGTCTCCAACAACGGCCACATCACGCAAGCGGCGATTTCCGCGGATGGCAAATACCTGCTGCAGGCGCTGGAGGAAGGCGGCTCGCAGTCCCTGTGGCTGCGGCACATCCCGACCTCGACCAACAAGGAAGTGGTGGCGCCGGCGCGTACACGCTATCAAGGTCTCTGCTTCTCGCCCGACGGCAACTATATCTATTTCCTGCGCCGCGATGAGGAGGACGAAACGGAATCGCAGTTGTACAGCGCCTCGATGCTCGGCGGGACGCCCCGCGTTCTAATCAAGGATGTGGACAGCCCCATCTCGTTTTCGCCGGACGGCCAGCATTTTGTGTTTCTGCGCGAGTTGCACGATTCCCCCAATTGGGATTTGCTGCTGGCCAGGAGCGATGGAACCATCGAGAAGCCCATCTTCAGCGGTCACCCTCTGCCGAGCGATAGCCACGTGCCGGCGTGGTCGCCGGATGGAAAAACCATCGTGATTCCCATCGCGCAACCAACACAGGACGCCATCGGCGGTTTCCTGGCGGTCGATGTGGCGACGGGGCAGGATCATGTGGTCGGAGTGTCGCCCGACCGCATTTACTATGGCCCCGCGTGGATGCCCGACGGGAGCGCGCTGCTCGCCACCGCTTCGCAACTCGACGCGGGGCATATGCAGGCACAAATCGGCTATGTCAGCTTTCCCGGCGGCGATTATCGCGCGTTGACGTCCGACACGAATGAGTACGGCAAGTTGGGGATCGCCAAAGACGGCAAGACCATCGTGGCGATCCAAAGCAAGGATCGCTTTGCATTGAGTATTGCGCCGGCCGAGGAGCCAGACCAGTTGCACGCCATACCTTTGCAGACGCAGATACGGCCGTGGCTCTGGAATTGGATGCCGGATGGCCGGCTGATTCTGCCGCAGGCCGGGAGCTTGAAGGCCGTTGCGGCCAACGGAGACGAAACCACGCTGTACTCCGATCCCAAGCATATTCCGGATCAGGCGGCCGTTTGCGGCGGCGGGCGATACATCGTGTTCCGCCAGGTGGGCAGCAGCAGCGGAACCTCCGCCAATTTGTGGCGCATGGATTTGAACGGCAGCAATCAGAAGCAACTCACCAGCGGCCGGAATGAGCAAGAGCCCGCGTGCCCGAAGGATGGGAATTGGGTGTATTACGTGGACAACGCGGACAACCGCTACGTGAAGCGCGTATCGGTGGACGGCGGTTCGCCGGAAACCGTGGTGAAGTACGCCGTGGGGTCGTACGGACTTTCACCGGATGGAAAAGAGATCGTGTCCTTTGAACTGCGCGAACTTGACCACAAGTTGATGTTGCGGATTGACAACGTTGAGACGCACCAGATGACTTACAACGATATCGATCAGCGCGCCCTGCCGACTGAGCTTGCCTACACGCCGGATGGAAAAGGGGTTGTGTACATCGTGCGTGAGAAAGGCGTGGACAACCTGTGGTTGCAACCGCTCGACGGCACGCTGCACCGCCAGCTTACACATTTCAAGAAAGACAAAACCTTCCGGTTCGTGTTTTCACCTGATGGCTCGAAGCTCGCTGTGGAATCCGGCGAGGTGGAATCCGACGCGGTGCTGCTGCGCGACAGTGCGCCCTATTGAGCGTCGCACATTATAGTCACACCTTACGAGCATCCGGAAAACATCCAACAAGAGTAGGTTGTCATTCCGAGCGCGGGTTTGGCGCGAGAAATCTGCTGCATCCTGCCTTCAGGCAAAAGCATATCCCTCGCTGCGCTCGGGATGACAACACGCGTTTCGTCTCTAGATTCCGCGAAGCTCAGTAGTTTGGAAACCCGGGCTCACCGCCCGCGCGGATTTGCGCCATTTCATTCGCAACAGCGCGCGGCAACTCACTGATTCTTAAAGTCATTCCCAATCTGATATAGAATCCCCCTTATTCGAATACTGGTTGGATATATTTAAATTTAATACTGTCGGCGCGCCGACAATCCTGTTGCGCGTTCGGGTCTGAGGTTTTCCTGGGTTTCTTACGCCTGTGCAGGGGTCGAGCACTGCTCGACCACATCTCGGCAAGGTGCGAACATGTATTTCATTCCGAGCGCACATTCCGACGCAAAATCCACTCAGGCTAAACAGTGGAGACTTTCCAGGATCAATGAGGGGAACGCTACTTCATCGGGCCCGCGGGCTGTGCGGCCGCGTCCTGGTTGGCCCGGGCGTAATACCCGCGGCGGGCGCGCACCTGGAAGCCCTTGTGTTCGGGCGTTTCGACGCGGATTTTGTGGTAGCGGCCGTCGAAAGCATGATTCATCGGGTTGTACGCAAGGGAGTACTGGTTGCGCAGTTCCTCGCTAATGTCCTGGAACGATTGATCGAGATCGTCCACGTGATACGGAAAGAAGGCGCGGCCGCCAGTCTCCTCGGCCAGGCTCCTTAGGATTTGGTCGCCCTCGGTCAGATGGTATTTGCGGTTGCCGGATTGTTCCTTGTTGGGATCGTCGAGCGAAACCCACTGCGTGCTGGTGCTGATGGAATAGATGACCACGCTGGTGCGTTGGGCCATCTCAATGGCTTCGGCGCGTGTATGCGTGGAAAGATTGTCCTCGCCGTCGCTGATGAGAATCATGACGCGGCGGACAACGTCGGGTTGGTCGCCGGGCGGCCGCGGGGGATGGCTTAGCTGCTTTTCGCAAGCATCGTAAATGGCGTCGTAAACCGCGGTGCCGCCGCCGGCGCGCGTGCGCAGAATATGGTCGCGGAGCGCTCCCGTGTCATTCGTGAATTCCTGGATAACTTCCGGCTCGTCATCGAAGGTCATCACGAAGGCCTCGTCCTTCTTGGGGCGCAGCACACTAAACAAGAAGTTGTTGGCGGCGTCCTGCTCGAACTTGAGGCGATCGCGAATGCTGTTGGAGGTGTCCAGCAGCATGCCGATGCGCAAGGGGAGATCGCTCTGTTTGCTGAAGTAGCGGATGTCCTGGGGCATGTTGTCGTCAAAGATCTTGAAATCCTGTTTTTCGAGCGTGGGCACCAGCTTGTTGCGGCGATCCAGGACGGTGAAGAGCACGTCAACGAGGTTGACGTGGGTAATAAAGGTGGTGCCGCTCTGCTGCGGCTTTTCCTGGCCCTGCGCAGTGGCAGGCGGAGGAGCAGGAGGAGCAGCGGGATTTTGCTGCTGCGCAAAGACAAGGACGCTGCCGAACATCACGGCAACGAGAAGCAGGCCAACGGATAGGTGTCGCATTTGAAATGATTATAGGAAGCCTTTCAGTGCAGCGTCAATTCGTTCTGGAGGCTCGCCGGCGGCAGCCGTCAGTTTCTGCAAGTAGGCGCGCAGCTCAGGCGGGAGCGGCGCCGTAAGGCGGATGGGCTGGCCCGTACGCGGCTGAGTAAATGCGATTTTTGCGGCGTGCAGAAAATTGCGGCCAAGGGAAGGCAACGTTGTCCGGCCGATGTGCAATTGGCCCGCGGCGCCGTAGAGCGTGTCTCCCACAACGGGGTGGCGCAGCGCGGAAAAATGCACGCGGATCTGGTGCGTGCGTCCGGTGTGCAATTGGACTTCGAGGAGGGTGGTGAAATCGATGCGGGCAAGGACTTGCCAATCGGTGCGCGCCTCGCGCGCGTTGTGCAGCAGCGCGGCGCGCTTCGCGGTCATGCGCGTGCGGCGAATCGGATCACGCGCAATGGCCAGCTCAATGCGCCCGCGCTCCTCTTTCAAGACACCTTGCACCAGCGCAACGTAGATTTTCTGGATGGCGCGCTCGCGAAACGCCTCCGCAAGCCGGGCATGCGCAAAATCATTTTTCGCCACCAGGAGAATGCCGGAGGTCTCCTTGTCCAGGCGATGCACGATTCCGGGCCGCAGCAGATCGCCGGGCAGAGAAAGGGATTGCCCGCGGCCAAGCAGTGCGTTGACGAGCGTGCCGTGGGAGTTCCCTGCTCCGGCGTGCACGGTCATCCCTGCAGGCTTGTTGACGGCGATGACGTCCTCGTCTTCGTAGAGAACATCGAGTGGAATCGCTTCGGCTTCGGCGCGCAACGCCGGGCGCGGCTGCGGCACGACCTCGATGGCGTCGCCCGCGTGAACCTTGTGCGAATCCTTCGCCGTTTTTCCGTTCAGCAGGACCAGTCCGCCCGCGATGAGCTCCTGCACACGCGTGCGCGAAAGCTGCGGGCAATGTTTGGCCACGACGCGATCCAGACGTAGCCCGGCGTCCGCATCCGCAACCGTGATTTCCAGATGCTGAGGTTCGCTCACAAGGAGAGTCTATCGCAGGATGGGGTCGGGACGCCCGCCCGGGCATGGGCTTTTGCCGCGGTACTTTCTACGAGGGCTGCAGTGAAGCCATCGTCGAAATCGAAGCAGGCAGATGAAAGGAGGTATAGGAAATAAAGGAGGTAAAGGAAAACAACCGCGCAGTCCTGCTTTTCTTTCCTTTACTTCCTATACCTCCTTTGCTTCCTTCACTTCCGCTCTATGGATGCGCGAGGTTGTTGTCGGCCAAAGAGTATTTCAATGACGATCAAAATCGCGCCCACAGTGACGGCCGAATCGGCCACATTGAAAGCTGGCCAGGGGTGAAAAATACGCAAAGGAATAAACCGCAGCCACACTTCCAAGAAATCGGTGACAGCGCCATGGAGAATGCGGTCCGTAAGATTACCGGTGGCGCCGCCGAGGAGCAGCGCGAGACCCGCCGCTTGCAGTGCGCCGCCGCTGCGGCTGGCCACGAGCAACCACGCGATGAAACCAATGATGATCAGGGTCCCAGCAATCAGCAGAATGCGGATCATTGCGGGTGAGTATCCTGCCAAAAAACTGAAGGCCATGCCGGGATTGCGCAAATACACCAGGTTTACGATATTCGTGATGACCGGATGCGGAAAGTAATCTGCCGGGCGGGATTCGATCCACGCTTTGGTGGCGCGGTCCAGAAAGACGACGCCCAGCGTGAGCCAGAGCCAGCGGAGGCGGCGGGGAATGATCATGAAGTTATGGTGCCAGAGGCTGGCAAGAAGATGAAAGTAAATGAGGCAAAGAAAGTAAAGGAGGTAAATGAGGTAAAGGATGACACCCGCAAGTACGTACCCTCTTCTCCTTTACTTCCTTCATATCCTTTACATCCTTTGCTTCCCTTCATTTGCCCGCCTCGATTTCTGCGATGGCTTCGCTGCAACGCTCGCAAATGGCGGGATAGCGCGCATTCTCTCCCACGTGCGTGGAATAATTCCAGCAGCGCTCGCACTTCTTGCCGTCGGCGCGCTGCACGGTCACCTCGAGGCCCGGCACGGCTTCGGAACGAAACTCTCCGGTTCCCGCGTTGATGAAATCCACCTGAGAGACGATGAAAAGGGCGGGCAGCATCGGCAAATAGTGCTTGAGCTTGGCCTTGAGCTCAAGGTCGGCGTTGAGAAGAACTTTCGCCTCAAGCCCCGAATTGATCAATTTTTTTTCGTTACGCGCGGTTTCCAGAGCTTTCAATACTTCGCCGCGAACTTTCCCAAGCAACTCCCAATCGTTGCCTTTGTCGGCGGGAAGGCCACTGTGCAGATCTGCTTCCAGGGGAAACAACGTAATGTGGACGCTCTCGGGTTTGCCGGTGGCTTTGGGCAAATACTTCCAGAGTTCCTCCGCGGTGAAAACGAGGATAGGCGCCGCAAGGCGCACGAGCGCGCTGGTGATCTTCCACACCGCCGTTTGCGCGGAGCGGCGTGACCTGCTGTTGGGCGACTTGGTATAAAGACGGTCCTTCAAGACGTCGTAATAAAAGGCGCTGAGATCCACGACACAGTAGTCATGTATGGCGTGATACACGCGGTGAAATTCGTAGGCGGTGTACCAGTCCCGGCAGCGCTTGACGAGGTCGGCGGTGCGCTCGAGCATCCAGCGATCCATCTCGTCGAGCTGCTCATTGGCAAGGGCATCGCGCGAGGGATTGAAATCGCTTAAATTGCCGAGAGCGAAGCGGAAGGTGTTGCGGATTTTGCGATACGCTTCGCTGAGCTGTGTCATTACCCGCTCGCTCATCTTTACGTCCGCCTGATATTCCTGCGAGGCAACCCAGAGGCGCAGCAGATCGGCGCCCCACTTGTCGCAAATCTCGCTTGGCAACACGACATTGCCCAGGGACTTCGACATCGGCCGGCCCTGCTCATCCAAGGTCCAACCGTGAGTGACCACACAGCGATACGGCGCCTTGTCCTTGATGCCGACGCCGATCAACAGCGAACTGTGGAACCACCCGCGATATTGGTCCGGGCCCTCCGCATATACGTCCGCGGGCCACTCAGCGCCGTGCAGAACGGCTAGGTGTGACGATCCGGAATCGAACCACACGTCCAGAATGTCGTGCTCTTTGCGCCATCTGGAAGCGCCGCACGAACATTTCGTGCCGGGCGGCAGCAGTTCTTCGGCGGGATGCGTGTACCAGGCGTCCGCGCCTTCCTTTTCAAACCACTTCACAACATTGCGCAACGCCGCGAAATCGCCAAGCTGCTTCCCGCAGGCATCGCAGAAGAACACGATGATCGGAACGCCCCAGAATCGCTGGCGGGAGACGCACCAGTCCGGGCGGTTTTCAATCATTTCGTAGATGCGCTCCTCGCCCCAGCCGGGAATCCACTTCACATTGTGAATTTCCTGCAGCGCTTCCTGGCGCAAGGATTTCTGCGCCCCGTGCGCCACCTGATCCAGCTTGACGAACCACTGCTCGGTGGCCCGGAAAATCACGGGATTGTGGCAACGCCAGCAGTGCGGATAGCTGTGCTTGTAGTCCGTCACCGAAAGCAGCGCGCCGCGGTCGGCGAGAAGTTCTACGATGATGGGATTTGCGGTGAACACATCCTTGCCTTTGTATTCCGGCAAGCCCTCCAGATAGACGCCATCGTCGTCAAGCGGCGCGTAGGTTTCCAGACCGTATTTCTGCCCGGTGAGAAAGTCTTCGGCGCCGTGGCCGGGAGCGGTGTGCACAATTCCAGTGCCCTGATCGAGTTCGACGTAATCGGCCAGCACAGCCGGCTCGATTCTGTCGAGAAATGGATGCTGGAAACGCAGACCGGCTTCCTCCGCGAGATACCGGCCGCTGTACGTTCCGAAGACGCGTCCTGATTCCGTGTAGCGGCAGTCCGCAGCCACTTCGCGACGACGCTGTTGCGCGACAATATAAACGTCGCCCTCGACAACCTCGATCGCTGCATACTGGAAATCCGGTTGGAAAGCGAGGGCCATGCTGGCGGGAATCGTCCATGGCGTCGTGGTCCAAATGATGGCGTAAACATTCTTGCCTTTAAGCTCAGGGGGAATCTTGTCCGCGTTCGCGCCATCCTGCACAAGTTTGTATCGCACGAAGATCGAGGGACTGGTGTGGTCCTCGTACTCCACTTCCGCTTCCGCGAGCGCCGTATTGTCGTGGATGCACCAGTAGACCGGCTTGCGCCCGCGATAGACGTACCCCTTTTCCATGAAATCAAGGAAAGCACCGGCAATGGTGGCTTCGTAAGGATGGCTCATGGTGAGGTAGGGATCGTTCCACCGGCCGAAGACGCCGAGGCGTTTGAAATCGCGCTTATGCTGCTCGACGTAGCGGGTGGCGTAATCGCGGCAGCGCTGGCGGAACTCCGCCGGGGAAACCTTGCCCTTTCCGCCGAGTTCCTTCTCCACCTGCGTCTCTATCGGGAGGCCATGGCAATCCCAGCCCGGCACATAGGGCGCGTAGTGGCCGGCCATGCTCTTGGATTTGACGATCAGATCTTTAAGGATTTTATTCAGCCCGGTGCCCAGATGAATCGTTCCCGTGGGATACGGCGGGCCGTCATGGAGAACAAATAGGGGCTGGCCCTGGCGGGCTTCCAAGATGCGCTGGTAGAGGTGCGATTCTTCCCAGGCGGCGAGCTGTTTGGGCTCGTTCTGCGGAAGGCTTGCCTTCATGGGAAAATCCGTCTTGGGCAGGTTGAGGGTCTTCTTGAGTTCCAATGGTTCAGCCATGGATGAGGTGTGCCGATGTCCCTTCTACGCCGCTCGCTTGCGGGTGACCTGAAACGGTCAAAAGCCCTCGTTGCACGGCAGGAAACTGCGGAAAGCAGTGTAACAACGTATGTTACAATGAAAGACAGCAGCTGTCAGCCGTGGGGGTCACGCAACCTTTCCTGGCCCGCGCGAATCATAACGGCTGTGTGAACATTTTATGGTAGGCATACGTCTACCAAGTTGAGGGAATAACAAGGTGCCAGGTTTTATCTACCTCCTACCAGATGAGCTAAGAAAGCCGAAGCGCACCGGGCCGGAAGAAGTAGTCCCTGCGCCCGCGGCCGCGCTGCCGGAATTTGGCACGCCCGCGCATTTGATGCCGGACGATTTCTGGTCCAACCTCAAACAGTTTCTCTTGGAACATCCCGTGAAGGTGATCGAGCGTAAGGATGCGCCTTTCACGCAAACCACGTTTGGCTCCGGACTCGCCGAAAATCTGAAGTTCTTCGTGTCTGCACCGGCCGCGCCGAAGAGGGTCGTCAACAAGCGCCTGGAAGTGGACTGGGGCGGGAGCTTCGGCAGCTTCAAGGATCGCCTGAAAGAACTCTTCTTCCCCACGAAATTGCCGCCGTTGCGGGTGACCAGCAAGCCCATCAAGGTGAAGGACATCTGGTCGAAGGATGAGAATTGGAGCTGGACCCAGGCGACCGCGTTTGCGTTGCACATTGTTATTGTGGTGCTTCTGGTGGTCCCGTTCGGCTGGAATTTCTTCAGCAAGAAGATTGAAGCCAAGAACAAGCCGGCGGTTGACGTGACCGCACTCGATATCTCGCCTTATGTGGCCAAGCTGCCTGCCGGGAACAACAAAGCGGGCGGTGGAGGCGGCGGCGGGGATCGTTCGCCGGAGCCGCCAACCAAAGGTAGGGCTCCGCGATTTACGATGACGCAGTTCACACCGCCCACGGCGGTGATCAAGAATCCGAATCCCAAACTCCCGATGGAACCCACGCTACTGGGTCCACCGGAATTGAAGATTGCCAATCCCGCTCTCTCCAATTTTGGTGACCCGCTGGCTGCCTCGGTCACCATGTCGAATGGACCTGGTGGCGGCGGTGGCATAGGCACGGGAGAAGGCGGAGGCATAGGCAGCGGCAGTGGCGGAGGCCTGGGTCCCGGTGAAGGCGGCGGAACTGGCGGCGGCGTATTCCGGGCTGGTGTGAATGGCGTTGGCTCACCTACCTGCTTCTACATGCCGAATCCACCTTATTCGGAAGAGGCGCGCAAGGCGAAATATTCGGGTGTGGTGCTCGTCGAGGCGGTAATCACCGTGGATGGGCAGGTGACGCATCCAAGGGTAATTCGTAGCCCCGGCTTGGGCTTGGATGACAGCACGGTGCAAACCATGCGCACTTGGCGATGCAAAGCGGCGACCGGCCCGAATGGGAAGCTGGTGCCGACGCTGGTCTCGTTTGAAGTCAACTTCCGGCTGTATTAAGGCACTGACAACAGATTATCGGTGGAAAAGAGGGCCGTTGGCCCTCTTTTCCTTTAAGAGTTGCCGGCTCAGACGGTCGACGCAACACTTGCTTGAAGTTTACTCGCAGGAGTTTGAAATCCCAGGGTCTTTCTTGGACGTTGATTCAAGCGCAGCGCGACCTGGTCGAGCTGCGCTTGAGA
>Ga0074044_10001656_pt1 | contig 19951 bp, 7 predicted proteins | sample BogForMeECP23OM1_FD_94443 | JGI IMG/M metagenome (GOLD analysis project Ga0074044, IMG submission 94443) | Bog forest soil microbial communities from Calvert Island, British Columbia, Canada - Bog Forest MetaG ECP23OM1 | ecosystem: Environmental > Terrestrial > Soil > Wetlands ...
CAATGGTTGGGCATCAAACAGTAAGCGCACAACCGCATCCGGCGAGTTCGCAGCGTTTCCTCAACGACCCGCTCGAACGCCAAAAAGTCCTCGTCCTTGGTGAAAAGCACTCTCCGGCCCACGCCTCGGTTGAGCACGTGGAAAACCATCCCCCCGGACAATGTCGCCTCGGTCGTGACATTCACGGCTTTTTATCAAGATATCCCAGCTTTGTGAATTTGGTGGCTGTCACCTCTTCCCCCTGTCACCTTTTCACCCCGCCGCCAATCCCGCGCCGACAACGAATGGGCCCTGCCCTGGCAACGGAGTAGCGCCTTCTCCCTGGATTCGAGAGTAGAATCGACCGCACTGACGCTTCAGATCACGGGAGACCGCTTTGGCGCATGATCGTCTGGCTTGGTCTGATTGCGAATGGGCTGTTGATCTCCGGTGCCTGGTGGCTGGCCGGCGCTGGGTTTCGGCAGGCAAGAACACTGGACCGCGTGCTTGCCTGTTCCGCTCTGAGCGTCACCTGGTGCTTGCTGGGGCTCGAGGGGCTGGGAACGGCCGGTCTGCTGACGATCGGCCCACTGATGGTCTGGATGGGCTTGCTCTGCGCAGCCGGCCTGGTCGTGCGCTGGCTGCGGCCCGTTCCGGCGATCGGTCCAGTTGCCGAAGAGACGAATCCGGAACCGTGGCAATGGGAAACCTTGCTCGCGCTGACGTTTGTGCTCTGGGTCTCGGTCGAGATGGCAATGCAGTCATTGTTGCTGCCGGTCAAGGTCGTCAGCGACGGGCCGATCTACCATCTTTATTTCGGGGTGAGGTGGTGGAAAGCCGGCCGGTTGTTCCTGGTCGCGACTCCGTTCGGCGAGAATGCCGCGACCTATTTTCCGGCCAATGGCGACGTCTGGTTCACGTGGCTGATGGTGGCGTGGGGAGGTGACCGTCTCGCCAGGATCGGGCAGGCACCGTTCCTGTTGCTTGCGGCGATCGCGGTGTTTCGCAGCGGGCGGATGCTCGGCGCGAGCCGGAACTCGGCCCTCCTGGCCACGTGCTGGTTCCTCACGTCGACTCCCCTCCTGATTTTCTCGTACGAGGCCAACGTCGACACCATATTCGTCGCCTTTTACATGATCGCCGTCTACTTCTTCCTCCTTGATTTCCAGGAAGCCGCGGGCACGGCCGCACTGGTTCTGGGCGGGCTGGCAGCGGGCATCGCCCTGGGGACCAAGCCCGTGGGCGTCGTCTTTGTCCCTCCCCTGCTCGCCCTCGTCCTCGGTGCCAGGGGGGCCCGGTCGCGATCGACCAGGAAGACCCTCGCCGCCTTTTTCCTGATGCTCTTCTGCCTGCTGCTGACTTCCGGGTTCTGGTTCGGCCGAAATTTCCTGCTGACGGGAAATCCTCTCTACCCGCTCCACCTCGAGCTCTTCGGCAGGTCCATACTGTCGGGCTGGTATGGGCGGGATGCCATGCGGTTCAGCGTCTACTTCCTGCCGATTACCGAGTGGCGGGCTCTCATCGACATTCTTCTGGCTCTGGCGGATCCGCGACTTGCCCCGTTCTGGATCGCGGCCCTGGGCGGAGCCTGGGCCATTGGCGGCCGGCGTTCGCCCGAGCGGGACCGGTTGACATGGGCACTCGCGGCTCTGGCCGTGCTCAACGTTGCCCTCTTTTGGATCTGCATTCCCTACCGGACCCAGCAGAGGTTCATGCTCCAGGCGCTGGGCCTGGCCGCGGTGCCGCTGGCCCGACTGCTCGATCGCTGGCGCGGGCTCCGCGTGGCCGCCGCCGCCCTGCTCATCCTCCACCTGCTGACCACCCAGACGTGGCCGGTGACGCTCGAGGAGACAAAGATCCCCTGGGACTTGAGCCCGTTCATTCCCAACGCGGTTGGCGCCTCGCTGCCCTTGTTCGCACGCATGGGGCGCGCACTGCGCGCGGGCCTGGATCCGGCGGCCATTGCCGGCATCATGTTCTTGCTCGGCATGGGCTGCTGCGCGGGACTTACGGTGTGGGCGGGCAGCCGATCAAACGTCTCCACTGGCCGCGGACTGAAGAATCGTGCCCTGCTTGCAGCCGGCGGTCTGGGACTTGCCGGCCTGGCCGCTCTCCAGACGGGGGCGCCGGCACTCGATGCAAGGCAACTTTTTTATCCGCCCTTTCGCATGTTCTACCTCGGCTGGCTGGACCTGGAGGGTCGCTCGGGACCCTCAGGCGCTCGCCTGGCCTACGCCGGAACGAATATCCCCTATTACCTGTTCGGGACCGGCCTGCGGAACGAGGTCCGCTACGTGAACGTCGATGCCCACGCCGATTGGCTCATGCACGACTACCACAGGGCCGCGCTTGACCGAAAGAAGCCGGCCTGGCCCAATTCGCGACCGGGCTGGGACCGGGCTCACCCGAACTTCCAGGCTTGGCTATCCAACCTCAAGGCCCAGCAAATCCAGCTTCTGGTGGTGACTCGCGCAGATTCCGGCGAGGGGCCACACAATGTCGCCGACTCCGAAGGATTCCCCATCGAACGGATCTGGGCCGATTCGCACCCTGAACTCTTCGAGCCGCTCTATGGACCCAAGCAGAAAGATCCCTTCTTTCGGCTTTACCGGTTGCGCGGGTCGTCCTGAACGTGCCAGCAGTGCCTCTTCTTGCCGCGCGGCACGATCCATTTTTTTTCAAGAAATTCCCACGGATTGCCACGCGAGAAGGCACAGATATTAGAGAAGAGCGTTCCGGCGAAGCCGGCCGGAAACTGGCGCACACTACATCGATGATCTCACACCTGGGAGAACCACGGGATGCGATTGACCCTCAGAACACTTCTCGCCTGGCTTGATGACACACTTCCCCCCACACAAGTCCGCGAGATCGGAAGACAAGTCTCCGAAAGCACTTTTGCGCAGGAGCTGGTGGAGCGAATTCACCGCGTGACACGCCAGCGGCGATTGATGGTTCCGGGCAAGTCCGGCCCCGAGGGCAGCGATCCCAATATCGTTGCCGGCTACGTCGACAATGATCTCGATGCCGAACAGGTCGGGGAGTACGAAAAAAAGTGTCTGAGCTCGGACGTCAACCTGGCGGAAGTTTGCTGCGTGCATCAGATTCTCAGCCTGCTCGGTCAGAAGGTCCACGTTCCCGCCGAGGCCAGGGCCCGGATGTACCAGCTCGTCAAAGGGCGGGAATCGACTCCCGTGCCCCGGAGTGACAAGGTCAAGCCGGTGGTTCGTGTGCCTGTCACAGAGCCAATTCAGCCCTGGGTCGCGCCCGCGCCTCCGGCCCGGCACTGGCTGGAGCGGTTTGGCCCCGTCGCCGGCTGCCTGGCCCTGGTTGCCGTGCTGTGCTGGTCGGCCTACCAGAGCCTGACACCACCGCCACCCGGAACACAGTCGCCCGCGGTTCCCCAGCGGCCCCCGGCAGGAGCCGCCCCGGTCGCCGAGGGTTCGGCCGAGCCAGGCGCGATGAATCTCCCCGCGGGGAACCAGCAGCCCGCGCCCGCTGGAGCGATCGCCGGGGCAGCCAACGCCGGAGAGTCCAAGGATGCGCCGGTCGCAGCGAAAGCGACTGAGTCCGAGGCGGCCGCGGACACGGCAGCAGCATCGAAGACGACGGACAACTCCGCCAAGCCCAAGAATGAGCCAGCGGCAACCCCGCCGGCGCGTGCCGTTCCGGCTGGCTCGCTGGGCGTCGTTGATAAAGTGAACGGCGTCCTGCTTCGCTTCAACACCGACAAACGCGAATGGGAACGGATCGCCGAGGGAACGACGCTGGCCACATCGGACCGCTTGCTCTGCCTGGAGCCCTTCCGGGCTCGGATCGTCGTTGCCAAGACACCCATCACGCTGATCGGTGAAACTCAGGTGCAATTGACGAGCAAGACCGCAGAGGAACCGCCCGCCTTCGAGCTGACCGATGGCCGAGCCCTGATCGATGGCTCCGCTCCGTCGGGAAGCCTGAAGATCGGTTTCGCCGGCCTTACGGCGTCCATCGACCGGCCCTCGCACGGCGCCGTGGGACTCGAACGAATCAACCTCTGGCATTACGGGCAGCCGCCGATCCAGCTCCCCCCGCTGGCCATCCATGCGCTGGACGGCGAGCTCGGTCTTACCCTGGACGGGACCAAAGAAACCCTGGCTGGCCCCGGCACGATCGTCGCGGATCCAGGCGGCCGGTTTCAGCCCAGGACCAAGAAGGACCTGCCGGCCTGGATGACCGAAGCCGACCAATCACTCAAGGACCAGAAGCTGGGCGAGCAGTTCCTCGAGCAATTCTCCAAGGACCGCTCGGTGATGGAGGACACCGTGCTGGCCACCGAGAGCGAATCGCCCGTCACCAAGAAGCTGGCGATCCTGGCGGTCAAGGCGCTGGGAGATCTCTCCTTTGTGACTCCCATCTTGTCCCGCGCGGGCGACCGCAGCGCCCGCCAGAGCACAACCGCGGCGCTCCGCGCATTCCTCTCCAGGGGACCCTTGGCCGCCAAGCAATTACGAGCGAGCCTCGGGGAAGAGTTCGGCGACCAGACCGGCCAGGTCGTCGAGAAACTGTTGATCGGCTATTCTCCCGACGAGGCCGCGCGGAAGGAAACGCACCAGCGATTGATCGAGCTGCTTTCGCAGCGTAATCAATCGCTGGCCTTGCGCGAGCTCGCGCTGGACAATCTGAAGAACATCACCGGTCGAGACGATCAGGGCTATGATCCCGAAAACCCGGATGAAAGGGGTTACAACGCATGGAAGTCGCTGCTGAACAAGGATGAAATCAAGCCGGCTCCGAAGCGCTAGGACGCCGGTTGATGGGCCTGAGAGCAACCGCACCAGGACGGGCTGGAGCGTTCCCCCCGGACCAGTCAGAGCAACTGTGGACTGAAGTTTCCCGCGTGCGTGCTCCACGATTCGGCTAGAGCGCGCACGCGTCGTCGTTGCGGTCGTTGGATACGGCCCCCCGTTCATGGTATGATTCAGTGCGGCCCCGGAGATCTTTCACCTATCTTTCCCAGGCTCCCATACATAGCTCGGCGCCGATCTCTGGACACGGGGATGTGCGGCTTCGGGTCTGGCCCGTCGGATTCTTGCATAGGGTTTCGCACCTTGAACCGCAGCGCATTGCTCATCGCTGGAATGGGAGCGATCCTTCTCTCCCCGGGGATGGGGGCACGCGCGCAGTCGCCAGCGCCAGCGGAAGACCGTGTGCAATCCCAGACAACTCCCCGTCCTGGCGGTTTGCCCCGCGAGGTGATCATCCTCAACAACGGCAGCGACATCGGCGAGTTCTGGAAGAAGCTCAAGCAGCCTGATCTGATTCTCATCAAACCCAGCACTCCCAGCGATCCACCGGCACCCGCGACCCCGGCGGCAGGCAGTTCGCGGCCCCGCGATCAGGTGGTCAGTGCGGTCAAGATCTGCGGCCGGGTCGTTGACGACATGGCCGATCTTCAGCTCGAAATCGACCTGAGCCTGCTGGCGCCGGGAGAGGCGTGGGTTCCGCTCGGAATCGACAGCCCGATCATAGGGTCCGCGCGCGAGGGCGAAAAAGAGCTTGAATTGCGCAGCACGGAGCGAGGTCAATGGGAAGTCCGGCTTGAGGGGGCCGGTCAGCACCGTCTTCGGTTCGAGCTCAAGGCTCCGGTCAATGTGAGCCTTGATCGGAAGCACTTGACAATGGCCATACCGGAAGCACCTTCAACCTACTTCGAGCTGGATGTTCCCCATCCGGTGCAGGAGGTCGATGTTGCCTCGGGCGGGTCGGTGGGCAAGACGATCATCGCCGGCGGCAAGGGCACCCGTCTCAGCGCTCACCTTTCGCCGCGATCGCGACTGATCCTGGACTGGACCGACGAGGCGAACTCCGGGTCCCCTCCGCCCCCGCTACTGGCGGCCCAGGTGGAGATCGCGATCGACGCCGACCTCGAGGCTGTCACCACGCGCTCGTCCTGGGTGATCCGTTGCGTGCGCGGGATCGCCCGCAAGCTTGAGATCCGGCTTGACGAGCAGGACGTCGTGCAGATCTTGAAACTTGACGACCAGTTTCTCGTGGCGGGGATCGAGCGTAACTTGCTGACGATTCCACTCGGTGAGGCGATGCGGCCGGGAGAGACGCGCCACGTTGTCATGGAGACGCGACGAACATTTCCGCCCAACGCCCCCAAGACTTTCGCGTTCTCCGGCTTTCGCCTGTCCAATGCCGTCGAGCAATCCGGTGCGATCGGGATCACACAGCCTGCCAATCTTTGGATCAACGTGACAACGGCCCAGGGCTTGCACCGTATCGACCCGCGGGAGTTACCGACCGAGCTCCGCTCGCGTCCGGGGATCGGCACTGCTTACCAGTTTCTCGATCAGCCGTACAAGCTGGCGCTGGGCATCGAAAGTTCTCCTCCGTTGTACCGCTCGGAGTCGATCACCCGCATGGTTCTCGATGCCCAGACGGCGCAGGTGGATACCACCGTTCAGGTCCAGTGCGTACGCGGCCGGCTCTTCGAGATCGAGATCGTGGTTCCCCCCGGTTTGCAAATGATTTCGGTGGGACCTGCCGACCTGGTGGAGTCGGCGATTCCGATCGTGGCCCAGACCCTGGCGACCGGGAGCGACCGGCCCCAGGAGACAGCACAGGTGCTGAAGATTCAGCTCACGCCCCTGGGTCGCGACCTGAAATCGTTTTCTCTGCGGCTCCGGGGCCAGCAGCGAATCGGCCAGGAGGGAGCAGTGAAGCTTGGTCTATTCGCCACCCGCGACGGAGTCTCCACCGCCAGCACCGTTTCCCTGTTCGCCGACCGCGAGGTGACCTTCGAGCCCGGCGACGAGCCCGCACAGCGGGACGAGGCAAGCACTGGCGCGTTCCGGCTTCAGCCTCCCGGGGAGTCTGCGGCGGCCAGCCTGGCTGCCGCTCTGGGAGAACGATCCCCGATCGCCGTGCTCAAGAGTAACCAGAACCCGACCTGGCTGCGCGGCCGCTTGACCCGCCACCCCCTGTCGATCGCTCACGACACCAGGATCTCCGCTCATCTCACCCGGCGCTCGATCGATGTGCGGCAGGACACCGAGCTGCGGGTTCGTCATGGGTCGATCAGCTCTCTGACGGTCCGGGTACCGCTGTCGCGGTCACAAGCGTGGCAGGTCCAGGGCAAGGAGACGATCAAGCGCGAAGAGCTGGACCAGAAGGCCGGCGATTCACGGCGCTATCGGCTCGTCTTCGATCCGCCGATCCTGGAGAGCTCGCTGTTGACCTTCCGATTCCAGGTCCCGGTGGAAGGGGCCATGGCAAACGGCGACCCGGTGAAGACGACCATCCCCTGGATTGGCGTCGAGGAAGGCACGTCGGCGTCCACCACGGTCGAGCTGGCGGCGGCCCCGGGAATCAAGACGGCGGTCGATGACACGGCATGGACCGGCTCTGCCCTTGACGACGAAGACCAGAGCGGGGGCAACCGGCCGCGGCACTATCGCTTGAGCAAGCCGGTGCCGGAGAACGCAGGCTTCACGTTCTCGGCCAGGTTGATGGACCAGGTTTCGCTGCCTTCCGTGGTTGTGCCTCGCTCACTTCTGCGCACCGTGCTTGGCGTTGACAATGAGTCGAGAACTCATGCCTGGTACTGGATCGAATCTCATCCGGCCAGCGTTTCGTTCAGCCTGCCGGATCGCGCCCAGTGGATCCGTGCCCGGATTGACGGCCGGGCCGCCGATCAGGTGGAACACGAACCGTCCGGCGGGTTCTATCGTCTGAGCCTGCCTCCCGAATCGCAGTCCAAGCCCGTACTGATCGAGCTGGAATACCAGCTTGCGGGCAACTGGGCTGACCAGGTCTGCGCGGCCCCGGAGCTGCCAGCGGAAGCCGTGGTCTTGCAGACACTCTGGGAGGTCCAGATACCCTGGAGCCAGGCTCTCATCGGGGTGCCGCAGGGATGGGCTGACGAGAATGATTGGCACTGGGACTTTTATGTCTGGAAACGGCGGCCCTGGAAGCCGTTCTCGAAGCTGGTGGGATGGGTTGCCGGGGCGCCGGCACAGACCGCCAGCCTGGACGATCTGCTGGGAGAGGAACAGGACAGCTCGCACAGCTATCTGTTCGGCCGCTCGGGCAAGCCGGTTGCCATGAATCTCTGGGTGGCGAACCGCGCGGGAATCATCGCCGTTTGCTCGGGCAGCGTGCTCCTGCTGGGTTTCCTCCTGATGTTTTCCCGAGCCCGCTTCCGAGCGATCTGGATTGTGGCGGCGGGGCTCTGCTTGCTGGCTTCGGCCCTGGCGCACCCGAGCGTGCTGCTGCTGGTCACTCAATCGGCTCTCAGCGGAGTCATCCTCACCTTGCTCGGCTTCTTGATTCAAAGGCTGATCGAGCGAGCCAGGTCGTCCGGTGCCCCGGCCATCCCGATACCATCACCCGGCCCGGGACAGACGGGCTCGGGAGCTTCGCAGATCGGGCCTGACGGGGTGGGCTCCGATGACTCCACGGCGATCCGCGCCCGCGCCTCTTCGATGGATTACGCTCCACAGCCCTTGTCGCTGGCGCCCGAGCAGGATTCTGCCCGGAGTTCGCGTGTGGGGCAGTCGGGGTGAATCAGTCGGCGGGCCGCTCCGCGGCGATCAGGGGTCAGGTCCATCCGGCATTCGAGTTCGTAGCCAGAAAAGAGTCGTAATGACCAAGGGTGTTGCAGTCGTTCGGGGCCAGCGTGGGGCGGCCGGTAGGCTTTGCGGGGCGATGCTCTTTGCCCTGTCCGCCCTCTTTCCAGCGGTCGGGGCTGCTCCGCCTGAGATCATCCGTGTCCACATTCCCGACGCTCAGGCCGCGGGCTGGTTTCCCGCCGGAACCCCGTTGCGGATGATGGCTCCCGATCGGTTTGAATCGCTGCTTGATTCGGCGATCCGGGGAACGTCCCCGACCAAGAACGCGAGCCCGCCACGTTTGATCCGGGCGCGCCACCACGCCCGCTGGAACGCGGGAGTACTGACCGGTGAATCCCGGTTGGCCGCGGTAATCCCCGATTCGGGACCCACGGCCCTGGTGCTCGATCCATGGACGCCGATGATTCTTGCACGTCCCCGGAATCTGCCGTCGGTGGGGGCACTCGAATCCGGAAAAACGGTCCTCTTGATCGAGCCGTCGGCCTCGGCCGGCGGCAACCCAGCCGTCACCCTGGACTGGGAACTGCGTGCCCGCCCCGATTCCGAGGGACGCAGCTTCGCGCTGGGTCTTCCCGGAGACGAGACCACGGAGTTGACCCTCGAACTGCCGGCGGGCTGGTTACCGCTGGGTCCGGAAGGTCTTCGAGAGGGGCCCCTGCCCTCATCCCAGACCGGCTTTCAATCGTGGTGTTTCCACGGCCGTCCGGAGTTGATCAATCTCCGGTTGCTCGACGGCCGCAGGCCGTTACCCCCCGGTGAGGAGGCCCTGATCTGGGTAAGCGGACCGACCCGCATCACGCTGGGCTCGACCGAGAGCCGCGACGCCCGGTCCGCGAACTGGAAAACGGACTGGACCGTCCAACCCGATCGACGAGGATTGATGCGATTCACGGTGGAGCTGGGCCCAGGACTGGAGTTCATCGCAGTGTCCGGGCCCGAGGTCAAGGAATACCAGGCGGATCATGAGGGCGAGGTCACCCGGGTCCGTGTCACCCTTGCGGGCATCAGCCGGCTGCCGGCTCCCCTCCATTTCGAGGCTCACGCCCGGGTGCCCCTCGAGGGGCGATGGACCGTACCCGCCATGCGTCCCCTCGATGCGATCTGGACAGGTGGCACCACGACAGTGGTTGCCGACCCCTGGCGCGTGATCCAGGACTGCCAAGAACGCGCCGGCCGGCGCGTGCCGGCACAGGGAGACGAGCCGGCAGATGCGAACGTGCTTGTCTTCGAGGCCAGATCGGCCGATCCGGTCGCGGACCTCGTGTTCCGTCAGACCCAGGCTCAGCCGGCGTGCCAGGTACGTGGCCGGTTGCTGGTCGGCCAGGCGGCGCCGGAACTGGAATGTCAACTGATCGGGGTCGGCGACCACGGCCCCGCAAGGGAGCTGAGCATCGAGTTGCCACCGACCTGGGTTCCCGATCGCGTGCGCTGGAGCGGCGCGGACGAATCGATAGCCTGGCATCCGGCCATTCAGGCGGATGGCAGCACCCGGCTGCACGTGCTCCTTAAGGGCGGCGAGGGTGCCCCGGAGGGCCGGGCCCTCGAGGTCGCAGCGACCTCCACGGCCGCGGGAGGCCGGGGACCGCTTGTCCTGCCGCGAGTTCGTCCCTCCGGTCTGGCCATCGTCGACGAGACCTGGGTGGCCATGGTGGACAGGACGATGATCCTCACTCCCATCTCGGCACAAGGCCTCGTCTGGATCGATCCTGCTCGCGTGGAAGGAGCGATCGGCTCCAGGTCTGCCGTGAGTCCGGACGTTCATGCCGCCCTGGCCTGGCGCTGGAATGGCGAGAACGCGACAGCCCGCGTGGACCGAGAACGGGCCGAGCAAAAGCCCAGGGCCGAGATCCGGTACCGCTCGAGAATCGAACAGGACGGGAAGCACCTTGCCGTCGAAGGCCAGATCCTGATCAAGCCGGGCAGCAATCCTCTGGATGTTCTGCCGGTCTGGATCAGCCAGCCGGCCGGCGGCTCCCAGGACTGGTCTTTTCGCGCCGGCCCCGAAAAGCAAGAGCTCATCAAGCACCCCCTGGACGATGCAGCGCGGTCTGGTCTCAAGTTTCCCGCGACCGGCCTGGCCTGGAACCTTGCTCTCAGCGCGCCCGAGCTGGGAGAGAATCGGGTTCACTTCAAGGCTCGGCTTCCCTGGAACCAGCGCGGTCCCATTCCCTTGATATCGCCTCCCCGGCAGTTCTTACCGCGGAGCACGGTCCTGCTCGAGGTGCCGTCCCGGATGCGTTCCGATGTCCAGACAACTGGGTTGCGCCGGCTCGAGACCACGATGGCCGAGCGGCTCGCGGCCTCCTGGCAGCCGGAGCCCAGGCCGGACCCGGCTGGACAGGGCGCCCCGGAGCGGGCCTACCTGGTTGCTCATGCTTTCACTTATTCGGAGCCGGGAGGCAAGCTGGAGCTGAGCACGGAGGAGCTACTCCAGAGCCTCGAGGCCGGCATCATCCGCGACGTCTGCTTGACCACGATCTTGCACCCGAACGGTCCCTGGCTGAACCGACTGCGGCTGCTCTTGCATGCCGAGCAGCTTGCCGACCTGGAATTCACCATGCCCGCGGACAGCAAGCTGGTCCGGGTTCAGCTTGACGGGGCGGACGTGGTGCCAACGCTCGATCACGGACGGATGGTCGTCTCGCTCCAGCGGAGCAGTCCGGGCCCGCGGTACAAGACCGTGGATCTCGACTACGAGACGAGCGGCCGGACCGTCAAGCCGGGTGCCGAATTGAGGCCTGTGCTGCCGCGGATCGGCATGCCTTGCCTCTCGTTCTGCTGGGAGCTGGTCACCCCACCGTGCTGGCAGGCCAGGTCGTACGGGCCCGGCCTGCTACCGGGCGATCCTGGAGCTGCACCGAGCTGGCCCTTTGGTTCCCTGGGGGTTCCCGAACTGCGCTGGCCCGGCCGGGAACCAGGCCCGCGCACGGTCTCCGACGAAACCCTTCGCCGGCTCGACGAAACCCTGGCCAGCACGTCGTCCGAGGAGCTGACCTTCGCCGAGTGGTTTACCCGGTGGGATTCGGGGACGACGCCGCTGCTCATCGACCGCCTGGCCCTCGGTGCCGCCGGTCACGGGCCCAGGTCCCGGTGCATCCCGATTCGCGTGGACCCCAGGGGAGGGCCCCTCTCCCTGAAGACCCTTCAGCAATACGGGCTTACCCTCTTGCGCCTCGATCCCGGATTGGTGATCACATCCCAGGGCGAAGCAGCGCGGTCTGACCAGGCGGACAACTGGCAGAGAGCGATCGGCGAGGCACTCCTCTGGGGCTCCGATCGATCCGACCGGTTCCAGACCGCGGCCCGATGGCGCGGCGAGATCACTCCCAGGGACGCTCCCCTGGGCGGCTCGGCCGAGCCCCTGCGAGCGCTTCCCGGCTGGTCAACCTGGCGCTTCACCGGCGCGTCCTGGCCGGGCGAGGCAAGTCGCGTCGAGCTGCGCGATGAGCGCTGGGGCCTCGTCGCGGGCTGGACGGTTGCGCTTCTGGTCGCCCTCGGTCTGAGCTGGTTGCGCAGCCCGTCGCCGCGGTGGGCGATCCTCGTGCCGATCGCCATCGTCTTCCTGGCGGTCCTGCTCCATCTCTGGCAGGGCGACGACCGCGCCAGCTTCAGTGCGGGCCTCTTTGTCGGGGCGATGGCCAGCCTGCTGTACCGGCTCGGAAGTCAACTCACCGCGCAGCGTCCAGGGGAGCGCCCGGTCCCTATCCGGTCAGGTATGACGACCGCCACACCCTTCCGAAGTCCACTTCGAGCCGCTCCACTTATTCTGGCAGTACTTGTGATACCGCAAGATCGCGCGGAGGCCAGGCGCGACGGAGAGCAGCCGATCCCCGTGCTGATGCCCTACGAGGGGACGTTCCAGCCGGGGCAGGTTCCGGAGTGTGTCATCCTGCGCCAGAGTGACTACCAGCGCCTGCAGGAGCTTGCACAACCCCAGCCGCCCGCGGACAAGGGGCCCCTGCTCCTGACCGGGGCAGTCCATCATGTCGCCTGGTCCGGCGATCAGGAAGTCTCCCTCGTGAGCGATCTCGAGCTCCGATCGACAGCCGGCGCGGCAGCGACGTGGAAAGTCCCCATCGCCGGAGCCCACGACATTACCGCCACTCTTGACGGCCGCGAGGTCCCGGTGTTCATCGAGGCCGGCGGTCAGCAGGCGGCGATCACCATCCCGGGAGCAGGCAGCTTCAAGCTCCAGGTTCGGCGGGCCGCAACCGTGGCAACGGACCGTCTGGCGGAGTTGCTTGACTTCCCGGTCAATCCCATGCCCTCGGCCCGGTTGATTCTGGACCGGCCATCCCGCCCCCGGCCAGTGCGGTTATTGAATGCTCGAGGCAAGCTGACAGCCGCCGGTGATCAGTCGTTGGCGGCAGAGCTTGGGCCGGTTGACCACGTCGAGATCCGCTGGGGAGATGCCGATGCCGCCGGCTCGCAAGTCGCCGGCTCGATCATCGAGAGCATGCTGCTCTGGGATATCGAGCCTGCCGGGGACCGCCTTCGCGGCAGGTTCACTTACCGGGGACCGCGGCGGCTCTCGACTCTGAGTTTTCAGATGGATCCCGGGCTCATGACCCGGTCGGTCGAAATTCCGGGATTGATCGATTCCTCCTGGGGAGGTACCGCCGAACGACCGATCTGGACCGCGAGGATGGACCCTCCCTTGCAAGAAGGCGCCGTCCTCCTGCTGGACCTGTGGCGACCCGTTCAGCCCTCGAAGGGCGGCAAGACGACCAGCTCCTCGGATGACCGCCCCGCCGGCGAATCGATGCGGCGGTTTCCCCGCCTTGAACCCCTGGGCGTCGAGCGCTATTCGGGACTGCTCGGTTTACGACGGCCGGGACACTGGACGGGCCGTCTCGAGCCGCTCTCGGGCACTGATCCCCTGAGCGACGAGAGCTTCGTCAAATCCTGGGGGCCGTTGCCCGATGATCGGCTCACGCTCGCGGGCACCACCCGGCTCATTCGCGACGGATCTCCCAGCCTCCAGACCGGGCCGGCGGTTGCGCGGATCAAGGTCAAGCCGGTCCTCCAGCTCGGGATCGATGCGGGACGCATCGATGTCCAGCTCGACGCCGACCTCGACGATGTCGCCGGATCACTGAACCATCTCGAACTCGCTCTTCCCCATGACCTCGTCCTTCTGAGCGTCGAATCCGACGCTCTGACGGACTGGAGCCGACCCGATCCGCGCCAGCTTTTGCTGCGCTACGATCGCGCCTTTCCCCGGTCGCGCAGGCGGCTCAGAATCACGGGCTGGATTCCGGTTCTCGAAGACCCGCTGAAGATCGGCATCCAGCAGTTGCAAGTGCCCACCCCGTGGCTGGAAGTCACCGGAATGGAGACCGTTTCCGCCTCTTTGATCATCTCGTCGGCCTCCAGGCTTCAGGCGAAGAGCGCACCAGGGCAGACACTCCCGCCCGCGGGGCTCACACCCCTGCCCGCGGGGCCGGCCCTCGCGGCAGGCGGAAGCGTTACGCGAGCTCGCCAGATCTTTCGCGTTGACGACCCCGCGAAACTCGGCTTCCTTCAGTGGAGCTCGGCTCCCCCGCGGGTCAACGTCCTGATCGAGAGCCAGATCACGATCCATCCCGATTCGGCGGAATGGGTGGCGGTCCTCCGCTACGACGTCGCGGGCGGTGCGCTCGATTCGATCCATCTCAAGCTCCCCACCACCTGGGCCACGAAAGCCGAGGTTGACCTGGCCGGAGGCGTCGCCAATCAAAAGTCCGACCCGCTCGGTCCGTTCATGATCTGGACGATCAGTCTGGAGCGTGCGGTCTGGGGGTCTCAGCGCGTGGTGCTGCGCTCGGCACTCCCGCTCTTACCCGGCCAGGAACTCCAGCTTCCCGAGATCGCGCCCTTGGGGCGCGGGGTCGCCGATACTTACCTCGGCCTCGTCTACGCGACGGGCTCGACGCTCACGACTGCGGGCTCGAGTGGACTGCACGAGATCCGCCACGCCAACCGGTTCAAGGACGAGGAGTTTGGCGACGTTCCCGGAACCAACTCCCGGGCGTTTCATGTCGAGCGGGACAACTGGTCGTTGAAAGTCCAGATTCCCCCGGCCACGGACGACGCCGTGGGGGCCGCGAAAGAATCAGCCCGGGTGGTGTCCGCGGACGTGAACGTGACCATGTTGCCGGACCGCTCGCTACAGGGCCGCGCAGTCTACGAGACCCAAACACGTACCGGCCGGTTCCTCGTCGCCGGGCTTCCTCCCGACAGCACCTTGCTCTGGACAACCGTGGACCAGAGCCCCACAGCGCCACTCCGCTCCAGCGAGGGCCGCTGGCTCATTCCCCTGGGCGAGCAGGGTCCTTGCCGCGTTAGCCTCTTCTGGAGCGCAACGGATCCGGTCGTGGGATCAACCGGTTCGGCGTGGTCACTGGTCCTGCCCAGCGCCGGAGTGGGACGAGTCTCCACGCTTGTGACGCTTCGCCTGCCCGATCACCTGACGATCAAGCCGTCGCTCGCCGGGTTGGAACTCACTGTGCCCGACCGGATGGAACTGGAGCGCGCAGATCGCATCGCTCGGCAAATCAACGAGTTCATCGCACAGATCGACCGCAGCTCCGGTCGCGATCGAGAACGCGCCACCTCGCTGTTGATCGCGCACGAGATGTCGCTCCGCAGCGCGGAACGATCGTTACGATGGAGCGCCCGGGTTGGTGACCGCACGCGAAAAGCGCGTGCCGAGCGCGACCTGGAGGTGATCCAGTCAACCCGGAAGGCTCTGCTCGAGACGCTTCGCGCCGCCGCAATGGACGATGAGATCGATGCGGCCCAGAACTACTTTGGACTTTCCAGGAAATCCTCCGCCAGGACCCTCGTTGCCGTGCCGGAACCCGCTGGCCCGGATCGACTCCGCAACCTGGGCCGGCCATCGTTCTTGATCGGCCTGTCCTCCGGCTTGAGCGAGCAGCCGACGAAAATCAACGGCTCGTTCGAGAACGCGAGCTCCACCGAGAACGAGACGCCCGACCGCGCCCGCTCGACGCTCATGCTCGGTCTATTGGCGGCGTTGGGCCTGACAGCCCTCGCGCGTCGTCGCCCCGCCGCGTCAAGCTTCCTGATCCTGATTGGTTTTCTCGGGATGCTTGGGTTCGTGGGCGGCCCGGCTGCCGCGGCGGCTGGGCTGGCTCTGGCCGCCGGCGGATGGGCATCTCGGCCCCGTCGCCAGCTCCCCCTGCCAGGTCCTTCTCCGCCCTCTGGCTTGTACAGTCCGGGATGACAGATGACACACGCCAGGGTCGAGCGTTTCGCGGCGATTCTTGCCATCTGGCATATGGCAGATAACGCATGGCAAATGGCAGATGGCAAATGGCACATAACACATAGCATCTGGCATCTGGCATCTGCCATCCGGCATCTGCCATCCGGCATCTGCCATCCGGCATCTGACGTCTGCCATCTGCCATTTGCCATCTGCCATTCTGTTTTCAATCCTAGTTGGGCTCTCGCAGACGACCCTACAGGCTGGAGCCTGGCTTGCCGGCCCGGCCAGTCGTTGCACCCGCTCTCAGCCGATCAGCTCGCCAATCGGCTGGCCGCCATCGACGACCTTCATCGGACGGCCCCGCGGGGTCGTGTATTGGGTGTCGATGTTGATCCCCATGGACTTGGTCATGGTCGCGATCAGATCCATGACGCCGACCGGCCGGTCGGTGATGTCCACGCCGTCCCTCGCGCACCGCGGCGGATTCGCTCTGGAGGTTGAAGATGTCTTTGTACTTCGAGTTCATCATCCGGATCGTCTTGCCGTACACCGCCTTGTGGTCGACGGCCAGTTGGCTGCGACGCTCCGCGATGAAGTCGTTTTCCACCTGGCCGAGCATGTCAAGCCGTCGATCGAATCGCTGCGCATCGACGTCCGCGGGCGGCTTGAGATTGGCGATCGGGGCGTTCGGGTTCTGGATCACGAACGGTGAGAACGACATACCCAGGAATCCGGCTCCCATCCCGGGCTCGTTGATGGCGACGCTGTGGGGCAGATCGAAGTTCTTGAGCTGTTCGCCCAGCTCGTAGGCGGCGATCGACCCCCAGCCGGGATGGACGACCGTCGGGTTGGGCGCGTATCCCGAATGCATCAGGTAGGTGCCGCGATCGTGATCGCCCTCCTTGGAGTCGAGTGAACGGATGATGTTCATGTGATGCATCTGCTTGGCCATCCTGGGCATGTGCTCGCAGATCTTCACTCCCGGCGCCGAGGTGTCGATCGGCCGGAAGGAGTTCGTGGGATAGTCCGCGTGCCCGAGCAGAAAATCGACCAGCTTCTCCCGCTTGTCGGTCTCCCTGGTCTGGAGAAACGCCCGGGCCTCCTGGACGTCGGGAATCCGGCCCAGCAGGTCAAGGTAGGCTCGTCTCAAGTATTCCTCGTCGGTCGCCGGTTTCGCCGGATTCACACCCGCTTTCTTCCAGGAACTTTCCAGCAGCCGGTCGATGAAACCAGCGCGCCCCTCGCTCTTGCTCTTCTCGGCGCCAGGTCTGGGACGGTCCGCCGCGGCCAGTTTCTGACCGGCACCCATGACCACGAGCAAAGCCATCGATAAGACGAGGAACTTGAAACCCCACAGACCGCCGGCTCCGGTCCATCCTATCCGCCTTGAAATCATGGACGTCTCCCTGGAGGCCGAACCATCGACGCAGAGATCGCAAAACCGCAAAACAACGATCAAGTCGGGGTGCACGAAGTGGAAAACCCGCGGGCTTGGTATTATGTTCAGATCGATTTCGATGTGCTCACCGCCCATGATCCGCTGATAGGCTCATGGGGATTTGGCCAGAAGTCCACGCGCCTTCAATCATCACGTGACACACCATAATTGCATAAACTGCATAATAGGTATTCTGGCCTCCCGGGGCGGACAAATCCATCGGATTTCCCGGTCGCCGGGGCGTGTTTCCGGGTATGATCGCTCGACCGGGTCACTCTCGTCCCGCGTCGAAGCTCGCGAAACCCGGGAACCTTCTGGAACCAAGGCGCGCCACTGGGACTCAGCCTGTGGACCTGCCGCGTAGAACAGCTTGGCGCTCACGGCAACATCCTTGAGGAGAAACACCATGATCGAGCGTGCACTTGGCAAGAGTGGTCTTCGCGTATCCGCGGTCGGCCTCGGCTGCATGGGGATGAGCGAGTTCTACGACCCGAAGCAGATGGACGACGCGGAGTCGATCCGCGTCATCCATCGCTACCTGGACGCCGGCGGGAGCTTGCTCGACACGGCCGACATCTATGGACTGGGACGAAACGAGGTCCTCGTCGGCAAGGCGATCCAGGGCCGCCGCGCGCGGGTGGTGCTGGCAACCAAGTTCGGCAACGTCCGCGGTACGAATGGGGACTTCCTCGGGGTCCGGGGCGACTCGAAGTATGTCAGGGAGTGCTGTGACGCCAGCCTCCAGCGGCTGGACGTCGAAGTGATCGACCTCTACTACCAGCACAGGGTCGATCCCAACACGCCAATCGAGGAGACGGTCGGGGCGATGGCGGACCTGGTGAAGGCTGGAAAGGTGCGTTACCTCGGGCTGTCGGAGGCTGCACCCGCGACGATCCGCCGGGCCGCGACGGTTCACCCGATCAGTGCGTTGCAGACGGAATACTCCCTCTGGAGCCGCGAGCCCGAGGCCGAGGTCTTGCCGGTCGTGCGCGAACTGGGCATCGGGTTCGTCGCCTACAGCCCGCTGGGTCGCGGTTTCCTGACCGGACGGTTCAAGTCGATCGATGACCTGGCGCCCGAAGACTTCCGCCGCCACGCGCCACGGTTTCAGGGCGAGAACTTCCAGAAGAACCTCAATCTCGTGACGAGGATCGAGCAGCTTGCCATGACCAAGGGCTGCACTCCGAGTCAACTGGCGCTTGCGTGGGTCCTCGCTCACGGGGCGGACATCGTGCCGATCCCCGGTACGAAGCGTGCCAGGTACCTCGACGAAAACCTCGGCGCCCTGCGTGTCAGACTGACGCCGGAAGAGCTCGAGCAAATTGACAGGATCCTGCCCGCGGGCGCCGCTACGGGCGACCGGTATAACGCCCAGGCGATGCAGTCAGTCAATCAATAGGTCGCAGACCTTCACTTCTTGCAGTTGCGGTCACGCGGCGAGGAAATGTCCGCTCACTTCGCGCCTTTACGGCTCGAGAGTCCTACCGGAACGTCCCGATGGGGACAGATCATTGCCTCCGGACTGTTTATTTTTCACAACATGTTCCGGTGCCCCAATACGCCCATCGCGTGATATAAGCCGTGTTGCAGACCTTGCATCAAGCTTAGCAAGGAAGCTTGTGCTCGTGTAACAAGGCGAGATTGTGTATGCCATGGAGCTCAGCCTGCGCAGTCGCATGGCTGCAACCCGTTCTGCAAACCCGCATTGGGGCGAAAGATCCGCTCAATGAGTGTCGGAAAAAAAGGGATTTGAAATACTCTGTTTAGCGCCTTTAGTTACCTGCGAAGCTCCTGGATAAAGGATTAGACCGTGCCAAATAAAAGCCAACATTAAAAGAAATTCATCGAACTTCGGACTGTTTTTCACATTTCGAGATCGCTATCACCAAACACCTCATAGGCTAAGACTGGTTCCGCCAGAGGCCAAGAAGCGAAAGCTTTTGTTTCGCCTCATGAACTTTTTTTTCAACGCGGGTTTGCATCCGCAAAGTTACTCTTGAAAAGCCATGGGTAGTTGGTACTCTGCATTAGTGTACCATGGTGCGATAGACTGCGATCATGGAATGAACCTCGCCACGGACTCTGATGAGTGCGAGCCAAGGGGATGCATGCTACTGCCATTGGGATTGCAGATTGCCTGATCAAGTCAATGCAGCGTGCTGTTTCAATCCGCTTCGGTTGAGTGGCTCCAGATGGCATCCAAGGGCACGCTCCATCAGCTCTTCCCGTGTGCATCAGCAAGGGCCTGCATCAAATCATGTGTCTCGAGTAGCTTGTGGGGTCGCGCAGGCTGAGCCGAGGCAGGGTGAATCGAACCGTAGCCTAACAGACTTCAATCTTTGATTTCCGCAACAGGATTGACCGGGCCGGCTTTTGCAGAAACTCGCGACGTTTTGCCCGAGCGGCCCCGCTTGGTTGGCTGGGCAAGATCTCATCGCCTGGCTCGCACAGGGCAATGAATCCAATAGAGAGGACTCTCCTCGTGGCTGTAGCAACCCAAGGCATTCTGAGCGATGATGCACACTATCACGGACTGGACCGGTCCATGGCCCAGCCGGCCGAGCAGATTCGAATCGTCATCGAATTCGTGCTCGCCCTGCTGATCCTGGTGGTGTCGATGCCGATCATACTCATTGCTCTCGTCCTGGTTCGAGCGACCTCGCGTGGACCGGTCATCTACGCGCAAAAGCGTCTGGGACGTGGGGG
>Ga0074044_10001657_pt1 | contig 19942 bp, 16 predicted proteins | sample BogForMeECP23OM1_FD_94443 | JGI IMG/M metagenome (GOLD analysis project Ga0074044, IMG submission 94443) | Bog forest soil microbial communities from Calvert Island, British Columbia, Canada - Bog Forest MetaG ECP23OM1 | ecosystem: Environmental > Terrestrial > Soil > Wetlands ...
CGGATGGATGGCGAAAAAGGTCGCCGGGTCCGGCTCGAAATCGTTGAGCACAGTGACAAGCGCCCCGCGCGCCAGCGGCTCGGCGACCTCCCACAGGGACTTCTGCGCGAGGCCAAGCCCCGCCAGGGCCCAGACGACCGGCAGTTCGGAATTGTTGGTTGCCAGCGCTCCCTCGATCCGGACCGAGCGCGCCCCCGCGCCTCGCCCGAACCGCCAGTCGGCATGGAAATGCCGGCCGTTATTGAAAACGAGGCAGCGGTGGTGGGCGAGATCCTCGAGCCGCTCCGGCGCCCCGCGCTCCGCGAGATAGGCTGGGCTCGCCACGACCACCCGGCGCATTTCGAACAGGCGCCTGCCCATGAAGCCTGAATCGACGGTCGGGCCGCCGCGGATCGCGACGTCGAAGCCCTCGCCGAGGATGTCGGCGAAACTGTCATCGAGCGTCAATGTGACCCTGATGTCCGGGTAGCGCCGCGCGAAACCCGCGACAAAAGGCGCAACCCATCGTCGTCCGATCGGCGTCGGCGCTGTGACTCTGAGATCGCCGCGCGGGTCGCCGGCGCTGTCCCGGATGCGCTCCTCGAGCGCGCCAACGCGCTCGAGAATCCCTGTCGCCTCCGCCGCATATTCGCGTCCCGCGGCGGTCAGCGTCTGGCGCCGCGTCGTCCGCAGCGTCAGCCGAACATCAAGCCGCCGCTCCAGCCGCGCGATTGCGTCTGCCACAACCGAGGTCGAGACGCCGAGCCTCCGCGCCGCGGCCGCGAAGCTGCCCTCGCGGGCGACGACGACGAACGTCTCCATGTCTTCGACCCCGCGCATAAGATTACCCGGAATTTCCGTTTTCTGTCTTTGACGTTTCCCTCTTATCATTTAGCGCGCTCGATGCACATTGCAGTGCAGCAGACGGAGCGACTCGTCTTCGTCGAAGAACTCCAGACACTTCAGGATCGTCCTCATGGCGCAAGTTGCTGCGCGGATAGTCGCATTGAGACACGCCCGGTTCGCCGAGCTTGCACTGGCGATCGGCGCCTTCGCCATCGGCACGGGCGAGTTCGCGGCCATGGGGTTCCTGCCGAGCGTCGCCGATGGTCTCGGCGTGACGATCCCCGAAGCCGGGCGCAGCATCAGCGCCTATGCCTTGGGCGTGGTCGTCGGCGCGCCGCTCATTGCGGTCCTGGGGGCGAAACTGTCGCGCCGGGCGCTACTCCTCGTCCTCATGAGCCTGTTCGCGGCCGGGAATCTCGCGAGCGCGCTCGCACCGAACTTCGTTTCCCTGCTCGGCCTGCGCTTCGCGAGCGGCCTGCCGCACGGTGCCTATTTCGGCGTCGCCGCGCTGGTTGCTGCCGGGATGGCGGGGCCGGCGGGACGGGCGCGCGCGGTCGGACGGGTGATGCTCGGCCTCACCGTCGCGACGGTTGTAGGCACGCCGGTCGCCACTTGGGCGGGGCAGGCGCTCGGCTGGCGGACGGGCTTCGCCTTCGTGGGCTCGCTCGCCCTCGTGACCTTCGCCCTCCTGACCTTGTGCGTTCCGCGCGACGCTCCCGCCCGCGGCGCAGGCCCCTTACGCGAACTCGGCGCGCTGAAGGAGCCGCAGGTTTGGCTGACGCTGGCGATCGCGGCGGTCGGCTTCGGGGGCATGTTCGCCGTCTTCAGCTACATCACGCCGACCCTCGTCTATGTCGCCGGTATTCCCGAACAGGCCGTCCCCTTCGTGATCTGCGTCTTCGGCGCGGGCATGGTCACCGGCAACGTCGTCGGCCCGCGCTTCGCCGATCGCGCGCTCCTGCCGACGATCGGGTGGGCGTTGATCTGGAACGCGGCGGTCCTCGCCCTCTTCTCCGTCGCGGTCCACAACGCCTGGACGGCGGTCCCGGCGATCTTTCTGGTGGGCACCATGTTCGCAGCAGGGCCTGCGTTGCAGACCCGGCTTATGGACGTCGGCAAGGAGGCGCAGGTTCTGGCGGCCGCCCTCAACCATTCCGCCTTCAACGTCGCCAATGCGCTGGGCGCCTGGCTCGGCGGGGTCGCGATCGCGGGGGGCTACGGATGGGCCTCGACCGGCTTCCTCGGCGCCGCTTTGGCGCTCGGCGGAATCGCCGTCTTCGCCGTATCGGTGGCGCTGGAGCGGGTGGAGCCCCGGCCTTCGGCGGAGCGCACTATTCCAAGGGCGCCGGCGCCTGAGCGCTGCGAGCGCGCCGTTGTTTGAAGACTAAAAAGGAGGCGTGCGATCATGGGAGGGCTCATGGCTTTACGGCATGGCCGACGGCCCAAACATATGCCGCCACCGCGGCCACGTCCCACCGACGAAAGCGGGGCGCTGCCCAATGGCGGCACGACGCCCTGATATTGCTCGGGATGCGCGACGCCGCTCTCGATCGTCGCGGTGAGCCCCGAAAGGCCACCGTCGCTCCACAGCCAATGGCCTGAATCAAGCGCGGGCCCGACCGTGCTCCCGCCGGCGTTCGACCCGTGACATCCGCTGCACGCGCCGTCGCTCGCCTCGCCATGAAAGATCCGGTCGCCGAGCGCCACCTGACCCAAAGTGGCGCCGGGAGGGGTCGGCAATGCAGCGGTGCTTCTGCCGGCTTCAGGATGCGTCCCCTCGGGCGGCATCGCCAAGCCAGGCGCAGTCGTAGCAACCGTGGGCGCCGACGCCGGAGCGACCTTGTCCGTGCCGTCTCCATTGTAGGTGATGCGCCAGATACGGCCATGAACGTCGTCGGAAACATAGAGCGCGCCGTCCGCGCCTTCGGCTAACCCGGTTGGACGGAACGCCGCCCTTCCCGGATCCTTGTAGGCCCCCGCAAAGCCGTCGGCGAAAACCACGAACGGCCTTGAGGCCTTGCCGTCAGCCAGAGGCTGGAGGACGACGTTATAGCCGCCCTGGGGGTCGGGCGCTCGATTCCACGCTCGTGGAATGCGATGAAGACGCCGCCGCGATAGCCCTCCGGGAACTGTGTCCCGTGATAGATCGCCAGATCGTTGGGGGCCCAGTGCCCTGGGAAGGCGGCGACTGGCGCCTGCCGCCGCGACGCGCCCTTCGCGGTGATCCACCACACCGTTACAATGGGAACGGACAACGACGGGACGGTGGTGACGTTCTTCGCCCTCGATCGCATGACGGGAAGCCCGCGGCTCCTTGTGGTCGACTGGGACATCGCGCAGATAGAAGGGCGGCGTGCTCGAACATTGGCTACCGAGCGTATTCTTGACGCTGAAGGAACTGGCGCGACTTTGCCGCGCCCGCGGAGGTTCTGCGCGGGCGTTTATCGAGTATAGGAACTCCGGGACGATCCTGCTACAGCAGGCCGCACGCCGAGGCATGCCTGCTCGAGCGATCGAATCGAAGCTGATCGCGTTGGGCAAGGATGAGCGGGCGATCACGGTCTCCGGGTACGTTCACCCAGAAATGGTCAAATACAGCGACCGCCCCTTTAATAAAATTGTCCTCTACAAGCGGCGGTCGAAAAACCGTCTGCTCGACCAGGTCGAGAGTTTGTCAGTGACCGCAACCGGACGCCGTACACCAGCCCCCACAGTGGTGAAGATGCCATGCAAGGTCGTAGCGATAGAAGCGATGTTCTCTGCACCAGTGGGGGTCATGTGCGGTCCCGCCACCTGCAGCTGCGCCGATGGGCGAGGACACACAACCGGACAGTGTAAGCGCCAAGACGGCTAGGGCCGCGAACTGCTTCATGATCATCTCCCTTTGCCCTCGCGAAAATCGCGAGCACGACGCAATCTGACGTCCATAATGCCCGCATGAGCGCTGCCAGCGCGCCGTTATTTGAAGACCAACGAGTAGGCGAGCGACCATGGGGGCTTCATGGCTTTCCGGCATGGCCGACGGCCCAAACGTATGCCGCCACCGCGGCCACGGAGCGCCGCCCAATGGCGGCATGCCGCCCTGATATTGCTTGGGATGCGTCACGCCCTTTCGATCGTGGCGGTGAGCCCCGAGACGGCCGGTCATAGCGACAATCGCCACGAGAACGGCGAGAGAAGGGGCGGCCAAAAACCCGACCCGACGCAAGGCTTCACCCAGCATCGCCATCATCGGCTCCTGCTACTCATCAAAGGCGCGCCAGCTATCTGAAGCCCGATGTCACGTCCGCGCGCATCAAGTTTCCTCAGGGCTCTGCCGCTACCGGCGAAAGCGCGAACGTACAGTCGGCGAGTTCCTATGTTTCTCCGTCGCCCGATCCCTAGAAGTGCAAACAGATCTAAGGCGCAGCGACTGGATGGGGGACATTGAGTCCCGCTTCCTGCGCGGCGACCAACCCAAGCGCGCTCCAGTCGAGATCGGCGTAGCCGCGCGCGATCCCGGTGATTAGCCGGTCTCGCACAACATCGACCGATGGCATCGGCGCGGCGGCGCTTTCTGCCTCAGCGAGCGCAAGACGCACATCCTTGAGCACGAGGGGCAAGACGAATCCGGGCGCGTAGGACTGAGTGACGATCTTCTCGCCATAGATTTTATGCGCGCGTCCGCTGAACATCGTGTTCGTCATGATATCGATGAAAGCTTTGGGATCGAGGCCCCGCTTGCGAGCCACGGCGACCACTTCTGCGAGCATCTCCAATGTGGTTGCGGTCATCATATTGCCGAGCAGTTTGACGAGGTTTGCCTGCGAAGGCTCGGCGCCTAGCACAAATGTCTTTTGTCCGAGGCTGTCGAAGAGCGGCTGGCAGCGGTGGACATCGGATGGCGTCCCGGCGGCGACAATGAACAACTGGCGCGCCTTGGCCGCATCCGGATTTCCAAAGACCGGCGCCGCGACGTACCCCTGCCCGCGACGGGCGTGTTCCGCCGCGAGGAAAGCCGCAGCGGATGTGCTGATCGTGCTCATGGAAAGATGAATTGCCCCGCGCTTCAATCCCGATGCGAGACCCTTGAGGCCGGCGTCTTCTTGCCCGAGGACGACGTCGCGAACGGCGGCGTCATCCGGGAGCATGCTGATGACGACCTCGCAGTCGAAGAGGTTGGCGAATTCCACTGTGGGTCTGAGGCCGAGCCCGATGAGCGCGCCGATTTGATCCGGTCGCCTGACATAAGCGGTGACGCGATGCGCCGTATTGGCCAGGTTCGCGGCCATCGCCGTCCCCATGTGACCAAGTCCGACGAAGCCGATTTTTCCCTGTGTCGGTGCGCCCTCATCAGACAGCGCGGATTCGGACGCGCCGGCGCTTGCGAGCGGGAAGATGGATTGGTCCTTCATCAGTGCCTCCTGACCAAGCGCTCGTGCGATTTGGGGCTGAGCACGCCTATCAGCGGGTGTGAGACCACGACGACGACCCGCGGGGTCGCCGTCAGGCCTACCGCTGGTCTTCTGAGATTCGGCGTGCGATTTCATGAATATCGACGCGAGCGACGCCAATGTCATGGAGCTCATGATCCGAGTAGCCGGAAAGCTCCTGCAGCACGGTCCGGTAGGTGCGGCGTCGGCGTAACAAACGTGCGAGCGAGAGCACTTTCATGAACGGCTCCTTTGCATGATTTAAATCGCGAATGAACACTTCAGAGTTTGTAGCGTTGTCTCGGCTATAAATTTACTTTCGTCGCGCAATTATTCCATCCTACATTGGTAGACGGAGACTCGTTGTTGGTTTTGAGAAAGCAAACGTTGGTATGATCCGAGCGTGATCGCCGCGGCCTTGCTGGCAAGCGCCGGTAACAGAAGCGGTGCCGCTGCCGCATGGCAGCGCTGGCCGGAAGCGGCGACGAAGGTCCTGTTCGCCGCACCAAATTAGACAGCGAAAGGATTCCTGAGATTCAAGCTCTTCCCGGATGCTGGGCGGCCGACCGACCGGGTTTGGCGGCCTCAAGAATCTTTGGCCGAGAGTTCTGATCCAAGCCGCCGGGCACGACAATCATACGAAGGTTTGGTTTTGCGAAACAAACAAGTCGCCCTGATCGACCCATGGAGGATGGAATAAGCGCGCGATGGATTTAGATTGGCCGTCGATAGATCGTCGCAATCCGTATTGCTTCACGCCACGGTCGCTCCTGCGCGTCGGCTGTATGGAAGTCGCGGCGGTGGGGCTATGCCGACATGGCTGTGGCCGGAAGCTTCAAGTCCGACCGTGACTTTGGGGACGGCGTCGAAGTTAGATCGGGCTCCCTCGCCCTCCGTTCGAATGATGGATAGTCCTCTCGAGCTGCTGCGAAGCGCGGGCAAATGACTATTTGAAGGAGCAGGCCATGCGCGCGATGCGGTTCGAGGCCTTCGGCGATCCCTCGGTTCTTAAGGTGGCGGAAGTCCCGGCCCCGACCGTCGATGAGAAGGCGGCGGGGTTGGTGCGGGTCATCGCGGCTTCGATCAATCCGAGCGACGTCAAGAACGTTGCCGGAACGATGAAGCAGACAACCTTGCCGCGCATCCCCGGCCGCGACTTCGCCGGAGTGGTCGAGGCAGGTCCAGCCGAATGGATCGGAGCCGAGGTTTGGGGCACGGGCGGCGACGTTGGTTTTACTCGTGACGGGACCCATGCCGAGATGATCGCCGTGCCAGTGGCGAGCCTTCGCCGCAAGCCAGATATCCTCAGCTTCGATGAGGCGGCGTCGGTCGGCGTCAATTACATGGCCGCCTGGTGCGGTATCGAGGCGGCAAGCCTCAAGGCCGGAGAGATTGTGCTGCTGATCGGCGCTGGAGGCGGCGTCGGCGCCGCCGCCGCCCAGATCGCCCGGCGCCTTGGCGCGCGCGTGATTGGCGCCGACAATCGCATGCCGCGCCCGGACGCGCCGATTGAGGCCATTGCGGAGAAGCTGATCATCGGCGTCGAGGACCTGCCGGCAGAGGTTCGCGCTGCAACCGGGGGAAGGGGTGCGGACGTGGTCCTCGATCTGGTTGGCGGCGTGATGTTCCGCAGCGCTCTCAAGTGTCTCGCCTTGCGCGGCAGGCTGGTCGAAATCGCCGCAACCGGCCAGCGCGAAGTGAGTTTCGACCTCGTCGATTTCTATCACAACGAAAGCCGGCTCTTCGGCGTGGACACGCTCAAGCGCGACCTTACGGCCTGCGCGGAGGTGCTCAATGTGCTAACCCCTGGGTTCGTCGCGGGCGACTACCATGCCGCGCCCATCGCCGAAACCTGCGGGCTTAGCGAGGCGCAAGAGGCCTACCGCAAAGTGGCGGGCGGCGCGACCGGGCGCATCGTGCTGCGGCCACAGGAATAGGGAGGGGGCGATGACCGGATATATTGTCTCGCTCCTCATGGGCCTTGTTGTCGGCGCAGCTTACGGGCTCGTCCAGGTTCGCTCTCCGGCCCCGCCGCTGATCGCGCTCGTCGGCCTGTTGGGTATGGTGCTCGGGGAACAAGCGATCGAGATGGTGAACCACCATCGCCCGCCGCCTCCCGAGGCCTCGATCCAGCAGCCCTCCGGCGATGTCCGCGAACCTCGCTAGCCAGGCTGCTAGCCGGAGCCCCTCATGATCGGCCTGACTACTTCTCGCCGAGGCGATTGCCGGGGAAGCAGGGAGCCTCGTAGGTTCTGTCCTCACCGTTGATTCTCAGCGTCGCCAAGAGAAGCCTCTCGCCGTTTGGCGCCCGCGTGCTCAGTGCAGGGTTTCGAGATAGGCGATCAGGTCGGCGCGCTTGGCGTCGTCCTTCAGGCCGGCGTAGATCATCGTCGTGTCGGGCACCATCGCGCGAGGATTGGTGAGATATTTATCGAGGGTGGCAGCGTCCCAAGTCACGCCGAGCTTCTTGTGGTCGTCGGTGTATTCGAAGCCGGGAACGCTGCCGGCCGAACGGCCGACCACGCCGAACATTGTCGGGCCGATGCCGTTTTGACCCGACGCTACCGAGTGGCAGATGCCGCACTGGGCCTTGAATATCTGCTGGCCGGCGGCGGGATCGGCGGCCAGGGCGGCGGTAGCGGATCCGGCGAGCAGCACGCCGGCAATCCCCGCGCGCGTCAGGCGACGGCTCCTCCAACCTGCGTCGACTCCCACTTCAGTGACCCCTTCGGTGTTCTTCGTTGTCATGACGTCGGTCGAGCTCCTGATCGAGGACAGTCATGCCGCCTTCGGCAACAAGCCGTGTGGGTCGAGCACAAATTTGGCGGCGATGCCCTTGTCGAATTCAGCGTAGCCCTTCGGGGCGTCTTCCAGGCTGATTGCGGTAGCATTGACGATTTTGGCGATCGGCAGACGATTGTTCAGCAGCGCCATCATGAGCTGCCGATTGTAGCGCAGGACGGGCGTCTGGCCGGTGTGGAAGGAGTTCGACTTGGACCAACCGAGGCCCAGCCGAAGACTGAGGTTGCCGGTTTTGGCGGCCTGGTCGTGGGCGCCGGGATCTTCGGTGACATACAATCCCGGTATGCCGATGGCGCCAGCCGGCCGGATGATCTCCATTGCCTGGTTCAGAACAATGGCGGGTTGGTCGCCGCCTCCGTGGCCCTTGGCTTCGAAACCCACCGCATCGATGACCGAATCAACCGTGGGTTCGCCGACGACCACAGCTATCTGCTCGCCGAGTCGATCGTGCTTTGTGAGATCTATCGGCACGAAGCCAACGTTTCGGGCGTGACTGAGTCGGGCTTCGTTCATGTCGCCGATCATGATTACCGCGGCGCCGAGGAGCTGGGCGGAGGCGGCGGCCGCGAGGCCTACGGGACCAGCGCCAGCGACGTAGACTGTCGAGCCCGGCTTGACGCCAGCAGTCAAGGCCCCATGGAAGCCAGTCGGAAGGATGTCCGTCAGCATCGTCAGGTCCATGATCTTGGATAGGGCCTCGGTCTTGTCCGGGAACTTGAGCAAATTGAAATCGGCATAGGGGACCATGACGTAGCGGGCCTGCCCGCCGATCCAGCCGCCCATGTCGACATAGCCATACGCGCCGCCGGCGCGGCCAGGATTGACCGTGAGGCATACGCCGGTGTTTGTCTCCCGGCAGGCGCGGCATCGCCCACAAGCAACGTTGAACGGCACCGAGACGAGATCGCCCAATGCGATCATCTCGACATCCGAACCCTTTTCGATCACCTCGCCCGTGATCTCGTGCCCGAGCACCATGCCTGCCGGCGCGGTTGTGCGGCCGCGTACCATGTGCTGGTCGGATCCGCAGATATTGGTCGAAACGACTTTCAAGATCACGCCGTGCTCGATCTTGTCACCTCGCGGGTTCTCGAGTTTGGGATCGGCAATGTCCTGAACTTGGACTTCTCCTGGCTTGGTGTAGACGACGCCGCGATTCTTGCTCATGATAAACCTCTCATGCGTGGTGGTCGGAAGAATTGCGAGCCGCCTCAGGGCGGCGCGAAGGCGTCTGGTAGAATGGGCACGTGATAATCGGCGAGAATCGCCGAGATGGCCGCGCGGTTTCGCTCGAGTGAATCATCGAGGCGCTGCAGCAGCGCATTGTCGCCGCGGCGAACCCCCATCGAAACATAAAACGCCATCGGCAACTCAGTGCCGACGCCCAGAGGTTGGACCGGCTCGATAGTCAGCGGTTTGGAACCCTGTGCGGCGAAGTAACCGGCCATCGGGCCCCAAACAACGGCCACATCGACATCGCCGTCCTCGACCGCATCGATGATCGCTGATGGCGGGTGCGGCTGGCGGTAATCTCCATACAGCATGTAGCCGCGTACGTTCTGGACGATACCGCGGCGGGCAAGGGCGTGCGCGGGCGGCGTGTTCATCGCGTCGGAGCCGACCATCTGCACACCGATGATGAGCTTGCGAAGCTGAGGATCTTCGAATGAGGCGATGTGCAGCCCGCGATCGGCTCGCGTCACGAAGACATAGCTCGAGCGGTAATACGGCCGGGTGCTGGTCATCATCTCGGCGCCGCTCGCGACGCCGGGCCAGACGTCGCAGGCGCCCGCCTTTAGCGTGTGCCTCACATAGCCCCGGCGCTGCGCCCACCAAGTATAGTCGACGGTCGAGCCCAGATCCTGTGCAATCAGCCCCACGATCTTGTTCTCGAAACCGCGGCCGGCCTGGTCCGAGAATGGGAGATTGTTGGGATCGGCGCAGACCCGAAGCGTGGCGGCGTCGGCTGCAGCGGCCCCGGTGATAATCGACGCTGCCGATATGACGACACACAAGCGCCAGCGCCAGTTCATGGCTTGACACTCGCGCCCGGCGCGGCGGTTTCCGACGCCGAAATCGGAGCGGTCATCGAAAGCGACTTCACGTATGCGGCAAGTTCCCAGATCTGCTGTGGTTGCAGGACAAACTGCCACGATGGCATGCCGTTCGGTCGGCCCTGCGCGATAGACGCGTAGATCTGGTCCATCTGTCCGCCGTAGCGCCAATGGCCGGACATCAGCGCCGGGCCCATGCCGCCGCCGCCGTTGAAATGGCAGCCCGTACAGTTCATTTGGTTGAACAGCTGTTTGCCGTCCGCGATCGCGAGCTTGCTTTCCTCGAACCGCGCTCCGACCGGGTCCTGTGCGGGGGGAGCGCCCCCGTTGGGGAAAAGGCCGGTAACCGAAACCGAATCGGGTCCGCTGTCGGCATCTGGGGCGGCGCCTTGCTGCGCCATTGCGTCATTGGCGGAGAGGGCAAGGAATGTGACGACGGCGATCGGCAGGAGATGCGTCTCGGCGACGCTTCGCTCAGGATCTCGGCAGGGTGAAGACATAGAGCGTCCCTCCGGGTGCGGTTTTCGTCTTGAGATCCGCCATGACCCCGATCATGCCGAGCGCGCCGGTTGGATCGCGCGGGTCAAGGTCGCCGGAGACGATGGCGCCTGCCCATCCGCCTACCCCCGATAGGATGGCGATATATTCGTGCCCGTCCGGCCCACGATAGGCGACGGGCTGGCCGATGATCCCCGAGCCGGTCTGGAACTGCCATTTCAGATCGCCTGTCTTGGCGTCGACGGCTTTGAACCAGCCATCCATGGTTCCGTAGAAAACAAGTCCGCCCGCGGTGGCCATCGCGCCGCTCCACAGCGGCAGGTCCTCTTTGATGGTCCAGACCGCCTTGCCCGCCACTGGATCCCACGCCGTGAACTCGCCGCGATTGCCGCCGGGACCTGGCTTGCTCACGACCTCTGCACCGACGAACGGTGTGCCAGCGATGTAGCTGACCGACCTGCTCTTCCAATCCATGCACAGGTTCTCGTGAGGTATGTACATAAGGCCGGTCAACGGCGAAAAGGCCGATGGATTCCAATCCTTGAGGCCGGACGCCGTCGGGCAGATGTCATGGACCACGACCCCGACCCTGGTGAGCTTGTCCGGGTTCATGACAGGCCGCCCGGTGTTGAGATCGACGCGGAGAACGGAATTGACGTAGCCGTATGGGTTGGCCGAGACGATCTCGCCGCTCTCCCGGTCCACCACGTAGAGATGACCGTTGCGGTCAGGATGCAGCAGCACCTTGCGCGGCTTGCCGTCGACATTCATGTCGACCAGGATCTGCTCGTTGATCCCGTCGTAGTCGTGCTCGTCATGGGGGTTATACTGCAACGCCCATTTGGCGGCGCCGGTATCGGGATCGCGCGCGAACAGCGTCGTGGTCCATTTGTTGTCGCCTGGACGCTGCTCCTGGTTCCACGGGCCAGGATTGCCGGTGCCGTAGTAGATCAGGTTCAGGTCAGGATCGTAAGCGATCCATCCCCACATCGTTCCCCCTCCGGTCTGCCACGCGTCGGTCGGCCAGGTCGTGACGCCGAGGTCGGCGCCGTTGTCCGAGGGGTAGAACGAGCGGAATCCGGGGCCGATCAGCACGTCCTTGTCCGGCCCGGTGGCGAAGGCCCGCCACAGGATCTTACCGGTAGCGATATCGAGCGCCGTCAACCAGCCGCGCACACCGAGCTCGCCACCAGAGTCGCCTACCAGCACTTTGCCCTTCACGACCAGCGGCGCCATGGTGATCGTTTCGCCGGTGTTGATGTCGCCGAGGTTGGTCTTCCAGAGAACCTTGCCGGTCTCGGCGTCCAGCGCGATCGTATTGTCGTCGAGGGTGTTGAAGAAGATCTTGCCATCCGAGTAGCTTGCGCCGCGGTTCACGACGTCACAGCACGCCACACCCTGCGCCGCCGCCGCGGGATGCGGCTGATAGGACCATTTGATCGGCGCGCCGGGCTTGGTGAGATCGAGCGCAAAGACAATGTTCGGATATGGCGTCACAATGAACATTGTGTTGTTCGCCACGATCGGCGCCGCTTCTTGCCCGTGGTCGACGCCCGTTGAGAAGGCAAAGGCGACCTGGAGATTGCTCACATTGGCGCCATTGATCTCATCGAGTGCAGAATATCGTGTGGCTGCATAGTTCTTCGCCGGCATCGTCCATTGACCGTCATCGAACGGCGCCGCAGAGGCTGGCACGGTTGGGGTCTGTGCCCCAGCCAATGCCGGGTAAAGCAGGAGCGATGCCGCTGCCAGAAGCACCCGACGCCAGCGGGATGACCGGATAGAATCGGTCGGATCCTGCCGCCGGTGCCGGCGAAGAGATTGCAATGCTGGGAACGGCATCATTGCGAAACTCCGCTTACGTGTGGTTCGCAATCCACTGAGGTTCGACAGCCAGTGACGCTATGACCAGGCGGCGACAACTGCCTCGGCGACCGCCTCGTCCTGCACGCCGCTGCCGCCGCTGACGCCAACAGCGCCCACGATCTGTCCGTTCGTCTTGATCGGGATGCCACCCGCGAAAATCATCACCCGGGTATGGTTTGAGACGTGGATGCCGAAGAACTGGTCTCCCGGCTGGCTGTTGCGGCCAAGCTCCAGCGTCGAGATATCGAAGGCCTTCGCGGTGAAGGCCTTGTTGATCGCGATATCGATACTGCCAAGCCACGCCCCATCCATGCGCACGAAAGCCGTCAGGTTGGCGCCTGCATCGACGACGGCAATATTCATCGGCTGGCCGATTTCTTTCGCCTTCACGATCCCAGCGCCAATGATTTTTTGCGCCTTTTCCATCGTCATCATGACAGTCGAACTCCTGATCTCGGACAGTCGGGCCGCCTTCGCCAACAAGGCGCGCTGAAGGGAGCGGGAATCTGGCAGGGGACCTCCCTAATTTGCCATCGTACATCGGTAGGCGGAGCGCATTTGTTCGTTTGGCGAAACCAAACGTTGGTATGAGCGAGCCCTTAGGGACCTCGTGTGGGGCGCACAATCTCTCGTGTTGCGTGTGCGGAGACACCCATAGGATAAACGTCGGTATGATCTCTTTGCTCGGCTGTATGCTTTCATTGCTCGGCTGTATGATTTCATTGTTCTGCTGACCGGCGCATCATGGGGTTCGTCGCTCGATGCTCTTGGCTATTCGTTCCCGGGCCTCGGCTCGTGAAGGGAGAATAGCTGGCGTGTCAAAATCTCAGATCGTTTCGATAGTGGACGACGACGCGTCGGTTCGCGCCGCAATGCAGAGCCTTGTGAGGTCGCTCGGTTTTGTCGCTTTCGCGTTCGAATCCGCTGAGGATTTCCTCCACTCGCCGCGGGTCGACGACAGCTCCTGCCTCATCACCGACGTACAGATGCCCGGCATGAGCGGCCTTGATCTTCAGGATTGCTTGATCGCGCGGGGAACCCGCATTCCAACCATCTTCATCACAGCGTTTCCCGAAAAATCCATTCGAAGTCGGGCGCAAGCCAGTGGCGCACTCGGTCTTCTCGAAAAGCCATTCGCCGGGAGGACTATGATCGACTTGGTCCGCCAGGCCCTGGCGATGCAATCATGCTGAAGTCAACGCGTGTCTCCGCGAGAAAAGGATCCCACTGGAGTTCAACGAGTTGACGAGAGAATGACTGCTGGCTGAAATCGGGGATCGCAAGCGCGTGAGGAACGGCTCGGGGCGGCGAACCCGCTCGCTTCGAACCGCCAATCGCTGCAACGAAGCGCTCATTCACGGCACACAGAGGAGATCGAGCCGGTAAAAATCCGGCCGATCGTCTGCGTCTGGCAACTCGTCCGGCGAAAATTTGACCCGAATTGCTCCCCGCCTCCTAGCGGCGGCGCCTCAGGCTCTCCCGTTTTGAAACCCGCAAGCGAGCCACTTGTCTCTCGCTTCTCCCCCCGGGCGTAACGGTCATGCCGTAAAACGAAAGTGTGGTCAGTTGAAACCTCTATTCAATGGCGCGCCGCTCCAGATGACCTAACTTTATTGTCGCTATCTCGAATCCTTCGACTCTCGCGAGGCTGGCAGTCGTGAACCCTCTCGTTTCACCCCAGATTGCCTACCTCCCGCACTGCCTCGCGGCGACGACTTGTCCGCCGGCACAAACAGTTGGGCGAAGCGATCACCGAGATCGCAGCGCCCCGGCCGACCGCTCGCCCCGGGGTCATTAGGCCACGCGAGGATGAACCATGGGCATAGTTCGTTTTGCGCTGAGGTTTCCGTACACGTTCTACGTCCTCGCGGCCCTGATTGTGTTTCTGGGCGTCACGGCCATCACGGTCATGCCGGAGGACATCTTTCCCGAGATCAACATTCCGGTGGTGTCGGTGATCTGGCAGTACACCGGGCTCAGCACGCCGGAGATGGAGCAGCGCGTCTCCACCTACAGCCAGTACTCGATCAGCTCGAACGTTACCGGCATCAAAAATATGGAGGCCCAAACACTCAACGGCATCTCGGTGCAGAAGATCTATTTCCAGCCGGACGTCAACCTCGATCTCGCCATCGCGCAGATCGTCTCGGCGACGAATTCGATCCGCGCCCTGATGCCGACTGGCATACAGCCGCCGACCGTGGTGGCGTACAACGCGTCGAGCGTTCCGGTCCTGCAACTTAGCTTGAGCTCCGACCGCCTCAATGAACAGCAACTCTACGATTACGGGATCTACAACCTGCGCCAGCAGCTCGCGCCGGTTCATGGGGTGACGTTCCCGACTCCGGACGGCGGCAAGTACCGGCAGATCATGGTCGACATCGACCCGGTCAAACTCGAGGCCAAAGGACTCACGCCGGCTGATGTGGTGAACGCGGTCAACGCGCAGAACCTGACTTTGCCGTCGGGTCTCGCCAAGATCGGCGACACCCAATACACGGTGCGCACCAACGCGATGCCGACGACCATCGCCGACCTCAACAATATTCCGGTCACCTATGCCAACGGGCAGACGGTATTCCTGAGGGATATCGGCCAGGCGCACGACGGTTGGGCGGTGCAGCAGAACGTCGTGCGCGAAAACGGTCGTCGCTCCGTGCTGTTGAGCGTCATCAAGAATGGCGGCGCCTCGACGCTTGCTGTCGTCGATGGCGTTCGCAAGGTCCTGACGGTCGCGCGCGAGGCTGCGCCCCCTGGCCTGAGCATCAATGAACTGTTCGATCAATCGAAGCTCGTTACCGCGTCGATCGCGAGCGTGGTTCGCGAGGGGGCGATCGCCGCCGGGCTCACGGGACTGATGATCCTGCTCTTTCTCGGCTCATGGCGGTCGACCCTGATCGTCTTGATCTCGATTCCGCTGTCGATCCTGACGTCGATCGTCGTCCTGTACTTCCTCGGTGAGACGCTCAACACCATGACCCTCGGCGGCATGGCGCTCGCGGTCGGCATTCTGGTCGACGATTCGACGGTGACGATCGAGAACACCCACAGGCTGCGCGGCGAAGGCATGAGCCTCGCGGCGGCGACACTGCACGGCTCCGCGGGGATCGCCGTCCCGACATTGGTGTCGACGCTCGCGATCAGCTGCGTGTTCACCTCCGTGGTGTTCCTGGAAGGACCGGCGAAGTTCCTGTTCACGCCGCTTGGGCTTGCCGTGGTGTTCGCAATGCTGGCGTCCTACACGCTGTCAAGAACTTTGACACCCGTCATCATCGGCCTGTTGCTCAAGGGTGAACACCACGACGCGGCGCCCGGCTCGGGCAACTGGCTTACGCGCTTTCACCAAGGGTTCGAACGCGCCTTCGAGCAATTTCGCCAGGGCTATGTCCGCGCGCTCACGATGCTGCTGAAACGGCGCTGGATCGTCCCGGTCGTTGCCGTCCTGATCCTCGCGCTGGGCGGCGTCATGTTCACCCTTGTTGGCCGCGACTTCTATCCCGCGATCGACGGTGGCCAAATCAAGCTTCATGTCCGGGCGTCTGCCGCCACGCGCATCGAAACGACGGAGCACATTTTTCAGGCGGTCGAAGACAAGATCCGCGAGGTCATCCCGGAACGAGACCGCGACCTCATTGTCGACGATATCGGACTGCCGCAGCGAACATACAATCTCGCCTTCACCGACGGGTCCACCATCGGCGTCAACGACGGGGTGATCCTTGTCGCCCTGAAAGACGGACATGCGCCAACGGCCGACTACGTGCGCAGGCTCCGCGAGGCGCTGCCAGCCGCCTTTCCATCAGTGACCTTCTATTTCCAAGCCGCGGACATGGTCACCCAGATTCTCAATTTCGGGTTGCCGGCGCAGATCGATGCTCGTGTGGTCGGCCGCGACCGCGCGACCAATCTGCGGCTGGCGCATCAGCTGCGGCAACGTATAGCGGCGATCCCTGGCGTTGCCGACGCCCACCTCCAGCAGGAGCTCGATGCGCCTGCCTTCATTGCCAAAATCGACCGGTCGCGGGCCTTGCAGCTCGGTCTCAACGCGCAGGCGGTCGCCAATGATCTTAACATCAGCCTCAGTTCGTCGGAGCAGGTATCGCCCAATTTCTGGACCGATCCATCGAACGGAATTCCCTATTATATCGCGGTTCAGACGCCCGAGCATGAGGTGAGCTCGCTCGGCGAGCTCGGCGACACGCCGGTGTCCACCACGATCGCTTCCGCCGCCTCGCCGATGCCCGGGCTCCTGACCCAGGCGGCGATGTTGCAGAGCGAGGCCGTTCCCAACATACCGGGGCTCCTCAGCAACGTGGCGACGTTGCAGCGCGACGCCGTTCCCACCAATCTCAACCAGACCAATATCCAACCGGTCTACGACATCTATGCCAGCGTGCAGGACCGCGATCTCGGCAGCGTCTCCGACGACATCAATGAGATCGTCGCCGAGCTGCAGAAGGAGCTCAAACCCGGCAACACGATTCAAGTTCTCGGCCAGATCCAAAGCATGAACGATTCCTTCCGGGACCTCGGCATAGGGCTCCTGTTCGCGGCCGTGTTCGTTTATATGCTGATGGTCGTCAACTACCAGAATTTCGGCGACCCGTTCGTCGTCATCCTGGCGCTCCCGGCGACTTTGTGCGGCATTGTCACGATGCTGTTCATCACCGGCACGACGCTCAGCGTCCCCTCGCTGATGGGCGCCATCATGGCGGTCGGCGTAGCCTCAGCAAACTCGATTCTGCTGGTTACCTTCGCACGGGAACAGCAGCTCGCGGGCAGGACGGCGTTAAGGGCCGCGATCGATGCTGGCCATATCCGTATCCGCCCCGTTCTGATGACGGCAGGCGCTATGATCGTCGGCATGATGCCGATGGCGATCGGCGGTGCCGGCGAGGAGCAGAACGCCGCCCTGGCTCGGGCAGTGATTGGCGGCCTTCTGTTTGCGACCCCCACCACGCTGCTCGTCGTTCCCTATCTCTTTGCCATGCTGCGCAAGCGCAACGACGGCGTCCCGGCCCATGGCGTATTCGAGGACCTCCCCGATGAATGACCTTGGCTTTCGCACTCCGACCGACGGGCTTCCCGAGTATCGTCTCGACGACCGGCCGGCCGACCGTGACACCCGGACTCCGCAGAAGTCTCGCTCGAAGGTGCGGAGCCGATGGGGCGTGCGTGTGTTCGCCGGGGGCGCATTCTTGTTGCTCGCCGGCGGCGTCGCGCTCGGCGTATGGCGCCACCATGCGCTGCAGCAACAGGTCATGGCGACTGCCGAACAGGAGCGTGATTTCGTGCCCAGCGTGCGCGTCGCGACGGTGAAGGCGAACGTCGCCGTCATGTCCGTCACCTTGCCGGCGACGACAGCCGCATTTGCGCAGGCCGAGGTCTATGCCCGCGCGACCGGCTATATCGGTAAGCGCAACGTCGACATCGGCGATCACGTGAAACAAGGCGAGGTGCTGGCGGAGCTTGCAGTGCCCGAGCAGGATGACACGATTTCTCAAAACGAAGCGATGCGCAATCAGCTCCAAGCGGCGCTGGATCAGGCGCAGGCCAACTCGAAGCTCGCACAAGTGACCTGGGACCGGGACCGGCCTCTGGTCAATGAAGGCTGGGCGACCCAGCAACAGGGCACAATCGACGTCCAGACCCTGAAGGCGAATGAAGCTGCAGTCGGGGTCGCGCAGGCCAACATCGCGGCTCAGGACAAATTGCTGATGACGCTGCATCAGAACCGCGACTATGCGTTGGTGGCGGCGCCGTTCAACGGCGTCGTTACGCAGCGCAACGTCGACGTCGGCAGTCTGGTGCAGGGCAACGCCAACACCGGCACCTTCATGTTCGAGGTCATGCAGAGGGACGTGATCCGCGTCTTCGTCTACGTCCCGCAGGATGCCGCCTTCGGCGTCGCGCCAGGCGTTGACGCGACCATTCGCGTACCCGAAATTCCGAATCGCGAGTTCGGAGGCAAGGTGACCCGGATCGCCGACGCGCTGCAGAGCGGTACACGCACGCTCTTGACCGAGATCGATATTCCCAATCCAGACGACGCGCTGTCGCCTGGGGTCTACTGTACCGTCGAGCTCAAGATTCCGCGCCCGACAGCATCCTTTGTCGTGCCCGCCGAAGCGATCATCTTCAACCGCAATGGGTTGCAGGTCGCTGTGGTCAACGACGGCAAGGCTGAGATCCGGAAGCTCAACGTGACGCGCGACTTCGGCACATGGGTGGAAGCGGATACAGGAGTGAAGTCGGGCGAGGACGTCATCCTCAATCCGCCGGTGAATCTCATCGACGGCGGCAAGGTGCAGATTCGCCCCGACGCCACAGCGCCGGCCACATAGGCTGGGATTCGTCTAGCCGAATTCGGGTGGTTGCCGGCCTGAAGCCTCTATTGCCGCCTGTGAGAAGGCCCATGCAACGCAGCAGGAACGGTCACCTTCGGCTCGCGGATCGTCCGGCCGACTACAAGAAACTTGGCATCGCCCCCGTTGAAGTCGCCGGGTTTGAGGACGGTCAGCGCATCGACACGGAAAGAGGTCGCTATGAATGGTGGTACTTCGACTCCCATCTCGACAACGGCGCCACAGTCGTCGTGGTTTTCTACACCAAGCCCAACGTCAGCCCGAATGGCCGCCTCGCGCCGCGGATAACCATCAACATTGCCCTGCCTGACGGCCGCATCTTCGACAAAATTCTCGACGTCGGGCCGGACTTGTTCGAGGCGTCGAAGTCGGGTTGTGATATCCGAATCGGGACGAACCGCTTCGCCGGCGATCTTCATCACTACCGCATCACGGCGACCATCGAGGAGATATCCGTCGACGTCGAATTGACGGGGAAGGTACGCGCCTGGCGCCCCAAGTCTGGTCATCTCTATTTCGGCGTCGAAGGGCAAGAAAAGCTCTTCGCCTGGCTTCCCTCGGTGCCCAACGGACTGGCAAGCGTTCGCTACAGGATCGGCGACGAGGAACACCGCGCCTCCGGCAGCGGGTATCATGATCACAATTGGGGCGATGTCCCCATGCAGACGCTCATGCACAACTGGTACTGGGCGCGCGCCAGCGTCGGTCCCTACACAATCATTGCTTCCCACATCACCGCCACACCAGCGTACGGCTATGAGACGCAGATCGTCTACATGCTGGCCAGGGACGGCAAGATCATCGCTGACGACGACGCCAATGTAACCTTTGAAAAGGATCGCGTCGCGATCGATGGCAAGACCGGCAAGCCGGTAGCCGACGTCACGCGCTACACCTATCGCGATGCCGGTACGCGCTATGTCGTGTCCTTCGAGCGCGAGAAAACCATTCTGCAGGCGATTCTTACCGACCGGGCGCCGTTCCTCAAGCGGATCATCGCCCGTCTGATCGGCTTTGACGGCGCCTACCACCGCTTCGCGGGCAAGGCGACGATCGAGAAGTTTGCGGGGGACGCCAGGGTGGAGAGGTTCGATGGCCACGCGATCTGGGAACTGATGTA
>Ga0074044_10001658_pt1 | contig 19941 bp, 18 predicted proteins | sample BogForMeECP23OM1_FD_94443 | JGI IMG/M metagenome (GOLD analysis project Ga0074044, IMG submission 94443) | Bog forest soil microbial communities from Calvert Island, British Columbia, Canada - Bog Forest MetaG ECP23OM1 | ecosystem: Environmental > Terrestrial > Soil > Wetlands ...
CAGCCGCCGACCTGGACCGACAAGGCCAAGTACATCCAGGTCGATCCCACGCCGACGCGAATCGGATGGCAGGTTAACGCGGACTTGCCGATGGTCGGCGACCCCAAGCTCGTGCTGCGTCAGATGATCAATCGGATCAAGGAACTCAAGCTCGACTTCTCCAGGAACAAGGCTTCGCCCTGGGTCAAGCAGGTCTGGGAAACGCGCCAGCGCTTCGACAATCAGATCAAGGAACAAAACGCGAAGGTCTCCAAAAATCAGCCGATTCATCCGGCGCGCCTGTGCGAAGACCTGATCACCGTGCTCGACAAAAACGCGACCACCATCATCGACAGTTTCACGCTTTCGGGATGGATGAGCCGCGCGTTCACCTGCCGCTTCATGGGCCAGGTCGTCGATGCGGGCCCGCTGGCGCCCGTCGGTCACGGCGTCGGGATGGGAATCGGTGCGCAACTGGCGCGGCCGGGACAGCAAATAGTCGTCATCAGCGGAGACGGCGGACTGGGAATCGGCGGCTGGGACATGGAGACCGCCGCGCGCTACAAGCTGCCGGTCATCACGGTGCTGTGGAACAACAGCTCATGGGGCCCGAATTTCGACCAGATGCCGGGGCTGAGGGGCCGCACCGATCCGTTCAACATGCTGCCGAACATTCGCTACGACAAGATCTTCGCCGAGATGGGATGTCATGGCGAGCAGGTCGAGACCGTCGAGCAGATCATTCCGGCGCTCGAGCGCGCATTCAAGTCGGGCAAGCCGGCGTTAATCAACGTGATCGGCGACGTGTCGGTCGGCAACGCGACGCTGGGCGGCAACCTGCTGGGCTCGACCGGATCGAACTAGCCGGCGACGCATCCGGTGCCCTCTCCTTGTCCTTACCAATGCCCTCTCCTTGTCCGAGGAGAGGGTTAGGGAGAGGTGCAACGCCGAGCTGTCAATAACCTCTCCTTGTCCGAGGAGAGGTCGGCGCTCGCCGAAGGAAAGCGCCGGGTGAGGTGCGGTGCCGGACAGCTCTCCACGCCTGGCTCGGTTCTAAACGTCAGACACTGGGACCGCAGCTCGGCGTTGCACCTCTCACCGCGGCACGTAAAAGGTGGTCGCTGCGACGGCCTTTGTGCGCGTGCAGGATACCGATCAGACACGGCGTCAGCGTCGGTATGCGATCAGGCTCAAGTCGGTGTGCGCGTGCGGTTTCGCGTCGCGCGCCGCCATTCTGGCCGCAAACAGCGGCGGCTACTTTTCCTTGAGGCGCGGATCATCCGCCGCGATGCAGTCCGCTCCGCACAGATTGCCTTCGAGATACGATTTTCCGTCCTCTTCAGCTTGGGGACGGCAATCATTGGAAATCGTGCGTTCGCAATCCGTCTTATATTCGAATTCCTGCGTGTCCGGCACTCGTTTCCACTCTCGGAGCGGTGCCTGAGACTCAATCCGGCCTTCGCAGCTTAAAGAGGCTACGAGGCCGGGGTTCCATCCCCCTGGCGAACATTTCACCAATTGAAGGGGCGGAGTCATCAGATACCAGCCCACAAGCGCGAGCGCGGCTGCGTAGCGGAGATTCATCGACGTTGAGCTAGCAGACTCCCGCGCGACCGACAAATGGCGGACGGCGGAGAAACGGACCGCTCCCCACGTCGCAACGGCTGAACTTTTCAGCCTGATCATTTCTCTCCTGACGTGCTAAATGATCACCTATGCACCTCGCTCATCGCACAAATTCCGCGCGCACTCATTCGTCTGCAATCGTCAGGCGAACCTCCATCGAACGAAATATTAATTTTGACGGAACGAAGCTAGCCCTAGTAGCGTATCCATCACTCAACCCCAACATATGGTACAAATCGCCACTTTTTTGTTTCGTCCGATCCTCAAAATGAAAGCCACAATCGCAGTCTTCATACTCGCCGCGGCGCTCGCCGCCTGCAAAACCGCGCCGCCCTGCCCGCCCGGAACCCGGCCGATGGGCGAGGCGCCGCCCGACGGCTCTGAAACCTGGTGCGCGAAGACCGTCAACGGCCAGGATGTCAAGGAGGGGCCGTACGTAATCTATCGCGACGACGGTTCGAAGATGGTCCAGGGCGAATATCACGACGGCAAACAGAGCGGCGAATGGACCTTGTGGTACGACAACGGACAGAAGGCGTCGATCGATCACTACAAGGACGGCGTCCAGGACGGCGAGCATGTCGGCTGGTACACCAACGGCAAAATCGCCGCGACCGGAATATACAAGGACGGCAAGCGCGAGGGTGTGTGGAAGAGATGGGATCCCAACGGCTTCAAGAATTGGGAGGAAACCTACAAGGACGACAAGAAAATCTCATGACGGCGGATCGGGCGACAAACGTGACGATTGTCGATGCGGACCTGTCGCGCGCGGAGCATCAACACGCCCTCGTCACGATGCTCGACGCGTACATGCGCGATCCGATGCAGGGCGGCCAGGCTGCGTCAGAGCAAAGCAAGCGCGAACTGGTGCCGGGCCTGCGCGCGCATCCGGCGTGCTACGTATTCCTCGCTTATCGCGGCGGCTTGCCGGTCGGCTTTTCGATCTGTTTCCTGGGATTTTCGACCTTCAATGCGCGGCCCTTGATCAACATCCACGATATCTTCGTCGATTCGGCCGTGCGCGGAATTGGAATCGGCAGAATGTTGCTTGAGTGCATCGAAGCCAAAGCGCGCGAGCTGAATTGCTGCCGGATCACGCTCGAAGTGCGCGAGGACAATCGCGTCGCACGCGGACTCTATCGCAAAGTCGGTTTCGATCGCGTGGTCGTTGGCCCGGAACGCGTCGCGATGGAGTTCTGGCACAAGCCGCTGTGAGCCTGCGCCGACCGCACAAAGTGATTTACAGCGTTCTTCCCACCGCCTCGGCCAGCGGCCTGAGCGCCTTCATCAAGCCGGCAAACCGCGACGGCTTCAACTGCTGCGGGCCGTCGGACAGCGCGCTCTCGGGCTTCGGATGCACCTCGATTAGCAATCCATCGGCGCCGGCCGCGATGGCAGCCAGAGCCATCGGCGCCACCAGCGAGTAGATTCCCGTCCCGTGGCTCGGATCGACCAGCACCGGCAGATGGGTCCATCCCTTGAGCAGCGGCACGGCGTTTAGATCGAGCGTGTTGCGCGTCGCGGTCTCGAAGGTGCGAATCCCGCGCTCGCACAGCACGACGTTGGGATTGCCTTCCGACAGAATATATTCCGCCGCCATCATGAACTCTTCGAGCTTCATCGACATGCCGCGCTTGAGCAGCACCGGCTTCTTGATTCTTCCCAGCCGGCGCAGGAGCGAAAAATTCTGCGCATTGCGCGCGCCGACTTGCAGCATGTCGGCGTGTTCGGCGACCAAATCGATATCGTGCGGATCCATAATTTCGGTCACCACCGGCAACCCCACGCGCCGCCCGGCGCGTTCGAGCAATACCAGTCCCTCGTCTTCCATCCCCTGAAACGAGTACGGCGACGTCCGCGGCTTGAACGCTCCCCCGCGCAGCGCATGTGCGCCCGCTGCCTTGACCGCGTCGGCCGCGGCCTCGATTTGCGCCTCGCTCTCGACCGCGCATGGTCCCGCGATCACCGCGATTCGCTTGCCGCCGATTTCGGCGTTGCCGACCTTGATTCGCGATCCTTCGGGCCGCACCTCGCGCGACGCCAGCTTGAACGATCGCACCACCGGCATCACGCGCTCCACCCCGGCGACGGATTCCAGATGCGTCAGCTGATGCTTTTCGCCACGCTCATCGCCCACGCATGCGACTACCGTGCGTTCGACGCCGCGGATAATGTGCGCGTTGTAGTCGAGATCCTCGGCCATCCTGGCAACAGCCTGAATTTCGGCTTCGGTGGCGTGCGCTTTCATTACGACGATCAAGTGAGAAAACCCCCGGCGATACGCTCGCGCGCCTCGCGGCCTTTCGGCTCGGGCGATGGAATGGGCGCTCGAACTCTAGTAAATCTGACTCTACAGCATGTTATCATCGAGCGGAACTGAGCGCCCGCGACCCGACGGGCGCCGCGAAGGACACAATTTTGCCAGGTAAGCCGCATCCGCATCATCCACTCAGGATCGTTCATACTTCCGACATTCATCTGGAAACCGATACGTTTGGGTCAGGCGAGCGCGGCGTGCAGTTGCGCGACAGAGTGCGCAACGCATTTGCCCGGGTCATCGATATCGCCAACGACCGCAACGCCGACATGTTGTTGATAGTCGGCGATCTGTTCGATTCAGCGCGCGTCAGCGAAGAAGGCCTGGCCTTCGCGCTGCGAACGATCGGACGGGCGCGGATGCCGGTCGTGATGATTCCCGGCAATCATGACGCGCACGACGAGCGATCGATCTACGCAGGCCTCGCGCCCGGCGCGCTGCCGGAAAATCTGCACCTGATTCTCGAGCCCGAGGGCAAGACCATCGATTTTCCCGAGCTTGCGGCTCGCGTATGGGGCCGCGCGATGGTCGAGCATACGCCGGACTACCGGCCGCTCAGCGGCATGCCCGAGCGCGAGGAAGGACTGTGGAACATCGCGCTGGCGCACGGATTTTTCATGGAGGAAGGCGAGATTGAGCGGTCGTCGCCGATCACGCCGGCAGAAATCGAACGCTCGCGCTACGACTACGTGGCGCTCGGCCACGTGCACGTCTGGGGCGACGTGTCGCGGGGCTCGACGCGCGCGTTCTATTGCGGAACCCCCGCGCCGCTCTATTCGAACGAGAATTCCGGATGGGTGCTATGGGTCAATTGCGTGCCCGGCCAGCCCGTCTCAATTGAACGCTTGATGGTGGGTTAGAGAATCAGGCTGATGGTGAACTGGAATCAGCGCCCGGAGGGGGCCTCGTCTCTGCGTTTGAGCTCGGGATAAATGTCCGACAGCCGATGCCACATCCGCTCCAGCCCGAAACTGTCGAACGGCTCCACGATACATTCGAGCGCGCCCTCGCGCAGATAGATTCGCTGGTCGTCGGGCGACTGCGACGCGCCGACGATCACGATCGACGTCGCAGGCGACTCGCGGCGAATAGTCCTGAACAGCGATAACGCGTCGACCCCTTTCGCGCTGCGCAGCCCGATGCCGAGCGTGATCACATCTGGACGCGTCGTACGAAAAATGTCGATTGTCTGCGCGACCGTCTCGGTTTCCGCCACCACCTGACATCCGCCGCACTCGAGATGATTGCGTATGATGTCGCGCGTAATCCCCGAGCTGTCCGCAATGAGCACTCGCACAGTCATCAGCAGCTCCTCCCGGACGAGCACTGCGCCAGCCCAATCCTCAAGGCGTTCACAGCGGCGACCGGTTAACTATTTAGCAAAGGCGGGGCCAAGAAATGTGAGCTTCGAACGCTACTGCCGGATTTGCTAACTGTCTGACTGCGGCTGGTTCGGGGCCGGTTCATTGAGGATTTCGCCGCCATCCAGTCCGCTGCAGTACAATCGGAATCTTTGATCGTCGTTGCACGCGAGCGATTTGTTGCATCGCAGTGACAGCAATCGAGAGCCAGCCAGAACGTTCACGCGCCGACTTATCGCGTTTTCGAGGAAACCGGTCGGCCAGGGACTTACCCCGTTCCAGCAGGCGGTGAATAGGCTGACCCCGCCAAAATGACAGCGGCGGAGCCTCGATGGTCCCGCCGCTGATGTTAATCATGTCGCCAAGAGTGACTTGGCGCGCAATTGAGTTCTCGATTACATCATGCCGCCCGGAGGCATTCCGCCCGGCATTCCGCCGCCTGCGCCCGCGCCCTTTTCCTCGGGCTTCTCCGCCACCATGCACTCCGTCGTCAGTAGCAGGCTCGCCACCGACGCCGCGTTCTGCAGCGCGCTGCGAACGACCTTGGTCGGGTCGATGATTCCGGCTTTCATCAGATCCTCGAACTCCTCGGTGGCCGCGTTGAATCCAAACGGTCCCTTGTTGTTCTTGATCTTGTCGACGACGACCGAGCCTTCCCATCCCGCGTTGGATGCGATCCACCACGCCGGGCCTTCGATCGCCTTCTTGATGATCGCGATGCCGACTTTTTCCGCCTCGCTGGCGCGCATATTATCGAGCACGCTCGAGGCGCGAATCAGCGCGACGCCGCCGCCCGGGACCACGCCCTCTTCGACCGCGGCGCGGGTTGCATGCAGCGCGTCCTCGACGCGGGCCTTCTTTTCCTTCATCTCGACTTCGGTCGCCGCGCCGACCCGAATCACGGCCACGCCGCCGACCAGCTTGGCCAGCCGTTCCTGAAGCTTCTCGCGGTCGTAGTCCGAGGTGGTCTCTTCGATCTGCGCGCGAATCTGCTTGATACGACCCTCGATGTCGGCCTTCTTGCCGGCGCCGTCGATGATCGTGCAGTTATCCTTGTCCACGACCAGGCGCTTGGCGCGGCCGAGGTCGTTCAGCGTGATGCTCTCGAGCTTGAGTCCGAGTTCCTCGGAAATAGCGCGGCCGCCGGTAAGGATCGCGATGTCTTCGAGCATCGCCTTGCGCCGATCGCCGAAGCCGGGCGCCTTGACCGCGACGCACGACAGCGTGCCGCGAATCTTGTTCACGACCAGCGTCGCCAGCGCCTCGCCTTCGATGTCCTCGGCGATAATCAGGAACGGCTTGCCGCTCTTGGCAATCGTCTCGAGGATCGGAAGCAAATCCTTCATCGAGGAGATCTTCTTCTCGTGGATTAAGATGAACACGTCGTCGAGCTTCGCTTCCATCCGCTCCGGATCGGTCACGAAGTATGGCGACAGGTAGCCGCGGTCGAACTGCATCCCCTCGACCACTTCGAGCTGGGTCTCCAGCCCGCGCGCCTCTTCAACCGTGATGACGCCTTCCTTGCCGACCTTCTCCATGGCCTCGGCAATGATGTCGCCGATGGTCGAGTCGTTGTTGGCCGAGATGGTGCCGACTTGCGCGATTTCCTTGCGATCCTTGGTCGGCTTGGACAGGTTCTTGAGCTCGGCGGTGATAGCCTCGACCGCGCGATTGATGCCGCGCTTGAGCGACATCGGATCGTGCCCCGCGGCGACCATCTTGATGCCCTCGGTGAAGATCTGCCGGGCCAGCACGGTGGCGGTGGTGGTGCCGTCGCCCGCCACGTCGGAGGTCTTCGATGCGACCTCTTTGACCATCTGCGCGCCCATGTTCTCGAACCTGTCTTCGAGCTCAATTTCCTTGGCGACTGTTACGCCGTCCTTGGTCACGGTCGGAGCGCCGAAGCTCTTCTCCAACACGACGTTTCGGCCCTTGGGACCGAGCGTCACGGTGACGGCATCGGCGAGAACGTTGACCCCTTTGAGGATCTTCTCGCGCGATTCTTGTCCGAAACGAACTATCTTTGCAGGCATGGTTGTTTTGCCTCTCCTATATTGAAGGTTTCATCGGATCAGGTTGGGATTCGCTCGCGAGCAGGCCGAAATGCCTACTCGATGATTCCCAGGATGTCGTCCTCGCGCAGGATCAGAAGGTCTTCGCCCTCGTGCTTGAACTCGCTGCCCGAGTATTTGCCGAACAGGATCTTGTCCCCCGCCCTGACCTCGATGGGGATAAGCTTGCCGTCGTCGCCATATTTGCCCTTGCCGACCGCGACAACTTTGCCCTCCTGAGGCTTTTCCTTGGCGGTGTCCGGGATGATTATTCCACCCTTGGTCCGCTCCTCTTCCTTGATACGCTTGACGAGAATTCGATCGCCCAGTGGCTTGATTTTCATTGGGGACCTGCAGCCTCCTTAGCTTGCGAAAAGTGTTGCTTGGCTGGACGATTCCAGCCGTCGGAAAGTTAATTACTGTCCGGGTTTTGTCAATTGGCACTCGCGATGCCTGAGTGCTAACGGCAGTCTAGCCGGATACGCAAGAAATGCAAGCCCCTGTGGATAATCCTGTGGACGGGGCGCTCGAAGTGCCTGCGGCCCTTAATGGTTTTGGGTGCCCTCTCTCGCCGGGACAGCGTCTCCAGGATGCGATCGAGGGCACGGTTCAGGATCAAGCAAGCGCCCGCGTAGAGGCCTAAGAAGACTCAATGGGATGCCCGAGTTGCTCCGATATCACCTCTGCCAGACGTGGAAACAACTCGTGGCCGTCCTTGTCGTCGAGCCACAGACGGCGGGCAGCGTCCCAATTGTAATGGAATCCATGCGAGCCGGCGGCGAGCCACATCTGCTTCATCTGCGATTGCCTCGAGAGGATGAACTTCGCGCCGCCCGCAAACTCAATCGTCACGACGCCGTCGGCGGTCGTATAGTCCACTTCGTCCGGGTCGAGGCCCTCGAGCCATTTCGCGACCTTGGCCAGGGCAGTATCGGAACGCTCGCGAAATTCGTTTTCGTCCATCCCCCGATTGTATCAAACCGCCGACTCGATGCGGTACGCAGGGGCCAGCCCCTGCTCAGCGCTGGGGCCCCTTCTTGCGCATCTCTTCGTCGCGGTAACGCTTGTAGAGCAGGGTCCATTCGTTGGAACCCTCGACAATGCCGCGTTTGATCGAATTGATCTTGCGCCTGACCAAAGCGTCGATCTCGTCGCCCTGCTCGTTGAACTCCGCGACGATTTCGCGCGCCTGGCGAAGCGCGAGCGGAAAGTTCGCGATTTCGGCCAGACCCTCGTCGCGCAATTTTGCCAGCGACTCGCGCGCCAGGAACAGGACCCGTGCTTCGGTGAGTTTCATGAAAACTTACTCTTTCAACCGCATGCCGGAGAAAATTGCGTCGCCGCGCCACGGCGCGCCGGCTACATGGACTAGAGCGTGAAGTTCTTTTTCTCGGCCAGGCGCTGGCGAATCAGATTGCGCAGCCGCGTGACGTCCAGGCGCGTATCGCGGCGCGCCTCCGCTTCCGCCATCTTGTTGGCCTCTTCGTCGATCTGCGCTTCGGTCTCGAAATTCGCCGACATCAGCTCGACCACGCACGCGACCAGGTCCTTCACATCGCCCTTGGGTTTGATCAAGCCGCGATCGATGAGCCCCTGCACGAGATGAGTCGCCAGCGCGTCGATCTGAGCTTCCCGCATCGCCATAGAAATCCAGCTTGCCCGGAGCGCGTGCGTCTTGTCAAAAGCACGGCGGCGTCAGTGCGGCTTCCTGGCGTTCTCCTTGTCCTGCTCTTCCTTGTAAACCTCATCCATTTTCGGCTCGAGCGCCTCGTAAAATTCCTTGATGTGCCCAATGTTGGCGCCGAGGTCACCCGGGAAGTAGCGCAGCATCGAGGTTGCGTCGGGACGCGCCATGCCGGAACGCGAGCACACGTCGATCTCACCCGACGGTTGCACCGTGACCTTCACGTCGTCCTCGAATTTGAAGATTCGCGTCGTGTAGATGCAATCGATGGTGAAGGTGCGGGGATCGGCCTTGACGGTTTTCCATCCACCGAGCGAGTTGATCGTGGCTTGCGAGAGTTGGAACAGCTCCTGGCGCGAGATACCCGGAAATCCGCGGCGAATCAATTCCGGATAGACATCATCGAGCGGCGCCGGCGTCGCGACCGGTTCCAGCCTGCGGACAGGCGCAGGTTCATTGGCAGGTGCTTTCTTTGCGCCGTGCTTGAGCGGCGCGGTCTGGGCAGCAGTCGGCGCCGCCTGGGGCTGATTGCCCATCTGGCAAGTCACCGAGCCGGAACCTGACTGGCTGGCGGCCGCGGAGTTCATCGTGACGAAGCGGGTCACGCGTTGCCCGAAGCCGGGTCTTTCGAAAATCGTTTCGTTGTTCATGATCATCGCGACACCTGCCGCGGCGACCGCCACTGCGGCGAAAAAGATCGCGAGGCGGACAATCAGCCCAAGTAACCGGCGCAGGAATGGGACGAAGATCATTACTGCGATGACGAGAAAGGCGACGACGAGTTCGGGCAGCGTGATCACGTTTGAGATCCCCGGGCAATCCCTAGCCGTTTATACGGCGTTGGCGCAAGCCGGGCGCGGATAGTTCTCAGGCGATGCGGCTGTTCGGACCCGAAAAGCACGCCGGCGCGATCCCGATTGGATCGCGCCGGTCTTCCTGTGAGGTTGCTGAATTAGCGTCGCTTACGCGGGAGCCGCAGCGAATCCCTCGCCAGCGTCGCCGTGCAGAATAGCGTCGAAGCGCTTCCCGCCGAGGTAGAAGCGGTGCGCCTCGTCGTCGGTGACTGCCACACGGCGGACGTCGCGGCGGCGAATCGGCCATATCCCGCCGACCATCGGATGCCGTCCCTGGCGATGGCTGAAGAAATAATAGGTGAACTGACGGAGGGTCGAGCAGCGCGCTTCCGCACCGAGTCCGCGGCCGGCGCAGATGGTGAACAGGCTGTGAAGAAAGCGCGGGACCGAGTAGAAGCCCATGTAAGCGTCGCGGTACGCGCCGAGCCAGCTTTCCTTGTCCATCTTGTCGTGCTTGAGCGTGACGTGCTGCGAATCGAGCTGGTTGAAGTCCCAGTCGATGATGGCGCCTTCCTTGGTGAAGCGCACCTGATCTTCAGTGCCCGGCAGCGGAGTCATGATAAAGAACGACACGAGGTCGAACCCGATCTTTTTGAGAGTTGCCACCGCCACGCGTCCGCAATCGGGACCGTCGAACGGAAATCCCAGCATGTAGCCGGCGTGCACCGAGACACCGACTTTGTGCCAGTTTTCGACGACGCGCCGATACTTGTCGATCACGTGCGCGCGTGCCGCTTCCAGCTTCCACTTGTGCTGGCGGTCGTCGGTGTTCTGGTACTTGGTCGCAAAGTTCAGGTTGTCGGGATTGAGCGACTCGATTCCGACGAACGCCTGGTAGCATCCCGCGGCTGCGGCCAGTTCGGTGAAGCGTTTGCTGCGCCGATGCTTGGCGGTCTCGGTCTCGCCGTCGGCGACATTTGCGTAGCATGACGCATCGACGTCCACCTGCATCATGAAGGAGAGCTTGGGATACTCCTTCTTCACTCCAGCCAGGCCGGTGAGAATCTCTTCCCATCGCGGCGAGCGGAAAAAGTCGTCATCGACCAGGAACAGCGACTCGATGCCGTGATGGCGGCATGCGTCGCGCACCCAGCTTACAACGGCGTCGGGCTCGCGCGAGCGCATCGTGCGGCCCATCACGTTCTTCACGCTGCAATACGAGCAGGTGAAAGGGCATCCGCGCGAAGTGTCGAGCGTAGTCATCGTATCGTTGAAAAATCGCGTGAGATAACGATCGTCCAGCACCGGCAGCAGCGACTCCGTAATTAGCGGAACGGTGATGTCGTCCCGGCCGGTCTTCGCGCGAATTCCCTGCGTGACCGAATAACTCCTGCGCAGTTCACCGCGCAGGAAGTCCTCGACGATATCGCCCCAAATGTTTTCCGCCTCGCCGACCACGGTCGTGACGCCGCATTCGTTGAGGAACTTGCACGAATCCGGAAAGCCGCTGACATGGAAGCCGCCCATCATCGTGGGCAAGCCTTCGGCGACAAACTGAAGCGCGAGGTCGCGCCCGCGCGGATACTGATTCGATTGCACACCAGCCAGCCCAATCAGCAGCTCGACGCCATCTTCGTGCGCCTTTTCCTTTATCGCCTTGATTGTCTCGGGGCTGACTACACCGTCGCAGATTTCGTCCCAGATTACCGTCTCGAGGAGGACGTTTCGCTCGGCCGTGTAGCGCTTGTTGAACGCCTCGTTGAGCGCCGTTAGCACCGTCAAAGTGTTGTTGGGCTGGACGCCGTAGCGGAAGTTTTGGACGAAGCCGTCCTCGTCGTAGCGCGAGGGTTTGATAAAATACACCCGAATCGTGCGGCAAGGCTCGGGCTTTATCGCTGCATCGGCGGTCGCACCCTTGCGTGCGGTCAACTGAAGCGTGGCGGCCGGACGATCACCGCCATAACGATTCGTCCCCAACAGCCAGTAGAGCGTACCTGCCGCGAAAACCAGAAATGCGCCGAAAAATACAAGAAATACCATCAATACATCCTCTGCTTTTGCTTCCTACCCAGCATACCCGCCCTGCGCATCATACCCGAACGCGGGGTCCGACGGTATCTAACCGGTCGGTCAGAAAGAGTAAACAAATCCCGACCGGGAATGTCAACGCTCGATTGAAACACGTTAATGGCGCCAAAGTCGAGAAACTAATCGGGATAATCTGGACAGAGGGTAACTAGCGGTACATTTCGACCAGATTGATGAGGCCCAAATCGCGATAGCGTTCGACCAGGTAACCCTTGATTTCCTGCACGCTGGCCATTTGCAGAGTCTCGCGCGCGATCAGGCGGGCGGTCTGATAATCGACCTCCCGAATGACTTTGCGCACCACCGGAATAAACAGTGGGCTCAGACTTAGCTCGTCGAGACCCATCCCGACCAGCAGGAGCGTTGCCAGCGGATCGCTGGCCATCTCGCCGCACAGGCAAACCTCCTTGTCGGCCGCGCGCGCGACGTTGACGACCTCGGCGATGGCGGAAATGACCGCGGGATGCAGCGCTTCGTACAGGTGCGCGACTTTGCGATTGTTGCGATCGGCGGCGAGCAGGTACTGGATCAGGTCGTTGGTCCCGATCGAGAAAAAATCGACCTCACGCGCAAGCCGCGGCGCGAGCCACACCGCCGACGGCACTTCAACCATGATTCCGACTTCGATATGGGGATTGTGCTCGAGTCCCTCCTTGAACAGTTCGGCCTGCGACTCGGCCAGCAATTCCCGGGCGCGGCGCAACTCCTCGAGGCTCGAGATCATCGGGAACATGATGCGGACGTTGTGCCTGGCGGCGGCGCGGAGAATCGCGCGGAGTTGAACTTTGAACAGCCCCGACATCTCGAGCGAGATGCGTATCGAACGCCAGCCGAGGAACGGATTGTCCTCGCGCGGCACTCGCATGTACCCCGGATACTTGTCGGCGCCGATGTCGAGCGTGCGAATCGTGATCGGGCGCTTGCCGAGCGTCTCGGCCATCTTGCTGTACAGCGCGAGCTGCTGAGTCTCGTCGGGAAAATCCTCGTAGGTCAGGAACGAGAATTCCGAACGGAGCAGCCCGACGCCCTCAGCGCCGTAGCGCAGCGCCAGGTGGATATCCGCCAGCAGCGCGATATTGGCAAGCATCATGACGCGATGGCCGTCGCGGGACGCGGCCGGCGCGTTGCCCTCTTCGATAAGCTCGCGCTTGAATGCCTCGTAGCGCTTGGACAGGCTCACGTAGTCGCGCTCGATCTCCGCGCCGGGATTGACGTAAACGACGCCCGAGTTGCCGTCGAGCACGAGCTGATCGCCCTCGACGACGGATTCCACCAGATGTTCGACGCCAACTACGGTCGGGATTTCGAACGCCCGCGCCAGGATCGCGGCGTGCGAGGTGACGCCGCCGGATTGCAGCGCGATACCCGCGAGGTTTTCGTGGCTGACCAGCATCAGCTGTGAGAGCGTAAGCTCCTCGGCGACTATAATCGTCGGCTTGGTGAAGGGCGCTCTCTTATCCTCCTGGCGCAGATGACGCAACACGCGATGGCCCACGTCGCGGAAGTCGGTCGCGCGCTCGCGCAAATAATTGTCCGCAACCGCCAGCATCGAGGCGCTGAGTTCCTCGATAACCCGGAACAGCGCGCTCTCGGCGGTGTAGCCGTTGGCAATTGTAGCGCGGATGCGGCCGACGAACTCCTCGTCTTCGAGAATCATGCGATGGCCGTCGAAGATCCTGAGGTCTGACTCGGGCATCAGTGGCTCCATCCGCACCCGCAGAGTCGCCAGCTCGGCCAGCGAACGGGCGAGCGCATCCTCGAAGCGCTTGGCCTCGGCCCTGGGGTCGCGGGACTTCTGATGACGGTCGACGCTGCTTAGAAATGTGCCGACGACGTGCGCGTTTCCCTGCGCAAATCCGGGTGAGGCGGAAAGCCCGGCCAGCCGGGGGCGGCGAATCTTCGCCGGCGTGGTGTGGCGCGTCTTGCCACCGATTTTTTCGTAGTCCTTGAGCTGGCGGTTGGCCTCGATCATCCGGCGCCGATATTCGAGCCGCTCTTTTTCCTTGGTGGCGAGCGACTCGCGCAGCCTGAAATGAGAAAGAATTTGCGCGACCTGGTTGGCGGCGGTGTTGAGCAGGAGAATTTCGCTTTTGTTGAATTTGCGCCGCTCGAGCGTCTGCGCGACCAGCACTCCGAGCGGCTTCTTGCGGCCGTCGCGAACCGGCACGCCGAGAAAAGTATGGAAGCGCTCCTCGCCGGTCTCGGGAAAGTACTTGTAGCGCGGATGGCTGATCGCGTCGGGCACGTACACCGGTTCGTCCTTCTCCAGCACCAGCCCGACTAGTCCCTCGCTGAGGCGCATCGAAACCTTGCCGACCGATTCGCGATCGAGTCCCACGGTGGTGCGCAGCACGAGTCGCTCGCGCTGTGGATCGAAGAGGTAGAGCGAACAGACCTCGGCCTCCATGCCGGTGGCAATCGCGAGGGCAACCCGGTCCAGGGTCTCGCGGAGATCCTCGGAATGTTCGCCGCCGATCGAGGAGAGATGCTCGATCAGAGCGAGGCGATCCTTGTTGGCACTCATCGGTAAAGTCTCAGCGGCGGCGCGAAAATTTTATCGCATCGATCGCGTGGCAAACAATGCCGCCGAGCGATCTGGTCCGCGTGGTCCGTGCTTGATTTCCTTTCAAATCTGGCAAAGCCGCAAGAAAGGAAAACACCTTTATCTCAAAGATTTCTAACCGCGCCAGCCGGCATTTGCCGACAGTTCAAAAGGTGTCAGCGCGCCCTTCAGCAAACCGCGGCCCGCGCGGCATCGCCGGGATCGAATCGCATCGATAAGCCCGCGCTCGTCCTTGATTGGCCCATCGAGCAGCGTCGTCACGCATCCCACCGAGCCTGCCGAATGCGAGTCCGAGCCCGCAACCTCTGCCATCCCAAGATGGCGCGCGACCTTGAGCGCGAACACATTCTCGTCCTCACCGCACGCGCCGTTGAGCACCTCGATCGCATCGACCATCTCGAAGATTTTGAGCCTGGCCGCCCGGTCCGGATAGGTCGGATCGATCGGTTCCGAGTCCGGGTCGATAAACGAAAAGCGCGGGTCGAGCTTGTAGCGGAATGGATGATTCGCGATCAGTATCCCGCCTTCGAGGTCCACCACGCGCCGCAGTTCGGCGAGCTTGTAGATTCCTCCGACGTACCGCTCGAGCCCGAACGCGCCGACATGCCCCATGTCGGTCGCGACTTCCATCCCGCGGATAAAAATCACGCCCGAGTCGGCTGCCAGCGCCGCGATTTCGCGGAAATCCCACATGTTATCGTGCTCGGTGATGCAGACCGCGCCGATTCCGATCGCACGCGCGCGATCGACCAGGTCCTGCGGCGCCAGGTTCGAGTCCGAACTGCCGCGGTTGGTGTGGAGATGCAGGTCTACGCTGAAGTAGGGCCCCGCCCGATGGGGGTGCCCGCTTCGTGAATCCGCCATTTGCGACGCGCCGCGGCTACTTCGGCGGCTCCTTCGCGAGCGTGATTTTCTTCATGTGGTCGCCCTTCTGAATCTGATCAGCCACGTCCATGCCCTTAATCACACCGCCGAAGATGGTGTATTGGCCGTCGAGTCCGGGCTGCGGCTCCAGGCAGATGTAGAACTGGCTGCCGCTGGACTCGCGTTGCGGATTAACTTCATCGCCTTTGCGCGCGGTGGCCAGCGTGCCGCGCAGGTGATGCTCGTTTTTGTCGATTTCGGCCGGCACGTTGTAGCCCGGGCCACCGGTTCCCGTCCCGTCAGGATCTCCGCCCTGCACCACGAAGTCGGGAACGACGCGATGCCAGGTCAGGCCGTTGTAAAAGCCCTTGTTCACCAGCGTCTCAAAATTCGCGACCGTCTTGGCCGCGACCGCAGGGTAAAGCTCGACGACTATGCTGCCGCGTTCGGTCTCGATGATTGCGTAATGACCTGTGTTTCTCACTGGGAGTCCATCCGTTGCGCCTTTGCAAGCCGAGGCGAGCACCAGCACCGCCGTAACGGCAAGACACGACAATCTAAAGGAGTTGCGTTTCATTTTATCCACTCGCATTCGCACGAACAATCAAACGTCCATGCTATCCAGGTTGTTCCAACAGTCCTACATGGAAGTATTCGAGGCGTCGTCAATCCGCAAGTGCCGGTGCGATCCAATCCAGGCGTCGATCATCGAAACGGGGTCCATCCGAGCGCTGGCACGATTTGATCGTAGGAGACTCCCACCAGCCAGACGAAGGCCACGGCGCCGCTGCCTGACTCGGACCCGACTCGCGATGGACAAGCGCATCCGATGAAGGCGAGAATGCCGAGCTGATGGAATCGTGGTTTAACAAGGCAAGATTCGGAATGTTCATCCATTGGGGACATTGCAGCCAGCGCGGGCTCGAGCTGTCGTGGCCGCTGGTCGGAGGTATCGGCGCGCTGCCGTACGGGCAAAGCGTTTCGGTCGACGAATATCACTCGACCGCCAAGACGTTCAATCCAGCAAGGTGGGATGCGCGCGCGCTGGCGCGGATGGCCAAACGCGCCGGGATGCAATACGCAGTCCTGACCAGTAAACATCACGACGGCTTCTCGATGTTCCATACGGCGCATTCTGACTATTCAATTGAGTATTCGCCGTTCAAACGCGATATAGTTCGTGAATATACAGATGCATTCCGCGCCCAGGGCCTCAAGCTCGGACTCTATTACTCACTTATCGACTGGCATCATCCCGACTACCCGGCATTTCTCGAGTCGGACAAGCCCTACAAATGGGGCAGCTGGCGCCGCTCGACGCCTGAACAGTGGGATCGATTTATAAAATTCATGTTCGCCCAGATGCGTGAGCTGCTGACCAACTACGGCAAGATCGATCTGCTCTGGTTCGACGGCGGATGGGAACGCACACCCGAGGAATGGAAGTCGCGCGAGCTCGTCGACATGATCCGCTCGATCCAGCCCGAGGTCGTCATCAATGATCGCCTACCGGGTTACGGCGACTATCAGACCCCCGAACAGGCCGTTCCGCCCAGGCCGCCGGAAGGCCCGTGGGAAACCTGCCTGACGATCAACAACAGTTGGGGTTATAATCCATCGGACAAGGACCTCAAATCGGTCCGCTCGCTGATCCATACTCTGTGCGAAGTGGCTGGCAGGGGTGGAAATCTGCTGCTCAACGTGAGCCCGATGGGCGACGGCGCTATCCCGCCTGAACACGTCGAGCGGCTCGAAGCGATTGGCAACTGGATGGACCGCAACTCCGAGGCGATCGTCGGCACCGACCCCGGGCTCGCGCCGTGGCAGTTCTACGGACCGTCAACCCGCCGCGGCAATCGGGTCTATCTGCACGTCCTGATGAAGCCGCACGAGTCCGTCTCGGTGCGCGGTGTCAAAGTGCGGCACGTCGGCGACGTGCGTCCGCTGGCAAGTACGATTTCGCTCAAGGTGCGCGATCGAATTGCCGCGGCCGATACGCTGTTCAATCATGACCCGATCGGCGAGCTCGTGATTGCGACGCCCGACAGCGCGCTCGATTCAATGGCGACGATCATCGCGGTCGATTTCCAGCGCTAGCCGATCCACATCATGGACGTATGGAGAAAGTCCAGTCGTACTGCTTGCCGTTCGCGCTCATCGACACCGCGTACTTCGCGCCGTTGGCAAGCGGCGCGCGCGGAATCACCACGACCGTGCCATAAGACTTCAGAACGTTGCGCCCCAGTTGTTGTGAGTATCCATCGGGATTTGAGTAGCCAGTCGAATCGAATCCGCATGCTTCGACTGCGCTGCGGCTGCCGGCGGCGTCTTCTCGCGCGATTGAGTATTCGCCGAGATGAGTATCCATCCAGGTGCCGAGCTGGAGTGTAATGGCTAGTCCGCTGGGCGGCTCGTAGCCGGGACAGTTGGTGCGCGGATCGGGCCATTCATCGCCGAACGACCTTATCGCGACGGTCGCGCCGTCGGGAGGAAACTCGATCGGCCCGCTCTCCGCAACGCCCGCCGGCAATTTCAGCTGCGAGCCATTCAATAAGTTGAGTCCCGCGGCGCATGCTCCCGACTCGCAGTAGATTCCGAAGCCTGCGCTGATCAGTCGCGGATTGAGCATCGGCATGCGATGGAACGGTATCGACATCCATCCGTCGATCGACCACGCGGGCGAGCCCGGTCTTCGTTCCGCCGACCATTCGTCCGGGTCAGACAAACCAGGCCGGTCGATCGCGTCGGCAGGCCGTTCCGGCATGAACCACACATCCATGTCGCTACCCTTGGCCGCCTCGAGCCCTTCGGGCGTAAAGTTGGGGCTCCCCGGATCCTCCGTATGCATCTCGGCGCCGAGGCCCCGATGCGCGATCTGGTCATGGTAGTTCTTGACGACGTAGATGGTATGCGCGCGGTCGCCCTTGCTCAGCGCCGGATCTTCGACTATCGGCGGCAGCTTCACCATCGCGCGGTAGTAGTTCACGCGCCTTAGCCATTCGGGCTGGACTGCTGCTGGAATCGCCGACGACGGTGATCCTCGACCTTCCGATGTCGCCGCATTGGCCACCGCTGCCGACTGAGTATTCGCCGCCGAAGGCGCGGAGCCGGACCGGCGCGACGAAATCCATGCGATGATTGCCGACGCGGCGGGTCCAATCTCGCTTCGATAACGAACTCCCGCGAATCCCGTGGCGAACATCACGGCCAGAATCGCCACGGCCCGCCCCAGGCGGCTCGGCGCGCGCGCCGACCGCGGCGGTGCCGGCGACGGATCGCCCGCAGCCACGAAAGCAAAACGCGCAGAACCAAATTTGATCTGGTCGCCGCGCTTCAGCGCGATCGGTTTGCGCACTCGGCCGCCGTTGACAAACGTGCCGTTAGTCGAGCCGAGGTCCGCCAGTTCGAAGCGGCCAGGCTGGCGCGTAATCATGGCGTGACGGCGTGACACCGTCGTGTCGTCGAGTACTACATCGTTCGACGGATGACTACCTATGGCTATTGTCTGCTTGGTCAGTGGGTATTCACGCGAATCGGAACTGCCTATTGAGACAAGACGACTGCGCGCGTTCCCGTTCTCAGCCGGGACGTTGTCAGCAGAGCGTTGCTCCGGCGCCATCGATCGCTCTAGCCCAGATTCCAGAAGCGGCCGACGTTTTGCGCCGCCCGCTCGATCATCGGCATCACCCGGTCGCCGCCGTCATCCGGACGAATCGGCTCATCGGCGTTGCGTCCAAATTCGTCGATCACCGCGCGTCCCGACTCCGCGGTTGCTTCGAGGTCGTAGCCGCCTTCGAGCGCCGCGACCATCTTCCCGCCGCAGCATTCCGCGGCCAGCCGCTTCACCCGCCGCGCCATCGCTGCGAATCCCGCCTCCGTCACGCGCATCTGCGCGAGCGGATCGCGGTGATGCCCGTCGAAGCCCGATGAGACCAGTATGAACTCGGGTTTGAAATGGCGGCCGATCGGCATGATCAGCCTATCGAACACGCGGATATACTCAGCGTCGCCGAATTCCGCCGGCATTGGCGCATTGACGTTGAATCCCAGCCCGGCGCCGTATCCGATCTCGTGGAGCGAGCCGGTGCCGGGGTAATGCGGGAACTGATGCGTTGATACGTAAAGCACTTCGGAAGATTCGTAAAATATATCCTGCGAACCATTGCCATGATGGACGTCCCAATCGACGATCATCACCCGCTTGAGGCCGCGCGATTCGATTAGCCACTTCGCCGCGATTGCAACATTGTTGAAGAAGCAGAATCCCATCGCGCGATTAGGCAGTGCGTGATGCCCCGGTGGCCGAACAATAGCAAATCCATTATCTATTGCTCCGTCCATCACGGCCTCGACTGCCGTAAGCACGCCGCCTGCGGCCAGGATCGCGGTCTGGTATGAATCGCGCGAGCTATGTGTATCCGGATCGAAGTCGAACCGATCCATCGACGCCGTTCGCGCGACCGTCGCGATATATTCGGGCCGATGGCAGCTCGCGATTTCCTCGTGCGTCGCTTCGCGCGGCGCCATGAATCTCAGATCCGGCCGCGTGAGCGACTCCGCCATCTCGATCATGACCTCGGCGCGCTCCGGACGCTCGGGATGCGCCCGGCC
>Ga0074044_10001659_pt1 | contig 19936 bp, 18 predicted proteins | sample BogForMeECP23OM1_FD_94443 | JGI IMG/M metagenome (GOLD analysis project Ga0074044, IMG submission 94443) | Bog forest soil microbial communities from Calvert Island, British Columbia, Canada - Bog Forest MetaG ECP23OM1 | ecosystem: Environmental > Terrestrial > Soil > Wetlands ...
GCTCGGTGATTGGGATTATCTTCGCCATCGGGTGTAGGTCTCCTTTTCGGAATGGCTTTAGCTTGCGAGGCCAAAGCCAACTTACACCCTCTCGCTTTTTACACAATCGAATTTACGTCACCCGTGCCCAAACTTGGGCTGATTATCAGTTGATTGAGCTCAAGCCGCTCCTATCTAGGTTGCCACGCGGCCCTGAATTTCCCCCGGCGTCAAAAAAGGGGTTTTCCGTGACTGAGTTTCGAGCAGTCGGGTCTCGCGATGCCATGATTTCTCAATATGTTGAGCCGTCTGCTCTTATGACTTCAATGAAAGACTTAAATGAAAGGTTGACCTGTTTGTGCGAGCAGCTTAAGATGCCGGAGCGCTTTCGATCACGGGCAGTCGGCCCTAACGCGGGCGTTTGCCTCGCGACGAATCTGCATAATCAGGAAAGCCGTTCATGGCGACTCAAAGATCCGAGTTCACCGTTCCCGTGGCGGAATTTGCCGCAGCTTTGCTGGCTCGGCCGGAGGTGAGCCTCCGTGCGCAAGTGACGGCCGAGCAAGTCGCGCAGCTCCTGCCGGACACGGCGGTCGTCGTGTACATCATCGAAGATCCGGACAATCCTGCATGGACACGCAAGGCGATCGCGGGCGAGATCGAAGTCGGCGGCACGCTGGAGTTTAGTGGCGGAACGCTGGGCGCCCTGGCGGAAAACAAAACGCTCATAGTATTCGAAGGTGGTGACCTGCAGCGCGAGGACTACGCTCACCTTGATATCCGCCGCACCGTGACTGCTCTCGCGTATTTGCCTCTCCTCGTGGACGAGGTTCTTTTCGGCGCCATTGAACTGGTCAGCTACGAACAGCCGATTCCGGAGGCTATGTTGGAGGCGCTGAACCAGGTTGCCGAACTGGCTTCGCCAGCCCTCGCCGCCGCCCGGTCCTATGAGAGCGAACGCAATGCCAGTCTGCATTCGATCAGCCGCGTGACCCAGATGTATGACCTGGAAAAGGTCTTCAACTCAACCCTCGAGATGGATGAGTTGCTCGGCATTGTTACCAAGAAATTCCAAGAGGTGATGGGCGTCCAAGGTGTCAATCTGTGGATGGTCAATAACGACACGCTCGAACTGGTGAGCAGCGCTGGATTCGATCCCACGGTGGAGTTGGGCGGAGCGCAGAAGCCGGGGGAAGGCATTGCAGGGGACGTCTCCGACAATGGCGAGCCCGTGCTGATCGACGATCCGGCCGACGAACGTCTGCAGAATCGCAATGCCGGGCACGAAGACGCGGAGGTGTTCTCGATCATCGCCAGCCCTCTCATGGAGCACGACAATCTGGTGGGGGTGGTCGAGGCCGTCAATCGCCTGGACGGTGCCCCATTCGACGAGGACGACCAGTTCCTTCTGACCAACATCTGCGAAACCGCCAGCAATGCTCTCCACAATGCCAGTCTGTTGCAGGCGGAACGCAAAGTGGAAATCCTGGAAGCTCTGGTGAAGATCAGCGGTGAGATTACCTCCACCCTCGATCTGGACCGGGTTCTGGACGCGATTGTGAACGGGCCCAGCAGCGTAATCCCTTACGAACGAGCCGCCATCGCGCTCGAGCAGCGCGGCCGCTTGCGATTGAAAGCGATCTCGGGGACACCCAAGATCAACCCTCAGGATCCGAATGTAGAGCGTTTGCAGGAGTTGCTCGAATGGGTGTCGCTGTCGCAGGAACCTATTTTCATCGTCCAGCACGGGGACGAGGTGGAGGACGAACGTCCCGAGACGCGTGCGAAGTTCGAGAAATATTTTGCCGAGAGCGGCATGCGGGCCTTTCATGCGCTGCCGCTAGCGGATGACGATGGCACCGTGGGCGTGCTCTCGTTCGAGAGCAGCGACCCGGATTTCCTTAACACTGCCCATCTGGAAATGATCAAAGTCCTCGCCGGGCAGGCGACGGTGGCGTTACGCAATGCGTCGCTCTATCGCGAGGTTCCCTTTATCGGTGTGCTCGAGCCGCTGCTCGAGAAGAAGCGCAGGTTCATGGCGTTAGAGAAGCGGCGGCGCACGGCCCTGGTGGTGGGTGGCGCGCTCGCCTTGCTATTTCTCGCGGCTTTTCCGTTGCCGTTGCGGGTGGACGGTCCCGCGCTAGTCACTCCCGCCCATAGCGCTCAGGTACAGCCGGAGGTGGCGGGCGTTGTTCAGCAAGTAAACGTGCGCGAAGGCGACTTTGTGCGGCAGGGCACGATCCTGGCTAGTCTAGGCGATTGGCGGTACCGCGCCGAATTCGCGGCCGCGCAGGCAAAGTACGAAACGGCAGTGTCGCAAATGAACCGGGCACTGGCCGCCAATGATGGCAGTGAGGCCGGAATTCTGCGGGCGCAAGCCGACTACTCGGCCTCCGAAGTCGCGCGCGCTCGGGAGCGCCTGGACAAGACGGTATTGCGGTCACCGATCGATGGCTTAGTCGCCACTCCACATATCGAAGACATGGTGGGGCGAAGTTTGAATGCGGGCGATGCCTTCGCGGAAGTCGTCGATACTTCCTCGGCGAATGTGGATGTGTCGGTCGATGAGAACGACGTTGCGCTGCTCAAGCCAGGTAATAAAGCTTCGGTGAAGCTTGAGGCTTTCCCCACCCGAACGTTTCGCGGAGACGTCTTCATCGTAAGCCCCAAGAGCCAGGTGGAAGGTGCTGAGCGTTTCTTCTACGCCAGGGTTCGCGTGGCTAACAACGATGGTCTCATCCGCGCCGGAATGCAGGGCCGGAGCAAGGTTACCACCGGGTGGAGCCCAGCCGGGCGGGTGCTTTTCCGACGCCCCGCGATGTGGTTCTGGTCAAAGATCTGGTCGTGGGTTGGGTGGTAATCGATCGACTGGTAATCGGTGGCTGGTAATCCGAAGGGGGACTATGACTCGATGTGGACTGGCTTTGACAATGGCAATGGCAATGGCAATGGCGACGATGCTCGCGGTCAGCGCCTGCGACACCACCCATCAGCCGGCGACGGTGGTTGCGGCGCCTCCTTCCACGGCCACGGCGGAGAACGTTGCGCACTCTGGGCAGACCGCTGCGGAAGGCAGTTTTGTCGCTACTGGCCCCATCGTGGTTGAAAACCAGATCGACGTCGTAGCCCTGCGAGCAGGCGTCATTACCGGGATTATGTTCGATGTCGGCCGGACCGTGAGAAAGGGAGATGTTCTGGCCACGCTGGACGACCGGCAACTGGCGGCGGAGCGTGATGCCGCCCAGTCCAAGGTACTCAGCTCTGAAGCCAATCTGAAAGATTGGGAGGCCGAGACGGGAGTGGTCGACGCTGATTTGCGGCGCGCTCAGGCCATGCGCGATGCCGGCATTAACACCGTGGAGGAACTGGACCATGCGCGCTACAAAGTGATCGGATCGCAGTATGAGATCGAAAAAGCGAAACAGGACCTGAGCACAGCGCAGCACAATCTCCGCGCTCTGGAATTGGAAATGGAAAAGACGCGGATCACCGCACCGTTCGATGGAATCGTCGCTCGGCGCTACACGCGCACGGGACAGAGCGTGGCGGTAGGCGACCGACTTTTCTGGGTAACTGCGGTGGCGCCCCTGCTCGTGGAATTCACTCTGCCCGAGCGCTTCATCAGCGGCGTGAAGAACGGGCAAACCGTAAAGGTTACCTCGGCGGACGGCTCCCCGGCGGTGGAACATACCGCGAAAGTGATCGATGTCAGCCCGGTTGTGGACCCGTCAAGCGGGACTATTGAAGTGCGGGCGCAGATTGAGGGCCCGGCTCCTGATTTGCGGCCGGGGATGCTTGCCAGCATTCGCGTCGCGTTAGCGCGATGAACCCCGATGCAGGGGATCCAGCATGAACATAGTCGAAGCGCTCAATGTCGCGTTACCCGAGATACCAGAACGGCTGGCGCGGCAAAAACGCGTTCCCAAGATGGACCCGCGGTTGGTTGGCCGCCATCATGTATTAGATGGCGTTCCCGTAGTTCGTGTTCTGATCCCGGATAGTCACGGCTTTCACGATCTGCCACCCGAATATTGGGAACTGATTCAGCTCTTTGACGGAGAAAGGACGTACGAAGAAATAGCCGATCTCTTCACGGCGCGCACCGGCATTGCGGCCTCGGCCGACTGGGTGCTGGAGTTTGCCACCGAAAATGCCGAAGGCCCATTTTGGTCCAGGACCCTCCAGGAAAAAAATGCCCGCTTTCGCGAAGAGCTGGCGGAAAAGCGGCGCGCCCGCACCTCAAAGAAATCAAAGTGGAGCAACCTGGCTGAGATCACGTTCCCTGCCTGGGATCCAGATGCTACGCTCACCAAAGTTCACGACCGTGTAAAGTTTATTTTTACCTATCAGTTCCTGCTGCTGAGTCTCGGCCTGTTCGCTTTCGCGGCATTTGTATTGGTAAGCCATTGGTCCGAAATCGGACACGACAATCTGGAGTTCTATAACTTCACCCACAAGGGCCTGGCCGATATCATCGAGTTTTGGGTCCTGATCTGTGTTATCGCCTGCATTCACGAGTTTTGTCACGGGCTGGCCTGCAAGCATACCGGGGGAGAATCGCACAGCATGGGACTCCTGCTGATCTATCTGTCCCCTGCGTTCTACTGCGACACCACCGAAGCCTGGGTCTACGGCAGCAAATGGCAGAGAATCACCACGGCCGCCGCAGGCATCTGGTCCAGCCTGATTCTTTATTCCCTCGCCAGCTTCGTATGGTGGGGAACCGCCGTCGATAGCACCATGCACAACCTCGTCTACGTCGTGATGCTGGCGTCCGGCATCCTTCCTGTCTTGATCAACCTCAACCCGCTGATCAAACTCGACGGCTACTTCATATTCACGGAGCTGCTCGACATCCCCGACTTGAAGGAAAATGCCACGATCTTCGTCAACAACTGGGTAAAAAAGAACATTTTTCGTTTACCCGTCGAAGTACCGTACGTAACCTGGCGACGGAAGCTGATTTATGTGCCCTACACGATGGCTTCCAGCTTCTACAGTTACGGGCTGCTCTTCTTTGTGGTCACTTTTCTTTTCAATATCATCCACCGCTATAACCCTGACTGGGCATTTGTCCCCGCCGCGTTGCTCGCTTTCGTCATCTTCAAATCGCGCATCCTGACGCTATGGAGATTTATGAGACTTCTTTATCTGGACAAGAAGGACCGCATAGAAGCTTGGTTCACACTCAGACACACCGCCGCCTTCGCATTGTTGAGCGTTATTGTTTTGTTTGCGCCGGTGTGGCGAGAGACGGTGCAGGGACGGATGGTGCTCGAACCGGTTCAGCATGCCGTGGTGAGGGTTGAGGTTCCAGGCACAGTGATGCAGACGAATGTCGAAGAGGGTCAGATCGTATCGGCTGGCACTCCGCTGCTCCGGCTACGAAACCTGGATATGGAGTCCGAGGCGGCGAGGGTGGCCGCAGATCTTCGGCTCGCTTCCGCTCGGGCATTCCAATCACAAATGCAGCATTCAGATTTTGCGAGTGCTGAACATCACCGCGAAGAATTGAACGCGGACGACCGGGTCTTGCAGGAAAAAATGACCCAGCTCACCGTCTTGAGCCCTGTCGCAGGTACAGTGGTCACTCCCAACGTACACGACTTGCTCGGCTCTTACCTGGTGTCCGGCAGCGAAGTTATGGAGATTGCGAATACGTCCCAGCTTCAGGCACTGGTCTACATTTCGGCAACGGATGTTGGCAAGGTTCGACTCGGCGCACCTGCAGCTCTGCATCTGGATGCCCGGGCCAGGTCAATTCTCGGGAATGTGACCTTCCTGGCTCCGGCCTCTTCCGAGGCGGAAAAAGGACTTTTCGACCAGCAGGAATACAAGGGCCTCCAGGCATCCCTCTACTATGTGGCCAAGGTCATGGTTCCCAACTCCAGCGGAGCGCTTAAAGACGGTTTTACCGGCACGGCCAAGATTTTCGTCCGCCGGCGCAGCATTGCCGCATTCATCTGGCAGGAGGTGAATGACTTCCTCCGGCGTAAGCTCTGGTAATTCAGGCAAAAATGCGAAGAGGCTACGGAGAACCGTAGCCTCTGCACTTCGGTAGCTTTCAGTTACGAAACCTTGCTTGGGCCAGTGATGAACTTGCTCGGGCCGGTCACGAACTTGCTTGGGCCAGTGACAAACTTGCTGGGACCGGTTACGAACTTGCTCGGGCCGGTGACAAACTTGCTTGGGCCAGTGATGAACTTGCTCGGGCCGGTGACAACCTTGGCCGGGCTGGCGATCTTGGTCGGCTTCCCAACGCTTGTGGCCACCAAGGCTTTCTTTACCGCTTTGCGGTTGCTGATCAATGACTTCTTTTGCATCGCCATTTTTTCATCTCTCCTGTTTTATCGTTTGTGGTGCTCGGTTTCCTATAGTGCAAGTCCGATACCAAATCGTGGCGAACACTTCCCACACGCGAAATCTACATTCTCCTCAATCACTTAGCCGTTTTCTGGGGGAAGAGACAGTAATCGGGTCTCGGGAGAGAATCCAGACATAAATTAAAATTTAATCCATGACGCATGAGTTTTTAATCCACACCAGACCGTGGGGTTAAATTTTCAATCTGTCCCGATGCGATATTTGCGGCAAAGGTAATGCATTTTCTGCTTATCGACCTGCAGCAGCCGCGCCGCTCCGATTTTGCTGCCGCCCGAGCGCCGGAGCGCCGCCGTCAGGTAGGCAACCTCAATTTTCGCGATCTCCTCATCAAAGTTCACCCCCGCTTCGGGAATCAGCAGAGATTCCTGGCTGGTCGTGCTGTTATAAAGAAGGCGCTGCGGCAGATGTTGGACCTTGACCACTTGTCCGTCGACCATGAGCACCAGCCGTTGCACCAGGTTTTCCAACTCCCGCACGTTGCCCGGCCATTCATCCTCCTCCAGAATCTGCATGACTTCCGGGTCCAAATGCTTCAAAGGAACGTTGTTCGACCCACAATAGAAGCGCAAGAAATGATCGAGCAACAGCGGAACGTCCCCCAGCCGGTCGCGCAGCGCCGGCAGCGCGATGGGCACAACGTTGATGCGGTAATACAGGTCTTCGCGGAATCGCCCGGCTCGTACCATCTCCTCCAGGTCTTCGTTGGTGGCCGCGATGAGACGAAAGTCAATCTTCTTGGCGCTCTGTCCTCCAATCCGGGTCACAGCCCGGTCCTCCAGCACGCGCAGTAACTTGGACTGCAGGGCCAGACCCAAAGTCGCAATCTCGTCCAGCAATAGCGTACCGGTGTGCGCCAGTTCAATATGACCGGGCCGCGCCGCACGCGCGTCTGTAAAGGCGCCCTTTTCGTGTCCAAACAGCTCGGTTTCGATAAGGTTTTCTGGCAAGGCCGCGCAATTGATACTGATAAAAGGCTTTTGCGCGCGCGGCCCCAGCGCGACAATCGCCCGCGCCACCAGTTCCTTGCCGGTTCCGCTCTCCCCCCGGATGAGCACCGTACTGGTGCTCTCGGCGACGCGGGTGATGGCGTCATAAACCCGGCGCATGGGCTCGCTGCCGCCAATCAGTTCGCAAAAGGACTCGCGCTCGGCCTGCCGGTTTTGCTGCTGCCGGCACTCGATCTCCAGCGCTCGTTTCTCCAGCGCCCGCTTCAATACACTTCGTACTTCCTCGAAGTTGATGGGCGCCACAAAATAGTCGTCGACGGTAGCGGCAACCGCCTGGAGACGCAGGTTGCGACTATTCGAGCGCGTCAAGCCGACCAGAACCAAATCGGGTGCTAGCGCTCGCAGTTCGGATAGCGCGGCGATACCGTCTTTGCTGCGTTCTCCGACCGTATCGAGGTCGAGCAGCACGGCGTCCGGCGGTTGCTGGTTAATCAATGCCGTCAGTTCATCCCAGGTCTGAAGCACGAGCAGGTCATGCTCGCCGGAGAGATAGGTCTCGGCTTCGGGCCGCACCCGCTCGTCGGTGGTGAGGATGACTATCGCGAAACGGGCCGGTTCCGTGCGGGGACTCGTCGTTGGCATGACCCCTTCCTTTTCCCTGGGCGCCAACGATTATGTCAAATTTATGTCAAATTTTCGACCCTCCAGGATGAAATATTTATTCTCATCCGAGTCATCGCCTTCCTACGCCGAGGCGCACGCCAATGTTCCGAGACGATTCCCAGAACGCCCGCGCACAGTCACACTTGCAAAACCCGGCCGCTTCCCGTAATTTGGGACCGATCTGCATCACCACCTTCAGTGGCCCCGGACTGGCCCGTGATCTCGGCGGAGGATAGTTTGGACATCAACGTCCGCAAGCGCTCGCAAGTGCAGGTCGTTCAACTTCGGGGACCTCTCAGAATGGGCCCCGCCGTCGACGGCTTGCGCCAAACCATGGAGGAGGCACTCGGCAGCGGAGACACTCGCATTGTCCTCAACCTCGCCGAAGTTTCCATGATTGATTCCAGCGGAATTGGTTTGCTGGTGCGGTTTCTGGCTTCCACCAAGCAGCGTGGCGGGAACATCAAGCTGGTACAACCCAACAAATTCGCGGTGCAGACTTTGCGTTTGGTGGGCGTTCTCAACCTATTCGAGATTTTCGACGACGACGACGTGGCGGTGGAGTCTTTCGCTTGAATTGTCCATCCCTTTCGCCGGATTTCGAGAACGAAATGAGCCTTCATGTCGGCTGAGTCCAGCAGCGCCCCGGAAAACAACGCACTATCCGAATTGCTCGACCTCAGCATGCCTGCCAATTCCGAGGCGATCGCTACTGTCGTGGACACCATCTCTGAAACCTTAACGCACCTGGAGGTCCCCGAGCAGAAGCGGTTTGAGGTTGCGCTGGCAGTTCAGGAGGCCTTGGCCAATGCCGTTGTACACGGATGCGGCAACGACCCGTCCAAACAGGTTCGGTGCCGGCTGAAGTCCGATCCCCACGGCCGAATCGTAATTATCGTCACTGATCCCGGACCCGGGTTCAGTCCGGATCTTCTCGCCGATCCAAAGCAGCGTGAGAACCTGTATGCCGACCACGGACGCGGCGTTTACCTGATCCGCCAACTAATGGACGAAGTTCATTTCGAGCATAGTGGAAACGAAATCCGGATGTGGAAGTACTAATTTCGTGTTCGACAGACCTGGGCGGACAAGGAGTTGGAGCCGGCCAGCCCTCAACCATGCGCGTTATCCATAAGTGGCTGCGCAACGCTGGCGGCACCTGGAAAATCATTTCGAGTATTTCCGCACCGACCAACGCAGAGGCCACCAGAGCCGGGGCTGGCGGCAGGCGCTGGCAGCACCTGCCCCTTGCAAGAAGCGGAGTTACGGTGCAATTTCGAACAGCGTGCCAGCGTTATTTGTCCCGCCGCTACTGGTGGTGCCGTACAAATTTCCGTCCATGCCGAAGATCAGGCCGGCGTACGGATTATTCCCGTCCTTGCCGTTGGCCTTGAAGCTGTGCAGCACCTTCTCCGTCCACCGGCCTTTGGCTCCTGGCCGCAACTGAAAAACTGCTCCGCATCCCCTGCCGCCGCATGCCGTGCCCGACGCGCCGCCATCGAGCGTGGTGCCATAGAGATTTCCGGAAGCATCGAAGATCAGGCCGCTATAAACGGTTTCGCCGTCTTTGTCGTTGAAACCGTGGAGCACCTTCTCGCTCCACGTGCCGTTGCCCGGGGAGAGTTCGAAGACGACACCGCCGAACGAAGGGCCGCCGCCACCGGTGGTGCCGTATAAGTTGCCGGCGGCGTCAAAGATGAGGCCGGCCAGAGGAATCAGGCCGTCGTCGCCGAGGCCGAAATTATGCACTACAGTCTCGGTCCACTGGCCCTTGGTTGCTGGCGTCAACTGGAAGGCGACGCCGCCTTCAGGATTAGTGCCGCCCCCGGTGGTGGTGCCGTATAGGTTCCCGGCGGCGTCGGAGATCAGGGTGCAAGAAGGGCTTGCTCCATCGGCACACTCGGCAACAGTGCAAAAATTGTAGAGCACCTTCTCCGTCCACTCTCCATTCTTCCCACGGGTCAACTGGAAGACGGTGCCAAGGCCGAGGCCGCCGTAAAATGTGGTGCCATCCAAGTTCCCCGCAGCGTCGAAAATAAGACCTGCTTGGGGCTGGATTCCGTCGGCGCAGTTCTGCAGAGAGCAGAATTGGTAGAGCACGTTTTCTGTCCAGGTTCCGTTCATTCCGGGCACCAACTGGAAGACGACGCCGCAGCCGGGATCGCCGCACGATAGGCTGGAAACGCCGCCACCGCCGGTTGTGCCATACAGGTTGCCAGCGGCATCGAAGATCAGGCTGGCGATTGGATAAGCTCCGTCTCCACTTTGGTTGGTGAAGCTGTAGAGCACGTTCTCTGTCCACTTCCCATCGGACCTAGGCACCAACTGGAACACGGTACCGTAACCTTGGGCGCCTCCGCCGACGGTGGTTCCGTAGAGATTGCCGGCGCCGTCGGCAACCAGGTTACCGTATTGGGGGTTCGCACCATCCGCGCAGCCATTCGCCGAGCAGAAACTGTAGAGCACGGCTTCCTTGGTGGCGGCAAGGACCCGGGTTGTTAGGGCGAGAAAACCAATAACTAGCGGCAGAGCCGTGGCCAGGAAAATCAAAGATCTCTTGCCTGACATGGATGCCTCCTATCCAACGTGAGGGGCCCATTCTTTCCGCGCCGAAGGGGTGTCATGCTAGCACAGTCGGACCCGCATGTAAACGAGTTGGGGTATATGGTTCTTATATAGGAGGGCAGTCGGCACTGTAGGGGACGGGTGAACGTAGCGCGTGACGTGCTCCGAGTGAACCACAGCGACTGGTGCGGTTCCTCAGCCAACCGACAGCAGCCGTTGTTGAGCCCACGCTGTGAGCAACGTGCCTGTGTACTCCGTTGGACAGTGTAGGACACTATGCCCATGTATTTCAATGAATTATTCGTCGCCTTTACATCTCATCGGACCCCATCGGACTCCACTCTATTTTCCAATGCAGAAGGTCCCGAAGATAAGATTGAGGATGTCATCGGTGGTAGTGGTGCCGGTGATTTCATCCAAAGGCCGCAAAGCCGCATAAAGATCGAGTAACACCATCTCGTGCGGTACGCGGCCATCCACCGCGTGGCTCGCCTCGTCGAGCGCGGCCAGAGCCGAGTTGACAAGTTTCTGGTGCCGGACACTGGTCAGAAAGCCGGGCTCGGCCTCGATAGCCGAGTCTCCCTCGAAGTGGCGCAGAATAGCCGCGCGCAAAGCCGGAATCCCCTCCCCGGTCAGAGCCGAAGTCGAGATCCGTTCCGCGTACCGACGCTGGTCCTCGCCCATGCACGCACGCTCGCCCGGGCCCACGTAGGGACGGCCGCCCTCGGCCGTCCAGCCGAACGCAGCTCCGCAGGTTTTGTCCCCGTCCCCTCCAGCCAAGTCGCACTTATTCTCCACCACAATCGCAGGACGTCCCGCCACCTGCCGCAATAACTCGCGGTCTTCGTCGCACAGGGCCTGGCTCCTATCCATAATGACCAGCACTAAATCCGCGTCGGCCAGCGCCTCCATAGATTTCTTGATGCCCAGGCTCTCCGCTTCGTCGAGCGCGCGCCGAATCCCCGCCGTGTCCACCAGTTCCACAGGAATTCCACCAATGGCGACAGTCTCGCTGACCAAGTCGCGCGTAGTGCCGGGCTGAGCCGTGACAATGGCGCGCTCGCGTTCCACCAGCCGGTTAAAAAGGCTGGACTTGCCAACGTTCGGACGCCCCACAATCGCCAGCGTCAGCCCCTCATGCACAATCTTCCCATACGCAAAAGTAGCGGCCAGCCGCAGCAGTGGCCCTTTGACCTGAGCAATGTGCTCAACGATGGCAGCGTCCGCCGCAATCGAGACATCGTCTTCGGCGAAGTCGATCCCCGCCTCCAGCAGCGCGATCAGCTCAACCAGTTTCTGCTTGATGGGCTTGAGGCGATTAGAAAGCGCGCCATCCAGTTGCTGCGCCGCCACCTTCGCCTGAAACAAAGTTTGCGAGTCAATCAGATCGCGAACCGCTTCGGCCTGGGTCAAGTCCAGTCGCCCGTTGAGAAAAGCGCGCATGGTGAACTCCCCCGGCTCCGCCATCCGCGCGCCACGTGCCAGACAAAGTTCGACGATATGCCGCAGCACCACCGGCGATCCATGGGCAGAAATCTCAACAATATCGTCAGTAGTGTAAGAGTGTGGCGAAGCAAAAAAAGTAACCACAACTTCGTCAATACGAGCGCCCGATTGCACCTCGGAACCCGCACGGACGGCCGCTTTCGGCCCTCCTGCCGAGCGCAGTTCGGCAGGGGTTGTCCCTTCCTGAGTAGTAGAAGGTTCGATCAAATCGCAGAGGGTAGCCCGGGCCGGTTCCAGTTCACGCGTCAGACGCAGCATAGGCCCGGCAATCGCGCGCGCCTCCGGTCCCGCCAGGCGAACGACGCCGATGCCTCCGCGGCCAGGCGGAGTAGCGATGGCAACAATCGTGTCATCCAGATTCATCGAGATAGCCAACGAACTTAGTCGACGATAAAAAGCTTGGCTCCCGTTTTGCTCGAGGATCGATGCGGAGCTGCGCCGTCGGCAACTTGATAGCTCTTGCCCGGAGTCAGAGTAAAGCTCTTGCCATCAGACAGCGTGGTTTCGATTTCACCTTGCAGACACAGAACCACGTGCCCCTTGGAACACCAATGATCGGCCGCGTAGCCAGCCGAGTATTCCACCATCCGAACCCGAATCTCGCCGACGTTTTGGGTTCGCCAAAGCGCTCTACCAGTTTCGCCGGCATGCTCGGAAGGAGCCACCTGCGCCCAATCCGTGGTGGATAAAGGAAATCCGTTCATCTTCATGAATCGAGTATAGCCAGAAGTCCCAAGCAGCGGAATAACACGGTCCGGAGTGAAATCGACTGCAGTCCCGTTTGCCGCCCCGCCCCTAGTCATTTATACTTACCGTTCGCCTCAACTTAGCTGATTCCATCAGGAGCAGGGATTTTCAATGCCGAAACGTACATTTCAACCCAACCGGCGCAAGCGCTCGAAGAAGCACGGGTTCCGGACTCGCATGAAGACCAAGAGCGGAGCCGCCGTGCTCTCCCGCCGGCGGGCCAAGGGACGCAAGCGCGTATCCGTGAAGCCGGGTTTCCGCGATTAATTTCCCGCAACCGACAGCGAAGGCCGTCTTTATCGTTATCGTTAACGCTTTGTGCAGGATTGTGGGCTGGGTTGCGATCTGGATTGCGATCTGGATTGCGATCTGATGAGCGCCGCTCCCAAGCGCAGTGGAAAGGAGCCCGCGGTGAAAGCGCGAGTCAGCTTCCCGCACGCGGCGCGCCTGCTGAAACATTCCGACTTCGATCGCGTATACAAACAAGGGAGGCGCCACTTTTCCCCGCACCTGACCGTGTACTATCTGCCCCAGGCCGTTCTTCCGGAAAACGCCGGTTCGGAAAATGCTCCTCCGGAAAAACTCGCGCGCATTGGGTTCACCGTGGGCAAGGTGCTGGGCGGCGCGGTCGAGCGCAACCGGATTAAGCGTCGCCTGCGTGAAGCCGTACGCCTGCGCCGTGCGCTTCTGCAGGGTTCGAGTGCCGTGGATGTAGTGATCAATCCGAAGAAGTCGGTGTTGAAATTGGAATTTTCCCTGCTACTCGAAGAAGTCGGCCGCGCCCTCGACACAATCGCAAAGAAGCGCACCGCAAAAGAAAAAGAGAAGTAATAATGCAAGATAGAAGTAGAGAAGATAGAAATATAGATAGAACTATTACCAGAAAATTATGAGGTCCCTGGCGCTCCAGCTCTTGCGGCTTTACAAACGGTGGATATCGCCTGCCTTTCCGCCGTCCTGCCGCTACGTGCCGACGTGCTCGGAATATGCCATGGAAGTGGTGGAACGCTACGGCACCCTGCGCGGAGCAGCAATGGCAGCATGGCGCTTGTTGCGTTGCCACCCGTTCGCGAAGGGAGGTTATGATCCGGTCGTCGAGGATCCTAACCTGAAGATTTCCAATACGGCGCCTGGCAAAGTGGGCCGCGCGCTTGGTTGCGGCGCGAACGACTAACGACGAACGACCAACGACGAATAAGAAATGACGAGCGACTGATTTGGCAGAATTTCAAAATCCGCAGCAAGAACCCGGAATGGAGCGCAGGCTCTTAATCGTCTTCGCGCTGACCTTTCTGGTCATCATGCTGTTCCAACCCCTCCTGAAAAAGTACGGCCCGCAGCCCCCCGCCAAACCGGAGAGCGCTGCGGAGCGATCGACGGCACAGCCTGCAGCCGCAGCCCCCGCTCAGAACTCAGCGCAACAAGCGCCACCCTTCGTCCCTCCGGGCAGAAAGGTGATACACGAATCGGCTCCGCTGCAGGCCTCCACCGAGTCGGAGACGGTCATCGAGAACGATGTCTACCGCATCGTCTTCACCAATCGCGGCGCCCGCGTGAAGTCGTGGGTGCTCAAGAAGTACACCGATGACAAAGGTGGCCAGCTCGAATTAGTGAATGCAACGGCGGCGGAGAAGTATGGATATCCGCTGACCTTGTGGACGTATGACGAGGGACTGCGGAACAAGGTAAACTCGGCCCTTTATATCGGGACGCTGCCCGGGAATTCCACAGTTGATGTCGGCTCCATGCCCCTGGGTGCCGACTACACCGCTCCCACGAAAATCAGCTTCGCATACTCCGATGGCGACGTATCGGTATACAAGACATTCACCTTCGATCGCGACACCTATGTGGTTGGCGTGAAGACTTCGGTCGAAGTCAAAGGCGCGCCCGTCGCCGCCCTTCCCATGTGGCCGGCGGGCTTCGGCGCCGATTTGACCGGACCGCAATACGCGCTCGGCCAGATCGTCTACCAGAACGATGACAAGATCGAACGCCTCGCCATCAAGAAAATCAGCGGCGGCGGAACCCTGCCCGGCCCCTTCAACTGGGCGGGAGTATCCGACCAGTATTTCGCCGCAGTGTTCGTCCCGCAGGATCCGAAGAATGCGGCGCTCGTAACTCTGCGCAACGCGCTCGAAATTCCCCACCCCGGGTCCGATACCAAGCAGATGGACAAAGTAGACGTGCTCGGCGCGGCCGTCGGCAAACTGAAAGGCGGAACCGATGCTCGCCTGTACGTGGGCCCGAAAGCCCTTGCCGATCTCGAAGCGGTCTCCGTTCCCGGCATCACGGGCGCCGAGCCCGATCTCCGCGCCGTGGTTGACTTCGGCTGGTTGGGACTCATCGCGCGGCCACTCTTTCTCTGGCTGAAGTGGATGTACGCCCACATCGTCCCCAACTGGGGCTGGGCCATCCTGCTCCAGACGCTGGTCATCAACCTCGCGCTCCTGCCGCTCCGCTTGACCCAGATGAAGTCGATGCTCAAGATGCAGCGCGTCGCCCCGCAGATCAAAGCCATTCAGGAAAAATACAAGAAGTACAGCCTGCGCGATCCGCGCAAAGCCGAGATGAACCAGGAAATTTCGGCGCTCTACAAACAAGAAGGCGTGAATCCCGCCGGCGGATGTCTGCCGCTCATCATCCAGATGCCGTTTCTGTTTGCCTACTACCGCATGCTCAACGTAGCCATGGATCTGCGGCACGCGCCCTGGCTCTGGATTCACGATCTATCCGCGCCCGATCCGTGGCACATTCTCCCGGTTGCGATCATCATCACCATGCTGGTAATGCAACGCATGACGCCCCAAGCCGGCATGGATCCGGCGCAACAGAAAATGATGAACATCATGATGCCCGGCATGTTAGGCCTCATGAGCTGGAATCTACCCGCCGGTCTCGGCCTCTACTGGTCCGCCGGACAACTCATCGGAATCGTGCAGCAATCGGTAATGAACCGCACCAGGCTAGGCCGGGAAATGCGCGAGATGATGGAGAAACGAGCCCGAAAGAAAGAGAAATAGCTTTTGGCTGTTAGCTTTTAGCCTTTAGCTAAAAGCCAATGGCTAAGAGCTAAGAGCTGACTTATGCCAATCACCGACAAAGTTGCCGCCGCCAAACAGATTGGAGAATTCCTGCAAGCCGTAATCTCAAACGGCGGCTTCAAGCTAAAGTACCGCATCACCGTCGATCCGCCCATCGCGCAGAATCGCGAGTGGGAACATCCCGAAATTCTGGTCGAGTTTGCCGGCCCCGATTCCACGCTCTTGCTCGAGCGCGGTGGCGAGTTGCTACGCTCCTTCGAACTCCTGGCGACCGAGATCTTGCACCTCCAGGGCAACGAGCACGAGAAGATCTGGTTCGACTGCAAGAATTTCCGCGCCCTGCGCATCGACGAGTTGCAACTCGCGGCGCGCGTAGCCGCCGAGCATGTCCGCCGCACCAGCGAGCCCTACCGCTTCGGTCCCATGTCTTCGCGCGAGCGTCGCATCGTGCATCTCGCTCTGCGCGAAGAAAAAGATTTGCGCACCGAAAGTGACGGCGAAGGCGGAAGACGCTCTGTCGTAGTCTATCCCGGCAATTACAAAACAGCGCCACCAAGACGCGAGCACCGAAGTGGTTAACGTAGGGACGGACGCATTCGTCCGTCCACGGGGCAATGCCCCGTTGGTCTTAGGTCCTGCAATCTGACTCCATACTTTATTTCCCACTGCACACTTTGCGCGGCAGTTAGTTTCTCGATACTTGACAGCGCAAAAAAATCGCGATCCGATAACTGTTCGCGCGAAATGTTTTTGTTGCAAAGATACCGACGCGGCGATTTTTTTGTGCTAGTATGCCGTTCGTCTCGCAATAATTTTCGGCCGCAACCCGTACTCCAAAACCGAAACCGCATTACAGCAAGCGCAGCACTCTTAATTTTCAAAAGTTGGTTTTTTCCCGGTAGCTTTTGCTCCGGCGTTTTTCAATATTCTGGTACAAAATGTCTCTCTCTAGTTCCGCCATCATCCCGAATCCCTGGGCGCGCGTCCTCGACGCCCTGGAAAAGAAAATCAACCGCCACTCCTACGACACCTGGCTCAAGCCCACCCGCTACAGCCACGCCAGCAATAAAGTTTTGTTCGTGCGCATTCCCACCGCCGAGTTCCGCCACGTCGGCGACAAATATGCCGACCTGATTCAGGAAGCGGTCGACAATCTCGGCCTCGGCTACGACGAAGTGAAATTCGTCACCGCTGACGACGATCCCTCGAACACTCCCATCCGCCACAATGGTGGTCTCACGCCGCACTCTTCGGCAGCTGCGCAAGCCGCGCCCGGCCTGCATCCCGCGCAAACCCGTTTTGATTGGGACAGCGCCGCCCAACTGAATCCGCGATACACATTCGACGCCTTCGTCATCGGCAGCGGCAACCAGTTCGCCCACGCCGCCTGCCAGGCCGTAGCCGAGCGCCCTTCGAAAGCCTATAACCCGCTCTTCCTCTACGGCGGCGTCGGCATGGGCAAGACCCACCTCATGCAGGCCATCGGCCATGAGATCAAACGCCGAACTCCACATGCGGCCATCTGCTACGTCTCCAGCGAGAAGTTCACCAACGAAATGATCAACTCGCTGCGCTACGACAAGATGATCAGCTTCCGCGATAAATTCCGCACCATGGATGTCCTGCTCATCGACGACATCCAGTTCCTGGCGCAAAAAGAGCGCACTCAGGAAGAGTTCTTCCACACTTTCAACGCCCTACACGAGTCGATGAAGCAGATCGTGATCGCCAGCGATCGTCCGCCCAAAGAGTTGGCCGAGTTTGAAGACCGCCTGCGCAGCCGCTTCGAATGGGGTCTGATCGCCGACATCCAACCGCCCGACCTTGAAACCAAGGTAGCCATCCTGCAAAAAAAGGCGGAGCAGGAACGGGTGACGTTGCCCGTCGATGTGGCCATGTTCATCGCCACCAACATCCGCTCCAATGTGCGTGAACTCGAAGGCGCTCTGATCCGCCTGGTAGCGCATTCCTCGCTGATTGGCGCCGATATCACGCTCCCCTACACCCAGCAGGTGCTGAAAAATTTCATCGACTCGCAGGCTCGCAAGGTGACCATCGAGTCGATCCAGAAAGCGGTCGCCGAGCAATTCGGCCTGCGCCTGGTGGAAATTAAGGCGAAAAATAATTCGCGCTCCATCGTGTATCCCCGCCAGATTGCCATGTACCTGGCCAAGCATCTGACCGAAGCCTCGCTCCCTGAAATTGGACGCCAGTTCGGCGGCAAGCACCACACCACGGTCCTGCATTCCGTGGACAAGATTGAAGAGTTGCGCAAGACCGACAAGGATTTAAACAGGCTGCTCAATAAACTGACCGAGCAATTAGGCGCGTAGATGCCGGTATTCACCGCCTTTTCCACGATTCAAGCCGCTCTTCCTCCCGTCGGTTGGTGGACTGTTTGTGGATGCTGTGGGAGATCGGATAGAAACCTGAGCCCGGTCCACGGATTACGATGGCATCCACGAAACCGGGGACTAATTCTCCACACGAGGGATTGATAGCGAAGCCGCTGAACCGCAGGCCTCTGGACCTTTTTTCCACTTCTCCGACCCGCCTACGGTTACTACTGGTTTTATTGCTTTTGTATTTGATATAAGAAGAGAACAGAAGTAGAGTCGGGAGACCCAATATGCCGGTGGAAGTCGCCCCTGCTGTAGCCGCAACATCAACGACCATGGAAATTACGGTCAGCAAATTTGAACTGCTTCGCGAACTGACAGCCACTCAGGGAGTGGTCGAGCGCAAAACTACAATCCCCATTCTCTCCAACTATCTTTTCGAAGCCGCTGGAGACAAACTGTCGCTGATGGCAACCGACCTCGACCTGAGCCTGCGCACCTCGTGCAATGCCAAAGTAAAAAAAGAAGGCGCCTGCACCATCCCCGCGCGTAAGCTCCACGATTACGTAAAACTGCTCCCCGACGCCGACATCACCATTAAGTTGCTAGAGAACCACTGGGTCAGTATCCGCTGCGGTCGTTCCAATACGAAGATGGTCGGCATGGCGAAATCGAATTTCCCCGGCCTGCCCGTGTTTCCCGCCGCCGGAGCCATCAAGATTCCCGCCGCTGTCCTTCGCTCAATGATTGCCAAAACCGGTTTCGCCATAGCGAGTGAGGAATCACGCTATACGCTGAATGGCGCATTGATGGTGCTGAAGCCCGAAGCCATCACCATGGTAGCCACCGACGGCCATCGCCTGGCGCACGTAGAGCGCACGGGAGAAAAGTTTGAAGGCGTTTCTGGAGAAATGAAAACTCTGATTCCAAAAAAAGCGATGGACGAATTGAAATCCCTGCTTGACTCAGACGTCGAAACCATCGACTTCGCCAAAGACGAGTCCACGCTCTTTTTCCGCGTCGGCCCGCGTCTCCTGACCTCGCGCCAACTCACCGGCCAGTTCCCCAACTACGAAGCCGTGCTGCCCAAAGACATTTCCAAATCCATCGCCCTGCACGGAGAAGAATTGGGAGCAGCCATAGCCAGGGTAGCCCAATTCGCCGACGAGCGCTCGCGCGCCGTCCGTCTGCGCCTGGAGAAAGGCGAGCTGAAAATTTCCGCCTCCTCCACCGAGACCGGAGAATCCGAAGACTCCATCGAAGTAGCCTACGACGGAGACCCGATGGCGATAGGCTTCAACGCGCAATACCTGATGGACTTCATCAAAGCCACCGGCTCCTGCGATGTGAAACTCGAATTGAAAGATGCCCAGTCCGCCGGCCAGCTCCGTCCCGCCGAATCCGAAGACTACAAATATCGCTACATAGTAATGCCCATGCGCATCTGAGCGTCACGTAGGGGCGGACGCATTCGTCCGCCACTTTGGCTGAACTCGCCAGCGCCGCTTCATCCTGAACCAAATGAAAAATTTGTCATCCTGACCCTGAGCGGAGTCGAAGGGGAAGGACCTGCTTCTAGCCGAGGGCCCAATAGCTAATGTTTGCGCCCTTGACCAAGCCCCACTCAACATTTACATTTTCTGACACCTGAGTATCGGAGAAATAAAATGTTATCCGGCTTCAAGCAATTCATTCTGCGCGGCAACGTAGTCGATATGGCAGTAGGCGTGGTGATTGGCGCGGCCTTCGGCGGAGTGGTTAC
>Ga0074044_10001660_pt1 | contig 19926 bp, 15 predicted proteins | sample BogForMeECP23OM1_FD_94443 | JGI IMG/M metagenome (GOLD analysis project Ga0074044, IMG submission 94443) | Bog forest soil microbial communities from Calvert Island, British Columbia, Canada - Bog Forest MetaG ECP23OM1 | ecosystem: Environmental > Terrestrial > Soil > Wetlands ...
CACCTGCTCCCATGGCTCCAGCACTACAACTTCACTCGCCCTCATGGTAGTCTCGGCTACGCTCCGCCCATCAGCCGCGCGGTTCCCGCAGGTACAACGTCTTGATAAACCACAGGTGCCCCACTCATTCGCGTTCTTTGCGGATGAGTGGGTTCGCCAGCGGTCGAGGAGAACTATGACGCGCCTGTCCAAGCGACGCCGATCCGTGGTTTGAATCAAGGGTTGCCGGGTACCGGCCTTCAGGGGCTGGCTTTGGGCGGCACGACTGAAGCCGTGCCCTTCCCGAAAACCTGGGTGAATCAGTGCCCCGCTGGTTCAGTCTGGCGATGACCGGTCGCAGAGTCGAGTGACGATCGGCAATAATTCACTGGGGACCTCGGCTTTGTGCACGACGGCATCGACCAGCTGGCGAGTCTCCGCTGGGATCTCGCTGCCGGAAAACATGACCATGGGAGTGTCCGGGCGAAGACGCCGTATTTCAGAAGCGAACTGGTGCCCATTCATTTCAGGCATGTGGTAATCGAGAAGCACCGCGTCAAAACTGAATATGTTCGCCAGTCGCAGCGCTCGTCGCGCGGACAGTTCTGTAACCACAATGTATCCCGACTTTTCGAGTATCCGTCTCTCGTAGTCCAAAACGGACGGGCTGTCATCGATACAGAGGAGCACTCTGGGCTGTCCTGCATAGGCTCGACTCATTGGAACCTCCAAAAAATGGGCAGCCCGGCCTCTGGGGAGGGCGATCTTGAGGCATACACGAGACGGAGCTGCCCTTCCTTTTATGGACAAAGGAACCCAAACGTAATGTTCGACGCGCAATCCCCCACGATGTTGGGGTAAGTTTGACCTAGGGCCTCCGCTCTTGTCTGTTCAAAATTGCACACAGGCTTGTGCACTGGGCCCAGATCGATGGGCAAACGGCCGGCACGCGATTTTCGCGATACGATAGAAAATCTTTCGGGGTTGCAGGCCTTGTTCATGGGTACGATTTTGATTGGAAGGATCGAGCGTGCCGTGGCACAATAACCGCAAGGATTACTCCTGCTGGGGTGCTGGAGGTTCCCATGATGTCGCGTCGCCGGTTGCCGACACAGCGCCGTGTCCCGAAGCAAACCAGGGTCTTTGATCCTCGAGCCTTTTTGACGAACACGGGCGTGGGCAGGACTGTCCATAGCTATAGCCCGAAACAGGCCGTTTTTTCGCAAGGCGAGCGCGCGGAAGCAGTGTTCTACATTCAAGAGGGGAGGGTGCGGCTCACCGTAATCTCCAAACAAGGCAAGGAAGCGACCATCGCACTGCTCGGGCCGGGTGATTTTCTGGGCGAAGGATGCCTGGCCTCGGATCAACCCGTGCGGCTGGCAACCGCTACCGCAATTACGGACAGCTCCATTCTAAGGATTGAAAAGAAGCGGATGCTGCGCACGCTCCACGAGGAGCACGAATTGTCCGACCTGTTTGTGGCGTACGTGGTGGAACGTCACAATCGCACGCAAGCGGACTTGGTGGATCAGTTGTTCAATTCGAGCGAAAAGCGGCTGGCACGAGCGCTTTTGATCCTGTCCCGCTTCGGAAAAGAAGATACGCCCGAGACCGTGTTCCCCAACGTGAGTCAGGAGACTCTGGCGGAAATGGTTGGCACGACCCGCTCCCGAGTGAATTTCTTCATGAACAAATTCAGAAAGCTCGGCTTCATTAAGTACAACGGTGGATTGCACGTGCATAGTTCGCTGCTTAGCGTGGTCCTGCACGAGTAAGCAAGGATACCGCCGCTAGAGTAGAACTTCATAGGCGGCGCTCAGAACGTCGGCGGCGTATTGACCCACAGCAGCCAAGCCTCGGTGCGTCCGGGATTTTTCCAGTGATGCGGGGTGGAGCTCTCAAAATAAAAGCTGTCGCCGCGCTTCAGGTGGTACTCCTCGCCGTCCAGAGCGATCTGCAGTTCGCCGCGCAGCATGAAGAGGAACTCCTCGCCCTCGTGGGTGTAGGGCTCGCCACTGCCGGCCTGGGGCGCGATGCGGAACAGGTGCGGCTCCATGACTTTGCTGCCCCAGGCGAGCAACTCCATGCGGACTCCGGGCCCGGCATCGAGCACCTTACGTTTGGGCGGACGCACCAACCGGGTATTCATTTCCGTGGTATCGAAAAAATCAAGAATGGAGGTGCGGTAATAGCGTGCCAGGCGGCGCAGGGTGCCGACCGAGGCGCTCATCTGCGAGCGTTCGAGGGCGCTGAGGAAGCCAATCGAAATTCCCGCCGCTGCGGCGACTTCGGCGAGGCTGAGGCCGCGCTGGGTGCGCAGCCGGCGCAGCCGCGCGCCAATCGCAGCAGGGCCGCTGTGGGCGGCATGTTTGATCGTTCCTTCGCGCTTCAGCATCTGCGCGATGGCGACCGCGTTCAGTCCGCGCACTTTGCGCAGGTAGCGCGCTTTTTTCAGCAGGCGTACGTCGTCGTCGGTGTAAAGACGGTAGCGGCTCTTGGTGCGGTGGGGGTGAGTCAGCCCCAGCTTTTCCCATCCCCGGATCGCCGACGGAGAAACGCCCACGGCGCGGGCTACGTCGCCGATTTTCAGATAGACTTGGCCGTCATTCGACATGATCTCGGAATGGCCTGCTGGCCGGGCCCTGGGCAACGCACTTTTTCCGCTTGACAGAGGGCGGCGGAGCCTCTAACGTTGCACGATTATAGCAAGGTTTGGGTTGTGCGCAAGTGGAATTCGGACCCAAGGACTTGCCCCGGAGAACTGGAGGATCTGATCCATGCCGACGTCAAAATTGTCCCGGATTTATTGTGGGCTTTGCGTGCTGAGCCTGTGCCTGATCTATTCCACGCTCTTATCTGCCCAGGGCAGCGGCGGACGCATCCTCGGCCGCGTCGCCCACTCGGAGGGCACGCTCCTGGCCGGCGTCAAAGTTACGGCCACCAACGAGGCCACGGGCAACACCTACAAAACGGAGACCAATGGGAGCGGCGACTACGTCTTCCCCGCAATCCCGGTCGGCACCTACACGCTCACCTTTGATATGGCGGGGTTCAAGACCAACATCCGCAAAGGCGTCACGGTCGAGATCAACCAGGTGGTGACCTTCAACTCCACCTTGCAGATCGGCCAGGCCAAGGAACTGGTCGAAGTCACCTCGGAGGCGCCCCTGGTGGATACCACCACCACGCAACTGGGCGCGATTATGAACACGCAACAGGTCGCGAACTTGCCACTCAACTCACGCGACACCTATCAGCTCCTGCAACTGCAGCCCGGAGTAATGTCCACGGTCGGTTCCAGCAACTCGCTCGTCTATGGGAGTGACAGCGCCGGCGCCGTCTCGGTGAACGGCGGCCGCGGCCGCTCCAATAATTTCAGCGTCAATGGAGGCGATGCCAACGACCTGTTCGCCAATCTTCCGACGGTTCAACCCTCGCCGGACAGCATTCAGGAGTTCCGCGTTCTCACCAATACTTTCGACGCGGAATACGGGCGCAATTCCGGTTCGGTGGTCAATGTGGTGACCAAGTCAGGGACCAATGACTTGCATGGGAGTGCCTATGAGTTTTTCCGCAACAAGGTCCTGAACGCCAATGATTACTGCCTTACGGCTGCGGAAGGTCTTCCTTGCAATAAGCCCCAGTTCAATCAGAACCAATTTGGTGGCACTTTTGGTGGCCCCATCGTAAAGAGCCGCACGTTTTTCTTCGCCAGCTACGAAGGTCGACGCGTCCGCCAAGGCATCCTTTCGCCGGCGGTCGCCGTGCCGAGTGCCCAGGAGCGGCCAAGCGCAACCCAGCTTTTTTCTGATTTTTCTGACTTGGGTTCATCGCCCTTTGCTGGTACCCCGACCAACACGCAAATTTTCGACAACCGTCCAGGGTGTGATCAGGCCCTAGGTTTCGGGACAGGGCCCATACCTACAACCCCGATCCCGTCGTACGCTAGCCTTTTCGCCAATGGACGGATACCACTAGCTTGCATGGATCCGACTGCGGTCGATCTGCTTCAGTTTGTCCCCACTCCGGCTGCCGGCTTTAATCTGATCAGCACGGTGCCGACCGAGGCCGTACGCGGCGACCAGTTCACGGTTAAGATTGATCACCGGCTGAATAATAAGCAGAACCTGAGCATCTACTACTATTTCAATGACGACCGCACGCTGAACCCTTTCGCCAACTTCGAACTGGCCGGCGCCGATCTTCCCGGCTTCGGAGATATTGTCGCGGAACGCTTCCAGCAGTGGAACGTCACTCACACCTGGACGCTCAGCAACAGCACGGTGAATGAATTCCATTTCAATTACAATCGCGAGGGCCAGGGGACATTTCAGCATCCGGCCAATACCGAACTGGTGCAGAACTCCTGCCCGCTGGCTCCGTCTTGGCTGACCGCCGTAGCCTACCCTCCCGGCACTTCCCCCGGCACTCCTCCCGCTTGTTTCTACGGTGACGTGGCTTCTAACAGTGGCCCGAATGCTCCAGGTATCCACCCGCTTCTTGGTGCCAGCCGCGAGGGACTTCCTTTCATCGCTGTCTCGGGAGGGCTCTCGATGGGCAATGATTGGGAAGGGGAGCTTCCTCAGGCGGGGAATTCTTTCCAGTGGTCCGATAGCCTAACCAAAGTATCGGGCAACCATACCCTCAAGTTTGGCGTGGATCTTCGCCGGCAGCAGTTTAACCAATTTTATTACTACAACGTGAACGGAGAGTTTACCTTCACCGGGGGAGGGCCGAACGACGTGGGTGCGACGAACACACTGGGTGCGAGCGATCTCTACCCCAATTTCCTATTGGGCCTTCCCGATACATTCTCACAAGGTTCGCCACAAGGCGAAAACATCCGCAACACCGGCCTTTACTTGTTCGCGCAGGATAGCTGGAAAATAAGGCCGAATCTCACGTTGAACTACGGGCTGCGTTGGGAGTTAAACACGCCACTTACGGATATCGCCCAGCACGTCGAGACTTTCCGCCCAGGCCAATCGTCTACGGTCTATCCTTGTGGAGGCGCCAATTGCTCAACGGAAGATGCGGTCGGATTGGTCGTGCCGGGCGACCCCGGTGTTCCTCCTGGCATGACCCAAACTTATTACAAGGCCATTGCTCCCCGCATCGGCATTGCCTGGAGTCCGGGCAGTTCCGGCAAAACCAGCATTCGCGCGGGCTGGGGACTCTTTTATAACCCAATGGAGCAGCTTGTGTTGGCACAATTCGGCGCCGAACCTCCGTTTGGAGGAAGTACCGCTGTCGCCGAGACGCAGTTCGACCTGCCTTTTGCGGATCAGGGCTACAATACGGTTACACAACAGGGCACCACTTATCCGAATCCGTTTAACGGAGTTATCTCTTCCCCACGTGGGACCCCTCTGGATTGGTCAAGATTCGAGCCGATCGACTTGTACGGAGATTTCCAGCCGCATATGCGTACGCAGTACTCCGCGCAGTACAACCTCACCATCCAGCGCGAGTTAGCGAAAGACATGAAGCTGGAAATTGGCTACGTGGGCTCGCAAGGGCACCGACTCCTGGCAACGCACGATCTCAATTACTCGAACCCGCAGACCTGCCTCGATCTCGACGCAATCCTTCCGCTCCTCCCTAGCGGCGCTCTCCCTTGCGCCCAGTTCACCGAGGACGCACCTTTCACCGTAACTGTGCCTGTCGGATTCACAAGTTCGGCGGGGGGGGGCTTCCATATGCCCAACGGCACTGTTGTCGCGGGTACAGGTCAAACGCTGAATTTCGTCGGGTTGCGCCGGTACTCGTCGCCGCAGTGCGATCCTACGACCGGCAATGGCTGCCCCATCAGTGGAGTACCAGTGTTCACCGACATCTTTGCCCAGGACACAATTGCCAGCTCAGCCTATAACTCGTTGCAGGTTTCGTTAGACAAACGCTTTGCCCACGGGCTGCAATTTAGCGGAGCGTATACGTTCAGCAAGTCAATTGATCAGGCCTCCAGCTTCGAGGGGCAATTGAATCCACTGCCTGGCGCCCGTAACTATGGGCTGTCGCTCTTTGACGCACGCCACCGCTTTGTCATTAGCTATTACTGGGATGTGCCAGTAAGAAAATATAGCGGCTTTGCCGGGAAACTGCTCGATGGCTGGGCACTGTCGGGGATCACGACCTACCAGACAGGATTTCCGATCCGGATCACGTCCTCCTCCGACAATGAGCTGATGTACAGTGGCGACTTTGAATACTCGGGCGAACCCGATCAAATCGCACCGTTTCGCTGGCAAAGGCCGCAGGGCAATTCGAACTACTATTTCAGCAATAGCGGGATCTTTACTGAAAACGGCGTGTTCGGCCGTATTGGCACCGCCCCCCGCACGATTTGCTGCGGACCGGGAATCAGCGAGACTGACGCTGTCGTAATCAAGACCGTTCCGGTCGGCGAAAAGACTCACTTCGAATTTCGAGGAGAGTTGTTCAACGTCTTCAACCATACGCAGTTCTACAATCCTGATGGCAACAGCAGCGACGGCGCTCAGTTTGGCCGTGTCACTGAGGTGAAAGACCCGCGGCTGGCACAGTTTTCTTTGAAGTTCTACTTCTAGTCCGAGTCTTTTGTCCTGCCCCGGGCGGTTTCGGCCGCCCGGGTCTAATCTAATGGCCTTTCCTCCACCCCAGCGGGCCAAAAACAGGCCCGCTGGGGACCCCGGATCCGGCCTGAGTCTTACTGGAGATCACGATGTATCCCGCACTGCAAAAAGAGTTGGAGACCTACGAGCGCCGCACGCCGAAGTCAGCCGAAGCGCATAAGAAGAACCTGAAACGCCTGCCCCTGGGCGTAGCCAGCAATTATCGCGCCTACGATCCGTATCCGATTTTCGTGGCGGAGGCGTCGGGCAGCAAGTTCCGCGATCTCGACGGCAACGAATACCTCGACCACAATCTATGTTTTGGCACGCTCATGGCGGGCCATTCGCATCCGGCGGTGATCAAGGCGGTGGAAGCGCGCCTGCACAAGGGCACGGTTTACGGCATGCCGCACAACATGGAGTGGGAACTGGCGGAAGAGATTTGCACGCGCTTTCCGGTGGAGATGTGCCGCTTCGGCAACAGCGGCACGGAAGCCACCATGCATGTCATTCGTCTGGCGCGCGCCGCTACCGGATGCGACAAGATCATCAAGTTCGAAGGCGCCTACCACGGCCTGCACGATGCGGCGCTGGTGAGCGTGAAGCCGCACCCGCCGGCCGACGATTTCGGCGATATCAAAAATCCGAAAGCGGTCTCTGGCGGGGCAGGCGTGCCGAAGGCGAGCCTCGCGAACGTGCTGGTTGCTACGTTCAACGACTTGGAAACGGTGGAGCGCCGGTTCAAGGAGAATCCGAATGAGGTTGCGGCCATCATTCTGGAACCGATCATGATGAACGTTGGCATGTGCTTTCCGCAGAAAGGATTCCTGGAGGGCCTGCGCCAGTTGTGCGACAAGTACGGCGCGCTGCTGATCTTCGACGAAGTGAAGACCGGCGCGAAGCTGTGCTGGAGCGGCGCTTCGGAATACTTCGGCGTGATGCCCGACATGATCTGCCTGGCGAAGTCGATCGGCGGGGGATTCCCGCTGGCGGCCTTCGGCACGCACAAGCGGATCATGAAGCTGATCTCGGACCACAAGGTCTTCCACGGCGGCACTTACAACACGAACCCGATTTCGATGGCGGCTGGCCTGGCAACTTTCCGCGAGGTGCTTACCCGGGCGAACTACACGCACATCGATAAACTTAGTAACAAGTTGGTGGATGGATATAAGAAGACTATCGCGAAGGTTGGATTGCAAGGCTACATCGCGAGCGCGGGCGCGAACGGCGTGCTGATGTTGTATCCGAAAGAGGTTCTCAATTATCGCGACTGGCTGCCGATTGACGTGGACCTGTGGCGGCACTACTGGTTTGGCATGGTGAACCGCGGCGTCATGTGCCAGCCTTACTGGTGGGACGAGCAGTGGACGATTTCGGTGCAGCACACCGAAGCCGACATCGACAAGCACCTGGCGGCATTTGCGGACGTGGCCGGATCTCTTGCTGCCGCGCAGCAGGAGCGACTGGGAGCGGTAGCAGCACACTAGCGCTGCGACGCGTTGTGAGTCATACGGTGGAGGGACGGGCGTCTCGCGAGCCTGCCCTGAGCGAAGTCGAAGGGTCCAGCCGGGCGGGGGACGCCCGGCTCTCCACCAGCAAACTTACGGAAACTCGCCAGCATCAGGAGCAACTTTTGCCCACGACCGACGACAATCAGCCGCACTTGAAGCGCGTCCTCGGACGCTTTGACTTGGTGTTGCTGTTTGTCGTCGCCGTGTTCAATCTCAACGTCGTCCCTAGCATCGCCGCCAACGGGGGCGTGACCGTCTGGCTGTGGATCATTTCGCTGCTGCTGTTTTTCTGGCCGCAGGGGATCGCGGTGATTGAACTGGCGCAGCGCTATCCCGGTGAGGGCGGCGTGTACTTGTGGGCGAAGGAAGTGTTCGGCGACGCTCACGGCTTCCTCTCCGGGTGGTGTTACTGGACGAATAACATGCTGTATGTTCCGACGGTAATGCTTTACTTTGTTGGAGTAACTGTATTTGCGATGGGTCCAGGCCACGCGGCGCTGGCCGACAACAAGAATTTCGCGATGGCCGCCTCAGTGTCGCTGCTGGCGCTGTTGACGGTCATGAACATTGTTGGACTGGGAGTCGGAAAGTGGCTCAACAATGTGGGCGCCATTGGAACGTTTATCGCCGCGGCGGTTCTGATCGGCTTGGGATTTACGGTCTGGTCGCGTTTTGGCACGACCGTAAGCGGCGCCGATTTTCGGATTCCAGCGAACCCCAGGTTTGTACTGAATTCGTTCGGCGTGATTTGCTTCGGCTTGGTCGGACTGGAACTGGCTTCGGTGATGGGCGACGAAATCCGGGAACCGCGGAAAACGTTGCCGGGCGCGGTGGCGTGGGGCGGCATGGTTTCAGGGCTGCTCTATATCGGGGCAACGCTCACCCTGCTGGTGGCGGTTGGCAAGAATGACATCAGCGTGTTGCAGGGCATTGTGCAAGCGGTCAGTCATATGGCCGGCCAAGTTGGCGTGGGGTGGATTATCACTCCCTTCGCGGTCATGCTGTGTCTCTCGATCGCAGGGATTGGCTCGGCGTGGATTGGCGGTTCGGCGCGCATTCCGTTCGTCGCCGGCTTGGATTCCTACATGCCCGCGTGGCTCGGCAAAGTTCACCCCAAATATAGGACGCCGCATGCAGCGCTGATCGTGCAGGCGGTGGTGTCGCTGGTATTGATCGTCATCAATTTTTATGCTTCGGGCGGCGTGCAGGAAGCTTTCCAGACCATGCTTTCGCTGGCGGTGGTTCTACAACTGGTGCCGTTCCTGTATGTGTTTGCGGCGCTGCTGAAGTTTGGTTTTGGGGGTGATATGGCCGGTGGGCGCTATGGGCGCGGCACGTTGATTGTTTCCGGATTTTGCGGCTTCGTGACTACGGCGCTGGGAATCGTACTGGCGTTCTTTCCGGCGAAACAGATTACCTCGGTGTGGAGGTACGAAGCGAAGATGTTCGGCTTCACATTGTTTTTCCTGGCGCTGGCTGCGTTCTTCTTTTTCGTCTACGGGCGATTGAAGGCGCAACGCGCGGCCGCGGTCGAGCCGAGGAATTTGGGAACCGTCAGATCCACGTAGGGCAGGACGAGTGTGCGGGAGAACTCGGTCGTCCCTCCGGGACTTGAATCATCTATGCTGCTTTCCCCAGCGCTGAAGCGCTGGGCTAAGTTAGGTCGCCCCTCCGGGGCTGGGTTGTTGGACATTTGCAGAGATCTTGATAAGGAGGCTTGCTATGCCAAGCGGAGTCAAGTCGGAGGTTCGTACGTATCAGATGTACATCAACGGCGAGTGGGTGGACAGCGCGTCGAACAAGACTACCGCGGTCCTCGACCCCTCCACGGAAGAGGTGATCGCGCAGGTGCCGGCGGGAAACGTCGAAGACGTGAACCGGGCGGTGGCCGCGGCTAGGGCCGCTTTTGATACCGGTCCATGGGCTTCGAGCACGCCGCAGGAGCGGGGCAGGGTGCTGTTTCGTCTGTCGGAAAAAATTCGCCAGAACCTGCCCATGCTGGCGGAAATCGAATCGCGCAACTGCGGCAAGCCGATCGTCGAAGCGGAATACGACATCAACGACGTCGCCACCTGCTTCGAATATTACGCGGGGATGGCCACGAAAGTTCTGGGCACGGTCAACCCGGTTCCGGACAACGCCGTCAGTCTGACCATGAAGGAACCGATGGGCGTGGCCGCCATGATCACGCCGTGGAACTATCCGCTGCTGATGGCGACCTGGAAGATGGCGCCGGCGCTGGCGGCGGGGTGCACTTGCATTCTGAAACCACCGGGGGTCACGCCGCTGACCGCGCTGGAACTGACGAAGTGGCTGCCGGAAGTGGGCCTGCCGCCGGGCGTGCTGAACGTCGTCACCGGCTCGGGATCAGTCTGCGGCACGGCGCTGGTGCGGCATCCGGATGTGAACAAAATCGCTTTCACGGGCAGCAATTCCGTGGGCAAGGGCATCATCAAGGAGGCGGCGGATACGTTGAAGCGGGTCACCATGGAGTTGGGCGGCAAGTCTCCCAACATCTTTTTTGCCGACGCCGACTTCGAAAATGCCATTGACGGCGCGCTCTTTGGCGTCTTCATCAATCAAGGCGAAGTGTGCTCGGCGGGCAGCCGCATTCTGGTCGAGCGCTCCATCTACAAGAAATTCGTCGAGGCCATGACGGAGAAGGCGAAGAGAATCCGGCTCGGTCCGCCGCTGGAGCGCGAAACCAAGATGGGACCGATGGTGAGCCGGGATCAGTACGACACGGTCCGCTCCTATCAGGAACTGGGCAAGAAAGAAGCAAAGATGTCGATCGGTGGCGGGCGGGCGGAGAAGTTCGCCAAGGGCTACTACATCGAACCCACGATCTTCTATGACGTGGACAACAGCGCCCGCATATCGCAGGAAGAGATATTCGGCCCGGTGGCAGTCGTGATTCCGTTTGACGATGAGAAGGACGCGATCCGGATCGCCAACGATACGCCCTTCGGGCTGGCTGGCGCGGTTTGGACACGCGATTTGTTCAAGGCCTTCCGCACCGTCAAGGCGATGCGCGCCGGCATCATCTGGGTCAACCACATGCAGCCGACTTATGTGGAAGCTCCCTGGGGAGGCTACAAGCAGTCCGGCTACGGCCGCGAGTTGGGGCCGTGGGGCATCGAAGAGTATCTGGAAAGCAAGCAAGTACACATCAACCTCAACGAGCAACCGATCGGGTGGTACTGAAAAACCGGTTCTCAGTGGTCGGTTCTCAGTTCTCAGTAGAACCGACCACGGCCAAACAGACGTCCGCCAAGAACTGAGAACCGAGAACCGAGAACTAATTTATGTCTACCATTCAACTGCGCACACCCATTCCCGGACCGCGTTCGCAAGCCCTCATGAAGCGGCGCAATGCTGCCGTGGTGCAGGGGGCTTTTCATGCCACGCCGGTGTTTGTCGCCAAGGCTGAAGGAGCGGTGGTCGAAGATGTTGACGGCAACCGCCTGATTGACCTTGCCGGGGGCATCGGCTGCCTCAACACCGGACATCGCGCACCAGCCGTGGTCGAGGCGGTGCGCCGCCAACTCGATCGCTTCCTGCACACCAGCTTCAACGTGCTGCCCTATGAAAGCTACATCTCCGTGTGCGAGAAGCTGAACGCGCTGGTACCGGGCAAGGGACCGAAGAAGACTGTGCTGCTGAACACAGGCGCGGAAGCGGTGGAGAACGCCATCAAGATCGCGCGGTGCTACACGAAGCGGCAGGCGATCATCTGCTTCGAGGACGCGTTTCACGGGCGCACTTATATGGCCATGGCCGCGACCAGCAAGACGCATCCGTACAAAGCGGGATTCGAGCCGTTTCCGGGCGATGTGTACCGTATTCCGTACGCGTATTGCTTCCGCTGCTCGTACTCGATGAAGTATCCGTCCTGTGACGTGCACTGCGCGCGGCACATCGAAGACACGTTCAAGCGGGTGGTGGCGGCCGAATCGGTGGCAGCGGTGATCGTCGAACCGATCCTGGGTGAAGGCGGATTCGTTACGCCGCCGGCGGAGTTCTATCCAACGCTCGGTGCGATTTGCCGCAAACACGGCATTCTGCTGATTGCCGACGAAGTGCAGACTGGATTTGCGCGCACCGGCGCGATGTTTGCCTGCGAGCGCCTGGGACTCGAACCGGCTCTGGTCACGATGGCCAAATCACTGACGGGCGGCTTGCCGATGGGCGCAGTCACGGGGCGCGCCGACATCATGGATTCACCCGGCGTCGGCCAGCTTGGCGGCACGTTTGCGGGTAATCCGGCGGCCTGCGAAGCGGCGCTGGCCGTGCTCGACATCATCGAAAAAGAAAACCTGTGTGCGCGCGCCAATGTGTTGGGCGAGCGCTTCCGCAAGCGTGCGGCGAAGTGGCAGGAACAATGGGAGTTGGTCGGCGAAGTCCGAGGCCTTGGCGCCATGCAGGCACTCGAACTGGTGCGCTCGAAGAGCACGCGCCAGCCCGCAGACGAAGAGACTAAACAAGTGGCACAATACTGTTACGAGCATGGTCTGGTGACGATCACCGCTGGATCGTACAGCAACGTGATTCGTCTGCTGATGCCATTGGTGATCACCGACGCGCAGATGGACGAAGCCATGGACGTGCTCGAAGCCGCGCTGGCTCAGGTTGCCGAAAAGAAAGGCGCGCTGACGGCGCAACTTACGTAGGGACAGCCGGCCCCAGGCTGTCGACCGAGCACAGGTACTGAAGACAAACTTTTCACGGAGGAACCTTTATGACAACTTCGACGTTGGTTTCCGAGGATGTAATCACGGATCGTTATTACTTCGTCCCAACCGACGCAAAGCCGGATCCCATTAGCGGAGAGCGTCCGAAGACTCTCAAGTACGGGGCCGGAGGCGTGTGGAAAGAATCGAAGACCGCCAAGTACATGCCTTGTTACGATCCTTCCACCGGGGCTGTGATCGCCTATGCGCCGCAATGCACGGCCGAAGAAGTCGAAGAGGCGATTCAGGCCGGCGTGCGGGCTTTTCCCGCATGGCGCGACACTCCGGTAACCAAACGTACTCAGGTGCTTTTCAAGATGAAGCAGTTGCTCGATGAGCATCTGCAAGGACTCACCTACCTCCTGGCGCAGGAAAACGGCAAGAAGTGGGATGAAGCTATGGGCGACGTTCTCAAGGTCATCGAGGTGGTCGAGTTTGCCTGCGCCGCGCCCCAGATGATGAAGGGCGAGTCGCTGATGAACGTCTCGACCGGCTACGACACGGTCCAGTTCCGCGAGCCGCTGGGCGTCTTCGCCGGCATCGCGCCCTGGAACTTCCCGGCCATGATCCCGCAGGGGTGGATGGTTCCCATCTGCGTTGCCACCGGAAACTGCATGGTGCTGAAAGCGGCCAGCTCGGTTCCGCAATCCGCCATGCGCATCACGGAGCTCTGGAAGGAAGCGGGTCTACCGGACGGGGTTCTCAACATCGTTACCACCAGCCGCAATGAAGCCGAGATTCTGCTCCGGCATCCCGACATCAAGGGCGTGACCTTCGTCGGTTCCACCAGCGTAGGTCAGCACATCTATGCAACCGCTGCCAGCCACGGCAAACGCGTGCAGGCTCTCACCGAGGCCAAGAACCACGCGCTGGTGATGAGCGACGCGGTGATCGAGCGAGCCGCGCAAGGAATCATCAACTCCTTCTGCGGATGCGCGGGCCAACGCTGCATGGCACTGCCCGTCGTGGTGATCGAGAACTCCATCGCCGACAAAGTGGTCGAATCCGTCGTTCGTCTCGCGAAGGAGGTCAATCTCGGTCCCGCGTACGACAAGAACACCGGCCAGGGTCCTATGGTGAACCAGGATCAGAAGGATTTCGTGCTCGGGTGGATCAAGACTGCAATCGACGAAGGCGCCAAACTCGTTCTCGATGGACGCAACCCGAAAGTGCCGCAGCGGTGCGAGAAGGGCTACTTCATCGGCCCCACCATCTTCGACCACGTTACCGAAGACATGTCGTGCGGACGGGAAGAGATCTTTGGGCCCGTGCTCTGCATCAAGCGCGTGGACAGTTTCGAAGAAGGACTGCAGATCATGAACAACAGCCGCTTTGCCAATGGCTCCGCGATCTACACCGAAAGCGGCCACTTCGCTCGCGAGTTCGCTAAGCGTTCCGACGCCGGTATGGTTGGCGTTAACGTCGGCATTCCGGTTCCGCTCGGCATCTTCGGCTTCACCGGGCACAAGCAGTCGTTCTTTGGCGATCTGCATTGCATGGGGCGCGATGCTTTCATCTTCTACACCGAAACCAAGAACGTGACCTCGACTTGGTTCACGGGCAAGGAAGTTCCCGCCAAGGTCAGCACCTGGGACGGAACCATGACCCGCGGATGAGCTTCGCGAACCTTCGTGTCCTTTGTGGTCGAGCAAAACACGCGAGCCACTAAGGAGACGAAGGGAAGACACAAGGAGTTCTTATCAATGACTACTGCAACCGCTAATCCCACTATGACCGGCCAGGAAATTGTCGATCTCACCAGGAAGCACACCCTGTTTGAGTGGTCGGCGCAATCCAAGGTCGATCCCATCCCGGTGGCGCGGGCCAAGGGCATTTATTTCTGGACGCCGGAAGGGAAGCGGTTCATCGACTTCAACAGCCAGTTGATGTCGGTGAACATCGGACACGGCGATGAGCGCGTCATCCAGGCTATTACCGATCAGGCATCGGTGCTGTGCTATGCCAACCCGTTCATGGCGACGGAACCGCGGGCGCGGCTGGGGGCGAAGCTGGCACAGATCACTCCCGGCGACATTGACACGTTCTTCTTTACGAATGGGGGCGCGGAAGCCACCGAGAACGCCATCAAGCTGGCGCGCTTCTTCACCGGACGCCACAAGATCCTGGCGCGGTATCGCTCGTATCACGGGGCGACGGCCGGGGCCATCAGTCTTACGGGCGATCCCCGGCGATGGGCGGCCGAGCCTGGAATGCCGGGCGTGGTGCACGTGCTCGATCCGTATCACGGCATCGAACGCGGCTGGGAGACGGCGGAAACCTCGCTGGCCTTGATCGAAGAAACTATCCAATTGGAAGGCCCGCACACGTTTGCGGCATTCATTCTGGAGACGGTGACGGGAACGAACGGCATTCTCATTCCGCCGGATGGATACATTGAAGGCGTACGGAAACTGTGCGATAAGTACGGGATCCTGATGATTGCCGACGAAGTAATGTCGGGCTTTGGCCGCACGGGCAAGTGGTTTGCGATCGACCACTGGAAAGTTGTTCCAGACTTACTGTGCATGGCGAAAGGACTTACTTCCAGTTACATTCCGCTGGGCGCAGTCGGCATGCGGCAACATATTGCGAGACACTTCGACGACAAAGTATTCTATGGAGGACTTACTTACAACAGTCATCCGATGGGCTGCGCGACGGCGCTGGCGACGATTCGCGTCTACGAAGAGGATAACTTGATCGAGAATTCCCGGAAGATGGGCGCGATCATGAAGACGCTGGGAGCGGAGTTACAGGCAAAACACCGGTCGGTGGGCGCGGTGCGTTCGATTGGGCTGTTCGGCATCGTGGAACTGATCCGCAGCCGCAAGACGCGGCAGCCACTGGCTCCGTTCAACGGGAGCTCGGAGGAAACGGTTGCGCTCGGTAAGTTTTTCCGCGAGAACGGACTCTATACCCTGGTTCGCTGGAATACCTTCTTCACCAATCCTCCGCTGTGCATCAACGAGCAGCAGTTGCGGGAGGCGTTTGCGATTATCGATAGAGGACTGGAGATTACGGACAAGGCGGTGAAGGACTAGCGCCAGCCGCCGCGTTGACTATCGTTTGGGGAGAGGATCAAGGGCTCGCGGTGGGATTTGGCGGCGTGATCGTTGATCACAGTTGCAGCCTGGGTGCGGAGGTTGCCGGCCTTGGCGTCGAAATCCAGCGTGCTGACGCTGTACCCGCAGTGGGCGCAGGTGAACTTCATGCCGCTCTTGATACGCTCGATTCGGTAGGCTTTCACTGAGTGAATTATCCTCCCAAACGCAGAAGCGGTCACTAGACGGTGGGAACGAAGGTAACGCGGTCGCGAACCCAGAATCACTTTGAGCGCAGGCAACTGCCGAGCTTCGCTCGGCTGGACGGCCGAGGGCGGCCGTCCCTACGCAAACCCTGGACGGGCGAGTCGCCCGTCCCCACACGAACAATCCCACACGAACTCCCCCTCATTTTGCCAGACGGTTATATTTTTTCAGGACCTCACGCAGACGGTCGTGCGGGAGGGCGATAACGGTATGGTCGTCGATGCCGGTCATGGTTTCGGCGGCGACCATGGCGTTGATTACGGCCTCTTCGGTGGCCTGGACGGTGGCGAGAAACAGAGGATCGAGGCTGTCGTTGGGCAACATTTTCAGGTCGCGGATTCCCTTGGTCGATGCCGCTCCGGGATTCGCGGTGGAGAAAGCGACGAAGATATCGCCGGAACCGTCGCCGGAGAAGCTGCCGTCACGGCCCAGGCCTAGAGACGCACGACGCGCGATGCGCTTCAGTTGAGTGGGAATCAGGGGCGCGTCGGTCGCGACTACGATGATGATCGAGCCAACGTCTTCACCGTAAACGGGGTGCTCGGGAATCTCCTTGCCGACGGGGACTCCGGCGATGCGCAACTGGCTGCGCTCTCCGTAGTTGCACTGCACGAGCACGCCGACGGTGTATCCGCCAGCTTTCGCATCGAGCACGCGGGAGGCGGTTCCGATTCCTCCCTTGAAATCGTTGCAGATCATGCCGGTGCCGCCGCCGACGTTGCCTTCTTCAACCGGGCCGCCGTGTGCGGAGTCGAGCGCGTGGAAAACGTGCTCGGGCTTCACGTGGAATCCGTTGATGTCGTTGAGATAGCCGTCCCAGGTTTCGGCGACGACGGGCAAGGACCACCAGTAGCCTTCCATGTCGGGCTCGCCGCGCTTCACTTTCCAGGCGATGACGGCGTCGCGCACCACGCCTACGCTGTGCGTGTTGGTGATCATGACGGGGCCGTTGAGGAAGCCGGAGTCTTCGAGCCAGGTGGTGCCGGTCATCTCGCCGTTGCCGTTGAGCGTGAACCAGGCGCCAAAAACAGAGTCGTTCGCGTCTTTTCCGCGCGGATGGATGGCGGTGACTCCAGTGCGGACTGGGCCTTCCCCGACCTTGAGCTTACCGCTGCCGGAGATGAGCGTGGTGTGTCCGACTTCAACGCCCTTGACGTCGGTGATGGCGTTGTTCGCGCCGGGCGTGCCATCGAAGGGGACGCCGAGATCGCGCGCTCGGGGCTTGGCTTGGGCGAAGGCGAGAGTGCCGGCACCGAGAAGAGCGCAGAGAAGCACGGTCAGGAATGGGAGGATTCGGAATTGCATCATAGATTGTTGTTCGATTCGCTGTTGGCGGCAGTATAAAACATGGGGGCGTGGTTTAGAATCCTGCTAGGAAAAAGCAGGCGTGGTTAGGACACGGCATCAGGAGATGACATGGAGAACTGGAAGCGTGCGGTGATTGCGGGATCAGTGGGTGCGGCGACCATGCTGCTGCTGAAGGGGAAGCGTCCGGCAGCGGTGCTGGTGGGAGGAGTGGGATTGGCGGTGCTGGCTTCCGAGTATCCGAATCAGTTTGGAAAAATTCGCGAAGAGCTGCCTTCGTATGTGCGGCAGGGAACGAAGTTTCTGGATCTGGCGATGAAGATCGGCAACAAGATCGAAGAATGGGCGGAGCAGCGCGCGGCGCGGGCGTTTGAGGAGTTGGGGGAGTACTAAGCGTTCGCGGAAGAGACGCGGCGAGCCGCGTCTCTACAGAGGGGTCGTCTACTCGATTCCCAGTTGTTTGCGGGCTTCGGGGCTCAGGCGCTCGGGAGTCCAGGCTGGTTCCCAAACCACATTGACGCTGGCGTTGCGGACGCCGGGGAGTTGCTCGACGCGGGACTTGACCTGGGCGCTGATGTTGACGTGTTCGGGGCAACCTTGGGCGGTGAGGGTCATATCGACGGTCACGTCCTGTTGGCCTTCCGGCACGTCGTTGAAGCGGATGTCGTAAATCAGGCCGAGATCGACAATGTTGACGGGGATTTCGGGATCGTAGCACTGCTTGAGTGCGTTGAGAACGTCATCTTGGGCAATGGGCATGTGTTTCCTTTACGGCTTGTTGCATCTTGAAAAGCTGGAATATTGATACTGAGCGCGCTTGCTCATATTCTATAGCGAACCAAGGTTCCTATGACCACCGGCAGCTGCCGAGCTGCGCTCGGCTTGGACAGCCGAGGGCGGCTGTCCCTACGCAGGCTTGGACGGGCGAGGCGCCCGTCCCCACACTTTGGGGAGCGCGGTTCTTGAATCATGGCCTTTGATCCTGAGTTTCAGAAAAAGCTGCAAATCTTTCTGGTGTCCGCCACGGTGCTTGCGGGCGGGCGCGCGGCTTACATCGTGTACGAGCGGCACGAGGCGCTGAAGAACGACTTGAAGCCCCGACAGGAAACGGCGCTGAAGGCGGACTACTACGTCACGCCGAAGAGGTTGCATCCTTACGATCTGAAGTCGGCGCGGCAGTTGACCCAGCAACCGGTATGGGTGAAGGTCGGATATCAGCTTAGTTACTATCCCTACGATCGGCAGCGCCACCAGACGGATTTCGCGCATGAGGCGGGAACGTTGTTGCCTTTGCAGAAGCTTGCGATTGAGGACGTGGCGACCGGTGTTTCTCCGCTGGCTCCGGGGATCAAGCAGGTGCTGGCTTGCTTTGAGGTGGAAGGCAAGAGCTACGCCGCTCCGATTGGAGCGGAGAAGGACGGCGACTTCACGATTTATTCCGACGACATTTTCTTCATCGAAGATCCACACGAGCTCTACAAGCACTGGCCCGCGGATGTCTGGAGGAAGATTGACGCTCATGAAGTGCAAGCGGGGATGAGCGAGTTGCAGGCCATCTTCGCGATCGGAGTGGGCATTCCGCAGGGCTCGGGCGATTACGGTTCGCGAACTCTGCATTACGCGAATGGTGGAAATCCGCTGGCGATCACTTTTGAAAACGACAAGGCGGTTGCGATCAAACCTGGCTCGTAAGCTACAATTCCGGTCATGAAACGAGCGCTTGGGGTTGTTCTTGCCTCTCTTTTATTCTGCGCCTTCAGTATTTCCACCCCCAGTCTTGCCGCGCCGCGCACCCTGCGCGTTGATTACTACCACACCGGAAACTCGCATGAGGAATGGTTCAGCCTGGATCGGGAGGTGCTGGAGCCGCTGGAGTGGCCCGGAAATCTGAACAAAACTATCGACGAGAGTCAACTGGGAGATTACCTGTTTGAAGTGCGCGAGCAGGCGAGCGGGAAGCTCGTGTACTCGCGCGGATTCAATTCTGTGTTTGGAGAGTGGAAGACGACGGAGGAGGCGTTGCATGGGAACCGGACGTTTTCGGAGTCGCTGCGCTTTCCGAGTCCTGAGGCGCCGGTGGAAGTGTCGCTGAAAGAGCGCGCGGGGAGCGGTTTTGGCGAAGTTTCGGTCGAAGACAGGGCTGGTGGAGCGACGGGCGTCCTCGCCCGTCCAGAGGACGCAGCGGGACGGGCGAGGACGCCCGTCGCTCCACTAGTCTGGAAGGAAGTCTGGAAGACGGTGGTCGACCCCAAGGGCAAGTTCGTAGACCGGTCGCGTCCACCTTCACCGGGGGCGTTGCTGGAATTGCAGAAGATGGGCGATCCGGCTACGAAAGTGGATTTGCTAGTGCTGGGCGATGGTTACACAGCGGCGGAGCGCGGGAAGTTCGAGCGAGACGCGCGGCGATTCATGGAAGCGCTGTTTTCGACATCGCCGTTTCGCGAGCACCAGAAAGATTTCAACGTGTGGGGGCTGTGTCCGGCGGCGGAGGAGTCGGGGG
>Ga0074044_10001661_pt1 | contig 19925 bp, 18 predicted proteins | sample BogForMeECP23OM1_FD_94443 | JGI IMG/M metagenome (GOLD analysis project Ga0074044, IMG submission 94443) | Bog forest soil microbial communities from Calvert Island, British Columbia, Canada - Bog Forest MetaG ECP23OM1 | ecosystem: Environmental > Terrestrial > Soil > Wetlands ...
AAGCGACATCTTCTTACCATAGTACACGCGAACCAGCTATAGCAGCAACAGAGACGCGTTGTTCATCTCGGGCCATCACACGACAGTCGGCCACGCGCACCCGAACCTAGCGAATAGACGGCGGCAGCGAATCGCAAAAAACCTATCCGTTGGTTAACCAAACGGAATCTGCTTAGTCCGCCGCCGGCCGGTGCCCGTCAACACGTAGCGGTCGCGCACGTCATCCCAGCGCATCAAATGGGCTTGGATGGCGTTCTCGCGGAGCAACATTGTCATGCGATCGTGAACGTGAGCAGGCGCAACATCGCCGTGCACGTCGACGTTCTTCAAAGCCTCGATAAGTCGCTTTTCGATGTTCATCGCCATTTCGAAATGATACCGCCCGCCCACTTCTGCAAGAGTTGGTGAATATCTGCAAGAGTTGGTGAATACCGCTCGTTTGAACCTCGTCCCAGTTACAACACGTCAACGGACACCATGAATATTGTGTGACTCCGACTCTCGACGAATCGGGTATGTAGGCGTAGCTGAGGGCAATTCGTTGAGGACTTTCTCCCATGCCCCAATCAGTTACTCTCGGGATGGCCGCCGAAGTGGTGGCCGCGTTCGTCTCAAATAACTCTGTCCCAAAGGGGGAATTGCCTGCACTGATCCAGACAATTCATGACACTTTGGCCAGGCTCTCCAGCGGGGCGGAGAATCCCGCCTCGAAAGAGGAGCTGAGGGAGCCGGCAGTGTCGATTCGCAAGTCGATCACGCCGGAATATTTGATCTGCCTCGAGGACGGAAAAAAGTTCAAGTCAATGAAACGGCACTTGGCGGCGCACGGCCTGACGCCGGATCAATATCGCGCGAAATGGAAGCTTCCCTCCGACTATCCTATGGTCGCGCCGAATTACGCGGCGACGCGGTCGGCGATGGCAAAGGCGATCGGCCTTGGACAGGCGGGCGGAAAGGGTGGAGGTCGCAAGCGCGGACGCCCGCCGAAGTCCATTCAAGCCTAGTCCGCATCGCTGCTGATCCCGACGTTCTGCGCCAACACCAGTCGCCATTCTCGGACCCGAGTGTTCGTCAGGAGAATTTGTCGGACCGTGACTCTCGCGGGTTAACCCCTCGGTTACCTTCGCTGCATACCTGTACGCGCTCTTGAAGAGGGTGAGCGCGCATGACTGACGCAGCAGGAATCCCAGGCGATCGCATTTGCTCTTTCATCGAGCGCATCGAACGCATCGACGAAGAGATCAGGGCGTTGAATGAGGAGAAGAAGGAAGTCTTCGCAGAGGCCAAGGGAGAGGGCTTCGACGTAAAAGTGCTCAGGGAAATCCTGCGCTTGCGCAAGCAGGACAAGGACGAACGCGACGAACAGGAGTCCTTGCTCGACCTATATCTCAGGGCCATGGAGAGCGCCGACGCGTCGCAAGCAAAGGCGGCCTAGCGCCAAGCCGGTGATGAACTTCCGCTCTTCGAAGGAGTCGTGTTCTGACCGCGATCCGCCGTCGATCAATTCAATGATCCAGGCCCGCCAAGGCGAAGCCACTCGTCGAGTTTCGACCAACGACGACGGCCCGACACATTCCGTACTGCGATCGCGATAGCTTTCTTCTGCCCGACCAGAACCACGAGGCGCTTGCCGCGGGTGATGCCGGTGTAGAGAAGGTTTCGTTGCAGCATGGGGTAGTGCTGGGTCAGGACCGGGATAACCAGGGCGGGATACTCGGAGCCTTGGCTCTTGTGGATGGTGGCGGCGTAGGCCGGAACCAGAGTGTCGAGTTCGCCGAACCCCAAGGTGACCGCTTGGCCGTCAAAGTTAGCTATGAGTTCGCCGGCTTCCGGATCCACGTCGTCGACGTAGCCGATGTCGCCGTTGTAGACCTCCTTGTCGTAATCGTTCTCGATCTGCATGATTTTGTCGCCCGGCGCGAACGTCCATCCAAAGCGCTCCACTTCTCGTTCGCCGGCGGCGCAGGTAGGCTGCCAGTGGCGGGGGAAAGGGCGAATTCGCGAGCGACTAATCCTTTGTCGTGTTGTGACTATCGTGCGCCCGCGCGACGCAGGATCAGGCTTTGCAGGGGTCCCGGCGGCAAACCGCGTGGACAGTATCGACGCGCGCGGCGATTCTCGCCGCTCATGCGCGGTTTCCTGCAAGCCGCATCACCCCGGTTCAGGCACGGCAGTTCCGATCGGGCCATTGCAGCTGCAGCAGGTTTATCTCGGGGCGGAGGCGGTCGCGTTTCCGTCCCTGTTAGACGAAGTCCACCAACTCACTTGCAGCGGTCCATTGCGGGACGCTCTTCGGCCTCGGGCTCAACTCATGAATCCCCTCATTTGCGATCGGACTCACATTGGCCGAATTTCCTAGAAAATTCATGAGGATGTCGAATCACAACCCCATGAACGGTCGCTATGAGGCATCAGATCAAGCGCGTTGAATTTATTGAAAATTATCTCAGGGGCATATTTGCCGAAGACTTGCATGCCAAGCGTATCGCGTCCCTGGCCAACGGCGCGCTCGGCGTCATGACGGGCGCTTCGCTGGCGGTGTCGATCATCGGCCAGTCCCTGGCGCAGGCTCGCGGCCTGCTCAGCAAGCACGCCATCAAGCAGGTCGATCGGCTGTTGAGCAATCAAGGCGTCGTCCTCTGGGACATGTTCGCGCAGTGGGTAGCGGAGGTGGTCGGCCAGCGCAAGACGATCGTCGTGGCCATGGACTGGACCGATTTCGACGCCGACGATCAGACGACGCTCGCTTTGAACCTCGTCACCAACCACGGCCGGGCGACGCCCTCGTTGTGGCTGACCGTCTCGAAGGATGAACTGAAAGACAGGCGCAACGACTTCGAGGACCTCTGCCTGGCTCGTTTGGCGGAGGTTCTGCCCGAGGGCGTTGCGGTGACGATCCTGGCCGACCGTGGCTTTGGCGACACCAAGCTGTTCGGCTTCCTCGACACTTTGGGTTTCGCCTATGTGATCCGGGGTTTCGCCTATGTGATCCGGTTTCGCGGCAACATCCACGTCACGGCGGCCGATGGCGAGACGCGAATGCCGCCGCATGGGTCGGCACGGGCGGACGGGCGCGCAAGCTGCGCGACGCCGAGGTGACGGCGGGCCGACATCGGGTCGGGGCGGTCGTCTGCGTCAAGGCCAAGGACATGAAAGAGGCTTGGTGTCTGGCGGCCAGCGACGCCGAGGCGACCGCCCGCGAGATCATGAACTATGCCCCCGGCTCAAAAGGCCCCCACCAGTTGATCGGCCCGCACCATCGATGCGGACGGGAAGCCGGAGGTTTTCGGCGTCGATGTGCTCTGTTTGAGCCGAACCACGCTCCCGGCTTCGAGATAGGTAGTCGCCAGCCCTCCACATCTACAAGATATTGTCGAACCCGATCTATGTCGGCCGGCTCGCGCACAAGGGCCACGTGCACGAGGGCCAGCACCCGCGGATCATCGAAAGGGACTTATGGGATCGGGTGCAGCAAAGGCTTCAGGAACACGTCGCGGCGACCTACCGCATTCACACATCTCAAAGTCGCCGGGGCTCCATCCGAGCTTGCTGGGGAGCGAGCTCGGCAGGATCAAGCCCGGGTTGGAGAGGGGCTTGGCGCCCTGATACTCCCTGATACTCCCTGATAGCAGGCGGGAAACAGGGAGAATTGGCGGTCTCCGGACCGGGTTTTGCAGGAAAACTCATTTAATAACAATAGCTTGAGGAAAATTGGCGGTGCCCGATGTACAGGACCGTAACAGGGAGATGATTTCGCCATCAGGGAGATAATTCGCCGTAACAGGGAGAAACAGGTGGAGGGACGCGCAAAACATGGAGATCGAGGCTCCGACGCCAGACGGGCCCTCAAATCCACGTTCGAAGTCGCGATTCGAGGCGGCATCCGAACGGCGGAAAGCGTATTCATTCGTGCAGCTTGCAGTTCTTCGTTGTCACAGAGCTTTCACCACGAAGGAGTTCCGAGCCGTGGGATGCGCATCAATCGCGCTTGCATCCGGCGGTGCGTTCGCCTATACTTCGAATAGCGTTCAGAGAGATTTCATGCCCGTAGCCGGGCAACGAGAGGGATAGTCCTCGTCGTATCATTACGCGGTTTATTGCGTTCGGTTTTTCGGTACGCGTCAAGAGGCTGCGAGTAAAGGGCCGTCCGGCAGTTCGCCGGGGACGAGAGGGTACTGGTTTTTTCCTGATCGATATTGTCCTCGAAGGGAGCGTTCCGTAGTACATGCTTCGCGAGGCGGAGGCGCCGGTTAGATTGCGCGAGCGACGCCCGCCCGCCGTCCGACGTGACTACTGGAGGAATTGAATGTCCGACGCCGTCACGATGGACCAAGTCAAGGAATTTGCGGCAGCGTGGTATCGCGCCCTGGATCAGCATGTCCCGCTCGAGCAGGCCTATAGTTTCTTGGCCGACCATGATTTGAACGTTCGGTTTCCCGACGGGGACATCGTGGATCGCGCCAGCTTCAGGCGATGGTACGACGCGGTCACCAATCGCTATTTCGACGAGAACCATACGGTGCAGAGCGTCGAGGGAACGATTTCCGGCAATCAGGCGCAGGTCCGCGTCGTCGTTGGTTGGCAAGCCAGCTGGATCGAGCCCCCGGCCGCGAAGAGCAAGCGTACCTCGATGGACGCCACGCAGGACTGGATTGTTCGGTCATCGACCAAGAATGCCTACGGTCTCGAGATCGTGAGTTACAACGCAACCGCGCTGCCGTTCAGCTACGCTCCGGGATTTGCGCGCCTCTAGGTACTTCGGGAACGCAAGAGCACGAGGAGGAAGATGTGAAGAACGTGCCGGACACACCCCTTGGCCGGATGTATCGGGACCACATCCAGCACATTCTCGATAAAGACATCGAGTCACTTCTGAACCAATACACGGACGACGCGCTTCTGATCAGCAGCTTCACCAAGAAGCCACTATACTACAGGGGACGCGACGGCGTGCGTGAGCACATGCAGGGAATCCTGGGAATACAAGGTCTTGACACAGAGATCGCCTTTTGGGCCGAGACGGACGATGAGCCGCAAACGCTGATGATCGTCGAGGCAATCACCATGAAGACCCAGGACGGCGAGCAAAAGATGCGATTCGCCGATAGCTGGGTTCTTCGAAACGGCAAGATCGCAATCCATTTCGCCGGAATGACGCAATATCCTGATGGTACGATTGCGTAGCTTCCAGATCGGCAGGAGGCGGCTGTACGGCGGCGAACCGTCTTGAATGCTCGGAGCGTGATCCGCGCAAGAAGCCGAGGCTAGACCCGGCAAGCCCACGACGCGTTAGCAATGCAGAGAAATAGAGGGCGAAAATGAGCACGACTCCCGGTCGCACTTACATTGATCGACGCATTGAACTCTTGGTCGCCGGCAAGACCGACCAGATGGTCGATGAGGGCTACGAGGACGACGCGGTCCTGATCAGCTTCGACGGCCAGTTCAAGGGCAAGGCAGCGCTCAAAGAATACTTCGGTAAGCATGTCCCGGATCTGGGAGGCCTCAAGCTGAAGTCCGTCGACAAGCTTACCGAGACCAAGGACGCCATTTTCGTCCAGCTGACCGTGACCACTGGAAAATACGGCGATGTCACGTCCTACGAGGCCTTTGTCCTCCGAGGAGGAGAAGGCAAGGCAGAATACCACTTCACCGCGCTCAAATAGCGGCAGTGATCCGAGCGCTCAAGACGACCGCGAAGATGAAATAGACCCGAATTAGATCGAAGGAGGCCAGGTTATGACCGCGCAAGACGGAAGTGAATTCGACTACGTCGTCGTCGGTGCCGGCGCGGCGGGTTGTGTCGTGGCCAACCGCTTGAGCGCCGACGGGAAGCGGACGGTCCTGCTTCTCGAGGCGGGCGGTTCCGACGAGTTCTTCACCGCGACGCGAATGCTCGACCTCGCAGACCTCTTCAAGCTTTGGACCGACAAAACCGACTGGGGATACACCACGACCCCGACTCCGGGAGCGGACAATCGCGCGCTTCCGATCACGCAAGGCAAGGTGCTTGGCGGCGGCAGCTCGACCAATGGTCGCATCTACCTTCGCGGCAATCGGCGCGACTACGATAGTTGGAACCAAATGGGAAACGAGGGATGGAGTTACCGCGACGTCCTCCCCTATTTCAAGAAATCGGAGAATTACTCGGGCGGCGAGAACGCCTACCACGGCGCCGGCGGCCCCCTCTCCATCATTGACTTGCCTGCGCCCACCCCGTGCTCGCAAGCCTTTATGCAGGCGTCGATCGATCACGGGTTCAAGGGACCGGTGGATTCGAACGGCGAACAGCAAGAGAACACTGTCGGGTACTGCCAGTCCACGACCACGCGTGACCTCGCCCGCGCAAGCACGGCGGTCGCTTTCATTCATCCGATCATGAGCCGGCAGAACTTCACCCTCAAGACCGGCGCAACGGCTACGCGCATTCTCTTCGAGGGGACCCGGGCCGTCGGCGTGGAATATATGGAGAACGGGCAGAAGCAGCAAGCGCGCGCCCGGGCCGAGGTCATTGCCAGCGCCGGCGGGTTCAACTGCCCCAAGTTCCTGATGCAGTCGGGTGTCGGTCCGGCAGATCACTTGAAATCGTTCGGGATCCCGGTGGTGGCCAACCTCCCCGGCGTCGGCCAGCATCTTCAGGACCACCTCCTCGCTCGGATGTCGTGGCGCCTGAAGAAAAAGCAACCCGCCCTGATCATCCTCTCCGAAGTGAATCTTTTCACTTATTCCCGCCCGGGCCTGGAGGGGGCGTCGCCTGAACTGCAATATATGTTCGCGCCGTTCCTCTTCCCCGAATACGGCGCTCTCGACGCGGGTATCACCCTGACGCCGGTTGTCTCGCAGCCACAGAGTTACGGCAACGTCCAACTACGGTCCAGCAATCCGCTCGATCCACCGATCATCAACATCAACTACCTGTCGTCGCAAACGGATGTCGACGTTCTGATCAGCGGCATCAACCTGGGCCGAACCCTGATGAGTTCCCACTTGCTGGACGAATTCCGCGGCGACGAGGTCGTCCCGGGTCCCGGTCTCACGACGAGGGAGCAGCTCGAGCATTACGTTCGCAGTACGGCGCTCACGGTCTGGCACCCCTGCGGCACGTGTCGGATGGGTCATGACGACATGTCGGTCGTCGATCCCCAGCTCCGGGTCCACGGCGTCAAAGGGTTGCGCGTGATCGATTGCTCGGTCATCCCAAGGATCGTGAACGTCAATCTTCAAGCGACCGTCATCATGATTGGCGAAAAAGGCGCCGACATGATCCTTTCGGGGAGCTGATCGTACGGGAGGCCGATATCATTCGGTGATCAGGATTTGAGGAGAATGTGAGCATGGCAACGACACCTGGGCAAACATATTTCGATCAGCATGTAGGCTACCTGATGAGCGGGAACCTCGATAACTTGGTGAACGAGCAGTATACCGAGGACGCCGTAATGATCTCGCCATTTGATATCCTTGATACCCCGCCCCCGCACATTCTGAAGGGCCGCGAAGCGATCAAGAATTTCTTGCGAAAATGGCTTGACTACCACGGAAAATCGACATTCACGTCACAAACCAACTTCGCCGAGCTTGCAGACTCGGTCACTTTTCACGCGACGATGACCTCGCAGACCGGGAACTGGATGCTGGGCGAGGCTTGGCACGTTGTCGGAGGTCTGCCCGGCGGCAAGATCGATCGCCACTACGGCTTCGCCTACAAGATCAGCTAGAGCTCAAAGGAGACGGCAACCATGGATTCCGCTAAGACTCACGAGCTTGTCGCCAACTGGTACACCGCCATGGGCAAGCTCGATTGGAACACCGTGATGAATACGCTGTCGGACGACGTCGTGTTCAATCTTTTCCCGAAGTCCTACACCAAGATGATTCCCTACCTCGGAAAGTGGGTGGGCAAGGCGGCCTTCGCCGAGGCCAGTCGAATTCGCAACGAGACATCGAAGATCTCGGGCCTCGACCTTCACGGCGTCGTCGCCGAGGGGAACTCCGCGGTCGCCCTCATCACATCGAAAGCCACCTGCATCGCGACCGGCAAGTATTTCGAGCTCGACATCGTCCAATGGATCGCGGTGAACGACGAGGGCAAGATCGCCAAGGTCGATGCCTATTTCGATCCGGTGCCGGAGATGGACGCCTTCCAGCCCGGAGTCGTGCCGGGAGTTTCGTAGATCGAAGTTCGATCTTGCGAACAGTCGCCCGATCGCCGTGGCGGTGCACGCGACAACAATATCGAGGAGGTGGTAGCCGTGAGCACGACACCTGGACGGAAGTTCTTCGATGAACACATGGATTACATTGGCAAAAAAGACGTCGACGGCATGATCGACAACCAGTATACGGAGGACGCTGTCCTCATCTCACCCTTCGACATCCTTGACACTCCACCCCCGCACATAGTGCGCGGCAACAAAGCGTTGAAGGACTTCTTCAAGAAGTACCTCGACTGGCAAGGATCGATCAACGTCGAGTCGCTTTACAACTTCGCTGAAACGGACAATTCCGTTTACTTCCAGGCAATCTTCACATCGAAGACGGGACGATGGTTCGTGGGCGACGGTTGGCACCTGACCGGTGGAAAGATCGATACCCACTACAGCTACGCTTACAAGATCGGATGAATCGTTGTCGATCGGAGGCAGCCAGTGACCCGGGCCGACTGAGATCGGCAGATCGAGAGGCACAGGGGAGATGAGCAATCATGGCTGACGTCCAGTTTCAGCACATTTCGCTGACGTGCACCGATCCTATTGCGACCGAGCGCTTCTACACCAAGCACTTCGGCTTTGTGCGTTCACGGGTGGTGGCGCTCGACGCGGGCAATCAGATCGTCTTTCTTCGCGGGGCCGGGATACACCTCGAGCTGTTCAAGGCGACCGAGAAGGCTCCGGTCGCGCCGCCGCAGAACGACGGCTATCCCTGGCCATCCGTGAGGAATTTTTCTTTCCTGGTTCCCGATGTCGACGCCCAAGTCCGAGCGATGGGCAGCGACGCACACATCGCCTTTGGACCGCTCGACTTCGGCTCATTCATTCCAGGGTGGCGGTCCGTCTGGGTTCGTGATCCCGACGGCTATCTGGTGCAGATCACCCAAGGCTATGTCGACGCCGAAACGGCGCCTCCGTTGCCGCCCTCCTGAGGGTGATGTTCTTGTTCTGTTCAATCACGTCCAGGGCTGGCGGTCACCAGTTTTTGGGCTCCAGGACGCAAGGGGATAAGCGTTTCCTAGAAAGGACGGCTAGTCATGCCACTGAACAGCTTCACTCAGACTCTCACGGTTGCTGGATCTGTCGTATCGATTGACGAAGCCAACTCCTCGTTTACTGTGCTGGCCCGCAGCGGGGATACGTTGGAAGCCGTGGTCGGCCCGAGCACTAATTACCAGGTCTTGACAAACCTCGATCTGCTTTCCCGTGATCGGGTTGAAGATCCGGCCAATTTGCCATCGGGCACGAGCGGCGTAATCTTCAGTCTCAAGAAGTATATCGTGGAAGGTCGTCCGGTATTCGTCAGCGGCATCTATCAGGAAAATGGCGGAGCGCACTGCTTCGAGGCACGGACGGTCTATCTTCTGCACTCCGACCCCAAGCGCTATCTCTTCGAGGAAACGCATTGGTGGCTGTCGCAGGTGACGCAGATGGCCGACCGCATCCTCGATCATCTGTTCGATGCCCGGCGCAGTTACACCGTCGACGATTTCTCGAAATTCTACCGAACCAACCTGAACATCCTCGGTCAGCCGATAGACGAAACGGTCCAGGAATGTGCGGTCCTCTCGCGCCTCTTGTACGACCTGTCGACAGCCTATCTGATCACCGGCGCCGAACGCTATTTCATGGCGGCCCGCGCGGCAAAGGACTATCTGCGGGAAGCCTTCCGCAGTCTCAGCCATGACGGCGAGAATTGCTTCTGGGCTTACGGCCGGCGCCGCAACGAGGAAGGCGAAAAGGGCGAGAGCCTGATTTTAGCTTCGCTGGGCCCCGATGACGTCGGATCTATCCCGCTCTACGAACAGATCTATGCCCTGGCCGGTCTCACCCAGTACTACCGCATCACCCTGGACGCTGAAGTGCTCAGCGACATCCACCGGACCATTAACGCCTTTCAGGCCTTCTTCTGGGACTACCCGAAGGCCAAGGAGGAGAAGGGATTCGCCGGCGAAGGAGGTTACTATTCCCATATCGATCCGGTGACGATGCGTCCGGATTCTCCGGCACTGGGCCAGAACCGCGCACACAAGAACTGGAATTCGACCGGCGATCACATCCCGGCGTACCTTGTCAACCTCATCCTGACGCTCGACCCGTTGCCCTCCGGGGACGCTCGGCCGATGCTGGAAAAGCTTCTGACGATCTGCATCGGGATCCTCGAAGAGACCTCGTCCCTGATCTGCGAGAGGTTTCCCGATCCCGAATCCGCCTATGTGAACGAGCGCTTCGATGCCAATTGGAAGCCTGACCACACCTATAGCTGGCAGCAGAACCGCGCGGTGTGCGGCCATAACCTGAAGATCGCCTGGAACCTCACCCGCGTCGCCCACTATTTTCAGTCGCGCGCGGAGAAATTGCGGCAGTCCGGCAAGGCTCAGGAAGCGGTGGCCGACGACGCGCGCGTGAAAAAGTGTCTCGAAGTTGCGAAAGGCCTTGCCGACCGCATGGGCGAAGTAGGCCTCGACAAGGTCCGGGGAGGTATCTTCGACTGCGTCGAGAGGAAGCCGACCAACGCCATGCCGATCCAGTTCGCCTGGGGCAACACCAAGGATTTCTGGCAGCAGGAACAAGGTATCCTCGCCTACCTGATCCTGTGCGGGGCGGTGCCGAACAACGCAAAATACCTGGAATTGGCACGGGAAAGCTCGGCGTTCTGGAACCTGTTCTTCCTGGATCGCGAGCGGCAAGGCTACTTCTTCCGCACGACGGAGAACGGGGCGCCCATCATTGAAGGGCAATACGGAGAGAAGAGCAGCCATGCCATCGGCTATCACGCCTTCGAGCTTGGCTATCTCGCCCATGTCTACACGCGGACCTTTGTCGCGGCCGCCAGCGATACCGATAACACCTTCTGCCTCTACTTCAACGTCCTGGAAGTCACCGATCAGACCACGATCAACGTGCTGCCGGATTTCATGCCGCCCGGCAAGCTGGAAATCTGTCGCGTGCGCGCCAATGGCGTCGACGTTACCGCCGACCGTAAGCCGGAGATCCCGAACGACTTTCAGATCTCGCTCGCTGGTCTGGAGGGCGCTGCCAGCAACGACAGGATGATCGAACTCGCGGTCACCTTCAAGGCCTTGGCGGCGTCGGCCTGAAACCGGGGTCGAACAACAATGAAACCAGCTTCGATAAGACACCTGTCGAGGAGGAGTGGATGGCCGATAAGCCTCTATCTGGCAAGAAAATTGCCCTGATCGTCGAAAGCCAATACGTTCCACAGGAGATAAAGTGCTATCAGGAGCGGTTCGCGGCCTACGGCGCGACTGTCGAACTTCTTTCCTATCTGTGGGGAAACAAGAGCCTTCCCTTCTATTCGACCGTGGAGCCGGAGAACGGCGTTGTTCCGCCTATCGAATGGATCGAGGTGTCCAAGGATGTCAAGGACGCCGAACCAGGAGACTACGCTGCGATCATCATGGCCGCGAATTACACCAGCGTGCGGCTGCGCTGGAACGAGGCGGTTCTCACTTCCGCTAATCCGCAGGTCGACATCCGCGCCACCCCGACCGTCCACTTCTTCCGCCGGGCCATGGCCAACCCCAGCGTCATCAAGGCGGCGCCATGCCACGGTCTGTGGCTCCTGACGACCTCCCCCGACATCCTCGCCGACCGCCGGGTCACCTGCAACCCGGTGATCCTTCCCGACGTCCTCAACGCGGGCGCCGTTCATGTGCCCGTGCCGGCAGGCACCAACTGGTACGAGCACGTGGTCCAGGACGGGGACCTGATCACCAACACGTCCGCCATCCACGACAAGCAGCCGATCGGCTCGGAGCGGCTGGTCGACGCGATTCGCGACGCCATTCTCAATCCGCCGGCGCCCGTGCGGCGGCCCGGCTCGCAGCCCGCGCCGGAGACCCCGGCTACGCCGGTGACGCCCGGCAGGCGGCGCATCTTGATGGTGGTCTCGGAGTGGGGATACTGGGGCGAGGAACTGGTCGGGCCGCTTGGCGAATTCGATCGCGTGGGCTACGAGGTGGAATTCTGCACCGCAACCGGCAGGCGGCCACCCGTTATCCCGGTCAGCGTGGATCCCGATTTCTTCGATCCGCCGTTGCAGCGCTCGGTCACCACGCCCGAGATGGCGGCGCGCGTTCGTAACATCGACGATCCGTCGACTGCGCAAGGCAAGCGCCTGGACAACCCGGTCAATCTCGCCGCGTGGATGCCGGAACGGCCGTATTTCGCGTCGCCGCAGTTCGTCCGGCAACTCGAGGATTACAACTTCAAGTTGGTCGAGGCGCAGCAGCGGATCGATCGCTACGACGCCATCCTGATCGTCGGCGGCTCGGGGCCGATCGTCGACCTCGCCAACAACCAGCGGCTGCACGACCTGATCCTCGCTTTCCTGCGGGCGGGCAAACCCGTCGCCGCCGAATGCTACGGCGTCGCCTGCCTTGCCTTCGCCCGCGACATGAACCTGAGGCAAAGCATCATTCGCGGCAAGCACGTCACTGGCCACTGTCTCGAGTACGACTACAAGGATGGGACGGGCTTTATGCAGCGTCGCAACGTACCCCTGGACTTCGACATGGGTCCGCCGCCTTACCCGCTCGAATTCATCCTGCGCGATGCGACCGGACCCGATGGCGGTTATCACGGCAATTTCGGGCATCCGACCAGCGTTATCGTCGACTATCCATTCATTACCGGTCGGTCGACGCCGGACAGCATTCTGACCGGCCAGAAACTGATCGAGGCGCTGGACGGCAATCCTCCGCTGCGCCGCTGGGGCTGGTAACACGGAAGACACGGCCGCAGGTGCGCCGGCCTCAGCGCCGGCGCACCTGATTGTCATTCAGCCGGGGAGAACATTTTCATGGCAACGGGACATCGTAAGCTGCTGGAGCAGTTGCAGGCCGACGGCGTCCAGTACATCTTTGGCAATCCGGGCAGCAGCGAGGAAGCACTGCTCGACGAGATCTCGCGCTTCGACGGCATCAAGTACATCCATGGCTTGCAGGAAGCAGCCCTGATCCTGCTCGCGAACGGGTATGCGCTTGCCACGAAAAAGCCGACGGTCGTCCAACTGCATTGCAGTGTCGGTCTCGGCAACGCCCTCGGCAGCCTCTACCACGTCTTCCGCATGCAGCGCTCGCCCCTCGTCATCATCGCCGGCGAGGCAGGCGTCGCTTATGACCCGCTCGAGGCGCACATGTGGCTCGACCTTGCCGGCTTCGCCCGACCGGTGACGAAATATGCCGCGCGTGCCGTGCACGCGGGCAGCGTGCTTCGCCTGTTGCGGCGCTGCATCAAGGTGGCGGCCACTCCTCCGTTCGGTCCGACCTTCCTTTGCGTACCGCAGGAAATCCTTGACCAGGCCAATGCCGAGGTGGTGGCGCCGACGGTGATCCCGAACACGCGCGTGGCGCCGGAACAGGGGGTCATCGACAGCGCCGCCCAACTAATGGCGGGCGCCGAAAGCCCCGTGGTGCTGGTGGGAGACGGCGTCGCGCACGCAGGGGCGCAGGCGGAGGTGGCCAGGCTGGCGGAGGTTCTGGGCGCCGGCGTCTGGGGGGCGATGTCCTCCGAGATCAACCTTCCCTGGACGCATCCCCTCTACCGCGGCCTCACCGGGCACATGTTCGGTTCAGCCAGCCGCAAGACGGTGCAGGACGCGGACGCCGTCGTCATCTGCGGGACCTACGTGTTCCCGGATGTCTTCCCGCTGCTCGAAAGCCCTTTCAAGGATGGCGCCAAGGTCATTCACATCGATCTCGATGCTTATGCCATCGCCAAGAACCATCAGGTGACCCTGGGCTTGGTCAGTGATTCCAAGCTGACGCTGAGCGCCCTCACGCAGGCACTGGAGAAGATCATGACCGGGCCGCAGCAGGCAGCCGCGGCCGCACGTGCAGAGCGCATTACCGCCGCGACGAAGCAGGCACAAGCCGCGCAAATCGCAGCCGACGGCGCCTTGCGGGACAAGATGCCGCTCCACATGTCGGTCTTTGCCGAGGAGCTGGCGAAGCAGCTTCCGGCCGAGGCCATCCTTTTCGATGAATCGCTCACTCACTCGCCGGAGCTGACGCGACATCTCGTGCCGAACGTTCCCGGCAACTTCTTCCAGACCCCGGGCGGCACGCTGGGCGTGGGCCTGCCGGGAGCGATCGGCGTCAAGCTGGCGCGGCCGAACCAGACGGTCATCGGCTTCACCGGCGATGGAGGCGCGCTCTACACTTTCCCGGCGCTGTGGACGGCGGCCCACCATGGCATCGGCGCCAAGTTCGTCGTCTGCAACAACCGCAGCTACCGTCTGCTCAAGGAGAATCTGGTCGTCTACCGGCAGGAACACGCCAGCAATCAAGCCGATTTCCCTCCTTCCTTCGACATCCACAATCCCTTCGTCAACTACGTGTCGATGGCAAACGGACTAGGCGTTCCGGGCATGCGGGTTAGCGCACCAAACCAAGTCGAATCAGCAATCAGCACCATGCTCGCCAACGACGGGCCTTTTCTCCTCGAGCTGATGCTTGAGGACGCCGTGCCATCGTAGGGGGATTCCAGCGAACGCGTCGAAGCGCCGTGGTCGCTTCAGGACCACGGATCAGCAAGGGGGGTTACCCATGCCGCTTGTTCCGGTGCATTTCGAATACCTGACGGGGTTGCGGCGGACGGCGCTGGCCAATGCCCGGCTGACGGGCAGCTGGGACGCCCAGGGCCGCCCTGCCGATCAATGGTCGACCACGGCGATGGAAGCGTTCACCGCCGAAGACGGCTGTCCGGCCTTCCGCACCACCGTGCAGTTCGACGAAGGCTCCATCGGTCGCACGTTCCAATGGAGCGTCATCGTCGACACGCCGGGGCAAGCCAATGTTTCGGGCATTCCGACCGAGGTGAGCAGGGCCGATGCCACCGACCGCACCCGAAGCTTCACGCTCGCGCGCAACGGCCAAAGCGAACGCTACTACCTCACCCATTGCCGGCGACTGGGGGCGAACAAGCTGTTTACCGGAGGTGCTGTGGCGCCGGCCATCCGCTTCGCGGTATGGGCGCCCAATGCCAAGAACGTCGAGCTGGTGCGGAGCAAGCTGTCCGGCGACAACAACAGCCTGGGCGGCTACATCTGGGACGATAATCGCGGGGTAAGCACGACTATCCCCATGCACGGCGAGGGCGACGGCGTGTGGAGCACCAACACAGCCGACTCCCGGGATCTCGCCCAGTTCGGGCCATGGGACCACACCCTCTACATGTTCCGCATCGCCAAGGACAACGGTAAGGTCGCCTACCGCGACGACCTCTATTCCCGCTGCCAGATCGGCAGCGGCGGCGTCGACCCAGCCAAGGACCCGAAGTGGAGCGGACGGCGCCAGGATCTCGACGGGCCGAAGGGCTGTTCCGTGGTCATCGATCCGGAATTCGTGACCGCGACCTTCAGCGCGCGGCGCTTCCCCGAGACCGACTGGCTGACCGAGGACGAATTCTGGCGCGACGAGTTCGAACCCCGGCGCCCAATGCCGACCCGGATAGAGGACCTGGTGATCTATGAGCTCCACGTCGACGGCCTGGGCGCCGGGCATGATCAGCGCGGCGCTCTTCAGGATGCGATCGACCTGATTCCCCACCTCGTCGATCTCGGGGTCAACGCCGTGGAACTGATGCCGCTTGCCGAATACGAGGGCTGGGTCAACTGGGGATACGGCACCTCCCACTATATGGCGATCGAGTATGCCGGCGGCGGCCGCGACCAGTTCAAGTACTTCATTCGGGAATGCCATCGCCACGGTTTGGCGGTGCTGATGGATGTGGTCTACAACCACTATGACCCGGACGCCGAGCGGGCCGAATGGGACTACGACTCGGATACGCCCGAGAAAAACATCTACTATTGGTACGAAGGGCGCACCACCGACTACCCCGCGGCCGACGGCGGCTACATCGACAATATGTCGACCGGCTGGGCGCCGCGCTTTTGGGAAGAATCGGTCCGCAAGCTCTTCATCAGCAGCGCCGCCAGCCTTGTCGCCGAGTTCCATGTCGACGGCTTCCGCGTCGACCAGACGACGTCGCTGCATTCCTATGCGGTGCTTCACGCCAACGGAGCGCCGGCCAACAATGCCCGGATCTTCGGCGCGAAATTCCTCCGCGAATGGACCCGCACTATGCGACTGGTGCGGCCAAACGTCTTTCTCATCGCCGAGGATCATTCGGGCTGGCCGGCAGTCACCCAGTCCAGCGAGGCCGGCGGTCTCGGCTTTGACGCCACCTGGTTTGCCGAATACTACCATCAGCTGATCGGCGACGCGACCAACGACCCGTCTCGGGCGCGGCTGCTGAAGTTCGCGGGCTATGGCGACGATCGCGCCCTCAATGTCTCCTGGTTTGCCGGGACATTGGCGAATACCGTGTCGGGCCGAGTCGTCTATCACGAATCGCACGACGAGGCCGGGAACTCCAACTACCAGGAGGGGGGACAGGACGTCTATTCCGCGCGCACGATTGTGGTGGCGGTCAACAGCGCGGACCTCATCGGCGCCACCCGCCGCTACGCCGAAGCGCGGGTCCGCTTCGCCGCCGGGATGACCCTCCTCGGGCCGGGGACACCGATGTTCTTCATGGGCGAGGAGGTTGGTGCCGCCAATCCCTACCGCTACAGCGACTTCGTGAATTTCCGCGAAGATTTCCCCGGTCTGCGGGCAGGCGCGGGAGCCAACCTGTTCCGTTACTACCAGGATCTGATACGCCTGCGCCTCAGCTACGCGGCGCTGCGTGCGCACATGATCGACATTGCGCACGTGCACGATGCCAACCGCGTTCTGGCCTTCCGCCGCCGCGACGGCGCGCAGGAGATCCTGGTGATGGGCAGTCTGAACAACAACGCCTTCACCGCCGGGTACCGCATCCAGAACGCGTCGATCACCGACGGCCGATGGCGGGAAATCTTCAACGGCGATGCGGCCGCCTATGGCGGCAGCGGATTGACCAATGCCGGCACCATCGAGTCCGCAGACGGAAGTTTCACGGCCGCGTTGCCGGCGAATAGCGTCGTGGTGTTCCTGCGGCAATAAACCTGGAGCAGTCTCTTCTGAAAACGGAGAACGATCATGCCAAGCTTGATTGTTCACTTCAAGAAACCGAGCGGCTGGAGTGGCCCTTGTCGGATCCATTATTGGGATACGACACCGGTTGTAACGCCCACGACTTGGCCGGGAGTTGCCATGACAGCGGAGGCGAATGACTGGTTCGTTTGCGAGATCGCCGGGGTGCAGGCGGCGAGCATAATCTTCAACGACGGCAGCGGTCGGCAAACGGGGAACCTGAGGCGGGACCATCTTGGCTTGTTCTACAATAGCAATTGGTACGATCAGAATCCGGAGCAGCCAAAGATACCTGAGATATCCGTCTCGCCTCGCGCCAGGACGTATAACACGCCCCAGACGGTAGCTTTCACCAGCGAAAATGGTGACGACCCTTGACGGCACCATCCCAACCCGTTCATCGACGTTATATACCGGATCAATTACGGTTTCGCAGACGACGACTATTCACGCCTTCGGCGTCAATTCGGCGGGCGAAGCAGGCCAGGTCCGGACCTACCTGTACACGATCGACCCTGAGGCCGACCTTTCGCTTCCGACCGTCGCCGCAAATCCGACGCACGGTACCTATCCGGCGCCGATCAAAGTCGTTGCCACAGTAACCAAAGACCGGCCAAAGCCGGTGACCGTCTATTACACGACTGACGGATCAGCGCCGACTCAATCTTCGCCTGTGTATGTCCAGGGGAAAGCGGCGGGCGGATTGGCCGGCCCAGCCATATCGATCTCCCGGGCAACACAACTCCGCTTCCTGGCTGTCGACGCGTCCGGAAACGAAGCCCGCACGAGTTTCTACTACAATATCGGCGAAGTGACTCCCGAAGTCGATTTTCGCGAGGAGACAATTTATTTTCTACTCACGACTCGTTTCTATGATGGTGATCCGTCGAACAACTTCTTCAGCCGCGATCGCATCAAGTTCAACGCGACCACCGGAGAGGCCGAGGATCCCCATTGGCGCGGCGATTTCAAGGGGCTGATTCAGCGGTTGGACTACATCCGTGAGTTGTGTTTTACCGCGATCTGGATCACCGCACCGGTGGAGAACCGCAGTGGCCTCGATTACCATGGCTACCATCCCTATGACTGGACCCGGGTCGATCCGCGGCTCGAGTCACCCGGCGCCACTTATCAGGACCTGATCAACGAGGCACACGCCCGCAATATCAAGATTGTTCAGGATGTGGTGGTCAACCATTCAAGCCAATACGGCATCCGCAACCAAGTCTGGATCGATCATCTGCCCATCAAGTACTATGTGCCGCAGCGATCGACTCAGGGCAAATTCAACAACGGTCCCTATCAGGGTAATCTCGGCGATTATCGGAACCCCTATCGGGTGGACAACGACAATCCCGTCGCGCCGGATTGGTTTCGCGAAAGGCAGACGACGGATCCGCAAGGTGAAGTCCCGTTGGTTGATCCCACGACCCAGGTCAGCGTTCCCAGTCCCGGTTACAACCCGAACCGGTTCTTCGGCGTTGACGCCAACCACCTCGATTCGACCTGGTACCACCAGGAAGGTTTCATCATGGGCGGCGATTGGGAGACGACGAAAATCCAGACGAAGAGCATGGCAGGCGACTGTATATCCATGTTCAACGAGCATCCCTCCGTCAGGGATTATGTGGTCAACGCAATCAGCCAATATCTTGATATGGGCGTCGATGCGCTGCGCATCGACGCCGCCAAGCATATCGAGCGGGACAGCCTTCTCGAGTTCATCAATGCATGGAAGGCGTACAAGCCCGGATTGTTTGCCTTTGGCGAGGTCTTGGTGAAGGGGACGGGCGGGGGCAACCTGTTTGGCGATGACAATGCACCGTCCAACATCAGACCCTGGTGGTATACGCGACTCGGAGACGGCCCCAACAATCCCAATTCAGGCGGCGACTCAGGGTTTTCCGTCCTCGACTTTCCCCTGTTTTCGACCTTTCGCGACAATCTCAGCCGGGGAACCTACGGCGGCATCGGCGGCATTCTTGCGCGTGACTGGATCTACGGAGACGCCACGAAGCTGGTGACGTTTCTTCAGAACCACGATGTCGGTCCCGACAACGATTTCCGCTTCCGCTTCCGCGGAGACCAGTGGATGGCCGCAGCTGCCTACAACATGCTGTGGACTATTCGCGGCATCCCCTGCCTCCTCTACGGCGAGGAAATCGAATTCATGAAGGGCGCGCCGGCGGACGTCATCGGCAACAACGATACTCTCGACACTACCGGGCGCGCCTATTTCGGCGATCACCTGACCGATGCCAACATCGCGACGACCCAAAGCCACCCGCTCTACCGCCACATCCAACGGCTGAATCTGATGCGCAAGTCGATCCCCGCCCTGCAGAAGGGGTCTATGAGCCAGTTGAACGAATGGGGCGGGGGAATGAGCTTCATTCGCAACTACGACAATGGCGCGAGCGTCGTCGTCGTCGGCCTCGCCATCGGCGGCGACCAGGATATCACTGTGGGCAACGTCCCCAATGGCCGGTACACGGACGCCGTGACCGGCAATGCCGTCAACGTGAGCGGCGGGTTGCTCTCCTTCCACGTGCGCGGCAATTCCGCAGGAATCTACGTCCTGAACGGCCCGGGCAAGATGGGCAAGATAGGCGTCGATGGGATGTATCTCAGGTGAAAGGAAGCCGTGATGTACGAGACCTTCGGCGCC
>Ga0074044_10001662_pt1 | contig 19924 bp, 14 predicted proteins | sample BogForMeECP23OM1_FD_94443 | JGI IMG/M metagenome (GOLD analysis project Ga0074044, IMG submission 94443) | Bog forest soil microbial communities from Calvert Island, British Columbia, Canada - Bog Forest MetaG ECP23OM1 | ecosystem: Environmental > Terrestrial > Soil > Wetlands ...
GCGACTGCGCGAGGCCGGTAATGCGCCGCTGGAAGCGCGCGTCGGCGTGAACACGGGCGAGGTGGTGGTCCGTTCGATCAAAACCGGCGATGGGCACACCGAATACACGCCAATCGGGCACACCGCCAATCTTGCCTCGCGGATGCAGGTGCTCGCGCCTACGGGCTCGATCGCGATCAGCGAGAATACGCGCAAGCTCGTCGAGGGTTACTTCGCGCTCAAGGCGCTGGGTCCTACCAGGGTCAAAGGCGTCAGCGAGCCGGTCAACGTCTATGAAGTGACCGGCGTCGGTCCGTTGCGCACGCGTCTGCAGCGCTCGGCGGGGCGCGGACTGTCGAAGTTCGTGGGACGGCAGGCCGAGATGGACGCGCTCAAGCGCGCGGCGGAGCAGGCCAGGGCCGGACGCGGGCAGATCGTCGCCGCGATGGCCGAGGCGGGGGTCGGCAAGTCGCGGCTGTACTTCGAGTTCAAAGCGGTTTCGCAATCGGGATGGATGGTGCTGGAGACTTTCTCGGTCTCGCACGGCAAAGCCAGCGCGTACCTGCCGGTGATCGATCTGATCTGCAACTACTTCGACATTTCCGCCGGCGACGATGAACGCAAGCGCCGCGAGAAGGTTACAGGCCGCGTGCTCGCGCTGGATCGCAGTTTGGAGGATACGCTGCCGTATCTGTTCAGCCTGCTCGGTATCGTCGAGGGCGACGACCCGCTGGCGCAGATGGACGGGCAGGTCCGCAAGCGGCGCACGCTCGACGCGATCAAGCGGATCCTCTTGCGCGAGTCACTCAATCAGCCGCTGATGGTTATCTTCGAGGACCTGCATTGGATTGACGAGCAGACGCAGGAGCTGCTGAATCTGTTAGCTGACTCGATCGGCACCGCGAAACTCCTGCTGCTGGTGAACTACCGTCCTGAGTATTCGCATCAATGGAACAGCAAAACTTACTATACGCAACTGAGACTCGATCCGCTGGGCCAGGAGAGCGCCAATGAGATGTTATCGGCGCTGCTGGGTCCTTCCCATCCCTCTCCCTGGCCAGGGAGAGGGCAAGCGCGGCGAGGATTCGCGCGCGGGTGAGGGTTCTGACCTCGCCGCACTCAAGCGGCTGATCATCGAGAAGACCGAGGGCAATCCGTTCTTCATGGAAGAGACGGTGCAGGTGCTGTTCGACGAAGGCGCGCTGGTACGCGACGGCAACGCAATGAGACTGACCCGGCCGCTCGGCGAGCTCAAGATTCCGCCGACGGTGCAGGGGATCCTCGCCGCGCGCATCGACCGCCTGCCCGCCGACGCCAAGGAGCTACTGCAGACGCTGGCCATCATCGGCCGTGAATTTTCGCTGTCATTGATTCGCGCCATGGTCGCGAAATCTGACGACGAACTGAACCGTTTACTCAATGACCTGCAACTTGGCGAGTTCATCTACGAGCAACCGGCGGTCGGCGACACCAAATATATCTTCAAGCACGCGCTGACGCAGGAGATGGCTTACAACTCGGTCTTGATCGAGCGGCGCCAGCAACTGCACGGACGAATCGGTGCTGCAATCGAATCCCTGTACACAACTTTGATCGAAGACCATCTCGACGAATTAGCCCACCATTACGGCCGCAGCGGTAATGTGCGCAAGGCGCTGGAGTATTACGAGCGCGCAGGGCGGCAGGCGGCTCAGCGTTCGGCGTACACGGACGCAATAAGAGCTTTGAGCGCCGCACTCGAGCTGCTAAAGCGACTGCCGGAGAGTCCTGAGCGCGACCGGCAAGAGCTTGGCTTACAGACCACGCTCGGCCCGGTGCTGGTAATCACCGAGGGATGGACAGCGCCCGAAACGGAACGGGTTTATCTTCGCGCACAGGAGCTCGCGGAAACCGGCGGAACTGCCGCCCAGCGTTTCTTGCTACTGATTGGGTTGTTTGGAATGGACTTTGCCGCCGGCAGATTGCCGGAGGCACGGGAGCGGTTGGAGCAAGTTCGAACGCTGGTCAGCCGGCAGCCCGAGCCTGAGTTCCTCCTCGAGCTCCAGCATTTTGACTGGGCACTTGCGCTATCGAGCGGGGAACTGGGGGCAGCGCAACGCCACGTCGAAGATGGGTTAGCGTTCTGCCAAGCGCAACCTGGCTCAGTCCGCGTCACGCTCTACACCGCCGATCATCCCGCGGTATGCGTGCATGCGTGGGGCGCTATTGTCTTCTGGATGCGCGGCTATCCGGAGAAAGCCCGGCGGCATTTGGACCACGCAGCCTCGTCAGCACATGAAATTGGCCATTCGGCATCCGTCATATTCGCATTAGTCAATAGAGCAATGTTCCACCAGATTGCCAGAGAGGTCACGCCGGCGCTGGAGGCGGCCGAGGCATCTATCACGATGGCGGAGGAAGAGGGAGTTGCCCTTTTGGACTCTTGGGCGCGAGTCGCGAGGGGCTGGGCTCTGGCGCATCTGAGGCAGGCGGAACAGGGGGTTGCCCAGATTCGTGAGGGCCTCGCGATGACCTCTGCGTCCGGCGCGGAATTATGGCGCACATACCATCTGGCGCAACTCGCCGAAGCATGTGGAAAAGCGGGCCGCGTCGACGAAGGTCTCGAGGCAATCGCGAAAGCTCTGGATGTGGTGCAGGAGCAAGGTGAACGATGGTGGGAGGCGGAGATACTTCGGCTTCGCGGCGAATTGTTGCTGAAGCGAAATCCTCCCGAGTTGGCGGATGCTCAAACCTCGTTTCAGCAAGCAATCGAAATAGCGCGCCAGCAGGGCGCGAAATCATTGGAGTTGCGGGCGACGATGAGCCTCGCGCGGCTGCTCGACAAGCAAGGAAAGCGCGACCAGGCACGCGCGATGCTCGCCGAGATCTACAACTGGTTCACCGAGGGTTTCGACACCGCCGACCTCAAGGATGCCAGGGCGCTGCTCGACGAGCTAAGCGCCTAGCCGATCGCTCCGCATTTGCGGAGCGCCTCCAACTCCGAGCTGGCGAAGCCCCAGTCGCGCAGCGCTTCTTCGGTATGCTCGCCCGGACGCGCCGGCGGGCGCTGAATCGCGCTCGGCGTGCGCGAGAATCGCGGCGCCGGACCCGGCTGCGTCACGCCGCCATCCTCGACGAAAGTTCCGCGATGCCGATTGTGCGGATGCCTGGGCGCTTCGTCCATGCTGAGCACCGGCGCGAAGCAAATGTCGCTGCCTTCCATGATCTTGCACCACTCGTCGCGCGTCCTGGTGCGGAACAGCGTCTTCAGCCGCGCCTTCATCTTCGGCCACGACTTGCGATCCTGCTGATGCGGCAGTTCTTCGCCCTGCAAGCCCGACAGCCGGATCAGCTCGGCGTAGAACTTCGCCTCGATCGATCCGATCGCGACGTACTTGCCGTCCCTGGTTTCGTAAACGTCGTAGTAATGAGCGCCGGTGTCGAGGATGTTGTCGCCGCGTTCGTTGTTCCAAAACCCCGAACCGTGCATGCCGTAAATCGCGGTCATCAGCGATGCGGCCCCATCGACCATCGCTGCGTCCACCACCTGCCCCTTGCCCGACTTCTGCGCCTCGAGCAGTCCCGCGACCACTCCCAGAGCCAGGTAGAGCGCGCCGCCGCCGAAATCGCCGACCAGATTGAGCGGTGGCACCGGCGCCTCGCCCTTGCGCCCGATGCTGTGCAGCGCGCCCGACAGCGCGATGTAGTTGATGTCGTGGCCGGCGGCATGCGCCAACGGCCCTTCCTGGCCCCATCCCGTCATGCGTCCGTAGATCAGGCGGGGATTGCGTTTGAGACAATCGTCCGGGCCGAGGCCGAGCCGCTCGGTCACGCCGGGACGGAAGCCTTCGATCAGCGCGTCCGCTTTCTCGACCAGCCGCAACACGGCCTCGATGGCTTCGGACTTTTTGAGATCGAGCGCAATCGAGCGCCGGCCGCGATTGAGCAGGCCGTATTTCGGATCCATCGCGATGCCCAGACCGGCATCGGCCGCGCGATCGATTCGGATTACGTCGGCGCCCATGTCCGAGAGCAGCATTGCACACATGGGTCCGGGACCGATCCCGGCCAGCTCGATGACGCGATAGCCTGACAACACTCCCATGGTTCTCACCTCACAGTCGGGGCGATTCGTCGCGCAACCATAAAACAAACCTTTTTCGATCAGGTCGCGGCCTAGTTCAGACCGCGAACCTTCTTGTTGGCTTCCCGCCCGAGACATTTTTGCAGCCAAGCCTGCACGTTCGGCGTGGAGGACAGGTCAAGCTTCATCATCGGTATCCAGCTCATGACCGCGGCGACGTTCAGGTCCGCGATCGAAAAGTTCTTGCCGAGCAGATAGTCCTTGCCCTTGAGCGCCCCCTCGAGCGCGTTCAGGGGGGCCTTCAAGGCTTCGACGGCTGCCTGCGCGGCTTTCTCGTCGCGCTGTTCGGGAGGATTCATTACGCGATTGCGCAAGATCGTAATGAGATGCGGCTCGACTTCGGTCATCGCCCAGAAGCTCCACTTGTAAATGTCGGCGTGCGCAGCCGGCTCCGACGGCCACAGCGAATTCTTGCCGTACTTTTCGGCCAGGTAGAGATTGATCGCCATCGATTCCCAGACCACGACGCCGTCGTCTTCGAGCACCGGTACGTGCCCGTTGGGATTGAGTTTAAGATGCGCTGGCGACTTGGCCTCGGTGGTCGGAATCGGAAGATGCTCGTAGCTCACACCGAGCTCTTCGAGAGCCCACAGGGACCTGGCGCTGCGCGATCTTGAAGTTCCGTGAAGTTTTGTCATTTTGCTTCCTCCAGTTATCGCATCTTACTATCAGGGATCGGGTTCCTGACAAGAGAGTTACGACAAATTCGGTAAACTCAGGCGATAAACCCTCGTGGCGGTTCGGTGGAACAGCTGGGTCTTTTCGTCGCTGGTGAAACCCGCTGCGATCTTCTTGAACGCGTTCCACAGCACGAGGTACGAGCATGAAACCCGGTCCACCGGGAAGTTGCTCTCGAACATGCATCGATGCGGGCCGAACCGATCGATGGTGTGGAGATAGTAGTCCCGCGTCGCCGACACCAGTTCGTCCGAGGTCGGCGGTGACGGCCGCCGATGCCAGCCGAATCCATTGACCGGCATGTTGATTCCACCGAGCTTGGCGACGACGTTTGGACATCGCGAGAGTTGCGCAATGCTCTTCTTCCATTCCTCGAATATTTCCGCGCGGCGGCCTTCGTAAGGACCGATCCCCAGCGGTCCGCCGAAGTGATCGAGGACAATCGTTGTTTCCGGAAACGCTCGAGCGAGATCGATCAGCGCAGGCATCTGCGGATGGTACTGCCACGCCTCGAAGACGAGACTTAGGCCCTGCAACTTGGCGAAGCCTTCGCGAAAACTTTTCGATTCGTACAAATCAGCGGGCGGGTTGGTATGCGAATTACGGACATCCGGACTCGCGTCGAAACCGCCCGCGTGCCGGATGCCGCGAAAGCGAGCCGGCGCCGCGGCGATATGCGCTTGCAATACCGCTTCGACCGCGGCGCCCTGCGTTAGATCCGCAAAGCCCACGATTCCGGCCGCGACTCGAGTCTCGCCGTATTGCCCGCTTGCGCTTTGAGCCGCGATGCCGTTCACAAACTCGGTCTCGCCGACCGGCCGCATCGATTCCGGGCCGTCCGCGCGATACATCGAAAGGCATTCGACAAACACCGTCGCGCGCACGCGATGCCCTGACGCCGTGTCGCGGATAATCTCATCGAGCATGTAGCGGCTGCCCGGATGGTCCCACAGGTGATGATGCGGATCGACAATCGGCAGGTCAGGTTCGAGCGCCACCTCACTGACTTGCGCGAGCCACGCGTCGCGTTCCTTTTCGTTGTTTGCCATATGATTCGAAACTAACATCAGGTGTGATAGCTCGACAATCGTCGGGCTGTTCGCTCGACACGGAGAATTGAAATGGAACCAGTCAAAAGACTCGATCGTTCGGTGAAGGGCCGCGCCGTGCTGGTCACCGGCGCCGCCAGCGGGATGGGCCGCGCCACCGCCCACCTGTTTGCAGATGAAGGCGCGCTGGTCGCGGTCACCGACATCAACGCAGCGGGAGTCGCGCGCGTGGTCGAAGAGACCACGGCCGACGGCGGAAGCGCGCACGGATGGCGCCTCGACGTGTGCGAGGCCGCCGAGATCAAGCGCGTCGTGGCGGAAGTCGCGGGCCGTTTCGGCCGTCTCGACATACTCATCAACAACGCCGGCTTCGGCGGCTTCTCACCGCTCGGCAGCGACGACTACGATCGCATCTGGGATCGCACGATCGCCGGCCTGCTGACCGCGCAACAGCGGATGGTCCGCGCCGCGCTTGAGCATTTGCGCAAGTCAGACGCCGCGCGCATCGTGAACATCGCATCGACCGAGGGCCTCGGCGCGACTCCCGGCGACAGCCCTTACGCGGTTGCCAAGACGGGCGTCATCGGACTGACGCGCGCGCTGGCGGTTGATCTCGGCCCCGAAGGAATAACAGTCAACTGCATCTGCCCCGGACCGATTCGCACCGCGCTCACGGAGGCGATCCCGGAAGAGCACAAGACGATTTTCGCCAAGCGCCGCACCGCGCTTAAGCGCTACGGCTACCCGGAAGAAGTCGCGCACATCACGTTCAGCCTCTGCCTTCCGGCCGCATCGTACATCACCGGTGCGATCATTCCGGTTGACGGGGGCCTGATGATTCGCAACACATAACTGTCACAACGTCGCGGAGGATTTTCCCATGGCTGACGATTCTGCAAAAAAAGGAATGGAGTTGCGTACGAAACTGTGGGGCGAGAAAGCCGCCAAGGACGGCGACGCATTCTTGAGAAACTTCGACGAAGGGTTCGCCACTTTTCTAAACGAACAACTGTTCGGAACGATCTGGACGCGCCCCGGCCTGCCGATCAAGTTGCGCTCGCTGATCACGATGACCGCTCTGATGGCGCTCGGGCGCGGCCCCGAACTTCGACTGCACATGCGCGGCGCGCTGAACCTCGGAATCCCGCCCGAGGAAGTCAAGGAGCTGATCGTGCATGTCTCGCAGTACAGCGGCGTGCCGACCGCGGTCGAAGCGATTCGTGCGTTTACCGAGGTGACCGCTCCGCCAAAGCCTGGGCAATGACGTGAGACCGGCTCTCAGAGCGGCTTAGAAGTGATTCGAGATGGGGCAGCGCGTCCTCCATGCTGGCATGTTTTTCGATCGCGTCCAGGAAAGGATCGCGCTTCATGCGTGACATCCTGGGTGGCACGGTATCAATGTTATAGACGGCCGGATTCAGTGACGGCTTCAGTTCCCTCCACGTCAGCGGCGCGGAAACGGGCGCGCCCCGCATCGGCCGCACCGAAAATGGCGCCGCGATGGTCTTGCCGTGACCGAGCTGCAGGTAGTCGATATATACCAGCCCGTTGCGCGAGCGGGGATTGCGATTGATCGTGGCGATTTTCGGAATCCGATTGACTACTACTTGCGCTACCAACTCGGAGAACATCTTCGCTTGTTCGTAAGTATATTTCGGCGCCAAACCGACTACCACGTGCAGACCCATTTGCCCTGAAGTCTTCAGACACGGTTCGAGCGCGACCTGGCGCAGCACTGCGGCTACCTCGCGGGCAACTTCGACCGCATGCCTGGTCGTGCTGCCCTTGGGATCGATGTCGAATAGAAGCCAGTCGGGGCGTTCGAGATGGGGGATGCGCGACGACCAGATGTGAATCGTGACGGCAGCCAGATTCGCGACGTAGGCGAGCGCTTCCTCGCTGTCCAGGATGAAGTACGAAATCTCGCGCTGCGAGTCCTCGGAGTAAACCTTCTCGGTGCGAATCCACGACGGCACGAATGCGGGCGCATCTTTCTGATAGAACATCTTGCCTTCGATGCCGTCCGGATACCGCGTCAGCATCACGGGCCGATCCTTCAGGTACGGCAGCATCCATTTCGAAATCGCGCGATAGTATGCGACCAGGTCGCCCTTGGTATAGCCTTCTTTCGGCCAGAAGACCTTTTCGGGATTGGTCACGGACGCCTTCGGCGCCGCGGCGGGGAGCGGCGCGGCCATACCGCGGCCTTTGGATGCTGTCACGCCGGCGCCACCGGGTTGATCGGGAACGCCGCCATTCACCGCATCGTCCGGCGACGCCGAGTCCGCACCGGGCCCATCGTAGATACGGTCGCGAGGATCGGCATCCCGGGCCAGGCCCAGGAAGCTCGGATGGCGGATGCCACCGCTGTCGGTCCATTCGGTGAAACGAACGTTGCAAACCAGTTCGGGCCGAACGAAATGCGCGTTCTTCCCGGGCGTTGGTTCTCCTGCGGCCGGCTTGCGAAACGGAGATGTCGATTGCGCCGAACCCGCGAGCAGCGAGTGGATGTTGCGCAGCGTCTCGCGCTTGAAGCCCGTGCCGACCTTGTCCGTGTATCGCAGCGCGCCGCCGGATTCGTATTGACCCAGCAGCAGCGCACCGAAGTGAGTGCGGGTGCCGTCGGGGTCGCTGTAGCCGCCGATCACGAATTGTCTGGTCATCGGACGTTTGATCTTCAGCCAATCGCCGGTGCGCGTGCCGCGATAAGGCGAGTCGCGCAATTTGGCGACTACTCCTTCGAGCTCATGCTCCGAAATCGCGCCATAGAAATCCTTTCCGCGGCCGATCACATGGTCGCAATAGCGCACCGGCCCCTCGCTGTGGATCAGTCCGCTGAGGAGGCGCTTCCGTTCCTCGAGCGGCAGCGGGCGCGTGTCGAAACGATCGAAGCCGAGCAGGTCGAAAACGTAGTAGCTGACCGGGACCGCGACGCCGAGGCGCGCGATCTGCCGCGCATCGTTGACGTGCATTCTTCTCTGCAGCAGCTGAAAACTGGGACGTCCTCGCTCATCTTGCGCAACGATCTCGCCGTCGAGGACGAATCGATCAAGCGCGATCGAGTTCAGCGCGAGCACCACCTCGGGATATCGATTGGTTATGTCGGCGCCGCTGCGCGCATACAAACGAGTATTCTCGCCTTCGCGAATAGCCAGTGCGCGCACTCCATCGTACTTGATTTCGAACAGCCACTTATCATTGTCGAAAGGCTCGCCAATGGTCTTGGCGAGCGTCAACGGGAAAGCCGAATGCTTGAGCTGCGTGCCAAGTTCCGGAAGATGCTTGCGCGCGAGATCCTCGGCGACCCTGCGCTCCGCCGCCGGCGCATCGGCCAATTCCTCGATCCTCAATCCCGACAGGACAGAGCGCGGATGCGATGCCAAAACGTCTTCGGTCGTCGCGTATTGGTCGCGTTTCTTGATAAGCAGCCAGTTCTGCTTGTCCTTCGCGCCGGCATTGGCGCGACCGCCGGTGCGCACCAGCGTGAACGCGCCATTGAGCTTGAAGCCATGCAAGTCAATGTCGAGTTTCCCGGCGCGAACCGCGTCGGCGGCGTCTCCAACCGGATCGAGGACGTCGTAAACGCCGCGATCCCACACAATCACCGACCCCGCTCCGTAATTGCCCGGAGGAATGACGCCTTCGAAGTCGCCGTACTCCAGCGGATGGTCTTCGACGGCCACGGCAAGATGCTTGTCGGCCGGGTTCAGCGACGGACCCTTCGGAACCGCCCACGATCGCAGGACGCCTTCCATCTCGAGGCGAAAATCGTAGTGGAGGCGCCGCGCCGCGTGCTTCTGAACCACGAAAATAGCGCCGGTTGTGGGACTGCGGCCGGCAACTTCGCGTCCGAACGGTTCCGGGGTGCGCGCCGCGCTTCTTTTGCGTCGGTACTTGCTCAGCGACATTGTTCGTTGTCAGGGGAGGGGCGCCATATTAGCCGTGGGGCGCTTTGGTCTGTGCGGACGCCAGAATCAGCGCTCAGCTGTGCGACTCGCCCGCGCGTGTTTCACTGGTTCAGCGAGCGCGGCGGCTGCGTGGCCCCCGCTGCGATCCCTGCGCAACCTTTCGATCCTCGCGTACAGCTGTGGCCGGGGCTTCCGCACTGCGATCCGCGTTGACCTCGACACCGCGCCTTTTGAGCGATTCCTTCAGCGCGCTCATCAGATCGATCACCTTGCCGTGGCGCACTTCGGGCTCAGGCTCGGTCAATTCGTGGCCCGCGAGCTTGCGCTCGGCCGCCTCGATCACCCGTTCGCGGTAATTATCCTTGAACTCGGACGGCGTAAATTTCTTCTGCGTCAGATCGTCGAGCAGCCGCCGGGCGAGCACCAGTTCCGATTCCTTCACCGGTGCGTCGGCGCCGTGGTCGATCTCCCCGAACGACCGAATCTCGTCGTTGTAGTACATCGTGTGCATCATCAGGCCGCCGCCGTAGGGGCGTATGAGGACCAGCCGTTCCTTGCCGCGCATCGTGTATTTCGCCACGGCGACGCGATCCGCCTTGGTCATCGCTTCCTCAAGCAGATGGTACGCCTTGGCCGACACCGGCTCGCATCCAAGCAGATACGAGTTTTCGAAGTAAACCGGATCGACTTCCGTGGCGGGAATGAACCCGGTTATTTCGACCGCGCGATCCGCCTGCGCCTCGAGTTTTTTCAGTTCCTCATCGGTAAAGGTGACGTACCGATCTTTTTCGATTTCGTAGCCGCGCACCAACTCGCTGCGATCGACGATCTTGTCTTCCTTGGGGCAATAAATCTTCTGCTGAATCCGGCTTTGGTCTTTCGCATGGAGCAGATGGAAGGTGACGGATTTGGAACTGGTTGCCGGGAACAGCCGCACCGGAATGGATACGAGTCCGAAGGTCAGACTGGCGGTTGATATCGAGCGAGCCGGCATGACTTGAAACCTCCGACGCGGTCTCAGGGCGCAAATCCTGGAGCAAATCCTGTTCCCGGGCGCATAGCGCTGTTATCAGCCCGGACTAGCCTTCTTATATTCCGCGGCGAGCGAAATCCAGTAGGGCAACCCAGATGCTGGTTCAACAGTATCGTGAAAAATGCGGGGAGTCACCCAAAATGGCCAAAATATGCAGGGGGAAAGCGGCTTTTTCGCACCAGACGGGCGATCGCTTGTAATAGCTCAATTCGTTCCCGATGATGATCGGCGCAGCGAATATCGAACCGCGCGGAAAGCAATCGCGCATCGGGGATTGACGTGATCGAAGCCGTCATATGGGATTTCGGCGGCGTGTTCACCACCTCGCCGTTCGAAGCCTTCGCGCGCTACGAGCGCGAAAGAGGCATCCCGGTTGGTGCGATCCGCAAGATCAACTCCACCAATCACGAGAACAATGCGTGGGCGATGTTCGAGCGCTCGGCCATCGACTTTGCCGGCTTCGATGCGGCCTTCGCGGCGGAAGCGAGGATGCTCGGCTATGAGATTCCGGGCCGCGACGTCATTGCCCTGTTGGCGGGTGAGTTCAGGCCCGAGATGATCGAGGCGCTGCGGCGCATCAAGACCCGGTTCAGGACCGGCTGCATCACCAACAACATGCCGTCGGATGCGGCCGGCGCCGTCGCCACGACCCGCTCGATTTATTCACGTGAAATCATGGAACTGTTCGACGAGCTGATCGAATCGTCAAAGGTCGGAATCCGCAAACCCGATCCGCGCATCTACCTGATGATGTGCGAGAAGCTCGGCGTGAGGCCGGCGGCGTGCGTCTATCTCGACGATCTCGGCGGCAATCTCAAACCCGCGCGCGCGATGGGTATGACAACCATCAAGGTCGAGAGCGGCGCGCAGGCGATTGCCGAACTCGAAGCCGCCACCGGAATTAAATTGATCTGAGGCGCCGGGGCGAATTGCTGCTCCGCCACTCTCGCCTTGGGCCTCAGCGCTTCTCGTCGCGACAATCTTTCGGCGGCGCGTCGGCGTAGCCGAGTCCCAGGTGCATCCTGTAGCCGACGAGATCGCGCAGGGGCTTATCGAGCGTACGCGCTACGTCGTGGGGCACGTCGATGAACTGATTTTCTTCCTGCCGCAGCCATCCCAGTGAATACGAGAGAAAGATGCCGTAGCGCCACTGGCCGGTTCGATTCGCGCCGGCGCCATGCAGCGTACCGCCCATCCAGAGCAGGACCGAGCCCGCTGGCATCGCGGCCGCGACGACTTCATCGTGGCGCGCGGTCCGATCCTTAGGCCACAGATGGCTCCCCGGTACGATATGCGTTCCGCCGTTGGCTTCGCTGAAATCGGTTATCGCCCACATGCTGGCGAGGATCATCCGGGGACGGGGTACGCTGAAAAATTGAAACGGATCTTCCTCGCGATGCAGCACTTGCTCGGTCGCGCCGGGACCGACCTTGAGCGCGGCCGTGGCATGCACCTGATAGTGCACGCAGTTGGGTTTCAGGATCGCGTCGCAGGCGGACAGCATCAGCGGATGCGTCACGAAGGTGCGGAAGGTTTCCGACCGAGCCACCAGCGCGGTTACGCGTTTGGTATTGCCCGGGTAGAAATTCGGAGTGCCACCGTCGGCTGCGTATTTTTTGTTGAGGCTGGCATTCGGATCGACGATTTCGAGATGCGGCGCGAGTTCGCGCACAATCGCCTCGCGCGCGGCGCGATCGATCACGCCGGTGACGACCACCGCGCCGTCGCGCTCCAGGCATGCGACGACCTGCGATGGAGAATCGTTGGCGGTCAGCGTAGGGATTGACGGCATCGAAAAGTCCTCCGGCCTTGCCTTAAGCGCTCGCGCGGAGCGCCTGGACTCGCGTCCCGTCTAATTTCTTAGCAACTAGTTGCGGCCGGCGACACTGGCCGCGACCGCGGGCGCGGGTGTTCCCTCGTGGAGAGCTTCGGCAACCTCGCCGAGATGGGCTCGGATGACATCGGCCGGCACTTCGCCTGCCGCAAGCCGGCGCGCAGGTCCAAGGCGCATCAGGTGAAACACGAATATCGCCAACGCGAGCCCCGCCGCCACCACAATCAGCGAAATCGTCGCGCCGGGATCGGTGCGAAGCGAGCTGATCCGATGCAACACATAGACGATGGAAAGGGCCGAAACGCCAATCGATATCGCGGCCACGGTGAGCACGTCCCGCACTGGCTGCGAAGCACCTTTGGCGAGATAGCGCTTGAGCTCGCCGCTGGAGAAGTAGTCGAGGAACCAGCCGACGTCCTCGTCGTGGCCGGGTGTCGGCGGCGGCACCAAAGCGCCGGTCATCGGATCGAGAGCGGCTTCACCGCGCCCGTGAAGCCTGATGCCTTCGAGGATCTTGTTGTGGATCATTTCTGTGATTGGAAACCTGCGCGCGATCAGGAATGAAAGCATGGAGCAAGTCGCGGGGCCCAGCGCGAAGATCGCCCTGATCGCGAACACGACCTGGGGCGCCTGAACGGCGTTGGGTATGTAGCCGAGCGAGGCGAGAACCGCGATGGGGATGGCGGCGCTTGGAATCGCGACGAACTTCGGAAGCATCGACCAGAACGCGGCGTACTGAGCCTCGCGCCGTTTGCCGGTGTAAAGTTCGTCGTAGTCGATTACGTCGGCCTGCATCGAGGGCGTCAGAAACAGACCGGCGCCGAATCCGATGCCGGCCCAGCAAATCAGCACCAGCAGCCACCAGGTGTCGCCGGGCCCGAGCAGGAACATCGCACCGCCGCCGCTGATGCCCAGGAAAAAGCTGGCGAGCCACGCGTTAAGCTTTCCGACCCGGCGCGCAATCGCCACCCACATCGGCAGCGACATGAAGCCGAATGCGAAATAACCCAGCAGCAGCATCGAGAGCCAGAAAGTGGGATTTTTTGGACGGATTACGTAGGCGTTGAAGAACGGCATCATCGTGGCTGGAATCGCGCCGGCGATACTTCCCACGACGTAGCTGCCGAGCAGAATCCCAAACGGGCGGTTGCGCAGTGCGCGTCGGACCCCGGGCACCAGCGGATTCGATTCGCGGGCCACGAAATCGGGGCGTTCCTTGATGTTCAATACCAGCAAGCCGTAGAGCACGCTGAGCATGACGCCGAAGAAGATACCGAGCCGGAAGAACACCTGTCGCTCGGTCATGTGGAACGCTTGCATCATGATGCCGGGCGCCGCGGCGGCCACGATCGTGCCGAGGATCGTAAACGACTCGCGCCACGCGAACAGCGTCGAGCGCTCGTGATAGTTCTGCGTGAGTTCCGCACCGAGCGCGTAGTGCGGCAGAACATAGACGGTGTGAAAAATGAAGTAGAGGATGAACGTAGCGCCAAACCAAATCGCCGCGCGGCCGCCGGTGAGCGACCGCGGCGGATTCAGCAGGCAGAAAAAAGCCACGCCGCAAAGCGGAGCGCCGATCAGCATGTAGGGCCTGCGCCGGCCAAGGCGCGTGTGGGTATGATCGGAGATCCAGCCCATCAGAGGATCGCTCAGCGCGTCGAGCGAGCGCGCAATCGCGATTGCCATCGCGAGGAATCCGAGCGGCACCAGCACCACGTCGGCATAGAACTTCGGCATGTGGATGAAGATCGGGATGATCATAGCGGCGCCGGCGAAACTGGGTGCGCCATAGAGAAGCTTGGTCCTGAGAGGCAATGGCGCGAGAGGGCTCGCGGCAGTGGGGGAGCTGCCACCGGCCACTTTAGCTTCCGCTGAATCCATTCAAGACCTCCGGACCTAATCGAAGCGCAATTCCAGTGCGATGTTAGATTACTTAGCGGCTAGAAGGGAACGACCAAATGCAGCGAATCCGCTGCATGGGTGCGGTCGAGTATATGAACCTAGCGGCCCTTGAACTCGGGCTTGCGTTTCTGGATGAACGCGAGCGGCCCTTCTTTGGCGTCGTCGCTCAGGAAAACTTCCATCCCGATTTTGCTCTCGATGCGCATCGCCTCGTCTTCCGGCACGCATTCGGTTTCCCGCAATGAGCGCAAGACGGCCTGCACCGCGAGCGGGCCGTTGGACGCGATCGCCTCCGCCAATTCCTCCGCCTTCGCCAGCGCCTGTCCGTCGGGGACGACGTAGCCAATGAGTCCGATTTCCTTTGCCTCCGCGGCTTTGAGGTGTCGTCCGGTCAGCAGGATGTCAGCCGCGACGGTGTATGGAACCTGGCGGCGCAATCGGACCGTCGAGCCGGCGAGCGGAAAGAGACCCCATCGCACTTCCGAGACGCCGAAGCGTGCGCTCGCGCCGGCAACGCGGATGTCGGTGGCCTGGAGAATTTCGGTACCGCCGGCAATGGCGGCGCCCTCGACCGCGGCGATGAGCGGCTTGGTCAGCCGGAATCCCTTGAGCAGCGGCTTGATGACGCCCGCGCTCAAGCCGCCGGCGTCGCCCCGGCGAAAGCTGTCGCCCGGATGCATTCGCGTCATCGCCTTCAAGTCCGCGCCCGCGCAGAACGCGCCGCCCGCGCCGGTGATGATCGCCACGCGGATGTCGGGATTCGAGTTCACCTCGTCCCACGTGCTCGACATGATGTCCATCATTTCGGGCGAGAGCGCGTTGCGCGCCTCGGGCCGGTTCATCGTGATCGTCAGGACGTGGCCGCGGCGCTCGACGATTGCATGAGGCTGGTCGCTCATCGGCAGTTCTCCGGATAGTGAGTCGGGAATCGTTTCAGGCCGTTGGCGCGAACGTCAATTTGTCCAGCCGCTCGACAGCTGCCAGGTATTCCTCGACGAGCTGGTACATGACTTCTTTGACCGAGCGCATCTCGTTCATGCGGCCGACGATCTGCCCGACCGGATTGAAGCCCAGGTGATTTCCCTTCTCGCCGTAGCGGCGCGCGCGGGCCGCGGCGGGAGCGGCGACGAGGTATTGCATCGGCATCGGGAGCGGTTTGGGCGCTTCGGGCGATTCCCACGCCTGCGTCCAGTCGTTGCGCAGCATGCGGGCGGGTTTGCCGGTGAAGGAGCGCGAGCGGACAGTGTCGGAACTCGTCGCGCGGAAGTACGCCTCGCGCTGCGCTGGGGTCGTCTCCGCCTCCTGAACGGTGAGCCAGATCGATCCCGTCCATACGCCCTGAGCGCCCATCGCCAGGGCGGCGGCTATTTGCCGGCCGGTTCCGATCCCGCCCGCGGCGAGAACTGGAATCGGCGCGACGGCGTCGATTACTTCGGGCCACAGCACGACGCTGCCGATTTCGCCGCAGTGTCCGCCGCCTTCGTGTCCTTGCGCGATCAGAATATCGACGCCGGCTTTTTTCTGCGCGAGCGCGTGCCTGGTGGCGCCGCACAGGGCAGCCATCAGGCGGCCGGAATCGTGGATCCGTTCGATCACGTCCGCGGGCGGAGTGCCGAGCGCGTTGGCGACGAGCTTGACCTTGGGATGACGGAGCGCCACTTCCACTTGCGGCGCAGCGGTTGCCGCGGTCCATCCCAGAAGATCGCTGCCGCCTTTCTCTTCGGCCGGCAGATCGGGGATGCCGTGCTGCTCGAGGATCTTATTGACGAAGGCGCGATGCTGCGGCGGGATCGCCGCGATCAGTTGCTGCTCGAGTTTGACGGGATCGACTTCGCCCATGCCTTCGTACTTTCCCGGAATGACGACATCGACGCCGTACGGTTTGTCGCCGACCTGCGAATCGATCCATTTCAGTTCGTACTCGAGCTGAGCCGCCGGATAGGCGAGCGCGCCGAGCACCCCAAATCCGCCGGCCTTGGTAACCGCGGCTACCACGTCGCGGCAGTGGCTGAATGCGAAAATCGGAAACTCGATTCCCAGTCGGTCGCAAAGCTCGGTATGCATCGTGATGATCCTCTCGTGGCGAATCTCGGCGGCGAGAACGTGTTCTAAACTTGAACTCTAAAGTCGCGCGCTCCGATTGTCCAGCCGCCGAACCGCCAGGCGAGCGAAGCGGCGATCTCTCAGAGATTGACGCATGCGCCAGGGGTGTTGGTAGTGTAGAACCCATTCTATTTGCGGCCATTTGAATTCAGGAGGAACCGCCGTGGACGTTGGCGAGATAAATCTGCTCGACGAACTCATTTTCGAGAAGAAGGTTCCACACGAGTGGTTCACGTATCTGCGCCATAACGCGCCTATCTACAAACACTCCGAGCCGGGCGGACCGGGATTCTGGGTAATTACGCGCTACGATGACGTTGTCGAAGTGGGCCGCGACGGGGCCACCTATTCATCCGAGCAGTCTCGCGGCGGCGTGGTTGCGCTCGAAGACGCGGTGGTGGCGGCCGACCTGTCGGCGCAGGGCCGCATGATGCTGTCGATGGACGCGCCCGATCACACGCGCTACCGCTCGCTGGTAAATCGCGGCTTCACGCCGCGGATGATAAACGCGCTCGGCCCCCACATCCGCCAGATGGTGACGGAAATTCTTGAGCCGGCGATTGAAAAACGCGATTGCGACTTCGTAACCGACGTCGCCGCCGAGCTGCCGCTGCAGGTAATCGCGGAGATGCTGGGGGTGCCGTTCGAGGACCGGCACAAGCTCTTCGAATGGAGCAACCGGATGATTGGCAGCAAGGATCCCGAGTACGCGGTCAGCCAGGAAAAGGTCCAGCAGGCGGCGATCGAGATGTACATGTACTCGAACGAGCTCGCGAAGAAGCGGCGCACCGAACCACGCGACGACCTCGTCACGGTGCTGCTCAACGCGGACCTCAACGGCGACCGGCTCTCGGAAATCGACTTCAATGTATTTTTTCTGCTGCTCGCGGTAGCCGGCAACGAGACGACCCGCAACGCGATGTCGCACGGGATGCATGCTCTGATCGAGCACCCGGAGCAGTTCGCGATGCTGGTGGAAAATCCGGCGCTGGTGCCGTCCGCCACGGAGGAAATCCTGCGCTGGGCGTCGCCGGTAATGTACTTTCGCCGCAACGTGACGCGGGACACGGAGCTGCGCGGACAAAAATTCAAGGCGGGCGACAAGGTGAGCATCTGGTACATCTCGGCTAATCGCGACGAAGAAATTTTTCCCGAGCCGTTCACCTTCGACATCAGACGGACGCCCAACGAACACGTGGCGTTCGGCGGCGGCGGGCCGCACTTCTGCCTCGGCGCCAGCCTGGCGCGGCTGGAAATGACCATTCTGTTCGAGGAACTCGTGAAGCGGGTTGCGTCGGTCGAGAGCACCGGACCGGTCAAGCGGCTGCGCTCAAACTTCATCAACGGGCTGAAGCATCTGCCGGTGCGCCTGAAGCCAAGCGCGCGCAGAGCCCCCTGAGCAGAGTTCGGGCGAGGCGTCAAATGGCGTCGGATTCGAAGCGTCCGCTGGCGGGCATCCGCGTGATCGATCACGCCGACGAGAACGGCGAGCTATGCGGCCGGCTGCTCGCCGACCTTGGCGCCGAAGTCATCCGCGTCGAGCCGCCGGGCGGCGCCGCGTCGCGCCTCATTCCACCGTTTCACGGCGGGACCAGCCTGTATTTCACGGTCCGCAACCTCGGCAAGAAGAGCGTGACGCTCGACATGGAATCTACTGAGGGGCGTCGGCGACTCGACAGTCTGCTGGCTGCGGCCGACGTATGGATCGAATCGCATCGGCCGGGTCATCTCGAAGCGATCGGCGTCAATCGTCGCGACCTACTCGAGCGGCATGCCGGACTCATCATCACGTCGATCACGGGCTTCGGACTGACGGGGCCGTATCGCGACTACCGCAGCACTGACGCGGTCCTCGTTGCGATGTCGGGATTGCTCTTTCGCTCGGGCGTGCCGGGCAAGCCGCCGCTGTTGCCGCCGGGCGCGATCGCCTACGACATCGCGGGCGCTAGCGCGGCGTTCGCCACGGCCGCGGCGCTGTGGGATCGCACGATGACCGGACGCGGCCAGCATCTCGATGTGTCGGTGATGGAGGCGGCGGCGCAGACCTCGGATTGGGCGCTGCCCAATTTCACCGCGACGAAGTCCCGCGGCGGGTCATACTACGAAATTCGATCAGGCTCAGCGCCGGTTTACACGATGTATCCGTGCGCCGACGGCTATGCCCGCCTGATCATTCTGCATCCGCGGCAGTGGCGCGCGATGCGCGCGTGGCTCGGCGAGCCGCAAGTTTTGCAAGCCGAACATTTCGATCACCTGCTGGGACGCATGTCGATCCAGACGGACATTCTCGATCCGATATACGCGGAATTTTTCAAGGACAAAACCAGGCTCGAGCTGGCGCGCGAGGCGCAGCGGCGCGGCCTCGCGATGACGCCGGTGCTGAGTCCCGACGAAGTGCTCGCGGCGGATCATTTCGCCGCTCGCAGAACGTTTCGCGAAGCCGAAGCGGCAGACGGCGTGAACGGGCGAGTCGCCGACGGCTTCTTCGTGCTGGACGGACGCCGGCTCGGCTTCACGGGCCGCGCTTCCGCATTGGGCGAACATAATCGCGAAACGCCGGCGCCCGTCACGAAGCCCGCGCCGGGCGCCGCGAACACTGGCCCACGCCGATATCCGTTCAGCGGCTTGCGCGTGCTGGACTTCGGGATCGGCGGCGTCGGCGTCGAAGCGGGGCGGCTGCTGGCTGAATACGGCGCGGACGTAATCAAGATCGAGACTCGCGCGTACCCCGACTTCATCCGCATGATCGCCGGGTCGGAGATGAGCCCGTCGTTCGCCTCGTCGAGCCGATGCAAGCGAAGCTTCGGCGTCAATCTTCGAACCGGGCGGGGACTGGAGATCATGAAGCGGCTGATCGCGGTTGCCGACGTGGTTATCGAGAACAGTTCGACCGGCACGATGGAAAAAATCGGTCTGGGGTTCGAGCAGATGCGTGAAATCAATCCGCGGATCGTGCTCGTCTCGAGCCAGCTCATGGGTTCGACCGGCCCATGGAAAGACTGGATCGGATTCGGCCCGAACAGCCGCACCGCCGGCGCGATGACCTACCTGTGGAACTTTCCCGAAGGTGGGATGCCGCCCGGGTCCGGCGCGATTCATCCCGATCACCTGGCCGGCCGGATGCTCGCGCTTGGTGCGATGGCGACGGTATTCGCACGCGAGCACCGTGGTGTCGGCGGCCATCTCGAAGTAGCGCAGGTCGAAGTGATCATCGGGCTGCTCGCCGATCTTATGCTCAAGGCGGCGCTCGAGCCGGGGTCCGTCGGGCCGCATGGCAATCAGAGCGCTCGGGGCGCGCCTTGGGGTGTTTACCCC
>Ga0074044_10001663_pt1 | contig 19922 bp, 16 predicted proteins | sample BogForMeECP23OM1_FD_94443 | JGI IMG/M metagenome (GOLD analysis project Ga0074044, IMG submission 94443) | Bog forest soil microbial communities from Calvert Island, British Columbia, Canada - Bog Forest MetaG ECP23OM1 | ecosystem: Environmental > Terrestrial > Soil > Wetlands ...
AGCAGAATGGCAACCTCAACCCGCAACCCGCGATCGAGACCAGAAAATGCCCCGATTTCCCTTACTCCCGCGCCTCGATTCCAGCTAATTTGGACAGCAGTGACTATGACCATTTCCAAACACCCTGACCCGCCTTTCGCCACACAACTCCGCAAGATGGTTATAGTCATCGAATCCACGTGCAAGGTCGGGACCACATCGGAGAAGTTCTTGGGAACTGGCTTTGCGGTTGCGGACCTAGACCCAAGACTCCCGAAAGATAATCATTTCGACTATTTGGTAACGAATCGCCATGTGGCAGAGTGTTGGGATGATAACGGTAGGCCCAGAGATGTTCTCGCAGTGGACTTGCGCCTGAATCTCAACAATGGCTCGTCCGAGACGGCCCACCTCAGCCTCAATGGTAACGCTCATTGGTATTTCCCGACTGATGATTCGGTGGACTTAGCGGTAACCCCAATTGTGCTGTCACCAACGGTTGAAAATCTTAAGGTCCCCCTGGACATGTTCTTCACGAAGGATTCGTTTGCGAGTTATAACGTCGGAGAAGGGGCAAAAATTATCCTATCGGGATACTTCGTTCAGATTCCCGGAGCGCGAAGGGTTCAGCCGATAATGCGAGAGGGCATCCTGGCTATGATTCCTGATGAGCCCATTCAAACGACCACAAGGAAGCTCGGGACGGTTTACTTAGCGGACACACATATCTTCGGCGGGAACAGCGGGTCACCGGCCTTTATCAGCACAGCGGGAGTACGTCCCGGTTCTGTCCAATTCCTCGACACATACATGTTTCTTGGCGTGGTGAGCGGTTACTACTATGAGGATTCTGAGGTCAGTTTTGAAATTGCCACAACCGCGAAAGGGGTCCAGCGTGCGAACAGTGGCGTTAGCATGGTTGTGCCAGCGGACTTCCTCAAGGACCTCATCTTGAACAACCATGAACTCACAGCGATTCGTGAAGCCGAATTGGCTAGACTACATTTGGAAGCCGCCAAGTAAGAAGCCGCCCGGACCGAGCGCGCCTTTGGTGCTGTCAGTCGGCGGGGGCGGCATATTAAAACATTCAATCCGTGAGTGAAATCCCTATAACAACACGGAGTGTTAAGGGTTTTACGGTTGCTAGGGGATGACGGGTGGCCGCCTTCTGCGGCGCCAGCGCGCGACTCGTCCTGAAAATGTTGAACTCGGAAAGACCGGGGTGCCCCGGAGCCTGCCCTGAGCTTGTCGAAGGGTCTCGCGCTTTTCGAGACCTGGGCTTCCGCCCCGTGTCAATCTCGGGGTTCGGCTTGACGGCGTACTGAGTCTCCCTGATTTTTCATCACGCCCAACGGCACACGAAATCCATTGACTTAAGCCCCGCTGTGCGTGACGATAGAGATCTGATTGGGGCAGTTTCGAGGTGCCGTCTGCCAATCAAGACGGTCCTCGAAACTGCCCCAAACCCATTTTCAGCGCTCTTTGACAAGTTAAGCCGTTGGTTCTTAAAGACTTTATCGGCAAGTCCTTTAAACCCAAAGACCTGGCGGGAGCCACCTCCTAAGTCTTTGATTCCAAAAGACCAAAAAAAGGGGGGGGTACCATGACACGTAGGATAATACCTCAAGAGTAAATATCCAGAATTGAGTTTGCGTCGTCGTGTTAGTCTCGCCGCATGGCGAAGCCGAAAAAATTCGATTTAGAGAATCCCGCTTCCATCGTCGATGATGAAGACGAGGAAACTCTCGCCGCCATTGATGAAGGCTTGCGGGATGTCGAAGCCGGTCGAACCCTGCCGGCAGAAGAAGTACGACGCGTCTTACATAAGTGGACTACTTCTACACGCAAAAAGCGCTAAAGGACTTTGCCGAAATCATCTCGCCAAAGTCGAGCCTCACGAAAGTCACTTCGAAAGCAGCGCGTCTTTACCGTATAATCAAACAGACTAATGCTCAAATACTCCATCGTAGTTCCTCTCCACAACGAGCAGGAGAACGTCACCGACCTGTACGCTCGGCTTAAGGCCGTAATGGAAGCGAGTGGTGAGACGTTCGAGATGGTGCTGGTCGATGACGGCTCGATCGACGGCACTTTCGCGCTGCTCGGTGAGATTGCCGCCATCGACAGCCGTGTGACCGTGGTCAAGCTGCGCCGCAATTTTGGCCAGACTGCCGGCCTTGCCGCCGGATTCGACCATGCTCGCGGGGAGTACATCATCGCCATGGACGGCGATCTGCAGCACGATCCGGCCGACATTCCTTTGTTCCTGGAAAAAATTGCCGAGGGCTACGATATCGTCAGCGGATGGCGCAAGAATCGGGTCGACAATTTCTGGTTGCGCCGCATCCCTTCGCGCTGCGCCAACTGGCTGATGGCCAAGTTGAGCGGCGTCGACATTCACGACTTTGGCACCACGTTTAAGGCTTACCGCCGCGAAATTCTCGGGCAGGTTCCACTTTACGGAGAGTTGCACCGTTTCATCCCGGCGCTGGCGTCGTGGTATGGCGCAACCATCATCGAAGTTCCCATCAAGAACATAGTCCGGGAACGCGGGGCTTCGCATTACGGAATCTCCCGCACCTTCCGCGTCTTCTTCGATCTCATCACCATCCGCTTTCTGCTCAAGTATCTTTCCCGTCCACTGCATTTTTTTGGCACGGTAGGGATGTTCAGCATCTTCGCGGGCAGCGCTGTTTCCTTCTGGCTGATTTGGCAGAAGGTACTGCACCACACCGACATCATGTATCAACACGGCCCGCTGATGGTGTTCTCCATGGTCCTGTTGCTGGCGGGCTTGAATATGCTCGCGGTCGGTTTGCTCGGAGAGATGCAGGTGCGCCACTTCCATGAACCCGCCCAGCGCGCCCCTTACTCCGTCGATCGCGTCTTGCGGACGCCAAACGAAGAGCGCACGATTTCGGAATAAGTCAGAAGTCAAGAGTCAGAATGAAGAAGTAAACACCATCCGTCCCACGCATCTGGTTTTCACTTCTGCGATCTGACTTCTAACTTCTGCCTTCGCCTACATCACAAGCCGCTGTGATGCCTGCAATTGACCCATCTTCGTCCCTCGCGTGACAATCGAATAAGGGGCAATCCAGCCTCGAGGGGCTATAATGCCAAGCGCCGCTATGCCAACTACTCAACTCGAACTGCGCCTTGCCAGCCGGATGTCCCGCCTCGGCACCGAAACCGCCTTTGAAGTCCTAGTCCGCGCCCGCGCGCTGGAAAAACAGGGCAAACAGATCATTCACCTCGAAATCGGTGAGCCCGACTTCGACACGCCTGCCAATGTCATCGAGGCCGGCGTCGACGCTCTCCGCCATGGATGGACGCACTACGGCCCCTCCGCCGGCCTGCCCGAACTGCGCCAGACCATTGCCGACTACGTTAGCCGCACTCGCAATGTCCCGGTTTCGAGCGAGGAAGTTGTGGTCGTTCCCGGCGGCAAGCCGATCATTTTCCATACCATCCTCGCCCTCATCGATGAGGGAGACGAAGTCATCTACCCGAATCCCGGCTTCCCCATCTACGAGTCGATGATCGAGTATGTCGGCGGGCGCGCGGTTCCGATTCCATTGCGCGAGGAGCGCGATTTTTGCTTCGATGTCAAAGAGTTCGCCTCGCTGATTACCGAGCGCACCAAGCTGATCATCCTGAATTCGCCGCAGAACCCGACCGGCGGCGTGCTCACCAAGAAAGACGTTCTCGCGATAGCCGACGCCATCGGCGACCGCAACATCCTGATTCTGTCGGACGAAATTTACAGCCGCCTGATCTACGACGGCCACGAACATTTCTCCATCATGAGCGTGCCCGGCTTCAAGGAGCGGACCATTCTGCTCGACGGCTTCTCCAAGACCTACGCCATGACCGGATGGCGCATGGGTTACGGCGTCATGCGGCCCGATCTGGCCACGCACATCGCGCGGCTGAATACGAACTCGATTTCCTGCACCGCCAGCTTCACGCAGATGGCCGGAATCGAAGCGCTGCGCGGCGATCAGTCCTCGGTCGACAAGATGAGCGCGGAGTTCAAGCGCCGCCGCGACGCCTTCGTCGCCGGCCTGAACAAGATCAAAGGCTTCTCCTGCCGCACGCCCAAAGGCGCGTTCTACGTTTTCCCCAACATTACCAAGACCGGCTGGCCATCCAAGAAACTGGCCGACGCGCTGCTCGATCAGGCCGGCGTGGCCGCTCTCTCCGGCACCGCATTTGGCAGATATGGAGAAGGCTATCTCCGCTTCAGCGTAGCCAACTCGCTGGAGAACCTGAACAAGGCTTTGGCAAGAATTGAAGAGTGGGTGGGGAAGAACCTGCGCTGAGCTAATGTGGAGCGCTGGGCGTCCCCGCCCGGCTGGACGGGCGAGACGCCCGTCGCTCCATTGGTGTAAACTCTTGCCGCTATGGCAAACATCGATCAGCACCCTGCTGGCTCCTTCTGCTGGATTGAACTCCACACCACCGACCAGAACGCCGCTAAGAGTTTTTACGGCTCTCTCTTCGGCTGGGAGGCCCACGACAATCCGATGGGCCCGAACGATTTCTACACCGAATTCAAACTCCAGGGCCGCGAAGCCGCTGCCGGATGCACGCTGCGTCCCGACGAGCGCTCGCAGGGCGTTCCTCCGTATTGGATGATTTACATCACTGTCGACAAGGTCGACGCAGCGGTCGCCAAGGCGCAGCAGTTAGGGGGTAAGATTCTGGCCCCGGCGTTCGACGTCATGGATGCCGGCCGCATGGCCGTCATCCAGGATCCCACGGGGGCGGTTTTCTGTCCCTGGCAACCCAACAAGAACACCGGAATCGGAATCGCGCACGTTGCCGGCACGCTCTGCTGGGCCGATCTGAACACGCCGGATCCCAAACGCGCTGCTGACTTTTACTCCGGCCTTTTCGGATGGCAGTTGACCACGGGCCCCAAAGATCCCTCCGGCTACCTGCACATCAAGAACGGCGAGCATTTCATCGGAGGCGTTCCGCCCGCACTGTATTACAAGCTGCCGCCGCACTGGCTAGCCTACTTCCAGGTGGATGACGTGGATGCTTCCGCATCGAAGGCCAAGCAGATGGGCGCCAAGCTCTATCTCGCGCCCATGACGATGGAAGGAGTCGGCCGCTTCTCGGTGATCGCCGACCCGCAAGGCGCGGTGTTCGCCATCTTCAAATCAGAACGCCACTCCTAAGCAGTGGGAATGATGGAGCGTAAATCATGCCTGTGAAGCAAGGAGAACTCCAACTCTTGCAACATCCCGCCTCGCGGGAACTATTGCAGTCAAGAATTCCCGCGCGTCTGGCCTATGTCTGGACCGACGGCACTCCCCGGGTCGTGCCCATCTGGTTCCATTGGAATGAGCGAGAGTTTGTGTTGGCGACCCCACCGAAGGCTCCCAAGCTGAAGGCGCTCGCGAAGAATCCGAAGGTCGCCCTTACCATTGACGACAACACGTTTCCGCATAAAGTGCTGCTGGTGCGCGGAACGGCGCGACTCGAAACCGTGAAAGGCATCGTTCCCGAATATGCCGCAGCTGCCGAGCGCTATTTCGGAAGCGAGCAGGGGAAAGGGTGGGTCAAGCAGCTCGGCTCCATGATTCCGGAGATGGTGCGAATCACCATTACGCCGGAATGGGTCGGTCTTCTCGACTTCCAAGCCCGCTTCCCGAGCGCTCTGCCGCTCTGAGCCCTCACCTGCGGGGACCCGCAAGGCGCGGCGTTCGCGATCTTCAAGTCGGCGCGGTAAGTGCGGTATCTCTGAGGGGTGCGGACTATGAATCCCCAAATCGTATCTGCGTTTCTTCATATCTCGGTGTTCTCCGCGTCTCGGCGGTGAAAAACCGACCGCCCGGACGGGAAGTTTGCCGTGTGTCACTCCCCCCTGTGATCCTGCTCACTGATCGCCGCAATAGCCCCGCTTACGCTCATTCTGTAAGCCTATGCGCCGATTTTCGCCCTGCCCAATGCCCGGCGTACGCGAAGGAGCAACCCCATGTCTATTCAGAATTCAGCCACCGGCGAAGTTCTGCGGTCTTACAGCATTGACGAGCTGAAACAGCAGGCCAACTTGATGCGCGGCTACAACCTGGCCGCCCTCTGCGCCGCCGCGTCCGGGCACGCCGGCGGCACGCTCTCCATCATGGACATCACCGCCGCGCTCTACCTTCGCGTCGCCAACCTCGATCCCAAGTATCCCAGCTGGCCCGACCGTGATCGCATCGTCTGGTCGACGGGCCACAAAGCGCCCTGCCTTTACCTTGGCCTCGCCTTCGCCGGGTTCTGCCCGAAGGAAGACGTCGCTCTGCTGCGCAAGCTCTATTCGCCGTTCCAGGGGCATCCGCACTGGCTCAAGCTGCCGGGCGTTGAAGTTTCGACCGGATCGCTCGGCCAGGGCCTGAGCATCGCTGTCGGCCTGGCGCTGGCCGCGCGGCTGGACAAGAAGAATCACCACGTATTCTGCATCATGGGCGACGGCGAGCAGCAGGAAGGCCAGATCTGGGAAGCCGCCATGGAAGCCGGCCATTTCAAGCTCGACCACCTTATCGGCATCGTGGATCGCAACCGCCTCCAGATTGACGGCTGGGTGAAAGACGTGATGAACGTCGAACCTCTCGAAGAAAAATATCGCAGCTTCGGATGGGACGTCCTCACCATCAATGGACACGACATGAAGCAGGTCGTCGAAGCGCTGGAGAATGCCAAAGCGAAAGCTGGATCGGGCAAGCCCACCGTCATCATTGCCGACACCGTCAAAGGCAAAGGCGTGAGCTTCATGGAAGATCAAGCCGGATGGCACGGCAAAGTGCCCAACCTGGAAGAGTTACACAGAGGCCTGAAGGAACTCGGCATCGATGAAGTTGGCCAGGTTCCGGTCGAGCAACTATTCGCCCACGCCAAGCAATACCAATCCGAAGTCGAGCGCAAACTCGACGCCAAGATGCCCCACTTCCACCGCAACTATTGGTGGAACGCCGCCGGAACCATGAAAGTCCAGATGAAGCCCACGCGCCTCGGTTTCGGCCAGTCGCTCGCCGCCAATGGCGACGATCCTCGCGTAGTCTGCTTCGGGCTTGATATTTCCGGCTCCATCACCATCAGCGAGTTCTACGCCAATAAGCCCGAGCGCAAGGCGCGCTGGATCAGCATGGGCATCGCCGAGCAGTCCGCCACTTCGGCTGCCGCCGGACTGGCGCGGGAAGGGAAGCTTCCCGTCTTCGGCACGTATGCAACCTTTGCCGCCGCCCGCAATCTCGATCAGATTCGCACCTCGATCTGCTACGGCAACTTCAACGTCCTGATCGCCGGAGCCCACGGCGGCGTCAGCGTCGGACCTGACGGCGCTACGCACCAGGCGCTCGAAGACTGTTTCGCCATGTGCGGACTGCCCAACATGAGCGTGGTCGTCCCCTGCGACATCGTCGAAACCCGCAAAGCCACTGACTATTTATTGCTCAAGCACGTCGGCCCGAAGTACATACGCTTCGCCCGCGAAGCTACGCCGATCGTCAGTGACGAAAAAACTCCGTTCGTTTTCGGCAAGGCCAACGTGATTCGCTTGCGGCGCGAGGCCGCGAATTTTATCGATGCGTTCGAGACCAAGCTCGAATCCGAATACCGCGACGAGTGCGAAGACCTCACCATCGCCGCCTGCGGTCCCATGGTGCCCGAAGCCATGCGTGCCGCGTGGATTCTGAAGCAGGATTTCGGCTACGAAACCCGCGTCCTCAATCTGCACACCCTCAAGCCGCTCGACACCGAAGCCATCGTGCGCGCGGCCCGCGACACCAGCGTCGTACTGACCGCGGAAGAGCACCAGATCGGCGCGCTGGCGTGGCCGGTCGCGAGCGCCATCACCCAGTCGCACGCGCTCTACGGCATCCCCATCATCACCGGCGCCATCGGAGTGAAAGACCGCTTCGGCGATTCGGGGGCTCCCTGGGAGTTAATCAAAGAGTTCGAAGTGTCCGCCGAACACATTGCTGCTAAAGCAGTTGAGCTGATGGGGGTGAAGAAGTCGCAAACCGGGCCGCCGGTCTCGGAAGTGCACCTGGTGGGGACGAAGTAGTTATAGGTGGTTTGGCGTGGGCGGCTAGGGCCGTTGCGATGGCCTACAATGTAGATACATTGTGCTACACTGTATATCATTCCGGAGGCCCTCAGTTCATGAACACGCAAATGGTCAAGTGGGGCAATAGTCTAGCCATACGCATTCCCAAGCCGGTGCTTGAAGAAGCCATGATGAAGGAAGGCGATGCGCTGGAGATCGAAGTCGTCGCTCCAGGCCGCGTCGAAGTGCGCCGGGCATCCAAGATTCCCACGCTCGCGCAACTCGTTTCCCAGATCACTGCGGAGAACCGGTACGCCGAGATCTCAGTCGGGGCGGAAGTGGGAAAGGAAGTTATCGAATGGTGACAGGGTGATTCCCTACGTTCCAGAAGCCGGCGACATCGTGATGATGGATTTCGATCCGCAAGTTGGCCGAGAACAGGCCAAGCGACGCCCCGCATTAGTGCTCACCGATCAACGCTACAACCGCGCCAGCGGCCTTGCCGTCGTTTGTCCGCTGACGAGCAAGCGCAAATCCTATCCCTTCGCTCTGCCCATCACGGTTGACCAGGTAGAGGGAGCGGTTCTCGTCGATCAGTTGAAGAGCATGGATTGGACTGGCGGCAAAGCGAAATTTCACTCCAAGGCCGAACCCGCGTTAGTCAGCAAAGTGCGCCAATATGTTGCTGTTCTGCTCGCCATTCGTTGACGGTGGTGTTGATCGCCACCCTAATCGATGATCGCCTGATACGCCAGCTCGTGCGTTTGACGGTTGAGGGTCAAATCGCCCGACGGATGCAGTTGCCCCATGAAAATCACGATCATCTGCTCCTTAGGATCGATGGAAAAAGCGGTATAAAAGAAACCTCCCCAGTTGTATTCCCCCGGGGATCCAAGTTCGGAAAGTGGTGCTTTTACTCCGTCGACGCCGAAGCCGAGTCCGAAGCCCTGGTCCGGGCTCACTTTTCCCAATTGATCCTGGGTCATCAATTCCACCGACTTGCGGCTCAACAAACGAGTGTTTCCGGCCTTGCCGCCGTCGAGCATCATCTGGCAGAAACGCGCGTAATCGGCGGCCGTGGATACCAGTCCGGCGCCGCCAGAAAACAGTTTCTTGGGGCCGCGCACGGGGTAGTCCGCCGAGTAGGTGAAGGGGCCTTCTGCGATGGGAGTATCGGGAAAGCGATTCAGCCCTTTCTCGTCGTAGTAGGTGTAGGCCGTAGCCAGCCGTTCCAGTTTGTTGTCGGGTGGATAGAAATAAGTGTCCTTCATGCCGAGCGGCTCGAAGATGCGGGTGCGGAAAAATTCGTCCAGCGGTTTGCCCGACGCGACCTCCACCAGCCGTCCTAATACATCCACGCTGAGGCTGTATTCAAACTTCTCACCTGGGTTGAAGAGCAGGGGAAGCCCCGCAAGGCGCTTAACGCTGTCTTCGATAGTGCCATCGTATTGCAGCATTCCGTTGGCCACGTTCGTTTCTTTGTACAGGGGACCGAGGTCGGCATTCCAGTTGTAGGTGATTCCGGAAGTGTGGCGCAATAAGTCGCGAATAGTGATCTCGCTCGTAGCGGGGATCGTGTACGGCGCGCCGGACGCGGGTTTTACCAGCACTTTCGGATTCTTGAACTCGGGCAGGTACTTGGAGACCGGGTCCTCGAGCAGGAAGCGGCCCTCCTCGTAAAGCATCATGACTGCCAGGCTGGTGATGGGTTTGGTCATGGAGCAGATGCGGAACATGGAGTCGGGGCGCATCGGTTTGCCCGCTTCGCGATCTGCCATGCCCTGCGCCTTGAACCATGCCACATGACCGCGACGGGCTACCAGCGTGACCGCACCGGCAATGCGTTTGTCGTCGATGCTGCGCTGCACCGCGCTCGAGAGCCGCTCCAGCCGTTCCGACGACAGGCCGACGGTTTCCGGCTTGACCACAGGGACTTCCTGCGCGAACGCCGCGGAGAGGACGAGCACATAGAAGAAACTCAGAAATGTAATCTTGCGATGCATGATTTGCCTATTCATGTCGAAGAAAGCTCCTGATTCTGGCGAACGTGACATGGGGACACCAAATTGTACAGCGCAGGAGATCGCGGTGAAGGAGGCAAGTGCCATGATCTTCTACCACGGCTCTCTCGTTTGCCTGAGAGACGACGCGGATGGTACAACCGTCCCGAGGGTCACCGCTCGTGAAAAAACTAGCCGCTGTTTTCCTCCTTACTTTTTCTTTACTGCTGGCCGTGTTCGTAGTCGCACGCGCCGCCGACCGCTCGCGCCGAATTAATCTTCCGACCAGCAAGAGCCTGACGCTGCCCGTCCCGGGATACCTAGCCCGTACCAACAGCTTCCCCGCGACCATCGCCCTCAGTCCAGACGGCCGCTATGCGGCGCTGCTCAACCAGGGATACGGCACGCAGGAAACCGGTGCGCGCCAATCCATCGCCATTCTGGATCTCAGCAATAATGAACTGCACGATTTTCCCGACGACCGCCTGAGCGACGACTATTCCACCCGCCAAAGTTATTTCATCGGCCTCGCTTTTTCGAGCGACGGCAACCATCTCTATGCCTCGATGGGCTCGATCACCGACCCCACCGGCGAGAAGCCGACCAGCACCGGCAACGGCATCGCGGTCTACAAATTCGCGGCCGGACAAGTCACGCCCGAGCGCTTCATTAAGATTGCACCCCAGTCGCTCGCCGAAGGGAAGGAAGTGGCGTTCGGCCTGCGCACCACTCCCGCCGGAACCGCGCTGCCGTATCCCGCTGGATTCGCTGTGCTGCCCGGCAGTAAGGGCGACCGCCTGCTCATCGCCAATAATCTTTCCGACAATGTGGTGCTGCTGGACGTCACCTCCGGAAACATTGAAAAGTCGTTCGACCTGAGCCGCAGCCGATACATTCCCAGTGTTTACCCATACACGGTCATCGCCAACAAAGCCGGTACCAAAGCCTGGGTCAGCTTGTGGAACGCGTCGGCAGTCGTGCAACTCGATCTCGAAAACGGGAAGGTCGGCGCTTGGTACGACGTGCTCGGTCGCACGGATCCGACAGCGCCCAGTACTCATCCGACTGCCATGGTGCTCAGTCCCGGCGAAGACTCGCTTTACGTCACGCTGAGCAACACCGACTTCGACGTCGTCATGGCTCTCAATCTGAAGGAGGGCAAGACGGAACGTCTCTTCCGCGCCAACCTCGATAATCTTCCGGGTCCCCGGGGCTCGGTGCCACAAGCCGTTGCGCTTTCGCCTGACGGCAAGCGGCTGTTTGTTGCATGCGCCTCGCTCGATGCGATTGCCGTCTTTGATCTTGATGCGGCAAAAGAATGGCTCGAGGCTCCTCCCCTCGGTTTGATCCCTACCGAGTGGTATCCCAGCGCCTTGGCCATCGCGGACAACGACCTGCTCATCGCCACCGCCAAAGGAGAAGGCAGCGGCCCCAACAACATGCAAGGCATGCTAAGAGGCGAGCGCAAACGAAAAGAGCATCCCTACATTCCAACCCTGATCGGTGGCTCTATCCAGCGCCTGAGCCTCTCGGATATCAACAAAAATCTCGCCGCTTACACACAACAGGTCTACAAAGACAATCTCCAATTTCCCGACGGCGGCAAGATCGATTTCGCGGGTGGAAGCAATCCCATCCGCCACGTGATCTACGTGCTCAAAGAAAATCGCACCTACGATCAGATCCTCGGCGACCTGCCCGTAGGAGACGGCGATCCGTCCCTGACGATGTATGGCAAAGACATCACACCCAACCAGCACAAGCTAGCCCTGCAGTTCGGGGTTCTCGACAACTTCTACGACAGCGGAGAAGTTTCCGGCGACGGCCACCTGTGGTCCACCGCATCGACTACCAGCGACTACAACGAGAAAACCTGGCCCATCGGCTATCGCAGCAAGGAGCGCACCTACGATTCCGGCGGTGCTGTGGCCGAGGAATATCCACTGGAGCAGGGGATTCCCGACGTGGACGATCCCGGCACGGGCTTCCTTTGGGACAACCTCGCCCGCAGCCAACTTACTTATCGCATCTACGGAGAATTCATCGCCGCCGTGTGGTGCAAAAGCGAGAACGTCAAGTCGCCAACGATGAAGATGGGATCGCCGAAGGAGGGAGCGCCGTCTCCCAGTTCGGCGGTGTGCCCGGTTTCCGAGATCAAGAAGGGAGACGCATTGCCCCCGAACGTCGGCAACCCGCCCGGTGGGCCGAGCCCGTGGCCGTGGCCCATTCCGCAGATGAAGCGCATGCGTCCCACGAAAGCCGCGCTGCGCGACCACTACGATCCGCAATTTCCCGACTTCGATACCGACTATCCCGACCAGCTTCGCGCCGACGAATTCCTGCGTGAGTTCGACGAATTTGTGAAGGCCAAGGGAACCGCGAAAGAGCTTCCACAATTCACGCTGCTTTATCTCCCCGACGATCACACCGGAGGCACGCGCGCCGGCAAGCCGACGCCGCAGGCCTCAGTAGCCGATAACGACCTGGCGCTCGGCCGCGTCGTTGATGCCGTTTCCCACAGCCCCTACTGGGACGACACTGCCGTCTTCGTCATCGAAGACGACGCGCAGGACGGCGCCGATCACGTCGACGCCCATCGCTCCATCGCCTTCGTCATCAGCAAGTATGCGCCCCACGCGCCGCAGCCGTTCGTCGATCATCACTTTTACACCACCGTCGGCATGATCCACACCATGGAAGTTCTGCTCGGACTTTCCCCGATGAACCTGTTCGACGCGCACGCGCCGCTCCTGGCACCACTGCTCGCGGGTCCCGGAACGCAGCCCCCGTATCAGGTCGACGACAAGAATCTGCGCAGCGGGCTGCTCTATCAAATGAACGAGAAGAAAGCCGCGGGAGCGAAGGAATCGTCGCAGATGAATTTTTCCAGGCCCGATGCGGCCGACGCCACGAAGCTGAATGCGATTCTGTGGCGCAATGCCAAGGGCGGCGCGCCCCTGCCTGCGCCGCAGCATTCGAATTCCGCGCCCTAGCGAAATCTGCGCGTGGAAAATCGAAAGCGTTTCCCCTTTCGTGATTGCCTCAGGCTCGCTATAGTGTCTGAGACCAGCACACGATGGACTTCGATCAGCTCGAAATTTTTCTGGAAGTGGCGCGCCTCTCCAGTTTCTCCCGCGCGGCGGAGAAGCGTTTTCGCACCCAGCCTGCCGTCTCTTCCCAGATACGGGCGCTGGAAGAAGAAGTGGGCGCTCGGCTGCTCGACCGCTCCGGAGGCCGCGTCTCGCTCACCGCGTCCGGCAAATTGTTTTTCAAGTACGCCGAGGAGACGCTGGAGCGGCGCAAGACAATCTTTACCGAGATCGCGGAGACCGAGCGCGTGCCCCGCGGCGAAATTGTCGTGGGAGCGAACGAAGGCACCTGCCTGCACATCCTGCCCGAGGTGTTCGCGCAATTTAAACGCGACTATCCCAATGTCGCCGTGAGCATCAGGCGCTCCGATTACGCCCGGATTCTCGAATCGATCCTCGAGAACGTGGTGGACTTTGGCGTGGTCTCGCTGCCCGTGACCGACAACCGGCTCGAGGCGCAGATGATTCATCGCGACGAACTCGTCGTGATCACGGCTCCGAGTCATGCGTTGGCGGCGAAGACGAGCGTCACCGTTGCCGAGGTCTCGGCCTATCCGCTCGTCATGCCGAAACTCGGCCACACCCGCGACGCCCTCGACGCGTTGTTCCATGACCATCACCTGAAGCCGAACCTGGCCATGGAACTCGATTCGAGCGAACTGCTGAAGCGTTTTGTGGCGGCCGGTGTTGGCGTCGGATTTATCGCCCGGTCGAATATCGAGGAAGATATCCGAGCCAAGGCCCTGGCGGCGATTACGCTCGCAGACGCGCAAATCAGGCGCGACCTGGCACTCGTGTTCCGCAAAGATAAGTCGCTCAGCCGCGCCGCTAAAGCTTTCATGGACATCGCGCTGAAGCAAAAGAATTTCTCGACGTCCGTGGCTGGGGCTGGGAAGCAATCCAAATGAAAAGGGTCGCGCGTTTCGTGCTCTGCTTGTCCTTGCTCCTTCCGGCGGCCACAGCCCAGAAACAGTCCGCCAGCCGCAAAGCTCCTGCCGCCACCAAGCTCATCGCGCTGAAGGCCACGGGGACAGCGCGCTACACCGACAAAGAAATTCTTGCGGCCAGCGGCCTGCAACTCGGACAGAACGCCGCCGACAGCGATTTCAAAGAAGCGGTGCGACACCTGGGCGATTCCGGCTTGTTCAGCGACATCGTCTATTCGTACTCCTCTTCGGGGGCTGGGGTGAAACTCGAAGTGCAGCTCGCCGATATCGACAAGAGCAAGCTGGTTCCCGCGCAATTTGAAAACTTCGTCTGGTTCACCGATGACGAACTGCGGACTGCCGTCGAACGCCGCGTCCCGCTGTTCAAGCAGTTCTTGCCACTGACAGGCAATCTTCCTGACGAACTTTCCGAGGCACTACAAGCCATCCTCACCGAGAAACAATTTCCGGGACGGGTAAATTACCTGCGCAAGGCAGAAGAGTCGAGCGGCGCCCTGAGTGCAATCGTTTACCGGGTAGAGGAAGTCAGCATCCGGATTCGCGGCTTCGAATTCCCCGGAGCCTCGCCGGAGCAGGCGGCTCTGCTTACAACCGCGGCGCACCGCGTCACGGGGGCTGAATACGCCCGCTCCTCTCTCGCCGCGGTCGCTAAGCTTGACCTGCTGCCGGTCTACCTGCGGCACGGATACTTGAAAGCCGCGTTTGGGCCGTCCGAGGCGCGCGTCGTGCCCCAACCTCCTCCAACGACGGATGCGCAAGCTCCCAACGAACTCCTGGTCGATGCCATCGTGCCGGTTGCGCCGGGCAAGGCTTATTCAACTACCGGCGTCGACTGGAAAGGCAACTCTGCCATCACGTCCGGCGAACTTGCGCCCATCGTCCACATGCCGCCCGGCCAGCCCGCGGATGCCGTACGTTTTCTCCGCGACATCGAAAACGTCGACAAGCTTTACCGCAGCCGCGGCTACATGGCCATCGAGATCAAGCCGGAAGCCCAGCTCGACGATGAGAAAAGCACCGTGCACTACGACCTGAACGTCGTCGAAGGCGACCTCTACAAAATGGGAGAGTTGGAGATCCTGGGACTCGACACGCAGGCCACAGCTCGAATGCGGGCAGCGTGGACTCTGCGCGAAGGTCAGCCCTACAACGCCGACTATCCTAAGAAATTTCTGGAGGATACCCGGCAGATCGTTCCCCGCGGCGTCCCGTGGAATATCACCGTTCATGAATCGCTGGACGCGAAGGAAAAGACCGTGGACGTGGAGATCCGTTTCAAGTAGTAGTAGCGCTGGAACCCGTGATTCAAAGGGCAAAATATTTCTGTAACTCGAAGCCCGCTAGAGAATCTTATAGAGACACGGGGACCTTCACTTTTGAACTATCGCCCGTTTCACAGGAAAGGAAAGCAGAATGAAAGCGAATCGAATTGCGACTGTGGTTCTTGGGATGCAGCTGTTGGCCGGACTGGCGGCCGTTCCGGCGCTGGCTGCCGGCAAGAGCCAGACCCTGACCGGCGAAGTGAGCGACGCCATGTGCGGGGTAAAACATGAAATGCCCGGCAAGGCGGCGGATTGCACGCGCGCGTGCATCAAGCATGGATCGAAATACGCGCTCGTGGTTGGGGACAAGGTTTACACCCTGGAGACCTCCGATAAGGCCGCGCTCTCTAAGCTGAACGATCTGGCGGGAGCGAAGGCAAAGGTAACCGGAGTAGTGGACGGCGCCACCATCGCGGTAAAGTCGGTGGCTGCGGGGTCGTAAAAGCAGAGTGGAGCGACGGGCGTCTCGCCCGTCCAGCCGGGCGGGGACGCCCGGCTCTCCATTGGCAAGACAGCTTCAACGAAGAAACCGGCGGGCGAGCCCGCCGGTTTCTTGTTGTCCCCGCAATTCCCCTTACTGTTGTTGATTCTGGTTCGGATTGTCGTCCCGGCGCTTGAGCGTCGGGCGGTCGTCGTCGCTCTTATCCGAGCCACTTGACGTCTTGTCGTTGGTTGAGGTGCGGCGCAGGCTGGGCTTGCTCCCATCCTTCTCTTCGAGGACCTTGTGGCGGTTCTCGATGACGGCAAGCCGTGCCTTCACGTCGTCAAACTCCGACGTGGAAACGATGTATTGCGGGCGCGCCGGAAGAATGGTCGCAATCTCCTTTTGCGACGCCTCAATGCGGTCGGGCGTCTGCGGGTGCGAAGCAAAAGCCTTGGCGATCGTGCCTGGCTTCTTCTTTTCCTTTGCCTGAAGTTTTTCAAAGAAGCTGACGAAAGCCTGCGGATCGTATCCTGTCTTGTACATGTATTGCAGGCCGAGATAGTCGGCTTCCGCTTCGAAATTGCGCTGGAACTTCATGAACGTAAGCGGCAAGCCCAAGCCCGCTGCTTCGTAGATTCCGTATCCCAAGCCACCGCCAATGAAGATCAGAGGAATGGTGCCGATTTGCGCCCAATTCGCTCGCGTCATCTGGCGCATCCCGTGGCGGGCGCAAACGTGCGATATCTCATGCGCCATCACGCCCGCGAGTTCCGCCTCTTCGTCCGCCGCCAGAATCAAGCCGGAGTTCACGTAGAAAAATCCGCCGGGGAGCGCGAACGCGTTGATCTCGTCGGAGTCAATGACCTTGATAGTGAACGGGACCTGCGCGTCGGAATTGCGCACCAGGTTCTGTCCAATGCGGTTGACGTACTCGTTCACCACCGGGTCCTGAACCAGCTTCACGCTTCGCTCGACCTGCATCGAATACTGCCGGCCCATCCTGATTTCGGTTTCGAGCGAATACCAGTCGCCCAATCCGCGGCCGCCGATCTTGCGGTTGCCGATGGCGTCCACATCCTTCTCACTGCCATCATGCTTTACCTTGCTGTCGTCAGGCTCCTGGATGGGAGGCGGCCCGCTGGGGGCCGTGTCACTGCCGCTCGACGAAGAGTCCGCGGGCGGAGTCGGGGCCGAGCTTGGAGTTGCCGACGGCTCCTGCGGCGGAGCTGGCGTTGCATCAGCCGAGGGCTGCGTGCCCGGAGTCGCGGTCTGATCTTTTGCCGTTTGATCTTTCGATGTTTGAGGTTGCGATGTCTGCGGCTGCGCGTTGGGAGTCTGCGAAGATTGATCCTGCGCCAGCACGGGCATCGCCATCAGCGCAAGTAAGCTCAGCGAAATCAGCAATTTACGGAACGACATTTGGACACCCCGCGGAAACCCGGTCGGCTGAGACGATTATACCCCCGATAGCAAGTCGGGCTGGACGAAGTTTCCCACCTAGTTGGACGCCGGATCGAGCGGGAAAGTTACCCGTTATTTTTGGAGAAGACGCTGGCCGAGGCTGTTTGGAACTGTTTTGAAGGGGCGCGGCTTCAGCCGCGCCGTAGGGCCGCAAAATCAATCGCGGCTATAGCGGCTGCGGACCGCCGCAGCCGCGCAATCTGAAACCAAGAGAACCGCCGTCATTTGCGCAGCAGGTCGACGAGGGCTTGCTTCATGACCTGGCCGCCGACGTCGGCAATGGAGGTGGTCAGCGGAATACTCTTCGGACAAATCTCGACGCAGTTTTGAGCGTAGCCGCATTCCTGGATGCCGCCATCTCCCATCAGCGCCGTCAGCCGCTCGCGCTTCAGGGCCGCGCCGGTAGGATGTGTGTTGAACAGGCGCACTTGCGAGATGGTGGCCGCGCCGACGAATCCCGTGTCTTCGTTGAACTGCGGACAGGCTTCCATGCAGCAGCAACACGAGATGCAGCGTGAGAGCGGATAGGCCTTTTCCTGGTCCTCGGCGGTCATGCGCGGGCCGGAGCCGAGGTCGTAGGTTCCGTCGATTGGAACCCAGCCTTTGATCTTCTTCAGGTTCTCGAAGAGCACGCGGCGGTCAACCGACAGGTCGCGCACGATGGGAAATTTCGAGAGCGGCTCAAGCTTGATCGGCTGATCGAGGTGGTCGATCAGAGAAGAGCAGGCCATGCGTGCACGTCCATTGATCAGCATGGCGCAGGAGCCGCAGATCTCCTCAAGACAATTCGAGTCGTAGGTGACGGGCGTGGTCTGCTTGCCGTCGCGGGTGACGGGGCGGGCCGCGATCTCCATCAGCGCCGAAGTGATGTTCATGTTCGGCTTGTAAGGAATCTCGAACTCTTCCCACGACGGCTTGGCGTCGGGGGTGAGTTGACGTTTGATCTTTAGGATTACGGATTTTGTGTTTGGCATTTAGCTCTTAGCCTTTAGCTCTTAGCCCTTAGCTCAACCCTTGTCATCCTGAGCGAAGCGAAGCTCTTCACCGAAAAATTATTGCCGGACGTTTCGCAACCTTAACCAGCCGCGACCCGAACTGTACAGATTTAAGACTCCATTTGCGACAAATACCAAGGTGAAAATATGGTCGTCGTGCCGAAGTTCAAAAAGGATACCCACCGCTAAATTCAGAACACCAACAAAGAGCCCCATCCAGACCTGCCACATCGGCATCTTCGGGTTGTTGTCATCTAGTTGCTCGAACATGATCCGCCAACATCTCTTGCTGCGCTGCAGGATGACAAGCACGCGAAGCTACTTCGCACTTCAGTATTTCCTCGGCCGCGGCGTAATGAGCGCTGCATCCACCGGCTCAAACTCAAACTTCGGCTCGTCCAGATCGGGTGCGAACGTTGCTTTCGTGGTCTTCATCCAGTTCTTGTCGTCGCGCTCGGGGAAATCGGGCTTATAGTGCGAGCCGCGTGATTCGTCGCGCATGGCCGCTCCCTGCGCGATTACCCGCGCCAACTGCAGCATGTTGTAAAGCTGACGAGTGAAAGCGATGGTTGTGTTCGCCCACTGCGCGCGATCGCTTAGATTGATTTTTTGGAAGCGGTTCAGCAGTTCCACTACTTTGGCGTCCGCTTCTTCGCACTTCTTGTTGTAGCGGATGACGGTGCAATTCTCGGTCATGACCGCTCCGAGTTCGCGCCAGAGCAGGAACGGATTCTCGTTACCATCGGCTTTCATCAAGCCGTCATTGATTTCCTGCTGGCGTTTCTGTTCGGAGTCGAAATGCGCGTTGGAATTGGCGGGCGCGGCTGGCAGACCCTTTGCGTACTGCACCGCATTCGGGCCGGAGACGAAGCCTCCGAAGATGCACGAGACCAACGAGTTGGCGCCGAGACGATTGGCGCCATGGTACTGGTATTCGCACTCGCCGGCGGAAAAGATTCCGGGAATATTCGTCTGGTGTTTGTAATCGATCCAGAGCCCGCCCATGGTGTAGTGCATGCCCGGAAAAATCTTCATGGGCACGTCGCGCGGGTCGACGCCGACAAACTTCTCGTAGATTTCGAGAATTCCTTCCAGCTTGCGGTCGAGAGTCTTGCGGTCGATATGCGTAAGGTCGAGATAGACCATCGGCTGGCCGTCGATACCGAGGTTGTGCTTGTAGATGACCTCGAAGATTTCGCGCGTGGCCACATCGCGCGGGACCAGGTTGCCATATTTCGGATACCGCTCTTCGAGGAAGTACCAGCGCTCTTTCTCAGGAACGGATTTGGGATCGCGCTTGTCGCCCTGCGTTCTGGGCACCCAGACGCGCCCGCCTTCGCCGCGCGCCGACTCCGACATGAGGCGCAGTTTGTCTTCGCCGGGGATGCAGGTGGGATGCACCTGAATGAACTCGCCGTTCGCGTAATAGCAGCCCTGCTGATAGAGCGCGGATTGTGCCGATCCGGTGCACACCACCGAGTTGGTGGACTTGCCGAAGATGGCGCCAATGCCGCCGGTCGCGATGATGATGGCGTCGGCGGGGAAGGTGCGCACTTCCATCGTCCGCAGGTCCATCGCGCAGATGCCGCGGCAGACACGCTTCCCGTCGAGTACGGCGGAGAGAAACTCCCAATGCTCGTACTTCTTCACCTTGCCTTCGG
>Ga0074044_10001664_pt1 | contig 19920 bp, 19 predicted proteins | sample BogForMeECP23OM1_FD_94443 | JGI IMG/M metagenome (GOLD analysis project Ga0074044, IMG submission 94443) | Bog forest soil microbial communities from Calvert Island, British Columbia, Canada - Bog Forest MetaG ECP23OM1 | ecosystem: Environmental > Terrestrial > Soil > Wetlands ...
GAAGGGGGAAATCGGAACCGATGTGCGGACTAGCCGCGACTTGGGAATTGAATTCCGTTATGTGGCGGCGCCGGTTTCCGGGGGAGCCGTTCGTTTGGCATATCCGCTGTCGGATCTGAGCGCCGCCACGCTGCAGCTTCGAAAGACGCTGCTGCTTGGTTCGGTACTCGCATTTCTGGTTGCACTGGTGCTGGCTGCAATTTTGGCCCAGTTCACAGCACGCCGGCTGCAACGGATTGTGCAGTTCGCCAACAAAATCGCCAGCGGAGAACTCACGGCGCGGATCGCCGAAGCTTCAGGGGATGAAATTGGGCAGGTCGCGGCAGCGCTCGACAAGACGGCGCGCCAGGTGGAGAACAACTTCGCAGCCCTTCGAGACAGCCAGCGCCAGCTTGAAACTTTGCTGAACAGCATGGAGGACGCGGTCATCGCGGTCGGCCCGGATGACCGCGTGCAGTGGGCCAACCAGCGCATGGACAGCCTGGCTCCGCAGCGCACGCGGCTGAATGCTCCCATCGTTGAGACGGTGCGCGATCCGGATTTTCTGCGCGCGGTGCGCGGAGCCAGTACGGCGCGGAAGGTATTCACGGCGCGCGCGACTTCCATTGTTCCCGCACGCACATTCGATGTGACTGCTGCTCCCATGCCGGGCGGAGGGGCGGTTGCGGTTCTGCGGGATTTGACCGAGACCGAGCGAGTGGAAAAAACCCGCCGTGATTTTATCGCCAACGTCTCCCACGAACTGCGGACGCCGTTGACTTCGATTCAGGGCTACGCGGAAACTTTGCTCGACAGTTCGCCGGAGAATAATCACTCCCGCGAGTTTCTGGAGATTATCCGCAAGAATGCCCATCGCATGTCTCGCTTGACCGAGGATCTTCTGACTCTGGCGAGGGTGGAATCGGGCGAGCAGCGCTTTGACATCCAGCCGGTGGCGGCGGCGGAGATTCTGCAGGAAGCGGTGCAGAACTTCCGCGAACTGGCGCGCGCGCACGGCATCGACTTGCAGGTGGAAGACTCCGCGCCGGACTTAGTGAGTGCCGATCGCGAGGCCATCCACCAGGTTTTTTCCAACCTTATCGACAATGCGCTTAAGTATGCGGCGTCGGGTGGGCGGTTGGTGTTGGGGGCGAGGCGTTCGGAACGTGGGGTTGAATTTTATGTACGCGATTTTGGCCCAGGCATTCCGTTTGAGCACTTGCCACGATTGTTCGAGCGCTTCTACCGCGTGGACAAGGCTCGGTCGCGGGAATCTGGCGGCACCGGGCTGGGTCTGGCCATCGCTAAGCATATTGTGCTGGCGCACGATGGCGCCATCCGCGCCGAGAGCGAACTCAACCATGGGTCGGTGTTTTTGTTTAGTCTGCCGCTGGCTGTGCCAGCGGCACCCGAAGTGTTCTGAGTCCAATTTTACTGGACGCCGCACGGGCGTGGACGCCCGCGCCTACATTGACCCTAGAATTTACAAGCTTTTAACAACATGGTTGAAGCAAAGAACCTATGCTTGTAGTGTGACCATCAATCCAAGCGTGCGGCGAAGAGGGCCAAATGCAGTGCGTTCTCGATTCCGTGAACCGAGGGAAGTTCCTATGAGTACGGCTGCCGTGAACACTTCCGTGCCCCAACCTGCTTACTCGCACCTGGTAAAGCGAACGATTGAAGCTTGTGCGGTTGCCAAGGATGCGGCATCGGCGGCCGCCGAAGGCATCGCGACGGGCTCTTCGCCGCTGCTCGATACTATTCGAGAGCGAGAAAAAGAACTGGACACGCTGGACCGGGAAATCGACGACGGGGTTACGCTCGCGATCACACAGGTAACGGGAGCCGAGGCTCGCGAACTGCTGGCCTGCATGAAATTCATGATCAGCCTGGAGCGTATTGGAGATTTGTTGTTAAGTTTTGCGAGCAGCGCGCAGTCGGTTGGTTCCCGGATCGATCCGCAGGACACACGCGATCTTACGCACATGGCGACGGTGCTGGAAAAGATGCTGTCGGATGTGGGAGGTGCCTTCGCCACTCGTGACGTGAAGAAGGCGGTGGATGTGTTGCGGGCCGACGCGGAGATGGATCGTCTGCGCAATCTTATTTTTCTGCGGCACATTGAAAACCCGGAAGGCTCACAGCGACAGGCCAGTCTGCAAGTGATCTTCATGACGCAATCGCTGGAGCGCGCCGGGGACCACGCTAAGAACCTGGCCGAAGAAGTCTGCCATTTCGTTAGCGGCCACACCATCCGCCACGTAATGATGACCTACGACAAGCCGATCGAGCAGATGTTTTTGGATTGGCTTCGCCACCGCGACGATCAACACTAGACGTTTTCACACCCGCCATCCCCCAAAGCGAGGGATCTGAGTTCTTGCCCTGACCCACCCGTATTGCCGTCGCAGGCAAACACCGAGATCGCTCGCGTTGTTCGGGATGACAAGTCTTAGTGGGATTGGGAATTGCTCCTGAAATTGAATGGCGGGACATTGGCTTGGTAAACTTTCGCAAATCCGGCCAAGCCATGAATTTCGCTCTTCGCCAAGCCGTTGCCACGGACATTCCAGCTCTGCGGGCGCTGATTGACGCGTCGGTGCTGGGGTTGCAGGCGGCGGATTACACGCCGGCGCAGATCGAAGGGGCGCTGCAAACGGTTTACGGCGTGGACAGCCAGTTGATTGCGGATGGCACGTATTTCGTGGTGGAGGCCGAGGCGGTGATCATGGGCTGTGGCGGCTGGAGCAAACACAAGACGCTTTTTGGTGGCGACCGCTGGACGGGGCGTGAGGACGCATTGCTGGATCCTCGGCAGGACGCCGCTAAGATCCGCGCTTTCTTTGTACATCCTGACTGGGTGCGGCGTGGTATCGGCAGCATGATTCTTGAGGCGTGTGAAAAAGCGGCGAGTGCGGCGGGCTTCACTCGTTTCGAGATGGCTGCGACTTTAACTGGAGTTGCGCTCTATCGTGCCCGGGGTTATGTCGCGCTAGAAAATTTCACCGTTTCGCTTAGGAACGGAGAGTTGCTTGCGGTCGTCCGCATGGAAAAGCGGGTGGGCTTACAACGGTAGGCGCTTTTGCGCTACGCGGTTTTGGCGAACATTTCTTGGCTGTCCCGGACGAGACGTCCGGGGCTACGTGTTTATCGCGGATTCCGTCCTTTGCTTGGTGCCCTGTTATTCTGCCGACTGCATGCTTCTGATCCCTTCTACGGCAGTGCCGGAAGCCCGAGTGGCTGCGGCGTACGTTATTTTTCTGGCGAGCTATCTGGTCTTCGCCATCGGGAAGTTTCCTGGGCTGAAGATTGACCGGCCGGGTGCGGCAATTATCGGGGCTGTGGCCATGATTGCCTTCCGCGTGGTGCGGCCTTCGGATGCGCTGCACTTCATCGACTTCTCTACCCTGGTGCTTTTGTTTTCGATGATGCTGATCGTGGGCAACCTGCGCCTGGTGGGCTTTTTCGAGTGGAACGCGGAGGTGGTGTTGCAGCGGTTGAAGCCAACCCATCTTCTGCCGGCGGTGATTTTCACTTGCGGGTTCCTTTCCGCATTTTTGGTGAATGACATTGTGTGCCTGGTGATGGTGCCCTTTGTGCTCGGCATCACGCGGCGGATGCGACTGCAACCGCTGCCGTACCTGCTGGCGGTGGCCACCGCTTCCAATATCGGTAGCGTCGCTACCATCACTGGCAATCCGCAGAATATGCTGATTGGATCTTTTTCCGGCATCCGCTATTACGATTTCCTTTTTCATCTAGGGCCAGTCGCGATCATAGGATTATTTTTCAACTGGGCGGTGCTGCACTGGATTCACATGCGCAACCTTACGCTGCAACCGGAGACGGAAGAAAAAATTCCTTTGCCCGCGCTGGATCTCTCGCACCTCACCAAACCCGTTATTGTTGTGACTGCTGTCGTCATAGGATTTTGTTTCGGTGTGCCCCCTGCGATGATGGCGGCTTTGGGTGCGGCTGCGCTGCTGATTACGCGGACACTTGAACCCCGGAAGCTCTACGAGGAAGTCGATTGGGGGCTGCTGGTGTTTTTTATCGGGCTGTTTCTGATCGTGGGCGGAGCGGAGAATGCGGGGATTGTTCGAAGATTGCTGGAGCTGGCGGAACATTGGAATTTGCAAAGGCTGGGTACGTTTACGGTGGTGGTTGCACTCTTCAGCAATATCGTCAGCAATGTGCCCGCGGTGATGTTGCTGAAGTCGTTGATCCCAGGATTCAGCAATCCGCATACGGCGTGGTTGGCTCTGGCCATGGCTTCCACTCTGGCGGGAAACCTGACCATCACCGGAAGCGTTGCCAATCTTATCGTGGTGGAGAGCGCGAAGCCGGAGATGGAGATTGGTTTCTGGGATTATTTTCGGGTTGGTTTGCCGATTACGCTGGCGACTCTTTTTGTAGGATGGGTATGGCTGGCGTGGATGCACTAGCAATCCGGGTCGGGAGCTTCTCGCTAGCAGTTGCTACATTCTGGGACTATGGGCATAACTAGGAGCGACGCACGACAACTTGCTCTCAACTATGTGAAGGACCATGAACAGGCGTCCGGTTTGGAGTTGGTTCTGTTTGAGCACTTTACGATCGAGCGGAACTTTGGCTGGGTTTTCTTCTATGATTCGAAGCGGCACAGCGAGACTGGGAACCTTAGTTATGCTCTCGCAGGCAACGCGCCTATCGTCGTTACCAGAGCAGACGGTCGCGTTCACGTGACAGGGACGGCGCAGCCATTGGAGCAGTATCTAGAAAAATTCAACAACGAGGACACCCGTTGAACGAAACTCGGGGGCCGGAAAGAAATCAAGAAGTCGATGCCAAAAAATCGGGCAGCTCAGTTTGGATACATTCAGGAGGTGTTCTTGGACGCCTACATTCTAATGTCCATGTTGGCGATTCTTAGCGCGGCGACCGCGCTGGCACAGGCCGCGCCCGGCAATGTCGTGAAGTATCACGCTACGATCAACGATGTGAAATATGTTTACGCTTCGGCGGAGCCGGTGGCGCGGTTGAAGCCGGGGGACATTCTTGACACCAACACGCTTGACTGTTTTGGCAATGCCATCAAGAAGCCGGGGGACACGCTTAGCATGAGCAAGGGCGACAATCCGCTTACCGGGCCTTTTTATATTGAGGGCGCAGAGCCGGGCGACACTTTGGCGGTGAAGATTCTCGATCTTGAAGTCGACGGCGATCAGGGCGTGGGAGCGTTTGCGCCGGGTTTTGGAGCGCTCAATGAAACTAACTACACACCCATGCTGCATCCGCCGTTGCCCGAGAAAATCTGGTTCTATCCCATCGACCACGCGAACAACACAGCGACGTTCCAGGCGCTGGATTCGAAGTTCTCGGTGAGGATTCCGCTGCATCCTTTTTTCGGGTGCATTGGGGTGGCGCCATCTGGAGGCGAGGCGCGGAGTTCGATTGTGCCGGCGGAGTTTGGCGGGAACATGGATTCTCCTGAAGCCAGCGTTGGCAACACGGTTTATTTCCCGGTGAATGTGCCTGGTGGGTTGCTGTATATGGGCGACGGGCACGCGGCTATGGGGGATGGGGAAGTGGCGGGCACGGCGATTGAAGTGCCTTTGCGGGCGCGGGTGCAGCTTAACCTGATTAAAGGCCAGAAGATCAATTGGCCGCGTTTCGAGAATGACGACGCGATTATGACGGTCGGGGCGTATCGTCCGTTGGATGATTGCGTACGCATTGCTTTTACCGAGCTGGTTGGGTGGATTCATCAGGATTATGGTTTGTCGGAATTGGATGCGTATGAGTTGTTGTCGAAGGTGGCAAAGATTCATCTGAACGAGATGGTCGATCCGAATTACGTGGTAGTGGCGTCGATTGAAAAGAAGTTCTTGCCGCCGAAAACGAAATAGTCAGATCAGGGACAGCTTGCTGTCTCCGCGGCTTTTCTTAGCGACCTCAGCGTTTTAAGATTCTGGGCAGCTCGGCAAGCCACAAAATCCTAAATCGCGGAGGTCGCGGAGAACGGCCGCAGAGAACCCCGAGAAACTCGGCGAGGCTGCATAAAAGGCATTGGTTTTTTCAAAACTTCTTTTGCATAGGACCGAACTCCAGCGATAATAGTTAAAGCCCGTGGACCACTACTCCATCCTCGATCAGAGTGCCTCCAGCAATGCACAGGGGGTTCCTGCGGCGGCTTCGGCTGCGAAGGAAGAAGTTGTGCCGCCCTCGGTTTCGCATGTTGCTGCGGATGACGGCGGCAAGTCCCTTGCCGAAATGGCGCAACGCGACCTCGAAGCGGCACTGCAGTTGTTGGCGGAGCGGGCGCAGTACATTACAGGGGCGTCGGGCGCGGCGATCGCCTTGCTCGAGGAGAGTGAAATGATTTGCCGGGCGAGCGCGGGCCCTTCGGCGCCGGAACTGGGAGCAGAGGTGCAGGTGAAGTCGGGACTCACCGGCGAAAGCGTACGTACCCGGCAAGTTCTGCGCTGCGACGATGCGGAAACCGATTCGCGGGTCAACCGCGAGAGTTGCCGTGCTCTCGGCATCAAGTCGGTGATGGTGGTGCCGCTGATTCGCGAAGAGGAAGTAATCGGCGTGTTCGAACTTTTCGCGGACCGGGCCAACGCTTTCGAGGAGCGCGATATCACGGCGTTAGAGCGGCTGGCGGAGATGGTGCAGACTGGGTTGGAGCACGCGGATGCGGGCAGGCGCGCGCTGCAAGAGATTGCCGCGAAGAACGAGCAAGCGGCGGCGCAACAGAAGGAACAGAAGCCTGAGCCGGCACCGGCGCCAGCAAAGATAGAGCACGAGGCTTCGGCGGCGGTTGCCCGTGAACCCGCTTCCGAATCCCCGGAGACAGCAGCGCTCAAACCCGATCCCGATGAGCCGGTGCGAACACCGGAACCCGATAAGGTCCGAAATTGCGAGGCCTGCGGTTTCCCCGTGTCAGAAGGGCGCACGCTTTGCCTGGATTGCGAGGCCGCCCGACTTTCGGGCGACAGCCCTGCGCCTCTGGCCAGCAGCGAGGCTCCAGCGTTTCTTTCGAAGTTCGGTACGCCGAGAAAACAGAGTTGGCTCGGGTCCCACATATACACCATAGGAACCGTATTGATTGTTGCTCTCACCGTGGTGCTGTTGCTACTTCGACTGCGCTAGGCCTTTATTTTGATCACAAGACGTTCTCTGGCCGCATCCTTGTCTTCGATATAGTCCATCGCCTGTTACAGCCGAATCGCTATTATCAGTTCCAATTTTGCTTAGTGAGGTTTTGGCGACGCGTCAAAGCAGTGCAGGTAGGATGGAGGGATGGCGGCAGGAATCATTCTGCCCTCGTACATCTGTTTGTGATTCGCCTGCGCCACGTCCGATGCTTTGGCCAGGTCGAAAGTGAACGTGTTGATCGCGCCATCGCGATCGATGACCAGTGTCATGGTGGCGGGCTTCGGACCGGTGAAGAGACCATCCAATTCCGCGATCGACTTTCCACGCGGGCTGACGCCGTTCACTGAGACGATCGCGTCACCGTAATGTACTCCAGCCTTCTGCGCCGGTCCGTCTTCGATACCGCCGACCGTCATTGGCTGCGGTTCTTTCCACACGAATATCTCGAAGCCAGGATAGTAGAGTTCAAGATTGGACGGATAGTGTCCCACGGAAAAGACCTTCTCACTGGCTGGCGGTTCTGGACCCATTTTGCTGACCCGCTCCATCTCGGCTTCGGTTGCGTTCTTTGGATACACCCCGCCGTCCGGGCCCACCTTCCAACCATCTCTTTCCCACAAAACAGAAGCCTTGATGCGTTCTACCATGACTGTATATCGACCGTGCTCGCCTTCGAGTTCAATCGTGCTCGGCTTCGGGTCTTTGGTGCGGAGCAACGGCCGCCACTGCAGGATGTCTGTTTCGTGGTGGCCGTCAACCGCGAGTAAGCGGTCGCCCGGTTGGATTCCGGCTTTTGCAGCAGGAGTGTCTGGATGCACGTCCGCCACGATAGGCGGACAGGAAGAACCCGGTTTTCCGACGACTGTCATTCCCGTGACGTACTCGTCGGCGCTCAACGCCTGCGCGAATCCGCTCGGAAGGAAGCAGAGGATCACAAAACAGATCAGTTTCGACGTGGACATGGCGTGACGCCAAAATTTTATCTTAGCTCAGTTCCATCGTGACCGGGCGAAACTCATTTGGTTGTCTGCTTACGGAACAACAGTCGAGGGATTTTAGAAGGCGACGGCACTCCGCCGATCGCTGTTCGCGGATTGCAGAGGCAAACCAAATGCTGGCCATACCCCAGGACTGGGGCTCGGCTTTGTATGATGACACCTTACCTGAACTGTACATGCAGCTGGCGGAGTCCAATCTGGGCAGCGGTTGTGCCAGCGTTCAAAACGACAATGCGTACCACGTAATCGCCGTTGGCTGCGTTCGGCAGGCCCTGCCAGCCGCTCGAGTAAAGTCCGTTGGGCGCGGTCACGGAAACTTCTCCCGACAGCGGGTACCAGTGGGTTCCGTCAGGCGTGTACTCGGCTTGAGCATAGCTTCCGCTCGGCAGAGCGCCTGCTCCCATCGTGATGACGAAACGGACTGAGGTTGCATTGATCATGTCAATCTGATTGCGGTCGAATGAGCCGCCAACTTCGATTGTGCCCACAGCTGCTTTGTACCCGGTTCCATAATAGAAGCTGTAATCGGAAGGAGCAGCTGTAGTTCCGGGTGGCCCCTGTGGACCGGTTGGACCCTGCACGCCGGCGGCTCCCGCAGGTCCGACGGCACCGACGAGGCCCTGCGCACCCTGAGTTCCCTGCGGGCCAGTCTGTCCGACCGCGCCCGTTGCGCCTTGTGCTCCAACCGCTCCGGTCGCGCCTTGTGCTCCAATTGCTCCGGCCGCGCCTTGCGCTCCAACCGGTCCTGTCGCTCCTTGCGGGCCACTCGCGCCGGTCGCGCCTTGCGCTCCCGTTGTTCCCGGGGAACCGGTTGGACCAGTCGGTCCTTGTGGTCCTTGCGGTCCCATGAGGGAGTGATAGCTGTTTCCGTTATCCGATTCCACGAGCACGCCGCTGGCGATCGACAGCGTGTACTGACCCGCTGCCGGCGCTAGCACGGGAAGGCCAAGATCAACCAAAGTAATTGCGGATTGCGCGTTGTTTCCGGTCTGCGGCTGAACGCTCAATGGTCCGTCACAATTCGTGCCGGGATTGCCAGTGGTGCATTGCGCCCACGTGATTCCAGGCAGCAGGCCCAGTATGCCAATCAATAAATAGTTTTTCATTTCATCTCCCGATCTTTAGGGGATCACAGCTACGATCTCGTTGCTGTAACCGCTTTCGTTGTTGCCGCTAACCGCGGTGGTTACGTAGTAGAGCGTTTGACTGTGAGTGATCTGCACATCGGTGTAATTTGTACCCAGGATTCCCGACGCGATTTTTACGTATTCGCCATGGGTCGTCCCGCGGTAGACGCAATAGCTCGCCGCGCCCAGACTGGCTTTCCAGTTGAGAGCGACCGAATGCCCAGTGATGACGACAGTCGCCTTGCCAGTGAGTTTCACGTTGCCTCGAATTCCCTGGGCGAGGCTGAAATTCAGGCAGGAGCCGAGAATCATGCAGATTGTGAGTAATCGCTTCATAGTTCCGTTCTTGGGATTGTCTATCGGTGCGAGCGGGATGGTTTTATGTCTCCCCTGGGAGCACAAAATATTTCCTTCCAGCCAGCTAGTGAATCATCGGCTAGAAGACGAGTTGACTTTAACCGGAAGGGCACTTAGGCCAAAGCATCAGCCTCTGCACAGATTTGGAATTTCTAATTTGAGGTCATTGTTTGCCTAGCAGAATACGGCGACAGTCCAGAGCATTTTTGTCACTCCTGCTGCGCTCGAAATGACAATGGAAATTGGATGTCGCTATATTGTGCAACGCTCAATAGACCGTTACACACGCCATGCACGCCCTAAAGATCAGGTATCCGACGGATGCTTATGGGATGGATGCTAGAACGTGAAGGCCACGCCGCCGCTTACGGTTTTCGCGGATTGCACCAGATAAACCGTGTGCCCGTCATGCCCTAGCACGGGGACGTATCCCTGCGCCAGGAGGTTGCGCAGATCGACGATGGCTTCGATGTGGCCGGGGAAGAATCCGGTTCCGGGGATGGGTTGGCGGAAGAAGAGATTTAAATAGGGATCAGCTCGGCCCGCCGAGGCGTTGAACATATCGATGGGAGTGAGAGCTGGTCCATTAATCAAACGATAGGACGCCATCCAGTGAGTCTTCGACTTCGGAACCGTGCCGGTAAGTTTGGCGGCTACACTTTGCCGCTTTCGTGACACGCTTGACCGTGACACATTCTCCAGGCTGACGTTCGGCGTGGCTAAATCCAGCACTCCGCCGTATTCGTAATCGAATGTGCCCGTCAACTCGGAGTTGAACTCGCGCTGAAAGACGAGTCGCATGCCTTGGGTGTGGAAATCACTTCCCTGGTAAGTGAACGTCCCGGAGTACAAATCGGGGAGCACATTTCCGTTGTCGGAGGTGAATTCTCCAACGCCGATAAGCGCGGGGTCGGACACGCGATCGGTGTAGGCGGCCACCTGCAAGTTATTCTTACCGATGCGGTGCGAAAGCGAAAGCTCCTGATGATGCGCGTGCTCCACCGTGGTCGCGTATGCGGTCATGGTGACGTGTGGCGCTGATTCATTGGGATCCTCGGGGTCTGAGTCGAAGCCTTTATCCATCCGGTTGTTCGGTTCTGACGTAGCGTAACCATACTCGAGCACGGTGTTCGGCGAGAGATGCAGGTCGGCCGTGCCGAACGGACGGAACGTGGTCACCCGCCCCATGAATTGGATGGTCTGAAGTTCGCTGCCAAACTTGAACTCCAGCGTATCGCCCAAGGTCAGCTGGTCAGAGGTGGTCAGGGCAAGCGCTTGCAGATTGTGCAGTGCGAGATCGGGCGCGGGCAAGTTCCACATCGTCACCGCGACTGACGGCTCTGATCCGTCGTCCATTTTGTGCTGGAAGGAGCCGCGAACCACGGAAGACGGAGAACTGCTGCCGTATCCCACGTTGCCGCGCAAACCAATCGTATCGGAGGAGAAAATGGACTTCTCCATGGAGAAACCCGTGCTCACGTCGGATGCGCTGCCAAACCCTTCCGAGGGAGAACCGGCGAGAAACGACAGCGTTCCTTTCAGATCGCGATCGCTCTTCGCAGACTCGGCAGTTACAAGCGGGGACGGACTGTCGACCAGCCGCAGAATGGGACGGTTGGACACGGAGCGAAGCACCCACTTCCAGTCGTCATTTTCCGCGGGACCGCGAGCAGGGGCGATCTGAACCGCCTCAAAGAGCGTGCTCAAGGTGACATTCACGACAGCGTTGCCGCCGGCGTAGAGGCCTACGTGCTCCCGCAAGGCAGGCAAGAAAGCAGGGGCGGAAACTTTGAGATTGTAAACTCCGGGAAGCAGCCCGGCAGCGGAGTAGAAACCGTTTTCATCAGTGAATACTTTAAGGCTCTGCGCCGCCGCGCCCAGCACTTCCACCATGGCTCCCATTTGTGGGCTCCCAGTGGCCGCGCGCACGTATCCGGAAATCGTGCCCGGCCTGTCGGCACTCCACGCCGGAAGCGCCAGGACCAGCATCAGCACCGAGAACCCGAGCTTGCGGAGTATCAACAACCTACCACCTCGAGGGAGACCAAGCGACCCAGTTTATTCCACGGCGAAGGTCACCGTAGGATCCACCATCTGCTTGGAGATGTTGTCATTGACCTTGATCTGAATGCGATACACGCCCGGATCAAGGTTGGCGGCCGAGAGCGTCTTCTGCAGGGTCACCTGGTCGCCAATATTGCCCATCGTGTCCGTGGATTCGACAGTATGAACCACGGCCTTATTGGTCGCCGCATTCACTACATTGTACTCAACCGTGGCCGAAGCCTTGTGCGTTTTGTCGTCGATACCAAGATTGTAAACTTGCATCCAGAAGCTCATCTTCTGATTGCGTTTGAAGGTCACGGGCTTACCGTCCGCGGACGGAACCCGGGGACGAACTTTGGTCGCGCCAATCACAAACATTCCCGTGCCCACGTTCTTGGCTGCCACTGGCTCCATCACATCGGCCAGGATCAGCGAAGAAGCTTCCAGCCGGTCATCCGCGTAATCCGGCACTTGCACACCCTTGCTCCAGGTTCCTACCCGATCGCCGTTTACGTCCTTGACTACGATGTCGACGCGGTAGCGGCCGGGCCGCAGCGGAAAGGCCTTCCAATAAACCTGCGAATTCTCCGCCGCCTTGGCCAATAACTCGGCGGGGATATCCGCCTGCACCGTGTCCTCCCAGGTTTGCGCGATGTGCCCAGTTAGGGTGGTGACCCGGATAAAGATATTGACTACGCCGCGCTGCACTCCGTCCTTGTTCACGAAAGTGATGTCGCGGTTTTTCATTTGCACGGTGAAGGGGACAAGCACGGTATCTCCAGTCACCTTGACGAAGTCCGCGCGCACATCAAACGGCATCAAGTTGATACTGATCTTATGGCTGACCACTTCCTCCAGATCCTTAAACTTCACCGGCGGAGGGGCCTGCAGCTTGGCAAACTGCTCCAAGCGGTCGAACTGCTTGCTCGCCTGGGACGCGCTATCCGGTCCCGGCCCTAGACTTTCGAGCCCGCCGTTAAAGCGCTGGGCTTTAGAGGCCATGCCCATTGATTCGTAAAGGGTGGCTCCGCCATTGGGCGTGTGCAGCAGCGCATCCTTCTCCGACCGGTCCAAGGTCATGTGATAGTCGCCGCACATGCAAGTGTCCACAAACTCGATGATCACTTCCTGGCCGATGCCTTCGAGATAGCGATAGCGCCAATCTTCGAAGGGGAAGGTCGAGGTCGAGCCGCCGCCTTCCTCCATGGGACGCTCGTAGGTGCCGCCGCTGGGGTGGGACTCAATTTCGTCCGCCGGGCCGTACATTATATAAATTCGGCCGCGGTCGCTTTTCCAGCCGGGGATTCCGGCGGCGAAGTGCTCGTTGGCATATTCGATGCGGCGGTAATGCTCTTCTTTGAACTCGTTTTCTTCAGTGTCGGGAGTGGGATCACGCCGCTGCCAGAAGGCTTCGATGAACTGGTCGCGCTCTTCATCGTTGGAGAGTTGTTTGAAGGCCTTACGTTCTTCGTCCGAGATAATGTAGACGACGTCTTCGTCCAGCCATTTCTTGTAAGTCTTACTGAGTTCCTGCTTCAGGGCTTTGGCGTTTTCTTTCTTTTGTTTTTCGCTGATCGGACGCTTTAGCGGGTCGGTTGCCGGAGCGCCTTGAGTTGGGGTAGCCGCAGGAGTGGCCTGGCCACTACTAGTCGGATCGCTGCCAGCTTGCTTAGTATCCTGTTGGGCTATTGCGGACAAACTAAGCCCAAAAAGGGACACCAACAATGACAACGAAATCAAGTGGCTGCGCAGACCTGCCTGAAACATAGAAGGGGTACTCCTCGCACACGCTCTGGTGGATATCATTCTATGTCTTTGAGTAAGCGAAGGCAAGGCTCGCCTCACGCTCTTAACAGAATGTAGGATGCAGGCAACCCTCACGGAGGTGCCCGGAGGGCGGGGTAGGGCCTTAAGCCTGGGGGAGACAGGTTTTTTGGCCTGTATCTTTGGCCTGCATCACCGAAAGGCACTTCACTAAGACCTCGAAGAACAGCCTCAACGGCCTGCAAGGGTTGCCGGATCGAAGGGCCGTTTGACCGGGACAGGAGAGTAGCGTGCCAGGATTTCTGCCGTCTGGGCATCCAGGGTGGGTTGTCCACCTCGCGGGTTGTTGTTCCCGGCCATAGCTTTGGTTTTGATGCCAATGTAGACGGCATCATAAGCAGTGAGGCGGTGTCAACAAGCTTTCAGCCGTCAGCTATCAGCTCTCAGCTTGTGTCTAAGAACTGGCAGCTGAAAGCTGACCGAAAATCTGACTCAAAACACGATCCTTAAGGGGTGCTGGGGAATACGTGCAGGCTAGGCGGCCTGGCCGGGATTGGCTGCGGCCCGGTCGACCAGTTCAGTTCGGGTCCAGGTGTAGCGGATGCGGTGGATTACGGTGATGGTGGAGAGCACGGCAATGATCCATAATACCGGGGCCATGCGGTTGAAGAGGGCTCCGATGATGACTAGGACCAGACGTTCGGGGCGTTCCATGAAACCTACGCGGCAGGAGCCGATTAGCGATTCTGCGCGGGCTCGGGTGTAGCTGACCATGATGGCGCTGATCATTACGATGGCGGTGAGCACGACGTAGAAGAAGCGGTCGCCGCGGGCGTAGAAGACCAGCAGTCCGAGGAATTGGGAGGCGTCGCTGTAGCGATCAACTACTGAGTCGAAAAAACCACCGAAGCGGGTCACGCGGTTACTGGCTCGAGCCACGGCGCCGTCGACCAAGTCGAAGAAGCCGGAACCGATGATGACCAGGCCGGCGTAGCGGAACAGGCGAGCCTGGTTGTCGCCGTTGGCGTACCCGAACAGGAAAGCAGCGATAATGTTGACCACCAATCCCAGGAATGTAAGCACGTTGGGATTGACGCGCGCTAGCGCGAGCCTGCGCACACTGGCATCGAGCAAGACGCCGCACGCGCGCCCGAAAACGCTGGTCCAAGTGCGGTTAGGCCCGGTTCGGTTGGGCAAGTTTCGGCTGGCGCCAGGAGTGGCTGAAGTCATCTTGATCCCGTCATCCCGCAGCAGCTTCGTCGTGAATCGTGCTCAAGCGCAGGATCTCCATTTCGCGTTTGCCATTGGGTGTGACCACGATGGCGGTGTCGCCAACTTTCTTGTTCAGGAGCGCGCGTCCAATCGGTGAGCTGGTAGAAATCTTTCCGGAAGCGAAGTCGGCTTCTTCGCTGGTTACCAGCTTGTACTCGACTTCTTCGTTCTTATCGTTGTCATAAATCCGGACGGTCGATCCGAGACCAACCTTGTCGCGGGGAATGTTATCCATGTTGATCAGCGCCAGGTCGCCCATGCGTTTGCCCAATTGACGCAGCCGGGCCTTGACGAACTCCTGGCGCTGCTTGGCCATGTGATATTCGGCGTTTTCGCTGAGATCTCCGAGGGCGGCGGCCTTCTTGATCTCTTTAGGAAGATCGTGAACCAGTTCGTGTTCGAGCTGATTCATTTCCTCTTGCAGCTTTCGCTTGATTTGCTCGGTCATGCTTTCACCGGATTATAAACCTACCGCCTGCTGCTGGCGCGGTCGCGCAGCCGACTTTTTTCCAAAATGGGAATGGTCGGTATTTTGAGAAACAAGAGCCTAAGCTTGAAATTCCGAGGCTTCGGGGAATCGCAGGTTTGACTTCGACAAGGCTTTCGTCAGCAACTCCTCGATATGCGGCTCTTCGCAGTTTTTTGCCATGGCCAATTCGCTGACCAGCAGGTAGCGGGCGCGCTCCAGCATCTTCTTTTCCCGAAAGGAGAGCGACTTAGACTGGTTCAGAACCAGTAGCCCCTTAAGTACGTTGGCGACTTCCAACAATGAGCCGGTTCGCATCCGCTCCGAGTTCTCCTTGAAGCGATATTTCCAGTCGGCATTGTTGTCGCACTCTCCATCTTCAAGAAAATCCACGATCTTCTGGATTTCCCCGTTCTTGACCACGCGCCGCAGCCCTACCGTGCCGACGTTGTGAAATGGCACCATGACTTTCAGGCTGCTGGACTTGATCTTCAGAAGATAGAAATTTTCCACAGTTTCGCCAATGGTCCGGCTGCTGATCTGCTCAATGATACCGACGCCGTGATTAGGGTAGACGACCTTGTCGCCTATGTGGAAACTGCCATTGCCGTTCAACATGAGAAACCCCACGAACCTAAGGAGGGAACACGAGGAACTATACTCAACAATTTTACCCGAAATGGGAGAGAAAGGCAATCTGGATCGGGCTGGGGGTAGGGGTGCTTTTGACCCCACTACCCAGGCTGGGGACTGGGCTTAACGGCGCGCGCAGTAAGTAATCGAGGTTGGGTGTCGCGTCCGGCTGGTCGGGCGAGACGCCCGTCCTCCAATCAAGCTTATTCCCCCAGCCAGGCCCCATAGGGCTTCAACGATCCCACGTGTCCAAAGATGATTCGTATCGCGGCCGTAATCGGAATGGCGAGCAGCAAGCCCATGGCGCCCCATAGAGCGCCCCAAACTAAGAGCGCCATGGTTACTGCTAAAGGATTGAGCTGCAATCGTTTACCAAGGAATCGGGGGTAAAGCAGGTTGAGGGCGACCAGGTGCAATCCAAGCACGGTGGCGACGATGACAAAGATTTCCTGGGAGCCGGTGTGCCCCAACCCGACAAAAATCGGTGGCACCAAGGCGAGCAGTACCCCCATATAAGGAACCAGGCTCAAAAACCCGCTGGCAAATCCGGCGAAGTAAAAGAAGGGCAAATGAATCATCCAGAAGATGACTGTGCTTACTGCGCCCAGGAACAAGCCGATGAGCAGGTTCCCCACCATGAAACTGCGAACCATGGCGGAAATCTGTCCTAGGGTCACGTAGGCGGTATGCCGGTTTTCCATGGGAAAGAGCATGACCGTGGCCGAGCGTACGTGCTGTTGCCAAGTCAACATGAAAAACACCAGAAAGGGGACGAACGACACTGCCAAAACCGCAGTGCTTGCTGAACCGAAACCGCGAGTCAAAACGTCTGTCCAGTCAGTGGCAGGCCGGACGCTCAAGACGCCCCGCTCGTGCTCCGGAGGCAAAACCTCGAAGCGTTCCGCGCTCCTTCGGAATCGCAGCGCCTCCTCGCGAATCTTGCTGGTGTATTTCGGCAGATCCTGCAGCAGGGTGGCCGCCTGATTGTAGGAAAAGTAGACAATCCCTCCCAGCGCCGCCAGCAGTAACAGGATTGCGACCGCTGCCGCCAGGCCGCGAGGCAACCGAAGGTAGGTCAGCAGGTCAACGATTGGAGCCAGAATGAAGGCGAGGAGCACGGATACCAACATCACCACCAGCACCGATTCACCGAAGTAGCAGAGCACGAGGATTCCGGTGATGCCGACAATGTTCATCGCCCAATGCCGCCGCGGCGTCTCCCGGATCGGTTGCACCACGGGCGGATCAGGTTTTATCTGGGTCTGAGCCTCGCCAGTTGCCATCCCTGCATCGTAACCCCTTTTTTGGTTTTTTCGCTGGGACTTATAATCTCCACGTGCCCAACGAACCAACACAGTCCCAGAGCGGGCCGCACCCGCGGATTCTCGGCCTCGACGTTGGTTCGAAGCGGATTGGTCTTGCCGTCTCTGACCCTCTCGGTATTACTGCACAGGGACTCGAAACTATCCACCGGCAAAACAAGCGTCTGGATTTCGCGGAACTCGAGAGCGTAATTCGCAAGTACGCGGTCACTGAAATAGTCGTGGGCTACCCGCTGCGCATGAGCGGAGCGGAAGGGATTCAGGCAGAAAAGATGCAACGCTTTGCCGAAGAATTACGCCAGCGCTTCGCGCTGCCAGTGCATCTCTGGGACGAACGCCTCAGCTCAGCCCAAGCCAATCGCCTGCTGCGCGAAACGGAAATGTCAATCAAGCGGCGCGGCCAGGTCGTCGACCAGATGGCCGCAGTTTTGATTTTGCAGAGCTGGATGGATGCTAGAAGCAACAGTTAGCAGTTGGCGCTTGGCGTCTTGCTTCGAAGGTGACCAACGGCTAACGACCAATGGCCAACGACCAACGACCAGCCCTCATCTAAACTGTTGGTAAAGTGCGGACGATCTTCATACTTTTTCTGCTTGTCTGCCTCGCCTGCGGGGGATGGCTGGCTTGGGCACTGCTGCAGCCGGTGACGCCGGCGGGGCAGACGTTTGTGCTTCTGCATCCCGGTTACTCCACGAGACGGATTGCGACTGAACTGAAATCCGCGGGTGTGATTCGCAGCGCCGACGCTTTCATTCTGTGGCACTACCTTCATCGCAAGCGGTCTCTAAAAGCTGGGGAATATCTGTTTGACAAAAGCGCGACCTCGCTGGAAGTCCATCGGCGCCTCGCGCACGGCGATGTGTACTTCCACACCGTCGTAATTCCCGAGGGCTTCAACATGTTCGACATCGCGCAAGCTATACAGAATGCGGGTTTGGGTTCGAGCGAGGAGTTCCTCAAAGTCGCGACCGCAGATACCGCTCTCATCGCCGACATCGCGCCCGAGGCGAAAAGCCTGGAAGGTTATCTTTTTCCGAATACCTACGAGTTCACCCGCATGCAAAGCATGGAAGAGATGGCAGGGGCGATGGTGAAGCAATTCCGCCAGGTTGCGCGCGAGATTGGCTTGACTCCCGAGTCGCAGGACAGTGCTGCAAAGAAGCCCGATCTGCAGCAGACCGTCATCCTGGCATCCATCATCGAGAAGGAAACAGCCGCGCCCGAAGAGCGGGCGCTGGTGGCGAGCGTTTATTACAACCGCATGGCGGGGCATCAGGCTCTGCAGGCCGATCCCAGCGTGATCTACGCGGAACTTCTGCAGGGAAGCTACAGCGGCGCGCTCCACCACGCCGATATGCAGTTCAACTCCAGCTACAACACCTACACGCATCCCGGGCTCCCGCCGGGGCCCATCGGCAATCCGGGAAAGACATCGCTAGAAGCCGCGATGCATCCGGCGGACACTGATTATCTTTATTTTGTCAGCAATGGAAATGGTCACCATCGCTTCGCTCACAGCCTGGAAGAACACAACAAGAACGTGGCGGCGTACCGGAAGGTGATGGCTGGGAAGTAGGCCATCCTCTATCCGTCCGAACAGCGAAAGGGCCTGAAAATCCGGGTTTCCCGCGCAAAGAACCTAGATCCCTCACCTTGCTCGGGATGACAAAAAGGCCAGTGGCACCATAAATATGGCTGGCTAGCCATAGATATGGTATCCTCGGTAGTGTGAGGACTACGGTGGACATTCCCGATCCGACCTATCGCCAGCTCAAGGCGAAAGCTGCCCTGCGCGGCTGTTCCGTGAAGGAGTTGATTTTGCGTGGGGTAGAGACTGAATTGACCGGCGAAAAGCGCGGACAGATAAAAGGTCGAGTCGCGTTGCCTCTGGTCAAGTCGAAATGGCCCGGCTGGCTGAGGCTGAACAATAAGACCATCCATGAGATCCTACTTCCCTGATGTAAATGTCTGGATCGCCCTGGCTTACGAGGGGCATCAACATCACAACTCCGCTACCACCTGGTTTGTGGCGTTGAACCGGGCAGCGATCTATTTTTGCCGCTTTACCCAACTTGGTCTGCTGAGACTGCTGACGCATCCCCGCGTCATGGGGGAAGATGTGAGGAACCAGGCGGAAGCGTGGCAGGTCTACGACGCTTTTCTGCAGGACGAGCGGGTTTCATTCCAGACCGAGGTCGAGCCCCAGCAGATAGAATCCGCCTTCCACAGGCTGACATCCAGCAGCCGCTCCTTCCCACAGCAATGGCCCGATGCATACTTGGCTGCTTTTGCGCAGGTTGCGGGATTCACATTAGTCACGTTCGACCGCGGATTACGCCGAATGGCTGCCGGCAATACCTTGCTTCTTCACTAGCAGGAATCTTACCGACCTGTCATTCATAAACGATGGAAGGATTGCGTCCAGAAGCTGACCCACCCTGAATCCCCGGCTTGGGTATACTCATCTCTCTGGCACGGAATCAAAGCCGTCTCATGTCTTTTTGCTTTCGCTATCGCGCTGCGTTCGTCTTATTGGCAGTTCTGCCGCTGACCGGCTGTTTGTTTCGCTCGCGCAAGGTGGAGCAGCCCATTGACACGGTCCAGCTGAAGACAGCGACGCAGCAGGAACTGATCGACTACATCAATACGCAGGCCGCCAAGATTCAATCCTTGCAGGCCACGGTGGATATCGATACGACCGTGGGCGGGGTTAAGAAGGGGAAGGTCACGGATTACCAGGAGATCCGGGGCTACGTGCTGGCGCGCAAGCCGGCGATGCTGCGGATGATTGGGCTGATGCCGATTGTGCGCAACAA
>Ga0074044_10001665_pt1 | contig 19916 bp, 13 predicted proteins | sample BogForMeECP23OM1_FD_94443 | JGI IMG/M metagenome (GOLD analysis project Ga0074044, IMG submission 94443) | Bog forest soil microbial communities from Calvert Island, British Columbia, Canada - Bog Forest MetaG ECP23OM1 | ecosystem: Environmental > Terrestrial > Soil > Wetlands ...
CCGGACCACCTCCGACGTGCGCGCCCACGTAGCAGATATCACAACGTCGGTGAAGCGGATGGTGGAACAGATGGACCCAGATCAGCCCGTGACTAACATCAGAACGATGGAGGATATGCTGGGGGAATACATGAGCCGGGGTAAGACCTATGTCCTCGTGCTCGGAGTTTTTGCCGGCATTGCCGTGGTTTTGGCAGCGATCGGCGTATATGGCGTCCTTTCTTATTTCGTCAACCAGCGCACGCGCGAATTGGGCATTCGTTTTGCTCTCGGGGCTCAGCGCCATGACGTGTTCGTCATGGTCGCCAAGCTGGGACTGACACTTGCTGGGGCCGGCGTAGCCGTTGGCGTTGCGCTAGCGCTCGGACTCAATCGGTTCATGAAGGAGCACCTCCGGCTTTTTCACGTGAAGGCCACGGATCCAGCGACCTATGCCGCCGTCGGCATCCTGCTGGTGTGCATCGCCTTGCTCGCTTGCTATATCCCTGCTCGCCGCGCTACAAATGTGGATCCCATGACGGCGCTGCGGCATGAGTAACTGGAGGTCAGTATGGACATGTGCAGTAATAGCATCGGGTCCCCGAAACTTTTCATAAAGCAAACGCTTCGGGCGCCTTGGGCGTGGTCATTAACAACGATCACGTTTCTGGCGCTTGGGCTTGGCGCTCCCGCGCGATCTCAAGAACCACCGCATCCTGCGGAATCGGTAACGGAGGCCGCACGGAACGCTCGCGAACATCAATCAAATTCCACGAAGCATCCAAAGATCGTCACCAACGATGACCTAGGCGCGCAGAATCCGGTGCCGGGCACTTCAGCTTCTCTTCCAGAGTCCTCAGCAACGAGTGGACCCGAAGTACCAAAGCCGCCAACGGGGGAGTGCGATAATCCCGACGCTGAGAGGCTTAAATCGGAACTCCTGGCCGCCCAGGCGGAACAGGACAAAATTCGTGGCGAACTTTCCTATAACCCCCTAACCATCTCTGGCGCCAGCGTCGATATGAAGAATTTCAAACCAGGCAAATCGGGGTTTGACTTTGGCAGCCCACCGCTTCTAGAAACGAAACCGTTGGTCCCCGCGCGAATAGAGGAAGTCAGTCTCGATGAGAAGATTGCGTCTCTGACCAGAGCCTTACGCATTGCCTGCGAATCACCTAAGGCCGCGGGTATCCAGACGGAACTCGATAGCGCCGAGCAAGAGCTCAAGGTACTGCAGCGTGAGTTTGATCTGGACCAGAACGCTTATTATTCCAAGACCAATTACGCGGCGGACGCTGCGGGCAAAGCCAGGCTCGATGCCGAGGCGCAGCAAGTGCAGTACCTCCAATCGGAGGTCGAGCGATTGAAGGGCGAGCTTTCTGTGGCGAAGCCCAATCAAATCCTAGATTAAACAGTCCTGCCGAATGACCCATTTGCGTAGCTCCCTGCCACGAACTGTCAGCCAGTTCCGCGATGCAGGCAGTGTAGGGCGTAGCGGACGATAAGTTGTTGCTAGAAACTAGCCCATTACCGTCGAGACGGATCGCTTGGAATGCAAAAACCGCACAGGCAGTAGTGTCTGTGCTAGTCGGGGCAAATGGGATAGGATGCTGCGGCGATGGCTACTGCAAAAACGTTCGATACGGCGATTATTGGGGCGGGGGTGTTTGGGGCTTGGAGCGCTTGGCATCTGGCGCGGCGCGGGCAGCGAGTGGTGCTGCTGGATGCGTATGGACCTTCGAACGCGCGGGCCAGTTCGGGCGGTGAGACGCGCATCATTCGAATGGGTTATGGAACGGACGAGATTTATACGCGGTCGTCCCAGCGGTCGCTCACGCAGTGGAAGAGTTTTTGTGTGGCGACTGGACAGCGTTTGTTTCATGAGACGGGAGTGTTGTGGCTGGCGGGCAAAGAGGATTCGCGAGTGCGCCAGACCATGGTCACTCTGAAGCGCTGCGAGGTGCCGTTTGAAGAGATGGATAAAGCTGGACTCGAACGGCGTTATCCGCAGATCTCGTTCGAACGGGTGACGCGGGGATTTTTGGAGCCGAAGAGCGGCGTGCTGCTGGCGCGGCGCGCGGTTGCGGCAGTTGTGGAAGATGCCGTCAGACTTGGCGTGGAATTTCGGATTGCCTTGATTGAGACGCCGCGGGGAGCGGGGCGTCTGGCGAACGTGACGTGCAGTAACGGGGAATCGATTTCTGCGGGACAGTTTGTTTTTGCCTGCGGGTCGTGGCTCGGCAAAGTTTTTCCAGAGATTCTTGGACACAGAATTTTTCCAAGCCGGCAGGAAGTTTTCTTTTTCGGCGTGCCGCCGGGAGATGAGCGATTTGCGCCGCCCGCTTTGCCGACGTGGCTTTTTCAAGAGGATGAATATTACGGGATGCCGGATCTGGAAGGCCGAGGGCTGAAGATTGCGCTCGACCATCATGGAGAGCGCGTCGATCCGGACACGCAATCACGTTTGCCGACGGCTGCGGAGGCAGAAGTCGTGCAGAAGTACGTAGCCAGCCGTTTTCCGGCGATGAAGAACGCCCCGGTGGTCGAGACGCGCGTGTGCCAGTATGAAAACACTTCCAACGGCGATTTTCTGATCGACCGGCATCCGGAGATGGAGAACGTGTGGTTTGTCGGAGGCGGGTCGGGACACGGATTCAAGCATGGTCCAGCGGTGGGCGAGTATCTTGCCGGGCAACTCCTCGACAAAGAGAAACCTGAGCCGCGCTATTCATTGGATACTAAGGCCACGACACAAAACCGCGCCGTCTACTGAACGCGCGCGGGGAGGAAGACCTCTCGTGCGTCGCCTCGCTCTTCTCATCCTTTTTGCTGCCTGCCTGTGTCCGTCGCTTCACGCACAAGGTGACGACGAGATTTCCTGCTATTCGTATCGTCAAGAGAACACCGCGTTCAAAAAGAAACTGTGGGAAGGTTATGAAATCTCCCTCGGGCCGGCACGAAACGCTGCGGAAACCGAATTAGCCTGCACCGCGGCCATCTACAATAGCGCGGGCCGCGTAGTGTTTCGCACCAGCGGATTCAATGTGGTGTTCGACCAGAATTTGACGGGCCAGGATTTTGACGGTGACGGAAAGCCGGATGTCGTCTTTCGCACCGATACCGGCGGAGGCAATCATTGCTGCTGGGGATATGTGATTTTTTCGCTTTCGCCGAAGCCGCACAAACTCTTTGAGATCGCTATGGAAGGCCGTGTGGACTTTGAGAAGGACAAAGACGGCAAAATGGTGATTTGGACAAGAGTGAGCGTACCAGGAGCATTCGCCACGTCCATGGCGCAGCGGCCGTTCGCAGCGCAAGTCATGCGCGTGAAGGAAGGCAAGCTAGTGGACGTCACGCCGGAGTTTTGTGGCTCGAAAGATGAGCGCCTCGAAAGAGGTTACCTGAGCCCCGGGGATCTGAATAAGCTGTCCACTGTGGGCGACCAGGGTTCAGCGGATAATGAAGGCATCATTAGCCGGCTTGAATCCCGCACTGCGCAACATGTCTTCTGCCACGAATATAGTGAAGCGCTGAAGGACATCAATTTGTGGCCTGCCGAGAAGCGAGTGGAGGTAATGAGTGGCCTCGCGGAAGCGTTCAAGGACGAGTATCCGGAGTTTGTCGCTAAGCTCGAGGAGTTCCTCAACAGAGATTTAACCCGCTAGTGTCGGAAGTCGCCACCGGCGGGATTGTCAAAATAACGGTAAACCAGCCGGGAGGACTCAAGCTTTTGGCGTGCGGCGCCGGGCGTGGAATGCAGCGATGCCGCGCTTAACGCGCCGGGCTTTTTCCGCGTAGAGATCCTGGTCCGCATCGGAAAGAAGTTTCTCAATTCTCTCTCCGTCCCCGCGGTAAATCGAAACGCCGATGCTTGCGGAGAGCTTAGGCACTTCCTCGTCCTCGGACATGACCACTCGAATGCGGTTGGCAACTCGTTGCGCTTCCACGTCCTCCGATTCCGGCAAGACAAGAGCGAACTCGTCACCACCGTAGCGCGCTGCGGTATCGATGGCGCGGCAATGAATGCGCAAGATGGCGGCCAAGCGGCAGAGGGAGCGGCTGCCGACGAGATGGCCGTAGCGGTCGTTAATTTTCTTCAGGCCATCGAGATCGAGGAGCAAGACGGCGAACGGCCGGCCGGTGCGATTGGTGCGCTCGGTTTCGTTCTCGAGGACGTCGAGGAGACGGCGGTAGTTGGCGAGGCCAGTGAGCGGGTCGCTGACGGCGAGATGACTAACCTGTTCGAAGAGCCGAGCATTATCGAGGAGCGAGCCGCCGAGCGCGAGGGCGTAGCTGCTCACGGTAAGGACCTGCGCAAGCACAAAGGGTGCGTCGAGAAGGCGCTCCGACTGGCACGCGGCGATCTGAGCGGCGCAATTCATCCACGCGGCGGCGTAGATGGTGCGGTCGAACGCAGAGTCCCCGGAGTCCAGGCGGCGCCGATACCAAATCACGGCGGCGAGAAAAATTATGCCCGGCAAGAGTTGCTGAGGGCTGGGCACGAAAGAGACCGGATGGCGGGAGACTTCCGGGGGAAGACGGCGAAGCGCGGCGGCAATCAGATAGGTGAAACCGACGACGGCCAGCAAGGCGCCGGTGATTTCCCCTTTGGTGTGCCGCGAACGAGGGATGAAGCGCTCGACGAGAAGCGCGACGAGCAGCAGCAGGGCCAGAAGCATGCGGCTGAGCCACCAAGCGACCGGCGCCCAAGTGGCCCGCACAGGAGAATCTTGCGTGAATTGAAAGAAAAGAACGCCGGAGGCCGACAGGACCGCGCCAGAAAGCAGATATCCGCCGCCCAGAATGAGGGAGATGCGATCCTGCGTGCCTTGGAAACGGACGAGAGCCAGTGCGGCAAAAACGAACGCCAACAACGCGGAGATAACCTGCAAATAGCCTTGAAGAACGGCATCGGGTTCGAGGGAAAAAGGGCGCAGGAAGTAGGCTACGAAAAACGTAAGCAGAAAGCCCAGCACATGCCAAAGAACGACTTTTGTAGGACTACGACCGGTCATGCCTAATTCCCCGCCCATACTGATGGCCCTCGTCTGGGGAGAGGTGCTATTAAATTAGACTACGTAGAAGAGGCAAGCGTTGCGGATAAAGTGAGGGAACTTTAACCAAGAGACACTGACTGTGGAAATTATTCCTACTGTACGGAAGGACAGGTGATAGCGAGAAATTTGGAGCGGAAGGAAGAGCGCGTTGGCGGCGGCGCGGAGGAAGAGTGAAAAGTTTGTACTTGCGTGAAGAACGGAGTTCTTAGAAAATGCCTTTATTGAAACGATTCAATGGTGCAACCGAAGTTCGGGCGAAGGCTTCTGTCTTTCCCTGAAAACAACTGGCCGGCTGCGGGCGAAATTCGAGCTGGCGAAAGGAATCTGGGCTGCGAGTGAAAAAAGACAAGCAAGGAGTGTTGAAAAAAAACGCAGCGCCTGCGCGAGGAGAAAGGTCCGCCTCGAGGGTGGCGGGGCTTCACACGACCCAAGAAATCTTGGCACAGCCTGCGACGTGGCGGGAAACGGCGCGGCAGATCGAGCAGAACGCCGAAGTGTTTGGGGCATTCGAAGCTTTCTCGCCACGAGAACCCTGGTTGTTCGTGGCCTGCGGGTCGAGCTACTACGTTTCGCGCACGATCGCGGCGCAGTGGGCAAAACTTCTTAAGGTGTTGTGCACGGCAGTGCCGGCGTCGGAGCTGCTTTTCGCACCGGACGAGGTGATGCGGCGGACTGGTGCGCGGCAGGTGGTGCTGGTTTCGCGCTCGGGAAAGACCACGGAGGTTTTGCGCGCGGCGGAGGGGTTGAAGGCTCGTGGAACGGTTCGCACGATCGGCGTGACTTGCAGCCGGGACAGCATTCTTGAGGAGTTGTGCACACATACGCTGAAGCTGCCGTGGGCCGACGAGAAAAGCATGGTGATGACGCGGTCGTTCACGTCGATTCTGCTGCTCTTCGAGAGGCTGGGCGCGAAATTCGCGGGGGATGCCGGGCTGGCGTCCGCGCTGGACGGTCTGCCGGAAAAGACAGCGGCGTGGCTTGCGGCGAATGCTGATAAGATTCGGGCGTTCGGGGCGAAGAGGCGATTCGCGGATTTTGTGTTTTTGGGGCAAGGTGCACATTACTGGCTGGCGCGGGAGGCGGCGCTGAAACTTACGGAGATGTCTTCGTCCTACGCGCAGGCGTATCACACGCTGGAGTTCCGTCACGGGCCCAAATCGATTGCGAGTAAAGATACACTGATAACATTTTTTCTCTCCGATGCGGCAGTGGAAGAGGAAAGTTTGTTGGTGGGGGAATTGAAAAAATTGGGCGCGGCCACCTTCGTGGTAGTCAATCGTGCGACGGCTGCGTTGCGACGCGACGCGGATCTTCTGATTGAGCTTGGCTTGAATGAGCCGGAGTATGCGCGGCTGGCGATGACCGCCATTCCGGCGCAATTGCTGGGGCTGGCGGTTGGCTTGCGCATGAGGCTGAATCCGGATGTGCCGAAGAATTTGACGCACGCGGTGGTACTCGGTGCGAAAAATGGAGCGCCCGCGAAAAGGAGGCGTGCTTGAGCAACGGCGCCAACTCCACTAGCGGGCCGCAACTGCGGCGTACACTCAGGCTCTCGGACCTGATTTTCTACGGAATCGTTCTCATCCAGCCGATCGCGCCCGTTCCGCTTTACGGCGTGGCGCAGAAACTTTCGGACGGCCACTTTGTCCTGATCATTCTGATCGCGCTCTTTGCCATGCTGATCACCGCCGTCAGCTATGGACGCATGGCCGCGCTCTACCCGACGGCTGGCTCGGCTTACACGTACGTTGGCAAGGGGCTGAACCCGCATCTTGGATTCATGGCCGGGTGGGCGATGATCCTCGATTATCTGCTGCAGCCGCTGATCAATACCGTGTGGATCTCGACGGCGCTGCACGAACGCGCCGCGTACTTCCATATTCCGCAGCTTCCTTTTATCGTCTGGGCCCTCATCATCACGGTAATCATGACGGTTTTGAATCTGGGCGGAGTGAAAGCTTCCGCGAACGCTAACAAGATCTTGCTGGCGGGCATGTCGATTGTCGTGGTGTTCTTTGTTGTGCTTGCGGTTCGCTTCCTGTATGCCGGGCAGGGATGGGCGGGCCTTTTCTCGATGCAGCCGATCTACGATCCGAAAACGTTTGATTCTCACAAGATTCTCACCGCGACTTCGTTCGCGGCTCTCACGTACATTGGCTTTGACGGGGTCACAACGCTGGCCGAAGACGTCGAGAACCCCAAGCGCAACGTTCTGCTGGCCGTGGTGCTGACCTGCGTCTTTGCCGGCGTCGGCAGTGCACTCGAGGCGTACCTGGGAGCGCGGGTATGGCCGGACTGGCGATCGTTTCCAAATCTGGAAACCGCGTTTATGGATATTTGCGCGCGAGCCGGCGGAATAGTCCTTTCCTGGTCGATGGCCCTCGTCCTGATCGTGGCCGCCTTCGGCAGCGGGTTGACGGGCACGCTCGGCGCGGCGCGGCTGCTCTTCGGAATGGGCCGCGATGGCGTCCTGCCAAAGAAGTTCTTCGGACAACTGACACCCGGGACGGGCACGCCAACCAATAACATCCTGTTGATCGGCGGACTCTCGTTTATTGGCTCGGTGATGCTGAACTACATTGGCAGCGCCTATGAGCACGCCGGAGAATTGATGAACTTCGGCGCATTCCTCGCGTTCGCGGGGGTGAACTTTGCGTGTTTCTGGCAGTTCTCCCTTCGACGCCAGCGGGGAGTTCCGTTGAACTTTCTGCGCGACGCGCTCCTGCCGCTGGTGGGATTTATTTTCTGTGCCGGCATATGGTGGAATCTGAATCGCATTGCATGGATCGTTGGTGGAATCTGGTTCGTCATCGGAATCGTGTACGTTGGATTCAAGACAAACTGGTTCCGGTCGACTCCGGTGATGATCGATTTCAGGGAGTCATAGCCGGCCGAATAGCCCGCGCGCGGTTGCGGCGTTCTCTTACTGAAAATGAGCGAACTCTGGCAGAATGATGGCAACTCTAGAGGCACCCCCTTGAAGCGCGCCAGCGGCAAGAATCAGATGGTGACGATGCGGGACGTTGCGGAAGACAGCGGCTTCTCGCCCGCAACGGTTTCGATCGTATTGAACAATGCGCCGCTAGCCCGCTACATCGCCCCCGCCACAAAAAAACGAATCGAAGAAGCCGCCAAGAAACTCGGTTACCGTCCGAATGCGATGGCGCGGTTTCTTCGCAGCAAGCGCAGCCACACGGTGGGACTGGTTTTCTTCGACATTACGGATCCTTTTTGCACGCCGGTGATGCGCGGAATTGAGAACGCACTGTATCAATCGTCGTACGTTCCCATATTTGCTGACGCGCACAACCAACGAAACCGCTTCGAGCGTTACCTGGAGATGCTGCTGGAGCATCACGTGGAAGCGCTGATCGTGGTGGCCAACTGGCTGGTCGTGGACATTCATGTGCTGGCCGATTTGAGCAAACGAAACATTCCGGCAGCGACGATTGGATGGGAGCTGCCGGGCGATACGGTGAGCTCCGTGATGGTGGACAACGAAACAGGCGGGCGCATGGCGCTTGAACACTTGCACCAGCTCGGGCATCGCAAGATTGCTTTTATCCGCGGACCGAAGATGCTGATTGACAGCGCGCCGCGGTGGCGCGGCGTGCAAAAGTTTGCACACTCGGCGGGCCTCGAGATCGATCCGGCGCTCGTGCTGCAATTGCCGGATTCGTTCGACCCAAACTCCGGGTTTGAGGGCGGCCACCGGCTGACCGAGGAACTACTCCAAAAAAAGAAAAAGTTTACGGCGCTGATGGCGTTTGACGACTTGACGGCGCTCGGCGCAATTCGCGCGCTGACGAAGGCGGGAGTGAAAGTCCCGGAACATTGCTCGGTAACGGGTTTTGACGATGTGGCGATGGCCGCCCTGAGCGCGCCGTCGCTGACAACCGTACGCCAGCCTTTGGAAGCCATGGGAACGAACGCCGTCAACATCGTGATGGAAAGCATTAAAGCCGGACTGGAGAAGCGCGAGTGGAATACCGTGCGGCAGAAGATGAACCCGGAGCTGGTGATTCGAGACTCGACCCGCGACGTGGCGCACTCCAGCGCTGATTGACGGCCTAGCGGCATCCCTTTCTTAGCCACCCCCTCCCCGCTTTTTTGTAAATGTTGCATCTAAAGAACTTACGCATTTTCACGAATATCCATAAGTCGTTTAGAATCAATGTTTACGGACCGGCCTGCAAGTGTTGCTGCTAAAGGGGTTACAACGACCGCGGGATGTCTGAGATTCGAGCTCGTACGTCCACCAAAAAGAAAAAGGCGGCGTAGAATCGCCGCCTTTCGTACTATTGCCTAGTTGTTTTTATATCAAAAGGCGCATCACTTGTAAAGGGAAATTTGGCTAATAGGGTCAGTTTACAATTATCCGGCTACTCAGGAGTTAGCCCGAAGTTGTGATAAAACCTCACTGGCAAAATCGACGCGAGGAGGCCCGGCAAGACGGAGGGGCCGAGCGACGACAACCGCATCGGAGGCCGCGGATGACGAAGAAGATTCTGTGGGTTGTGCCGCTCATGATGCTGTTCGGTAGCGCTCTCTTCGCGCAGGATATTGTTGGCGACTGGCAAGGAAAGGTAGGGCGCCAAGAGTCAAGGATTGTGCTGCAAATCGCAAACGGCGACAGCGGGGGTTGGAGTGGCAAGTTCTATAGCATTGACTTTGGCCCCGACGCCACGCCCATCAGTTCCGTAATGCTGCAAGGATCAAAACTCACATTTGCTGTGGAGAGGATAGGTGGCACTTACGAGGGCACGCTGAGTGTAGACGGAATGTCTATTCAGGGGACCTGGACTCAGGGCGAAGCGGTGCCTCTCAATTTCCAACGCGCCACAAAAGAAACTGCTTGGCGGATCGATTCATCACCACACTCCGTGCAGTTTGTAGCGGTGGACGACAACGTAAAATTGGAGGTTCTCGATTGGGGCGGTTCCGGAAGGCCGCTGGTTCTCTTGGCAGGCCTCGGAAACACGGCTCACATATTTGATCGGTTCGCACCGAAGCTAACGCCTACCTATCATGTGTACGGCATCACCAGACGCGGATTCGGTGCCTCCAGTGCTCCCGTCCCCGCGAACAATAACTACTCGGCTGATCGCCTCGGTGACGATGTGTTGGCTGCGCTCGACGCACTCAGGCTTAATCATCCAGTTTTGATAGGGCATTCCATTGCCGGTGAAGAGTTGAGTTCGGTAGGAACCCGGCATCCGGAAAAAGTAGCGGGCTTGGTCTATCTCGACGCTGGCTATCCCTATGCCTTTTATGATCGCTCGCACGGAGATCTAACCATTGACTCGCTGGAATTGAGAAAAGAGCTGGAGCAATTGGAAAACATACGCTACGGCGTCCCTGGCGTAGGGCCACTGGGCCAAGAACCATTGATACAGGAGCTGCTGCAAACAACTCTCCCACAGGTCGAGAAGGACTTGCAGCATCAGCTAAAGTGGCTGCAAGTAGCGCCGCCTTCGTCAGGAGGTGGATCGCTCTCTCCAGTCAATCTGGCAATCCTTGCCGGCGCAGAGAAGTACACGGATATCCGAGTTCCCGTTCTCGCCTTCTTTGCGTTCCCTCAGGATTTGGCACCGACGGTCTTTGCAGACGATCCTGCCGCACGTGCTAGGTTGGAGGCCCTCAATCTGGCTGACAGGGACGCTCAAATAAAGGCGTTCCAGGGTGGAATACCCTCAGCACACGTCGTCCGATTACCTCATGCAAATCACTTTCTTTTTATAACAAACGAAGCGGGTGTTCTGCGCGAAATGAATGCGTTCCTCGAAAAATTGCCATAGCGACGAAAGTTAGTAAATTCGCCGGACACTTGGACGAGTAACGCGATAATCGGAAACTGACCGATTGCTGAAAATCACGTCGAAGGCGTAGACGCGGCGCTAGGGGAGTTGTGTGGGGGCTACGTTGAAACCGTCGACGGCTAGGACGGGTTTGGCTGCGCCCAGGTCGCTCTTCCTGACATGCACTGTGACTTCGCGTTTCTCGCCGGGGAGCAGGGAGATGTAGTTGTCGTCGAAGAAGACGGGGAGAACTTCCGGGCCGTCTTTGCCCTTTAGGAGGCGGAGGCGAACGAGGAAAGCGAGGCCGGAGCCGGCGTTCTCCACGGTGATGTGCGCTGCAGTTTCATCGCCTGCGTCGGAGACGGTCATCGAGGCGTTGACAGTGGCTTTGGGTAGATCCTGCAAGGCCACGAAATCGGCGTACTCGCTCAGCGGAGTGTAATACCACTTCGACTTGCCGAAATCGGGAACGTCGGGCTTGGCCGAGAGCCAATAGAAATTGCGGCTGAGTAATTCGCCGGAAGAAGAAAAGAGTTGAAGACTCAGGAAGTAGGTGGAAGTGATGCCTTCGGGCTCGGCGACCTTGAAGGATCTGGTTACGCCGTCCGCGGCGACATCCGCGGCTTCTTCGTGAGAGAAACGCTCTTTCGTCGAGGTGTCGTAAATCTTGGCGACCACTTTCAATCCGCTGAGAGCTTCCTGCTTGCCATTGACGATGGCGACGGTGCGATCGTCATACGAAAACTGGACGTGGACTAGTTCGAGGGCTTTTTTCGAGCCGAAATAGCCGCCGGCGGGGCGGAGATCGTAGTCATAGAGATGCCAGATCAAACCGTTCCACGCGTTGTTCAGCATCCATTGAATAATCCCGGTCGATTTGTACTTGTTGCGGCCATAGGCTTCGAACATGGCGCGTTCGCCTTCGTACGTCATGGCCTGAGACTTCCAGGCGAGGTCGGAGACGTCTTTTAGCGGGCCATAGCGCTTTTCAATGGCGTTGGTGAAAACCTTGATGTTCTTGAATTCTCCGCCGCCGGCGTGGAAATCCCAAACTTCGTTGATGGGCCAGAGCTTGTCCGGCGGAAACATGGATTTCAATTCTTCGAGAGGCGGAACAGCAGGGCCGGGGCTAGTTTCGGTGTTGAAGCCGTAGGCGCCGCCGTTCTTGGTGTCCAGCAGCCAGTAGTTCGAGGAAACGTATTCATACGGACCGGGCATTTTCACGCCGCTTGCGCCGGTGGGCTCGGTCTTCTTTTCGGTGGCGGAAGAAATGACGGGCTTCGGCCAGTTGTTCTCTTTTTCCACGTCGAGGTAAGCGCGTTCGCGTTCGGGCGGCGGCGGATTGTCGCTGCCGTTCAGCCAAACGAGGATGCTGGGATGCGCGCGCAGGCGAAGTATTTGATCGCGCAGAGAATCGACGGAGACGTGGCGATTCTCGTCACCCCATTTGTTCCATTTTTCCCACGCATCGCAGCAGCACCATCCGGCCATGACGAGGATACCGTCGCGATCCGCGCGCTCCATGAACGATTCGTCCTCGAGTTTACCTTCGAGGCGGATAGTGTTGAGTCCCATTTCCTTCACGTAGCGGAACTCGGCTTCGCGGCGCGATTGATTGATGCGCAGCATCATGTCCGGCGCCCAGCCGCCGCCGCGCACGAGCACGGGTTTGCCGTTCACTTTGAAGAGGCGGTAGCCGTCGGCGGTCAGTTCGGAGTCGGTTTGCACGATGCCGAAAGTGATGGTTTGCTGGTCGGATGCTGGGCCTTTCTCCGGGACAAATTCGAGGGTGAGCTTGTGGAGATAGGGCTCGCCCATTTGATACGGCCACCAGAGACGGGGATTCTGGACGTTCAATGACGCTGCGGAATCCGGAGTTATGGCGATGGCGCGGCGTTCGCCTGCCTTCAGCTCGACACTCTGGGAAAACTCAATCGGCGCGGATGCGCCTAGAATTTTTCCGCGCAACGATCCCTTTACAGATGCGTTCGAAACGTTCTGAAGCTCGGCGCGCACGGTCAAGTGCGCTTTATCAATTGCCGGGAGATCAAGCTTGGATTCCACGGCGGCATGCTGCACGGCGACCGGGCCACTCGCGGAAAGAACGACCTCTTGCCAGAGGCCCATGTCTTTATCGGGCGGCGTGGGATTCCAATCGACCCAGGTGATTCCCAGTTCGTTGGCGTGAGGAGCGGAAACTTCGACCGCCACCACATTTTTTGCGCCCGTCTTGACGAACGGCGTCACATTAAATTCATAGCGGCGAAACGCGCCGACGACCTGTTCCGAGCCAGCGACTTTTTTTCCATTGATCCAGATATCCGCGCGGTAGTTGATTCCGCGAAACGCGAGCCAGACCGTCCTTCCGCTAAATTGCGCGGGGACTTCGAACTCCTTGCGATACCACCAGGGGACAGCGAAGGGACTATTCTCCGGCATTTCCAGATTGGCGAACTGGCCGCCAATGGGATAAGAGACGCCGGGAACAGAACGCAAGTTCATGCCGAAGTAGGGATCTTTGTACACGCCGTTTTCGACGAGCACGGCAAAGACGGTGTTTGGAGCCGAAGTCTTGTACCAACTCGACGCGTCGAAACCGACGGTGGAGATGGTTTCGGCGCTGGCGTTCACCTTTGCGGAGGATTGCACCGTCCATCCTTCGCGCAGAGTGATGTCGCCATCGGCGAGGGATGGGGACGCCGCGATTGTTGCGGCTGCGGTGAGCGCCGCGACAAAACCTATGGCAAGAAGAAAGTTTCTGTTCTTCCTAGCAATCCGGGCAATGGGTCGCAGAAGAAAATTCTCTTTCCTGCCGCGTGAAATCATCATGAGCTCTCCCTGGTACACCAAGCGCGCGACGGCATTTAAACCGATTCAATGAAGCGAATCGCTTTCATTCTTGAAGCTTGCTCGGACGGGCGCTAGTTTAGCCTGAGGGGAAGAAAAGAGACAAGCGCTATCCAGGAAAAACAAAAGGCGCGAACCTTGCGGTCCGCGCCTCGCTCTTTTTGGATTGCCCACTTGCGCTAAGTTACTGGACGGGCGGCAGAAACACTTCCGAGGGCGTCAGGAACTCCACGTTCGCAACTTCGGTGGTCACGCGGACGCGTTGGAACTTTCCCTTCTTTCCGCCGTTGCCCACGAAGCTGAGCAGATACTGGTTGTTGAGGTGCGTCTGGATTTCGTCGAAGTAGGGCTTCAACGTAACCGGCATGCCAGAACCGAGATAGTAAGATTCGGCGCCAGTTTCTTCGGAAAGGCGGCTGAGGTTGGATTGCGCGTTGAAGACGCGGAACGAACGGTTGCCGACGTGGCCCGCGTCGGGGACATAAATCGTCCAAATGTTGATGTTTTGTTTTTGGGCGCGCGCGATCGTGGTGTTGAGATCAGGATCAATGGGATCAAAGCTCCCACGGAAATAATCGACGCCTGAAGAGAACAACATGATGGACCTGCGCTCCCCGGAATCAGGCCAGCGCTTTACCCAATCCTGAACCGCGAGATACGGGCTTGTGAAGGCGCCTGCGGTACCCAGAGGCATGCGCAGCGCCTTGGCAGCAAGAGCATGATCCTTGGTGAAATCCTGCGCCACCATGGCTACGCCGTTCCGCCCATAGGCCACGGCGATGTAGGTATTCTCCGGCTGTGCCATGAAAAACGCTTTCAAATCGCCCCATTGATTGGCGACGGCGCTTTGGAGCGAATCGTCGATGAGCACCGCAAGGAAAAGCGTCTCCCCGCGCTTCCAATCTGCGACTTGGATCTTTTCCTTGCCTTGATAAAGCTGGACATCGTTCTTCGTGAGCGGAGGCGGCTCTGTGTCTTTCTTGCCCACCGCCGTAACGGTCATCGTAACCGCGGAGGAATTCGCCGCGGCTGCCTTCGCTGCGAGCGGCATTGCAACCGCAACAGCCATAGCCACCAACAACTGGGTCCCCTGCCATCGTAGATTCTTGTTCATGAACGTACCTCCCTTTCTCTCATCCCAAACTGTCAGGTGCCGAAGCTGGTTGGTCTGAGCCGAAGATAAAGCTACAAGGGTTATAAGAAAAAGAAAAGGTGCGAACCTTGCGGCCCGCACCCGGCTAAACGACAGTTGCGAACTCGTCGCCTAGATCATCTTACTGCCGGTAAAAACACTTCAGACGGCGTCAGAAATCCGACGTTCCGAAGCTCCGAAGTGACCTTCACAGTCTCGTACTTGCCTTTGTGGCCGCCATCGCCCACGAACGCAAGCAAATACTGGTTGTTGAGATTCATTTGGATGCGATCGAAATAAGGCTTCAGGTTGACAGGTGCTCCGAGACCGAGTGAATAAGACTCGGCGCCGGTTGCTTGCGATAGACGATCCAGGTTCGATTGCCAGTTGAAGGCACGAAACGAGCCGCGGCCGCGGTGACCTGAATCCGGCGCGTAGATCGTCCAGATGTTGACGTTTTTCTTCTGCGCGCGAGCGATCGTCGTATCGAGATCGGGATCTTGAGTGGCGGGACCCCCGCGGAAATAATCTATGCCCGAAGAGAATAGGATGATGGAACTGCGTTCTCCTGAGGCGGGCCAACGCTTTATCCAATCTTGAACGGCGAGGTACGGACTGGTTGCAACGCTCGTGCTGCCTAGCGGCATGCGAAGAGCTTTTGCCGCCAGGGCGTGGTCTGTTGTGAAGTCCTGGGCGACCATGGCGACGCCATTTCGCGCGTAGGCCACGGCGATGTACGTGGTTTGCGGCTGAGCCATGAGAAATGCGCGTAGATCGCTCCATTGGTTGGCAAGGCTGCTGCGGAGCGAATCATCAATGAGCACAGCCAGGTAAAGAGTTTCTCCGCGCTTGAAGTCTGCGACCTGTACGCGTTCCTTGCCTCGATAGAGTTCGACATCATTTTTGGTCACTGCGGGCGGTTGCGCGTCCTTCTTAGCCGTGGCCGTAACCGTCATAACAACTGCAGTGGGATCGGATGCTGCCGACGCGCTGTTCGCGGCTGCCTTCAAAGCAACCGTCATGAACGACGCCGCGACAAGTACGCCAAGCAGTAGCGACCCCTTTTGATATATGTTTTTATTCATAGACTGCACTCACTTTTCTCATCCCAAAGGATTAGATGCGCTAAAGGCCTGCCGCGTCTACATCCAGTTGAAGGGCTGGCCGCATTCCATCGTAGAATGCATCCCGGCCGGAAAAGGCGGATCTTGTGAAAAATTATGTCGGAGCGATCGATCAGGGCACAACTAGCACGCGCTTTATGGTGTTTGATAAGGCGGCGCGCGTGGTTGCCGTCGCGCAAAAAGAGCACGAGCAGATCTTCCCGCGGCCGGGATGGGTGGAGCACGACCCATTGGAGATCATGCGCCGCACAGAGGAAGTGATCGGCGAGGCTCTCGAACAACGAGGCCTGCGTGCTTCGGATCTGGCCGCGATCGGCATAACCAACCAGCGGGAAACCACCGTGGTGTGGGAACGCAATACCGGCCGGCCCATCGCCAACGCGATCGTTTGGCAGGACACGCGTGTTGCGGAAGACGTCGGACACTTTGCGAAGAGCGGAGGTCAAGACCGGTTTCGCGCGAAGACGGGATTGCCGCTGAGCACCTACTTCAGCAGCCTGAAGCTGCGCTGGCTTCTGCACAATATTCCGAACGCAAAAGAAAGAGCTGCTTCTGGGGAGCTGCTCTTTGGAAATATCGATACATTCCTTGTGTGGAATCTCACTGGCGGTCCGGACGGAGGCGTGCACGCCACCGACGTGACCAACGCGAGCCGGACGCAACTGCTCAATCTGAAAACGCTGGATTGGGATTCCGAGTTGCTCGCGGCGTTTGAAATTCCGCGCGCCATGCTACCGCAAGTACGGTCAAGCAGCGAAGTTTGCGGCGCAGCGACACTTCCAGCGATCGCGGGCGTGGAAGTCGCGGGCATTCTCGGCGACCAACAGGCTGCGCTCGTCGGCCAGGCTTGTTTCAACCCCGGCGAAGTGAAAAATACGTACGGAACGGGCTGTTTTCTGCTGATGAATACGGGCGAGCGCGCCGTTCCATCCAACTTCGGCTTGCTGACTACGGTCGCCTACAAAATGGGCAGCGCACCGGCATGCTACGCCCTGGAAGGCGGCGTCGCGATTTCAGGAGCGCTAGTGCAATGGCTCCGCGACAATCTCGGAATGATTGAGAAGAGCGCAGATATCGAAACACTGGCACGCACGGTGAAAGACAACGGCGGCATCTACTTCGTTCCGGCATTCTCTGGGCTCTATGCGCCGTACTGGAAGGAAAATGCGCGCGGCGTGATCGCGGGGTTGACGCGGTACGTCAATAAAGGCCACTTGGCGAGAGCGGTTCTGGAGGCGACAGCGTTTCAGACGCGCGAAGTGGTGGAAGCGATGGAAAAAGACTCGCAGATCGCGCTGTCGTCGCTGCGCGTGGACGGCGGGATGGTCGTGAACGAACTGCTGATGCAGTTTCAAGCGGATATTTTGAACCGCGAAGTGGTGCGCCCCGTGATTCAGGAGACAACCGCGCTTGGTGCGGCATATGCCGCAGGGCTGGCTGTTGGATTTTTTTCGGGCTTGGACGAACTGCGAACCAATTGGGCCGTTGACCAGACATGGACGCCACATTTCGCGGAAGCGGAGCGGGAGGAGATGCACAAACAATGGAAGAAAGCGGTCACGCGCTCGTTTGATTGGGTCGATTCTTAATGCGCAAGACGGAGTCTTTTCCTGCGCCAACTTCGCTCTTAGGAGATTGCTGAATGACATCACCTTTTCTCGGCGAATTTCTGGGCACGATGATCATTGTGCTGCTTGGCAATGGAGTTGTCGCCGGAGTGCTGCTCAAGCGATCGAAGGCCGAAGCCAGCGGATGGATCGTCATCACGACCGGGTGGGCGTTTGCGGTCATGGCCGGTGTCTTCGTGTCGATTGCTTGTGGAAGCAATGACGCACACTTGAATCCTGTGGTCACCGTGGGCTTCGCGGTGCGTGACGCAAGCTTCGGCAAGCTCGCTCCCTATCTTTCGGCGCAACTCCTCGGCGCCATCGTGGGTGCCGTTCTCGTCTGGCTCCACTATTTGCCGCACTGGAAGGAAACGCCGGATGCCGCCGCGAAGCTGGCCTGCTTTTGTACCGCGCCTGCCATCCGTAGCTTTGCTGCGAATTTATTCAGTGAAATTTGCGCTACGTTTGTTCTGGTCTTCGTCATTGGAGCGATTTTTTCGAAGAGAGTGTCTGCGACGGGCCCTGTGGCTGGATTGGGCCCTTATCTTGTGGGCAGCCTGGTGTGGGGAGTCGGACTATCACTCGGCGGCACGACAGGTTACGCCATCAATCCGGCGCGCGATTTAGGTCCGCGCATCGCGCACGCTATTCTGCCAATCGCTGGAAAAGGAAATTCGGATTGGGGCTACTCGCCTGTTCCAGTCATCGGTCCCATTCTCGGCGGAGCGTTGGCGGGGTTGCTCCTGCGCTTTCTTGCCGTCTTCTAAAACACTAGTACGGGCAGCCAGTTCGCAAGTACAAGTAACCGATTCCGCATGCACTGACGCTCCTCGCCGCACGGCTGTGCCGCGCCTGCGTTACTCTGCAATGGAATGGGAACAATCACCATAAGTCCGCCCGAGGAGCGTGCTTCTACACCTGCTCCGCCTTCTCGCCCGCAGAGTCCGTGGATCTATCGCCCTTGGATAGATTTGACGGTCGGCTGTGGCGCCTGGTCCGCGCCACTCTTGCTCGCGGGATTTTATTTTGCGAATTCGTACGGACACGGCTGGACTGTGGCGTTTTATTTTCTCGCGTTGCTCTCCAACTATCCGCACTTCATGGCTACCGTCTATCGCGCGTACCACACACGCGACGAGTTCGAGAAATACCGGATCTACACGGTGCATGTGGCGCTGCTGCTCGTAGTGGCTGGGGTTGTCACGCACCTTTGGTATGGATTGCTTCCCTGGATTTTCACGCTCTATATTTGCTGGAGCCCGTGGCACTACACGGGGCAAAACTTCGGCTTGCTTATGATGTTTGCGCGGCGCGCAGGCGTCTCGCCGACGGAAACGGAACGACGAGCGCTACGCCTTTCGTTTATCGCATCCTACATTTTGTTGATGCTGAGCTTTCACACCGGTGCGTCAGGCGATGCGCTGATTCTTTCCCTGGGGCTCGCGGTTAAATTCACTCTGCCTGCGCGAGCGGTTCTGGCGCTGTTTTTTGTGGGTGCCAGCGGGTGGGCCCTTGCGTCGCTGGCGCGCAGGAGTAGCTTCCGCACAATTCTTCCAGTGCTTACGCTGACCGTCACGCAGTTTCTCTGGTTTCTTTTGCCCGCGGTAATCGAGCTCGTCAGCGGCCGGGAAATTCCGCAGACTCGTTACAGCAGCGGCCTGCTCGCCGTGCTGCATTCCACGCAGTATTTGTGGATCACGAGCTATTACCAGAGAAAAGAAGCTCGCGCTGCTGGCGATTCTCATTGGTCATTTTCCCGCTATCTAGTGACATTGATTGCCGGCGGGATCGCGCTCTTCATTCCTGGACCGTGGATCGTCAGCCGCATTTTTCACGCCGATTTTGCGGCGAGTTTTCTTACCTTTACGGCGCTGGTGAATATTCATCACTTTATTCTCGACGGGGCGATCTGGAAATTGCGCGATTCACGAATCGCGGCGTTGCTCCTCGATGGCCAACAACAATCGCCGGGCGGTGGCGGCGAAAAACAAAATAGCTTTGCTGCGGCGACTCGCTGGTTAACGGGACGAGCGCCAGCCGCTCGGGCTCTCCGTATCGCGGCCGCCGCACTGTTGTTTCTTTGGGCGGGCCTGGACCAGCTGCATTTTTGGTGGTCCAGCGAAGCGAGCGCCCTACCCGCACTTCAGCGCGCCGCAAAGTTGAATCCTGACGACAGCGCCATCCAAGTCCGCCTCGCGCGCGCCGAGCAACTCGCCGGGCAGCACGATGCAGCGCTCGTGTCCATGGAGCGTGCGGCAACGCTCAATCCCGCAAATTTTTCGCTGCAAGAGGCTTACGGCCGGGGCTTGATTGAAGCGGGGCGCGACACCGACGCTTATGCGCAGTTCCAAAGGATTATCACGCGCTGGCCG
>Ga0074044_10001666_pt1 | contig 19910 bp, 17 predicted proteins | sample BogForMeECP23OM1_FD_94443 | JGI IMG/M metagenome (GOLD analysis project Ga0074044, IMG submission 94443) | Bog forest soil microbial communities from Calvert Island, British Columbia, Canada - Bog Forest MetaG ECP23OM1 | ecosystem: Environmental > Terrestrial > Soil > Wetlands ...
GCGCCACAAAATGCGATCCCCAAATACAAAAAAATCACAAACTCTGAGCGTAGTCGAAGGGATCTCGGACAGCTTCGCGACCCGCGAAGCCGGTTCCGGTTTCTTACCCAGCGCGGAGTTAGGGTCTCGCGTTCCGCGCCCCCGATTACCCGCCTCTGCTCTGGATCCCCCGAACATCACTCCACAAACTCACCAGCTATCGATGTAGGGATGCTTCTTCCCACTGCGCGGCTCTGGCGGTGCGCTGGCCCGCAGGCCCGCCGCGATCCATCTTCTCGAATCAGCCGGATCGATTACGTCGTCAATCCCGAAATGCGACGCGTTATTGATCGCCTTCCCGCGCTGATACATGGTCGCCACCATCTCGTCGAAACGCTTTTTGCGCGCGGCCGGCTCCGCGATCGCCGCCAGTTCGTTGCGGTAGCCCAGCTTCACCGCGCCTTCGAGTCCCATCGGGCCGAACTCGCCCGTCGGCCACGCCACCGTGAATAAAGGCGCGTCGTAGCTCCCGCCGGCCATCGCGATCCCGCCCAATCCGTAGGCCTTGCGCAGCACGATCGTGAAAAACGGGACGGTCGCGTTCGCCGCCGTCAGGAACATCCGCGACGAGTGCCGCACCAGCGCCGTCTTCTCGATCTCCGGGCCGACCATGATGCCGGGAGTGTCGCACAGGAACAGAATCGGAATGTCGAAGGCGTCGCACAACTGGATGAAGCGCGCGCCCTTGTCGGCGCCGTCGCTGTCGATCGCGCCCGCCAGATGCTTCGGGTTGTTCGCCACCACGCCGAACGGATGCCCCTCGATCCTGATGAACGCCGCGATCATCGTCAGCCCGAAGTCGCGGCGAATCTCGAGCATCGAGCCGCTATCCGCCATCGTCTCGATAACCGCGCGCACGTCGTACACTCGCAGGCGGTTCTCGGGAATGAGGTTGCGCAGCCGGCGCTGATCCGCGCACTTCCACTCGCTCACCGCGCCCTGGAAATATGAAAGATATTTGCGCGCCGCCTGCACCGCTTCCGACTCGTCGGCGACCGCGATATCGACGACCCCGTTGGGTACCTGCACCTCCATCGGCCCGATTTCTTCGGGACGAAAGATGCCCAGCCCGCCGCCTTCGATCATCGCCGGACCGCCCATCCCGATGTTCGAGCGCATCGCGGCGATTACCACGTCGCAGCATCCCAGCAACGACGCGTTGCCCGCGAAGCATCGCCCCGACGTGATCCCGACCAGCGGCACCAGCCCGCTCAGTTTCGGAAAATCGTGGAACGATCGCGAATTGTGAAAGCCGCCGTCGGTGTCGCCCGGCCGCCCTCCGCCGCCTTCGGCAAACAGCACCAGCGGCAGCCGCAGCTCGCGCGCGATCTGGAACATCCGATCTTTTTTGCGATGGTTCTGATGTCCCTGCGTGCCGGCCAGCACCGTGTAGTCGTACGACATCACCACGCAGCGCGCCTTGCCGGCGCCGAACAGATTTCCATTGACGGTGGCGAGCCCGGTCACCAGCCCGTCGGCCGGCGTGTTCCTGATCAGGTCGTCCATCTCGCGGCGGCGGCGCTGCGCGGCGACGACGATCGGTCCGTACTCGACGAACGTCCCCGGGTCGCACAGTTCGGCGATATTCTCGCGAGCCGTCCGCTGACCCGTCTTGCGCCGGCGGGCCACCGCGTCGGGGCGCGCCGCGTCGAGACCGATCTCGTGCCGCTCATGCACCTCCGCGAGGTCGGCTCGCACCATGTCGGTGTCTTTGGTTCGCGACCCCACGCCGCGATCATAGTCCCGAAACGCGAAAAGAGAAAAACTCTTCTATTCGGGAGATTTATCGACTATCGTTCGCGGAACACCCATGGAAGCCGGCGAAAGCGATCTGAAAATCATCAGTCCCGCTATCGCCGTCACCGCGCGCATCCTGTTCACCCTGATTTTCTTTCTCTCGGGCGTCACCCATTTCACTTCGATGCCGAGCTATATCGATCTGATGCCCGCGCCGATTCCGTTTCGCGCGTTCTGGGTCGCAATTTCCGGCGTCGTCGAGCTCGTCGGCGCCGCGATGATTCTCTTCAACTATCGCCCGCGCCTTGGCGGATGGCTCATCGTGCTGTTTCTCGTCCCGGTCACGATCATCGTGCATGGCGCCGCGATGCTCACGCTTGCCGATCCCGTGATGCGCGCCGTCAACGTCTCGATGTTCCTCAAAGGCCTTGCCATGATCGGCTGCGCCCTTTTCATCACTCAATTCGGCGTCAGCCCCGGCGCGAACGCCCGTTGAGTCCGGGCCGGCCCGATCACACGCAGCCGCCAATCCAAATCACTCGTCCGATGATGCTCACACTCGCCACCACCATCGGCTCGTATTTCGGATTGTCGCCGCGCACCAGCAGCTTGCCGTCGGGACGCCGCTGGATGCGCTTCACCGCCAGCCCGCTGTCATGGTGCAACAGGTAGATCCCGTCCTGTCGAAAGCGCGGCTCCGCAAGATTGGCCAGGATCAAGTCCGAATCCTCCACCGTCGGCGCCATTGAATCGCCCACCACCTCGATCAAAATCAAGTCGCGCGGCTCCGTGTTGAGCACCCGCTTGATCCAGGCCGCACGAAACGCGATCGAATCTACCACCTGCTCGCTGCGGATTATCCCGTCGCGCCCGCTCGAGTATCGAATCCGCTGGCGCGGCATGAAGATGAAGTCGCCGTGCTTGGCGGCGCGCGTGATTGCCTGCGCGCTCGGCGCCGCCTCGTCTCCCGTCGCCAGCCATTCCACCGACACCCGCCCCGCGCGCGCCAGCGCCACCAGGTTCGCCACGCTCGGGTGTCCCCGCCCCGATAGCCATTTGTAGATCGCGTTGTCCGAGACCCCGACCGCGGTCGCCAGCGCCACCACGGATCCGAACGACTGGATCACCTGCGTGAGGCGCGAGCGAAATGCGCCGTCAACCACTGTAGTTGACATAAACCTCCTAAACTTGAAATAAAATTCTTAAAGCGCATGATCTTGCCACAAGCAAACCACTCTCAACTCAAGCCCAAGCCCCCGCCCCCGCGAGCGCGTTCGCTCTCCCCCTATTTTCGCGCCATGCCTCCGGCCGTTAACCCCCCGCTGCTCGCCGCCGCTCGATCCTGCCGCCTACACATTTTTAGCCTACTTCACGACCTCGCGCCCGCTGCGCCGATGACTTTTTTTCCCAGCTCTCAACTCGCGCGGAGGATTTATGGAACCCGCGACCTCTCCGGTTCGTCCCACCGTTTCTAATCGCGCCGTTGCTTGTCTCTGGTGTCACGGCCTCACCACCCACGCCGACCTGATTCGCAATCGCGGCCTGTGCCGGCGGTGCGCCCACGACAACTGCGAGATCAGTTGGCGGCTGGTTTATGACCGCGATCGTAATTTCGGCTCGATCCCTTCCAATCTTCGCGTTGCCTACGGCTTATGAATGCCATCCCCGGCAGGATGCCCGCGCTCGCCCGCGCGCCATTGCCGGCGCCGCGCTTCAATCCGTTCGCAGCCGTCGTGCGGACCTCGCTTTACGATCAGATCGGTCATTCGATCGGTGGCGACGCTGCCGACAAGCTGATCGCGGATTTCGGCGGTCGCCGTTTGTATATCCCGATTGCGCCTGCCCCCGGCGATCTCATCACCCGCTCGATTGGCCTGCCGGCGGCGATGGCGATGGCGCGCGTGTTCGGTGGCGATCGGATCCTGATTCCGGCCACCAGCGATCATGCGCGCCGGCGCGTGCGCATCGTCGCGATGCGCGCCGACCACGTCAGCATCTCCCGCATCGCGCACGAACTCAGATGCACCGAGCGCTACGTTTACAAGGTCCTCGCCTTGCATCGCGCTCCCGATCCGCCCGCTGCCCAGTCCGCAGCGGCTCCGCCAACGTCCGCGCCGATCGCCGAGCGATTGAAACGTGGACCCATCAATCAGCGCTCCTGACGCGTACAGCCCGGAATTTTTAGCCGCTGTCCAACGCGTGCTCGCCGACGAGGGCGGCTATTCGTCTAATCCCGCCGATCCCGGCGGCGCCACCAGCTTCGGCATTTCAGCGCGCTCGCATCCCGGCCTCGACGTCGCGGCCCTCACCCGCGACGCGGCGGTGAAAATCTATTGGCGTGAATGGTGGCTGCGATTCGGCTTTGCGCAACTGCCCGCCGCGGCCGCCGCCAAGACCTTCGATCTCGCCGTCAACATCGGCGCCGGCCCCGCGATCGAATGCCTTCAGCGCGCGCTGCGCGCTTGCGCCTTGCCGGTGACCGAGAACGGCGTGCTCGACGCCGCCACTGCCGCCGCGGCCGCGCGCGCCGATCCTGCCGCGCTGATCGCGGCCCTGCGCTCGGAGTCTGCCGCCTATTACCGGCTGGTCGCGGCTAATCACAAGCCGAGCGCCGGCTTTCTCAAGGGATGGCTGATTCGCTCCTACGCGTAGCCGCGGAGTTCGCACCTGCGCACGAAGCAAGAGGTTTCTCAGGTGACTAAAAAAAGTGACTAAAAAAGTGAAACAAAAAAAGTGACTAAAAAAGCATTCTGGAAAAGCAAAGGCTTCTGGGGCGGGCTCGGCTCGATCCTGGCCGGGCTCTCGATAATTTTCACCACCGGCCGGCTTTCCACCGACGCGGTGCTGGCGATTGGAACCGGCGCGCTGGCGATCTACGGCCGCGTCGTCGGCGACACGCCGCTTTCATTGCGCGATCGATCCGAGGCCGACGTCGTCCAAGCCAAAGAGGACGTTCGCACCAGTGATAAATCTGTTGACGCCGATCGCGGGCAGTAACGCCAACGCAGCACCCCTGCGTCGCGCGAGCAAGCGCACAACCCAAGAATACTGGGTGCAGGGCTCAGCCCTGCTCGCGTGCCTGTTGGCGGCGTGCGCGCCGACGTTGCGCGTGGACGCGCCCGCGATGCCTGCGTTGGATCCGCCGCCGCGCGCGACTCAATGCGCATGCGCTGAAAAAATCGCGCCGCTCGCTCCCCGCCCGCAACTCCCGGACGCGGAACAATCGCCGTGTCCTGCCGGCTCAGGGCTGGCCGCGTGCTTCACCCGCAGCCAGGACGCCGTCCGCCAGCGCCGGTTCACGATTCTTCACGACGATCGCGACTACTGCCGCGACGCCTACGACCGGGCGGTGAAGCGTGTTGCTCAGTAGATGGTTTCCCGCGGCGTTGCTGCTGCTCGCGATGGCGGCCGCGGCGCTCAGCGGATGCGCGCAGGTGCACGAGCAGATGTTCACCCTGGACTGCGCCTTGGGCCGGCCGCCGCTGCCGGGCGAGCTCGCGCCGGGCACCGCGATGGCGATCGATGTTTCCACCAGCGCGGTTCCGCTGCTCATCGCGCCCCATCGCGCGATCGCCCGATGCGACAACGCGGGCGTCGTGACCTTCGATATCGAAACGCCCGTCGATACCGGACTGAGCCAGCTCTCGACGCCGCTCAGCTCCGCGGCCAGCCACGTGACCTATGCGCCGTGACCCGGAGGATCGCAAGTGAGCCGCTTAAGCCAACAAACACTGAAAAGACTGAAAAGAACTACGCGGCAATTCCGCCGCCAATAAAGACCAAGAGGAAAGACTGATATGAGTTTCAAGATTTTCGCTGCTCCCTCGCCCGTTACTTCACGGGAGAGAGCCTGCCCTGAGCTTGCCGAAGGGTTAGGTGAGGGTTCTGCCCACTCGCGAGAGGCCACGCCTTTTGCGCCGGTGAGGGTCCTTCTCCAGCGCGCGACCCGCGAGCAACTTTGTCATCCTGACGAAGCGAGCAACGCAAGCCCTGTCTGTCATCCTGACGAAGCGAGCAACGCAAGCCCTGTCTGTCATCCTGACGAAGCGAGCAACGCGAGCGGCAGGAAGGATCTCGGACAGCCTCGCGACCCGCGAAGCCGGTTCCGGTTTCTTATCCAGCGCGCGATTCACGATTCCGCTCTCCTGCTGTTTCCTCTCCCTGCCAGGGAGACGATGAAGGTGAGGTCCATGCTCGCGCTGATGCTCGCTTTCGCTTTCGCCGGATGCGCTCAGCAGGGCGGCGGCCTGCTGCAACCGACTCCCCGACAGATAATCAGCGGCAAGAACACCATCGTGCCCAGTGCCGCCGCGCTCAGCATGGAAGCCACCAACTTCTGCAACGCCCAAGCGCAGGTCGATTACGCGGCGCTGGTGCTGTATTGCGAAGGCAAGACGCCCGCGCTGCCGCTGTCGATCAGCACCACCTATCAGACCGAGGCCAATCAGTTCTCGTGCCAGATCTACGGCTACACCAACTCCTCTAATCAGCTGATCGTGCCGCAGACCGTGACTCTCGGTAACTGTCCGACCGGCACGGCGCCTGCTTCTGTCACCGCGCCGAGCGGCGTTTCGTTGCCGGCCGCCAAGAGCTGATCCGATGGGCCGGCGGCGGCGCAGTGTTACGACCGCGCTCGCGTTCAAGAATGGAGCGGCCTGATTGGAGTTGGGAAACATCGCGGGATGGGCCGCCGCGTTCATCGCGTTTGTCGCGGTCAACGCGAGCACGGTCCAATTTTTGCTCAAGCGCCGCGACGAACAGCGTCAGCGCGACTCCGGCCGCGTTGACGATCTTGAAAAGCAGGTTACCGACCTGCGCGTAAATCTGCCGCTGGAGTACATGCGCCGCGAGGACTGGATCAGGTTCAGCGGAACCCTCGACGCCAAGCTGGACGCGATGCGCGAAGAGATGCGCGAAGAAATCGCAGAGGTAAAGGAAAGGCTCTATGCCGGACGCAATTGATCTCGAACAAAAGCGCCGCGAGGAAGCGCGCTGGCGGATGCTGCGGGTTATCGACGCCGGACGCCCGATCGCCGTCTCCGAGCAGATCATCTGGCGGGTGCTCGCCGATATCAAGCTCTCGCTGTCGCTCAACTCCGTCCGCCGCGAACTTGCCTACCTGCGCGACCTGGGCCTGCTCGAACTCGAGGGCGAAGAGGCGGAGACCTGGTTCGCGAAACTCACCGCCAGCGGCGTTGACGTCGTCGAGTATAACTTCCCGTCTCCCGCCGGCATCGCCCGCCCGCGCAAGTACTGGTGAGCGCCGCGATGAACCGCAAAAAAGGCGCGAAAAAAACCGCGTCCCGCGGCAAGCCCAAACGGGTGCCCTATCGCCCGCTTCCGCCCAAGACCTGGAAGATCAAGCGGATGCCCCGGGATTTGAAGGAACAACTCGACAACCTGCTCAGCGAGGGCGCCATGCATACCTCGCGGCAGTTGTCGCTATGGCTGCGCGACAATGGCTTCCAGATCTCGCACCGTTGCATCGCCGACTACCGGCATAACTTCGAGCGCCGCCTCGACTCGGTTCGGCTCGCCACCGAGCAGGCGCGCATCGTTTGCGAACAATTCAAGGACGACGACGCGCAAATGCAAGGCGCGCTGATGCGGCTGGTGCAGACCCGCCTCTTCGAAATCTTGGTCGTCTCCAAACAGGAAGAAACGAGCCGCAGGCAGCGCACCAGCCCGACCGTCGCGGCCGTTAACGTCGCCGCGCTCGCGCGCTGCGTGTCGGGACTCGTGAAGGCGGAAACCGAGCATCAGAAATGGGCGGAAAGGGCGCGCGCCGGAGTTGCGGCGGTCGAAAAGAAAGTTGACGAAGCGCGCACCAAGGGCCTCAGCAAGGACGCGGCCGAGCAGATCAAAGCTGTCTTGATGGAGATTTAGATGGTGAGTCTGCCTCCTCTCCCTGCCAGGAGAGCACGTCTGTTTCCTCTCCCTGCTATGAGAGCTTTGCGTCGCGTGGTCGAGGTTCTGTTTCCTCTCCCTGTTAGGGAGAGGATGAAGGTGAGGGTCCCTATCCAGCGCGCGTCCCGCGCGCGACTTTGTCATCCTGACGAAGCGAGCAGCGCGAGCGCTGTTTGTCATCCTGACGAAGCGAGCAACGCGAGCGCTGTTTGTCATCCTGACGAAGCGAGCAACGCGAGCGCTGTTTGTCATCCTGACGAAGCGAGCAACGCGAGCGGCAGGAAGGATCTCGGACAGCTTCGCGACCCGCGAAGCCGGTTCCGGTTTCTTATCCAGCGTTCTTTTCCCGCGCGCGACTCACGATTCCGCAGCGACAAACGCATGGCTGCTAACTAATGAATGAACCTCTTTCAATACTACTTCCCTATCAGCGTCGATGGCTCGCCGATCAGTCGCAGGTCAAGGTCAGCGAGAAGTCGCGGCGAATAGGTATTACCTGGACCGAGGCCGCCGATCGGGCGCTTGGCGCCGCGACCGGCGGCCGCGCCGGAATCGACGGATGGTACATCGGCTACAACAAGGACATGGCGCTCGAGTTCGTCGAGGCGGCGGCGCGATGGGCGCGGCGCTTTAACCGCGCCGCCGAGGCGGTCGAGGAGATTGTGCTCGAAGACGAGCGCGCCGACATCCTCGCCTATCGCATCCGCTTCGCGTCGGGGCACAAAGTCGTCGCGCTATCGTCGCGGCCGTCGAATCTGCGCGGCAAGGACGGCTGCGCGGTGATCGACGAGGCTGCCTTCCATGAAGACCTGCCCGGACTGCTGAAGGCGGCGCCTGCGTTCACCATGTGGGGCGGACTGGTGCGCATCATCTCTACTCACAACGGCGCCAACAATCCCTTCAATGAACTAATCAGTGAGATTCGGGCCGGCCGCCGTCCATACTCACTTCATCGTACTACTTTCGACGACGCACTGGCGGACGGACTATACAAAAAAATCTGCGAACAGAGCGAAATCGAATGGAGCGGGGAAAAACAGCGCGAGTGGCGCCGGCAGATCATCGACTACTACGCCGATAACGTCGGCGAAGAATTGTTCTGTATCCCGCGCGCCGCCTCGGGCGCGTACCTCAGCTCGGTGCTGATCGAGGCGCGGATGAAAGCCGGCATTCCGATCCTGCGCTGGGCAATGCCGGCGGAATTTTCAGGGCGTCCCGAAGCGCATCGCTACTCGGAAACGCAGGCCTGGTGCGAAGACAACCTGGCGCAGCCGCTCGCCGCGCTGGATCCGTCGCGGGCGAGCTTTTTCGGCGAAGATTTCGGCCGTTCGGGAGACCTGACGGTTATCTGGCCCCTGCAGATCGCGCCGAACCTGACGCGGCGGACCCCGTTCGTCGTCGAGTTGCGCAACATCCCGTTTCGCAACCAGGAGCAGGTGCTCTTCTATATCGCCGACCGGCTGCCGCGCTTCACCGCCCGCGCGATGGACGCGCGCGGCAACGGACAGTACCTGGCTGAAACCTCGGCGCAGCGCTACGGCGCGCTCATCGTGCAGGTGATGCTGTCGGAGTCGTGGTACCGCGAAAATATGCCGCGCTACAAGGCCGCGTTCGAGGACGGCACCATCGAAATTCCCAAGGACGCCGACGTGCTCGCGGACCATCGCGCCATCGTCCTCGAGCAGGGCGTCGCGAAGGTGTCCGAGCGGCGCGCGGGCAGCGACGGCCAGGGACGGCATGGCGACTCGGCGATGGCGGCGGCGCTGGCGTTTTTCGCGTCGCGCGTCGATGCGGGCAGCATCGCCTACTTCCCGGCGCGCGTGTCGGGCAAGCGCGAAGGGTTCGAGGCTCCCATCGACTACTTCGGCGCGCCGCCGATGGACAAGGAATCGGCGGGTGATAGGGTGCGTGGCTATTGAGGAACCTGATTGTACTGAAACACGCATAGGCAGATGAATAGCTACTGGAAATGGAAATGCGAGGGGTGTGGCTATGAGTTCATACTCGCGCTTGTTCGGCTTCCGGATGCCTGTCATCGGTGCGGCGGCGAATGGTTTTTGAAAATCGGTGAGGCCGCATCCAAAGAACACAGAACCGACTAATTGAACTATCCCACTGGAGAGTCGCCAATGAAACTCTACGATGCTTACGGGCGCGAAGTTGATACCGGGTTGTTGCGCGAAGAACAGGCGGCGCCGACCATGGCCGGAGTGCGAAATATATATTCCGTGATGCATCCCTCGATCGGGCTGACGCCGGAACGATTGTCGGGAATCCTTCGCCAGGCTGAGTTCGGAGATCCGTTTCTCTATCTCGAACTGGCTGAGGAGATTGAAGAAAAGGACCTGCATTACCTGGCCGTGCTTGGCACCCGCAAGAATGCGGTCGCGCAACTGGATTTGGATGTGCGGGCGGCCTCGAGCGGGGCTGAAGATCAACGCGCGGCAGCGATGGTGCGCGAGATGATCGTCGACGGGCCTTTGCAGCTCGACAGCGTGCTGTTCGATGTCCTCGATGCGGTAGGGAAAGGATTTTCGGCGACTGAAATAATCTGGGATACCGCAGGGCGCGAATGGTTTCCCGCACAATTGAAATGGCGCGACCCGCGCTGGTTCGCGTTTGACTGGATATCGGGCGAGCAGTTGCTGGTGCGCACCCTGAAGGGCGAAACAATCCCGGTTGAGGGCGATGCGGCCGCGTCGCGCCCGGCGCATTTCGGCGGCGACGGACTGTATTCGTCGCTGCGCCCCGGAATCGGAGTACAGCCGATGACGGCGCCGCTGGCGCCCTACAAGTTCGTGACTCATTTCGCGAAAGCGAAAGCCGGCCTGCCGATTCGAGGCGGACTGGCGCGCGCGGCCGGGTGGGCATACCTGTTCAAGAACTACGTACTAAAGGACTGGGTAACCTTCACTGAGGTATTCGGGCAGCCGCTCCGAATAGGCAAATACCATCCGGGAGCATCGGAACATGATAAACAGGCATTACTCACTGCAGTATCCAGAATAGGCACTGATGCAGCGGCGATAATGCCGGAGTGGATGGTAGTGGAGTTTATTGAAGCGCATCAGAACGGCAGCTCGGAGTTGTATCAGAGCTTTTGCGAATACCTTGATGCGCAAGTGAGTAAAGCCGTTCTGGGGCAGACTTTGACTACTGAGATGGCTGGTTCGGGAGGATCGCTAGCCGCGGCGCAAGTGCATGAAGGGGTGCGGCGGGACATCCTGAATGCGGATGCGAGGCGATTGGGGGCGACGCTCGCGCGCGATTTGGTGCGGCCGATCGTCGAGCTGAATATGGGGCCGCAGAGGCGGTATCCGAAGATCGAACTGGGGCTGCCGGACGACAGCGATGTGAAAGTGTTCGCGGAGATCGTCGCGATGCTTGCGGATCGGGGATTGAGAGTCGGGCAGAAAACGATTTTGGACAAGCTTGGGATCGCGGAGGCGGGAGAGGGGGAAGCGGTGCTTGGCGCGCTGCGGGCAGGGGGAGGGGACGGAGGAACACAATCTTAGTAAAACTTGAACGTCATTTGAGTCGGAACTGTTTCAGCGTCGCGACGGTTATGTGACCAACTCTGACATCTCAGACTTTTGGAGTTCACATTTTTCCCCTGCACTCTTCAAAGACTCGTCAAACCTCCGCAACGATCTCCGTGTACTCAGCAGACAGAACTTTGGGTCTAACTTGATCCTTTGACCGGTCGGGCGAGTGGTGAGGGGATTGTATGGATGAGAACCGGCTCCGCGAGGACCGCTCGGAATTAGCAGTCCGCCGGGCTCTGATAGGTTTTTCCAGTACAGACGAAGGCAGGCCGCCGATGCATCCCACGCTGGAGCCCAGTTCACGTTCCGCCGCCTCAAGTCCGCAACATATCTGTGTCGTTACTGAGACCTATCCCCCCGAAATAAACGGCGTCGCCTTGACCTTGGCGCAGTTGGTGAAGGGACTGCTCGCTCGCGGTCATACTGTGTCGGTCGTACATCCAGAACAGCGCAACCGGCCAACGTCCCACGGCTCCGAAAGTGGTTTTTATTCTGAGGCTATCCTGGTTCGCGGTTTGCCTTTGCCCGGCTACCACGGCTTGCAGTTTGGGATGCCGGCGAAACGGCTTTTGCGGCGATCCTGGAGGCAACACCCTCCGGCTGCGATATATGTAGCGACGGAAGGGCCGCTGGGATGGTCGGCGATGCGCGCAGCCCGAAGCTTGGGTATTCCCACAGTCAGCGGCTTCCATACCAACTTTCACCACTACTGTAAGCACTATGGTGTAGGCTGGCTTCAGGATTTGGCCCTTCGATATCTGCGCTGGTTTCACAATCAAACCGAGTGCACGCTGGTTGCCAACGAAGATCTGCGCGCCCGGCTGCAACGCGCCCGATTCAACAATGTAAGTGTCCTTGAGCGGGGCGTTGACAGTCAGTTGTTCGCTCCCGAACGCCGCTGCACCGGGTTACGGCGCGAGTGGGGACTAGCCTACAACGATCTTGTCCTGATCTACGTGGGGCGGATAGCAGCGGAAAAGAATCTTGAAGTTGCCATCGAAGCGTACCGCGCCATGAGGGTCTTCAACGACAGGATTAAATTCGTCATCGTCGGCGATGGACCGCTTCGCCGGGCGCTGCAAAGAGACCATGCAGAACTGATTTTCGCGGGGATGCAGAGCGGCGCGCAGCTCGCCAGGCACTATGCTTCCGCGGACGTATTTCTTTTTCCCAGCGAAACAGAAACCTTCGGTAATGTAACGTTGGAAGCAATGGCCAGCGGCCTGGTCGTGATTGCTTACAACTACGCCGGCGCAAAACTTCACATCACTCACGGCGAGACGGGCGTCCTGGTCCGCTTTGGAGACGTAAAGGCGTTTGTTGACTCCGCTTGCAGCCTTATTCGCGAGCCTCAGGCCGTTAAAACAATACGGCGGCAAGCGCGTGAGTACGCTACCAGCCTGAACTGGCCGCGCGTAGTGGAACAGTTTGAAACGCTGCTGATGAGTGCTGGAGCGCGGGCGAGCAAGGCGTCCCGCTCTCCGCTGACGCGCAGAAGTTTGGCCACCTAGCTTCAAACGAGGAGAATACGGAGATGGCGGTGGATGCGGCTCTACAAAAGTGGACAGAGTATTTCGGCTGGCCGGCGTCGGCTCCCTGGAGAAACGCGGCGATCATGCTGACACTCCTATTGGCAGCGCTTCTGGCAAGTCTTGCATTCCGGAAGATCATAACCGCACTCCTGACTTTGAGGGCCATGGCTCTTGCGCCCATGCTCTCGCGACGATTGTCCGAGTGGGTGAAGTCGCTCAGCTACTCCGAGCACGATGTCTGGGGTGCGGACGGAGCCGGAGAGCGATGGGTTCAGCTGCGCAAAGACGGCATCGATCGCCTGGCCGGTTTCTTTCAAGCCCGGTGCGCAAAGTCGATCGCCTGGGGAAATGATATCAGAGGCAGCTTCTCCGATTTGCGTTTCACAGACGCCAATCGCGTTCCCTTCCCGTTCATGCGGGTAATGCGCGAGAAATTCAACCTATGCTCGGTAGTGACCGATTCACAAGGTCCAAAACTGCGCGATCTCGACGGTAACTGGAGCCTGGACGTAAGCGGTTCATACGGGCTCAACGTGGCCGGTTTCGACCGTTACAAGGAGTGGATGGAAAAGGGCCTGGAGAAGGTTAAGGACCTTTGTCCGGTTTTGGGACCTCTGCATCCGGTGGTCGCAGAAAACATCGCCCTTCTGAAGTCCATCTCGAAACTGGACGAAGTATCCTTTCACATGAGTGGCACCGAAGCCGTCATGGCCGCGGTCCGCTTAGCTCGATTTAACACGCGCAGGAAGTTGATTGTATGCTTTTCCGGCGCCTATCACGGCTGGTGGGATGGCGTGCAGCCGGGTTTGGGCAGCGAAAGAGCTATCAGCGACTGTCTAACTCTCAAGGATATTCACCCGGCGTCGCTTGATGTTCTTCGGCGGCGCGCAGGCGAGATAGCCGCAGTACTCATAAATCCGGTTCAGTCCTTCCATCCGAATCTACCGCCCCCGAGCGACACGATTCTACTTACGAGCGGGGTGCGCAAGACTGAAGACTCGACCTCTGCGTATGCACAATGGCTGCGCAAGCTGCGTGAGGTTTGCAGCGCGTGTGGAATACCACTGATCTTCGACGAGGTCTTCAGCGGTTTTCGTCTCGCTCCAGGCGGGGCGCAGGAATTTTTTGGCGTTCAGGCTGACATAGCGGTGTACGGGAAGTCTGTCGCCGGCGGAATGCCGATCGGGGTGGTTTGCGGCAGGAAGGAGCTGATGCGGCGCTTTGATAACGAGCATCCGATGCGGATCGCTTACGTGATCGGGACGTTTTCAGCGCATCCGGTTGTGATGGGCGCAATGAACGAATTTTTGCGGTGGCTGGTGCAGCCGGCGACGGCCGACTTGTACATAGAGGCGAAGCGTCGCTGCGACCAGTGGATTCGTTCGACTAATGAGAGTCTCGGCAAACTGTCGCTGCCCCTTCGAGTTATGAACTTCGCGACCATCTGGACGGTGCTCTTCAAAGAACCCGGCCGCTACAACTGGCTGCTGCAGTACTATCTTCGCGCCGAAGGAGTGACGCTGAGCTGGGTCGGAACGGGTCGATGCATGAGCAGTATGGATTTTACTCCAGACGACTATCAGGAATTGCAAGTCAAGCTAGTCAGCGCGGCGCAAACCATGAAGCGCGATGGGTGGTGGTTAAACGAAGAACAACAGCCGGGGAGGGAGAGTACTATGCGATCTCGTTTGGTTTGGGAAATGGCAAAGAGCGTCGTACAGGTTCCAAAACCCCTGGTCAGCTTTTACGCCGAAGTGATGCAGCGAAAAAAGGACGACCATCACGCATCGCATAGCAATCTGGTCAATCAATTCTTTCACCTGTTGAGTTCGAGCACGTTCATTCTTTGCTATTTCCTTATATTCTACAACTTCGAGCTGGCCATGTTTCTGGGTTTGGCCGCACTATTTGTCCGACAGACTGGGCACGCGATCCTGGAACCCCCATGTCACGACAAGGAAAAAACGCTCCTGGGATTTAATACTCGAAACAAAACATTTATCGTCGCCGGTTACATTTTGATCCCGATCGTACAAACAATGCAGCTGGCGAGAACCGGCTCCCTGAACTCGGAGGCGCTTGCCGCGATCATGCCCACAGTCGCTCTGCAGTGGTTTCTTTTGACGCTGGCGGCAGTGTTAGGACGAGTCATCTATCTCATCTGGGCGCACGACTTCCGAACGTCGATGATCTGGTTCATCAAATTGATCACCGACCCATTTACCGACATTATCGCTTACTACGACAGCGTCGATAAGCTATTGCACCTGCAGCCGACATCGAAGGGTGAGGCTACGCAGTAGGCAGACTCTCGCGCATAGCATGGGGCGTTCCCCACGCCTCCTATCGCTCCACCGCCGGGCGTGCGCATCAGAAAGGCGCGATGCCGGCGTAGCTGTGCTTAGCGCAACAGGATAGATTCGACAATTTTCCGGGCTCGAACTCGCGTTTGCAACGCAAGTGGTCTTCGTGCGAGCCTGAATCAGAGCTTAAGGGGGAATCCCCGGTCAGCGATCTGTTGTAGGGTAAGATAGCAATGCCAGCACCGCGTCGAATCGAACGTTCCAACAAACTTTCGCTTTTCTGTTTGGCCTTGTTGCTCGTTGCGGTGCTTTTTACCGGGCGCGCAACGGCCGCGACCGTGACCTGTGATGACAGTAACGGCAAGCCGTTGATGCCGAACGATATGACCAGCGGTATGACCACGGATCTCGCAGTCACGGGTCCGTGCGAGGTCAAGGGTTCCGCCAGCGGCGACTCCCTCAAGTACTACTTCCACAGCGTCAATATTTATACCGCGCCGAGTGCCGCCAGCGGCGGCAGTTTGAGCTTCGATGACGCGCTGACGGACTTCTACGCCGAGAACATAGTGGTCGAATACGGAGGCGGCTTGATCGCAGGCAAAACGACGCCGATTGGGACCGCCGGCGGGCTGGTAACAATCCACCTGTGGGGAGCACCGGGCGACCCCGGGGTTACGTGTATGTCCCCCAACTGCGGCATTCCGAGCCCTCCGATGGGAACCAATATGCGGATGATGAATCCGGCTACGTGTACGCCGTCTCCGCTACCGGGAGGTGTCAACGACTGCTTCTATGACTATGACGCACTGGATCCGTCGGATGAGACGGCCGGCAACACCGGCGCTTATTTTGGCCACAAGGTCCTGGCCGTGTCCTACGGCGGCGCGCTGCAACTGTTCGGCACGAAGGGCGCAACCTACACCGCCACCGCGGCGACGGGATGCATGGAAAATAGTTCCTCCTGCACGGGGACAAGCTGGGTTCGCTTGAATAAGAATGCGCTGCCGGGCGATATGGACCTGCAAGTCGCCGGCGCACTTGATGATTGGGAAGACAAAGACAATATCGTGCTTACCACCACCGATTACCTGCCGGGGCATTCGGAGCAACTGACTATCAGTGGCACGCCGACCGTCAGTGGCAAGGTTACTACCATCCATCTTGCGAGTGCGGTCCAGTATCCGCACAATGGCCAAACATTCGACCTGTCCAATACGGCATTCCCCGGCATTTCACGCCTTGGGCCGAACTTCCCCTCGTCGGCCGAGATGCGGGCCGCAGTAGGACTGCTGTCGCGCAGCATCCGGATTATCTCCGACGGCAATACGCCGGGGGCGCCATTCTCGGTGAATCCCGGGAACCCCGACAACTATTTCGGCGGCCACACCATCGTGCGCCAGGGCTTTCTGACCTACCAAGTGCAGGGCGTCGAGTTCTATCAACTCGGCCAGGGCGGCGCCATCATGCACTACCCGGTGCACTTTCACATGGCGCGCCAGACGCCGGTCACGATGGGCGCGACTCAGCCGATCACCTTCGTCAAGGACTCTTCGGTGTGGGATTCGATGACGCGCTGGGTCGTGATTCACGCAACCCAGGGCGTCCGGCTGGCGCGAAATGTGGGCTATGAGTCCATCGGCCACGGCTACTATCTCGAGGACGGCACCGAAACCGGCAATCAGCTATACGCCAATCTTGGAGCTTTCGCGCGCGGCGCAGTGGCCAATGGCTATACGCCCGACAAGGCCAATCCGCAGCAGAACCCGCGCATGGTTCCTGGTATCCTGACTGTTACGGCACCCGCGCCCGTGCCGCCGCCCGTGCCGCCGTGCCAAAAAGGAACCCCTCAAAATTGTGTGAGCGGCTACAGCAACCTTCCTTACTACTCGGACTCACAGAATCCGTCGGTGTTCTGGATCATGAACGGCATGAATGACTTCCAGTACAACCTGGCGGCCGGCGCCGCTACCTGCGGCGCCTGTTACTGGTTCGTGCCGGGCGCGATTAGCGGTCCCTCGCAGACCGAGAAGTGGTACGGATACGCCGGCGAGCAACAGGGGATTGGGAGGGCCGGCACAACCCCGCTGCAAAACTTCGTCGGCAATTCCTGCACCACCGCTATGGAAGGGTTTGTAGAGGTTGGCGCTATCAACGCCTGCAACGGCGTCAACCAGATAGATCCGACGTGGCTGAAATCCCAAAACTCTAACCTTGTGATGTTGCCTTCGCCCAATGCTCCGCCGACGTCCGACACCACTTATTGGCCGATTACCAGCGGCCTGCGTCTGCCAACGCGTTGTCCGGACGCCGATCAGGGCAAATCCAACGCGGACTGCTCAACGGTTCCCATCTGCGCATCAGATAATGAAGCCGATTGCGACGTGGTCGTGCTCAACGGGTTTACGACCGCGTTCAACTGGGCGGGGGGTAATTTCGCCGCCGTCTGGCTGAGATCGCTGTGGTCGTTGGCAGTTGACAGCGTGGTCAGCGACCCGCAGAACGCCGGCCTCAATTTCGTCACAAGTGGCGGTTACGACCGTGCTTCTGTGTTTCCTGGTTATTGGGGGTTGGTGCGGCAAACTGCGTTTATCGGCAGTTCGCAATGGCAGAATTCAACTAACAGTGCGCTCGCCGCAAATCCATACGCGTCCAACGCGGGACCATTCAATCCATTTAAGGCCACGATTGGCACCGGTAATTCCAGCAAGATCAGCGGATTGACCTGCGCGGTCGATCCCTTCAATGGTAATGCTAACAATGCTTATTGCCTGTCGCAGAACGACGGCGTGAGCTTTCAGGTCGGCGCCTTTGCCGGCTTTCAGCGACTCTTCAGCGTTTACGACGGCCCCATCTTCCAGGATTCCAACGCCTATCTCGACATTCATCCGACCTTCCTGACCGCCGACGGAACCAAAACCGGCAAAGTTCTAGACACCAAGGGCGGCAAGTGCGAGCCCAGCGACCTGGCTGGCAATCCCTGCCAATTTGCCGGTTTTATTAGTGCCGGGGTTAACGGCCTACGCGCCTACAAGCCGCTGGACAAGAATAACAATCCGGACACCGCAGCCAATCGCTGCTATGAGCCCAATGCGGCGATTGGATGGAAACAGCCCAACGGCTTCTACTATGCGCCTGCATTTCATTCGTTGAATCTTTTCTTCAGTGGCGTTGACATCCGCCACTTTGTCACCGACCCATTCTTTAAACGCGGGCCCTTGAGCTTCAAAACCGATGAGGACGCGACAAAAAAAGCGTACTGCACCTGGAATCCTGACTATTTCCAGGGCTTTACCGATATCGATCGCGAGACGGTGTTGAACGACGATGACGGCACACTTACCGGCTTGACGAGCCCGGTCGGTCTTCCATTACCTACATCAACACCAACGCCAGGCATCGGCCCGAGCGAGTATGAAACAATCTCGGTCAACAAGGCGGATTTCTTCAAAGCGCCAACTGAAGCCTGGGAATGCGCTTCGGATTACCCGACCCATACCAGTACATATGCTCCGAAGTGCTTGCCGGCTACCGCCAAGACCAGCCCCTACGAATATGTAAGTACAGTGATCTATCCTGAATGCGCGAAAGAAGCGCCACCGCCGCCTGAGAATGGAGCCCCCAGTTTTTGCCCGGGCGATACCAACTGGGGCAGCGCCTGTACGTCGTCACCTCCCAACTACGGATGCCCCGGCGTACAGCTCTATCGACAGCTCCTCACGGCCGGGGAAAAGATAGACTCCGTCGACCAATTGAAGCGGATGATGGGTCAGAACAATTTCCAGCGCAGCGCTCTCACCGTCAATCATGGCACGTACTACCTCAACACCACGGTCTCGAAGAAGAGCCAAGAGAACGCGGTCCCACCGTTCGCAAGTTTCAACGTCTTTGCCGGCGGGAGAGTATACGATCTCTTTTTTCTCTTCACGAAGCCGGACACGCAGCAGACCTATCAGTTGTTTGTTGGTAAGAAGCTGCCGGAAACAAGCGGCAAAGATTTCGCTGCGACGAATGTAGTCTTCGGCTACGAGGGCTTAACCTTGCCGTTTAACTTCACCCCAGCGCCGGCGAATGATGTGAAGAGTGGCGCTTGGGATAGTAAGTACGATCCTAAAAGCGGCATCCTGACTCTCACGACCAAGATGTCCCGGATCGCCGGTAACTATAGCTTGAACGCACCGGTCGCAAACGCGGCAGTATCACTAGGTCAACAATATTGCCAACCCGCTACTATGTGTAGCTGGAGCCAGAGCGCCAACCGCTGTCAGTGCAATCAGAACGGCCCCTATGCCGCCTTGTGCAAGCAAACGAATCCCGCGGGTCAGACCGTTTGCGACTGGTCGGTTCAGCCTTTCCCTCTTAACTGTTCGAATCCGAACGGCTGTCCGCCCCAGTTCATAGACTGCCCGGCGCCGGGCTGTCCGGCTTTCCAGGTCACCTTTCCTGCCGCATGCGCTTCAAACCAGAAGGACGGGTGCTTCGTTGCCGATGATACTGGGCAGCGCCCACTGCCGAGCGATTTTGCCTTTCTCAATCCCAATGACCCGTTCAGTTGGAACGTCAACTTCAATCTCAAAAGCCCTACTGTAGCGGGTCAACAGTGCTACTACACGAAACAACCCGACACGACTACGGCATGCCCCACCGTCAGTCCATGAAATAGGGACGATCCGTTTCAGGAATCTTGCAGAGTTTTTGCAGCCGTTTTCGAGGTTGCTCCGAAGGCAAATACCGCATAAGTACTTGATTTCATTGAGCGGAGAGGTGGCCGAGTGGTCGAAGGCACCAGATTGCTAATCTGGCGTACTGGGTAACCGGTACCGAGGGTTCGAATCCCTCCCTCTCCGCCA